>Ga0210397_10000249_pt1 | contig 39413 bp, 57 predicted proteins | sample IncBWH2OmetaG_FD_160126 | JGI IMG/M metagenome (GOLD analysis project Ga0210397, IMG submission 160126) | Forest soil microbial communities from Barre Woods Harvard Forest LTER site, Petersham, Massachusetts, United States - Inc-BW-H-2-O ...
AGTCTCGGGCTCGACCCGATGACCAAACAGATCTACTTCATCAAGTACGATCGCAACCGACCGGGCGAGATCGTCACGGGCATCGACGGCTACCGCGCCCGCGCCGAAAACAGCGGCGCCTACGCCGGCTCAGACCCGCCCGTGTTCGAGTACGAGGCGGTTGGCCAGCCCAACGGCGCGCCCTCGAAGGCGAGCGTCACCGTCTACAAGATCGTCCAGGGCCAGCGCGTGCCGTTCACCGCGGAGGCGCGCTGGGAGGAGTTTTATCCAGGCGAGGGCAAGCAGGGCGAGCAGTATCGCAAGCGGCCCCACAACCAGCTCGCCATTCGCGCCGAGTCGCACGCGCTGCGTAAGGGTTTCCCCCAGGTCATGCTCGAGCTCGACATGCAGGCGCCGCCCCCGACCTGGGAGGAGGCCGCCCAGAGCGACGACCAAGCGCGCGACGACCCCGAGAAGATCGCACGCGACTCGCGCCGCTACGCCGAGATTTTCGACGAGGACGAGGCACCCCGACCGCGCCCGAGCACGGCGCACCGCTCGCGCACGGCGTCGTCGGACGAGGACTCACCACCCGCGTCCGACGATGAGCGCGCCGCGGCACTCGTGGACAGGGCCCACGCGGCGGCGGCGGTGCGCGACGAGGAGCTGGACGCGATCGAGGCCGCGCGTCAGCAAGCGACGGGCGAATTGTTGTGAGCACCACCGAGACCGAGCGCGAGCGGGCCTGGCGCGAGTATCCGAACGACGCCGTGACGGTGCTCGAGCCGAAGGACGCGCCGACGTCGCACTGTCGGCAGGCGCTGTGCCACGCGCCGATCTGGTGGGGTCTGACGCGCGCCAATCACAAGCGGTGCCCGTTCGACATCATGCCCGACGGCACGCGCACCGCGACCTCGCACTGGCGCACGTGCCGCGACCGCCCTGGGAGGACCAATGATTAGCGACACGCCCGGGCTCGCGCGTCTGGACGAGGCTCAGCGGCTACTCGCGTCGATTCAGACGCCGCGCGACGCGAAGTCGGCGATCGCGGCATTCGATGTCCTGAAACGGGTGGCAAAAGAGCTCGGCCTGTCGCTGCACCAGCAGAACCAGATTGCTGAGGGACGGCTGCGCGCCCAGCGCCGCGGTGGAGAACTCATTCCGGAGACTGGCATCGGCAAAGGCGTGAAATCTCGCACGCTGCGAGATTTCGAGATCGACAAGGATGAGTCCGCTCGTTGGCAGGCGATCGCCGGCCTTCCGGAGGCGGTATTCGAGGGCTACATTGCTGAGGCTCTGGCCAGTGACGACGAATTGACAACCGCTGGCCTGCTCAAACTGGTGCCGAAGCTCCCGAAACCGGTGCCTGATCCGGACTCGGTGTTACTGGAGGGTCCGTTGCTGCGGTTCAGCCAGGTCGATCTGCCGACGGCAACGATCGTCGCGTTAGTCCTGCGTGTGGCGTTTCCGGATGCGGAGATGGCACTGGATACGACGTATGGCAGCGGTGGCTTCTGGGATGGCTCAGCGCATGTGCGGGTCACGGCACACGACGGTCTCGCCGAGCGGGCGCCGCATGGAGTCGCCGACTTCGCGGACCTGCCCTACGCAGACGCGAGTTTCGATGTCGTGGTGTTTGATCCGCCACACATCGCCGACGCGGGGGCGGAGTCGATCATGGGCCAACGCTTTGGGACGTATGCCAGCGCCGATCTGGAAACGGTGATCCGCGCCGGCACACGGGAAGCGTGGCGGGTGGCACGCCTGGGCGTCATCGTCAAGGTGACTGACCACACGCACAGCGAGCGCTACGTGCATGAGACACGCTGGGTCTATGACGAGTTGGGCGAGCCGTACGACGTTGTCCACCAGGTGCGCAGCGGCGCGTTGATCGACCCCAAATGGGAAGAGCAGCGCCACGCCTACAACAACGGTTCCTCGTACCTGATCTTTCGACGGGAGGTCCGGCCGCATGACGACGGACGAGCATGAATGGACGCGCGGTATGAGCGCGGAAATTGCGGCACTGTTTCTCGAGCAGCCGCGAGCGGTGCAGCGTGCGTATCTGGAGTTCTTCGCGGACCGGCGCGAGCGCAAAGCGGCGCACCGCGACACGTTGGAAGCGTTTGTTGCGGGGTGGAACATGCGTGGGCGAGTGACGCGCAAGGCCGCCTGAGGGACCCAGGCATGCCGTGGGCGAAGTTCGAGGACAACTACCTCGGCAATCAGAAACTGGCGACGCTGACCACGGCGGCGATCGCGCTGGACATGGCGGCCATCATCTACTCCGCGCGCGAGTTGCGGGACGGTCTGCTGAGCGCCGCGGACGTGCAGACCGTAGCCGCGTTGATCCACCTGCGCCGCTGGCCGCCGGCCGCCGCGGAGCTGGTGCGCGTCCACCGCTGGACGACGCCAGACGGAGCGTTTTACGCCATCCACGACTACCTGGAGTACCAGCCCTCGCGCGACGAGGTGCTCAAACAACGCGAGGAGGACCGCGAAAGAAAACGCCGAGGCGGCCGGGCCCGCCAGGGGCAAAACTCCAGTGGGATTCCGGCCGGAAATCCGCCGGAGTCCGGTGGGATTCCGGCAGCTCCCGTACCCGGTCCCGGTCCCGGTCCCGGGATTCCGGCTACGCCGGAATCCTTCCCTACCCCCTACCCCTCCCCGCAAGCGGGGAAGGGAGCGCGCCCCAGTGGGGCGAACGGGAGTTTGACGAACGGGAGTACGACCCACTGCTGCCTCATCGCGGAGTTGTCCGACGGCCGCGAGCACTCAAACTCGTGCTCGGTGGCCGTAGAGTTGGTGCGCAAGGACAGCGAATGACCCGCACACCTGTTGCACCCGAGTTCTGCGTGTTCTGCGGCAAGCCCATCCCCGTGCCGGACTGGCCCGGCTACCTGCCGTTCGTGCACCATCGCTACTGTTCGATCAGCTGCGCCCACCGCCAGCAACTGGCCATCAAACGCCTCCGCGAGTCCACGCCGCCGCAGCCTGAGCCGAGCGGTGCATGACCCGCGGCGTCGCTCACCCGCAAGAGCTGCGCGCCCAGGTCGTCGCCGCTGTCCTGGCGGGTACGACGGTCGCGGAGGCTGCGCGGCAGTTCGGCGTCAGCAAGAGTCTCGCTTCGGAATGGTCGCAGTCTGCCGAGGTTCGAACGATTCGAACCGAAAAAATGGTGTCCGATGCCGAACTCATCATGGGCTACTTCCGCGCCGCGCTGCGCGCCATGATCGCCCAGGCCGAGCTGTTCGCGGATGACGACTACTGCCGACGACAGGACGCCGACAAGCTCGCCCTTGCCCACGGTATTCTGGGCACTAAGCTCGCTGGGATCGCCGAAACCGCGCAGTCGCTCGGCCTCATCGGTCCTCCGCTCGAGCTCCCAGCTGGACCTGCCGACGCCGCACCCGGCGCAGCAGACGATGATCGGTGAGGCCAAACGCTTCAATGTCGCCGCTTGCGGCCGTCAAATCGGCAAAACTACCCTCGGAATCGACCGTCTTGCACGCGCAGCTGCAAATGGGCAGCCAACGGCCTGGTTCGCACCCACCTACAAATACCTTGAGCAGGTGTGGCGCGCCCTGCGCCGGGCGCTCGAGCCGGTGACCACCGGCAAATCGGAGCAGCAGCACCACCTGGATTTACGCGACGGCGGGAGTGTCGACTGCTGGTCGCTGGATGACGAGGACGCCGGCCGCGGCCGGCGCTACGGATTGATTGTGGTAGACGAAGCTGCCATGGTCCGCAACCTGGAGGACGTGTGGCAGGCCTCGCTCCGTCCGACGCTCAGCGTCCTCGAGGGCGGCGCGTGGTTTTTATCCACTCCGAAAGGACTGAATTTCTTCCACCGGTTGTATCAACTCGGCCAGGACGAGCTGGAGCCGGAGTGGCGCTCGTGGCAGATGCCATCCTCCGCATCGCCGTACATCAAGCCCGAAGAGCTGGAGGCGGCGCGGCGCGCCATGCCGGAGCGGGTGTACGCCCAGGAGTTTCTCGCACAATTCCTCGAGGTCGAGGGCTCCGGCGTGTTCCGCGGCGTGCCGGCCGCCGCGTATCTCCAGCCGTCACCTCCGCAGCGCGGCCACACGTACGTCATCGGCTGCGACTGGGCGCGCTCCAACGACTTCACCGTGTTCAGCATCGTGGATGCCAGTACGTACGAGCAGGTGGCCATGGACCGCTTCACCCAGATCGACTTCGAGTTCCAGACCGAACGTCTGCACAGGTGGGCAGACGTGTACCAGCCGCGCGTCATCCTGGCCGAGGCCAACGCCCTGGGTCAGCCACTGGTCGAACGCCTGCAGCAGGGCTACGGGCGGTTGTACGGCGGCGGCCGGCGCGCGCTGCCGGTGCAGCCGTGGTGGTCAACGAACGCGACCAAGGCCGCGATCGTCCAGGGGCTGAGCGTCGCCATCGAGAACGGTGACCTGGCCTTGCTCGACGACACGGTGCAGACCGGCGAGCTGCAGGCGTACGAGGTCGAGCGAACCGTCAGTGGCATGCTCAGGTACGGCGCGCCGTCGGGCCAGCACGACGACACGGTGATCGCGCTCGCGTTGGCGTGGGCCGCGGCGAGCGTCGAGTCTCAGACGACGCGCTCGAGCTACGCCTTTTCGCGCTGAGTCGTCTCGGTGCGGGCGGGCGCCTTCGGCTGCTGCTGCGGTGGCGTCTGCGGCTGGCCAGGCACGATGCCGGCGCGGCGCTGCGCCTCCTGCTGGCGCTCGAGCTCGAGCGACTCGCGATCGGCCTGCGACTCTTCAGCGGTGCGCGGCACGCCCGTCATGCGCGCCATGGCGTCTTCCGGTGGCTGAACGCGCTTCTCGGTGGGCTGGTTGTCGGGTGAGGTAGTCATGCTTGCTGATGTGCACGATGCGCACCAGCGGTCAACCGATGGCTTCCCATTCGGCGAATGCTCGCCGCAGTTCGTCATCGTCGAACACGTGAGCTGTTCCCTCGGCCTGGCGTTCTAGCCACTCGCCTCTGTCCTCCTGGTCCCATACCCACCCCGACGCGCTTGCGTTGAAGCGGAGCCGGCTGATGATGTTGCGGGCGCGATACAGGCGGACCAGCGTACGGATCGGGTCGTCCAGGGGCACGGTAGGCTGTGACTGCATGGCGAAGATTCCCCTTCGTTGTGCGAGGTGGCCCGGTCCGAGCGCGCACTGGACCGGGCCGCCGACTATACGCCACGCATGACGGACGTGGCGTGACTTCTCGGTCACGTGAGTTGACGGTCACGTTACACTCACGCTCAGCCGTGGCTGACGACCCACCGAGCTCGAGCTATCTCAGCGAGCTCCAGGCGGAGATGTACGACCGCTACCGGCGCGACGACGTCCAGATCGACACGTACCGCGCCCAGCGCGAGATGCGCGTCCCGGCGATGATGGGCGCCGACGACAAGTACACGCTGGTCAACGTCGACCCCAGGGATCCAGACGTCAGCGAGGAAGCGTTTCAGCAAACCGCGATGCTGACCTTGAACCGCCCCAAGCTGCACCTGGACGGCGGCGAGAGCGACACGGCGCAGACCGCGGCTAGCCAGCGCGAGCACTGGACCGAGGAGACGTTCTGGGGCAGCGGCTCGCGGACGCCGGGCATGGACACCATGACGTTCCTGACCGACGCGGCGCTCAACGACGGTGGCGCGTGGAGCAAAATCCTGTTCCTGCCCGACGCCTGGGACAAACGTTACGCCTACCCGGTGCCGAATCCTGGCGAGAGCGTCGAGGCCTGGCAGCACTACGACAAGGCGACGGAGGACGCCAAGAAGCAGTGCGGGCCACCCTTTGCCTGGGAGTTCGTGGACGCGCGCACGATCTACCCGGACACCATGGGCGGCAGAATCGCCGAGGTCATCGAGGTCACCGATCGACCGGTCAGGACCACCTTCCGCCGCTACCGCCTGGGCTACGACGAGGACGGCAACATCGTGCCTGAGGAGCTCGGCCAGCCGCAGCCATCCAACGCCTGGGGCGCCAACGGGCGGCCGATCCTGCCGACGAGCATCACCATGCTCGAGCACTGGGACGAGACGTGGGCGACCTGGTGCGTCACTGGTGAGAACTACAAGCGTCAGCCGACCGGCCACATTGTGAAGCAGTTCAAGCACAACTACGGGTTTATCCCCTACGACTTCGCACCCGGGCTGTGGATGAACCACTGGCGTAACCGCAAGGTCGGCTGGGGCGTGTCGCAGACCAAGCTGTGGCTGGTGCAGTACCGGCAGTACCTGCGCGCCATGCATGCGCAATACGTGGCGAGAGACCTGCTCAGCCCGCTGGTGACCTATGGCGACAGTACCGCGGCGCCGGTCATCGGCGACGACGGCAAGCCGCGCGATCGGGATCCGGGCCCGCTGCCGGGCGAGGTCATCAACCTGGGCCCAGGGCGGCAGATGCAGCCGATCAAGTACCCCGACGCGGCCACGCTCGAAAAACACATGCAGCTGATCGACAACGCGATCAAGGAGCTCGAGTCGCCCAGAGTCACGACGCTGTCGGGCATGGAGGGCGCCGGCTTCGCGATCAGCCAGGTGCTTAGCTACTCCCGCACGCGCGTGGGCCCGATCGTCAACAACATCCAGGAGCTCCTCAAGCGGCAGACCGAGAAACTGTGGGACCTGGCCCAGAACAAGGTCCAGGAGAAGATCTGGGTCGGGTATAGCGGCCAGGACGTCAAGGGTGGCAGCGGCTGGATCGGGCTCGGGCCCGACGACTTCGCGCGGCCGGTGCGCATCCGCTGGGACGTGCAGCAGGAGCTGCCGACCGACGACCTGATCAAGGCGCGCTACGCGCACGAGCGGCTGCAAGCCGGCACCTGGGGCTCGGACGAGGCGATCGAGTACCTGGGCGACAATCCCGACGAGATCCGCAGGTCCAAGGCGCGCGACCGTATCCGCCAGTCGCCCGAGTACCAGAAGTGGCTGGACGAGCAGGTGTTCCAGTTCGCGGGCCGCGGCGACATTCTTGGGGCCGCGGCTCAGGCGCAGGCCATTGCGGCCAAGGTGCAGCCGACGATGGGCAACATGGGACCCGGTGGCCCGTTCGCGCCACCCAAGCCGATGGCGCCCGGCGTCTTTGAGGGCGGCGGCCCAGGTGCAGGCGGGGTCCCGGACCTGGCCGCGCTCGCCACCGCGCCCAACGGGGTGGGGGCTCTGCCACCGCCGGGGCAGCAGGTCATGCAGGGCGCAGCGCAGAATGTCGGCGCACCAGGTGCAGGAGGTATGTGATGGCAAGCAAGTCAGGTGGCTGGAGCCCGCCGTCGGGTCGTGAGCATCCGCCGTTCAAGGGCGGACAGAAGACAAGCTCGGTGGGCAGTAATCACTGCGCCGGACCGATGACGAACAACGACACCAGTGGCGCGGGCAAGGTTCAGAGCAACGCTGTGACCCGACCGCCGCACGGCATCTCGACGAAGTAGCCATGGTCCAGAAGCGGCGCGGTCGCAAGTGGACCGAGGCGAGTGATGCCGTGGCCGACAAGAAAGCCGGCATCAAGCCTGGCTCGGCGAAAGACAACGCACTCGACAAGTCCCGCGGCGTGAGTACCAAGACCCCGAAAGGCAAGTGAGATGGCCAAGCTCACAGCCAAAGCGCGTAAGGCCCTACCGGCCAAGAGTTTCGCGCTGCCAGGCGGTCGCTACCCGATCAACGATGCGAACCACGCGCGCAACGCCCTGAGCCGCGTGGCGCAGAACGGGAGCTCGAGTGAAAAAGCTCAGGTACGAGCCGCGGTCAAGCGTAAGTTTCCCGGCATCGGCAAGGGTGGCAAGTGACGATCCGATCAGCGCTTTCCAGATCATTGCCATCTTCGCGCTGATGTTGCTCGTCCTGGCGGTGATCCTGCTCAACGAGTGGAAGTAAGTGGCCCAGAACCCGCAAGACCCTGAGGCGCTGCGCAACTCGCTGACGCGCGAGGTAACCACCGACGCCTACAACATCGCGGGCCAGATCTTCCGCGGTCCGCAGCCTGACGTCGCACACGTCAACAACGACGAGCTCGACCAGCGCTACTTGCAGGCGATCCACACCGACGATCGCCAGTACCTGATGTCCGAGGCCGCGCGCGACCCGACCCAGTTCCTGAACTCGATAGCCAGGTTGAGCGACGCAGGCAAGATCTTCGTGCCGCCCGACGCGGGTATCCCTCAGGAGCCGCCGCTACCACCAGGTGCGCGCTCGAACGTACCCATTCCTCAACCGCATCCCGACGCGCTGCCTGCTACGTTCAAGCAGCCCGACCAGGTGCCCGCCGTACCGGCAGTCCCCTCGCCGCCCACGGCGCCTGGACCGGTGCCGCTGGGCACGCCGCCGGTGGGGGCCACGGCGGCGTTGCCGCCGCCCATGACGACGCCGACGCCGAGTATCCCGCCGCCGCCGCAGCCGCCATACTGAGGCCACCATGCCGTTTCTGCTGGCTGACGATGCGGCGGACGAGGCGACGCGTCGCCTGCAGGACTTCGGCGACCAGCAGCTCTCCAACCTGAGCAGCCTGCGCCAGGGCGCGCAGGACCTCGGCGCCAGCGCCCAGGACGCCACGCAGCGGCTGATGAGCTTCGGCCAGCAGCAGCTGAGCTCGAGCCTCACCAGCCTGCAGCCACCGCCGAACCCGATCCAGGCGCTGCCCACGCCCGACGTTGGCGCCGTCACCGATCGCCTGCACGCGTTCGGTGAGCAGGCGCTCACCAGTGCCACCCAGGGACTGCAGCGGGCTGGTCAGCAGGCGCAGCAGGGCATCCAGCAGCTGCAGCCACTCCAGCCCCTGGCGCCGCCTGCCGCGCCGTCCGCGCCGCAGAATCAGTCGCTGGACCAGCCGCAGCAGCCTGCGCCGCAGCAGGGGCAGCCGCTGGACAAGAACGGGGTCATCGCCTACGTGCAGCAGAAGGCGCGCGACTTCGGCCTCGACCCCGCGGCGGTGCTGGCGGTGGCCAACCAGGAAGGGCTCAACACCGACCCCGGCTCGCACTGGCAGCTACCCGGCGAGAAGAACATCAGCTTCGGGCCACCGTCGTGGTACGGCAACGGCGCCGGCGCGGACATCATCGCCAAGCACGGCGACGACGCGGCGCGCTGGTCGTGGACGCCCGAGGGCATCGACTACTGGCTCGGCCAGGTGCAGACCGCGGCGCAGGGGCTGAGCGGGCCTGACGCGGTGGCCGCCATCGTCAACAAGTTCGAGCGCCCGCGCGAGGACCTGGCCGCGGGCGAGATCGAAAAGGCCAAGGCTGCCTACAATCAGTTCACAGGCGGCGTGCAGCAGAAGGCTGCAGACCTGACCCAGACGGTGCAGCAGGGTGCTCAGAACCTGACCGGCCAGTCCAACACCAGCGGACTGGTTTTCCCGGTGGTCGGTTACCAGGGCGACATCAACGACCACTGGGGCTCGGTCAAGGGTGGCTCCGACATCATGGCCGACCGCGGCACGCCCGTCGTGGCCATGCGCGGCGGCAAGGTCATCGAGAGCGGCTGGAACAGCGTGGGTGGCAACAGCGTGCTAGTCCAGGCTGATGACGGCAACCAGTACTACTACGCCCACTTCGATAAAGCGCCGTCGGTCAAGGTCGGCGACACGATTAGTGCCGGCACGTACCTGGGGCCGGTGGGCAACACGGGCGATGCTTCGGGCGGGCCGACGCACCTGCACATCGGCATCGGGCCCGACATCAAGCTCGGCGCAGACAAGTACGGCGGCACCGGTGGCGACTACGACGCCGTCGACCTGCTCAAGCAGGCGCAGGCCGGGCAGCAGAACCAGCCTGCGCAGGCCGCGACCACGTCAGCGGCGGGCCCACAAGCGCTGGCCGCGCCGGTCCAGCAGGGTGCACAGAACGTCGCCAACGCCGCGGGGCAGGCTGCGAACCAGGGGCTCGAGGTGCTCGGTCGTGCGGCCGGCACCGCGGGCGACCTGGCCACCGGTGGCTTGACGCGGCGTTTCAACGAAAACCTGCAGGGCCTGGGCAGCGACCTGACCGCGGGCGGGACGCAGTCGCCCTTCAAGACCGCGGCCAATGCGCTCGACCAGGTCGCCAGCACGGCCGATACGGTGGCACCCGGCGGCGGCGGGTTGGTGCCGAGCGACCTGATGCGCGTCGGCGCCAACTTCCTGCGCAGTCCGGGCGTGCTCGACTCGGTGAAGATCCTCCAGGACCTGAACAACAAGTACGGCTCGATGGACTCGAGCACGTACTCGCCTGAGGATCAGCGCGCGGCGGGGCAGGCGCTGGTGGCCGTCGGCGGTGTAGTCGGCGGTGGCGGTGCTCCTGAGGCCTCCCGCATGTACCACGGCACCGGCGCCGATTTTCCGAGGGTGGACCCGCAGGCGGTGAGTGGCGAGGAGAACCTCTTCGGGCCGGGCTACTACCTGACCAGCGACCCGCGCGTGGCCGGCGGCGTGGTATCGCAGGGTGGCAACCGCATCCCGATGAACGATGCGACGGGCGCGCCGATCCAGCATCAGGCGACGGTTATCTTTCCCGAGTCGCTGGAGAAGGTCACCAACGCCACGGCCGGCACGCCCGGCGGCCAGGTCGCGGCCCCGTTCGCGCTCGGCACCGGCGCCGCGGTCGGTGCCGGCGCGCTCGCCGCCAACAAGGACCGCATCAACGACGCGCTGCAGGGATGGCAGGCGCCGTTCACGCTCGACGACGTCAAAGACAAGCTGGACGACCTGGGCTCGAAGCTCGAGGACTTCCGCCAGCAGCAGGCGGCCACCAGCCCGATCCAGCCCGGAGGCTTCACGGCACCGGTGGCGCGCGGGCTCGAGGCCGCCAACGACGTACTGCAGCAGCGCACCCAGAACCTGGACCCGGCGCAGATCACCCAGGACTACCTGGACGCGATCCGCAGCGGCGACGTCGGCGGCATCCTGGACGCGGCCGCACGCGGCGCGGACGTGGCCGCTGGCCCGGCGGGCACGTCGCTGGCCGACGTGAGTGCGCCGCTGAGTGCAGGCCTGACCGCGGCGGGCGTCGACCCGAACCTCTCGCGCGTGCTGGGCATGGCCGGCAACCTGGTGGCCCCCGCGGCGCTCGAGGGTGCGGTCGGGCGAGGGTTGCCACAGGTGGCTGGTGGCCTGGCCAGGGGCGAGGCGGGCACGCTCGGTGATTTCCTCGCCAACGAAGACGGCTCGCTCAACCTCGACAAGCTAGGCCGCGTCCTGCAGGCCACGCGCGTCGGCGCGCTGGCCGGTGGCCTGCCCACCCTGGCGCACATCGCGCTGAACACGCCGGTGCAGATCGGTACCAAGCTGGCGTCCGACCTGGGCGCCAATGTGCGCTACCCCGAGGCGACCGCCGCCGAGCTCTACGGCGCGATGCAGGGACTGCGCGCCTGGGGCATGAACGCCGCCAGCACGCTCAACAAGCCTGGGCCGCTGGCCAGCAGCATGGGCGCCACCAGCACCCTCAGCCTGCCCGGCGCAGGCGAGACGGCGCTGACTGGCCTGGTCAAGCTGCACCCGGTGTTGCAGGACATCCCGAAGCAGATGGCCAACTACATGGAGCTGTACCGCACCGCGGCGCAGCAGGCCACCGACGCGGGCCTGCCGCGAATGGGCACGCGGTGGCGCGCGGAAGTGGCGCGCCTGGTGTCCAGCCCCACGTCGGCGATGCAGTCCGCGGCCAACTTCGCGGCCGGCACCGCGGGGCTCTCAGGAGGCATGGGTACCACCGGCACGGCGATCAGCAAGCTGATCCACGACGCGCCGCTGGCGCGCTTCGCCATGCCGATCTTCGACATCGGCTACAAGATCGCGTCCAAAGGCGTGGAGATGACGCCGACGATGGGCCCGATCGGCACCGCCTGGGATGTGGCCAGGGGGCTCACCGGCAGCGGTCCGTACGCCGGCGGCAACTGGGGTGGCCGCGGCGCGAACGAGGCCGTCACGCCCCTGGCTGAGCGCGTACGTAACCACCTGATCGGCCTGGCGCTGATGTACGAGGGTTACCAGCAGGCGGCCCAGGGCAACATCACCGGCGAGGGCCCGTCGGACCCCGGCGAGCAGGCCGCGCTGCGGCAGACCGGCTGGCAGCCGAGCTCGGTGAAGCTCGGTGGCCGCTACTTCGACGCGCACCTGTTGGGACAGCTGGGCTGGCCATTGATCGCGGGCGCGAACCTGTACGAGGCGCGCAACGGCCCCGGTGGCCAGGGGCTGCCGCCCATCAAGACGCCCCAGGGCGAGCAGCAGCCTGGTGTGCTCGACGAGCTCGGCGATTACGTCGCGCGCCAGGGGCGCTACTTCAACGACGAGACGTTCCTGCGCGGTGTGGGCGACATCCTGAACCTGATGGGCTCCGGCTTCCAGCAGGGCAAGGTGCCACAGCAGGAGGCCGCGGGCGTGCTGCAGTCGCTCGTCCCACAGGGCGCGCTGGGGGCCAACTGGGCCTCGAGCCAGGACCCGTTCCAGCGCAACCCGCGCGCGGGCGCCAACCCGCTTGAGGACATCCAGAACGCGCTGCTGGCGCGACTGCCCGGCCAGCGCGAAGGATTGCAGACGCGCATCAGCGCCACCGGTCGTCAGCTGGCCAACCCGCAGCAGGGCCTAGGCATCCTGATGCCGCGCTCGAGCGTGGTCCAGGGCGACCCGATCCTGGATGAGCTCGCCAAGGTCGGTGTCAAGCCGACCAACACGCCGGTCAAGTTGTCGTTCGGCTCGGCCAACGAGGTGCAGCTGACGCCTGGGGAGCAGTACCGCTGGCAGCAGTACCGCGGCCAGGCGCTGACTGACTCGGCCACCAAGCTGATGAGCTCGAGTGCGTATAAGAAGCTCGACGACGGCAGCGACAAGGGCAAGATCGCACAGCGCAACGCGGTGGCTGCGGTGGTGAGCTCGAGCGCCCAGGTCGCCGACGGCAAGCTGCGCCAGGAGCTGGCGAAGGACACCACCGGGCTGACCAGGCGCTTCATCGCTACCGGGTCACAGGCGCCGGCGTATGGTTACGGCACCGGCGGTTACACGCCGCTGAGCCAGCCCCTGTCCGAGCAAACAGGCCAGTAAGGAGACGCGATGCCGCTCAAGGTTGGTCCCGACCCGAACAATCCTGGCCAGTGGATCTGGGTTGACTCGGCCTCTGGCCAGCCCGCGAGCCAGCCCGGCGGCCCGGGCACGCCGTTTGTTGCCCAGAGCGACCCTGCTCCGGCGGCGGGGGGTCCGACCGGCAGACCGTCGGGCCCGTACGACACTCCCGCGGGCCCGCCCGCGCCAGGCGTCGGCACCACACCGCGCACAGCGGGAGGCACCGGGCAGACCATCCAGGACGCCGTCAACAACCTGGGCGGTGGCCCCTGGACGCTGAAGGACCCGACCGGGCAGCCGATCGAAGAGACGGCCGTCGCCAGCATCCCCAACGCCACACCAGGACTGCCCGCGACGACGGCCAACCGCGGGACGGGCAACTACTACGTCGTCGTCAAGGGACCCGGTGGCGTCGAGCGCGCGCTGTTCCTGCACCCGAGCGCGTCCAAAGACGGCAAGGTCGCGCGGCAGACCGGCATCAATGACCAGGGCGACGACGCCAAGAACATCTACGACGGCGACCTGCGCGATCTCAGCTGGACGCAGTCCAAGCCGCTCGCCGACGTACCCGAGAGCGCCACGAAGCAGCCGAGCGCCACCGCGCAGCTGACCAAGCTCAAGGGCGGCAAGGTCATTCCTGCCAGCGATACGACGACGAAGCCCGACCAGCTGCGCGACGAGGCGACAGGCACGGTCATCAACGTGCCGACCGATCCCGCTGGCACGCTCACGACGATCAACAACCAGCCCATGGTGGTCAAGCCCGATGGCACTGCCACCGCGGTAACGGGTTCCGACGGCAAGCCGATCGTCCTGACCAAGGACCACACCCAGATCAACGTGCCGGGCGTGGGCGTGTTCGACTACGACCCGTCCAAGACGGGCCCCGACGCGTACACCCCGGTCCCTGGCACCACCGCGCCCCAGACCACCGCGCCGAGCGACGTCATCTGGACCGACATCCCCGGCACCGACCAGCAGCAGGGCAGCCGCATCGTCGACGGCAAGAAGCAGGACATCGAGGGCCTGACGCGCAAGGCGTCCGAGGGGCACGCCACCAAGGTCTACGACGACCCCAACTCGCCGACCCTGGTCTGGTACGACGACCAGGGCAAAGAGATCGCGCGCGCCGATAAGCCCGGCTACACGCCGCCCAAGAACGCCAACGCGGGCACGGCGATCACGCCCGACACCGACGCGCCGTTCACCGTCACCATCGGCAACGACGGGAAGCCGGTCTTCACCCCGAATCAGAACAAGATCTCGATCAGCGAAGCGCAGAAGCAGCTGATCCAGCAGCTCGGCGGCAAGGTCGCCGACGGCACGATGTCGGAAAAGGCCGCCCAGGACCTGATCAGCGACCTGACCAACTCGATGACCGCGCGCGCCAACATGCTGACGGCGCAGACCAACCAGCAGAAGCTCGGCGCCGACGCGGCGTCCACCTCGCTGAACGCGGTGCAGGCGGGCGCCCAGACCGGCGCCGGCTTGCTCCAGAACCGCGTCACCTCGGCGATGGGCGGGCTGAACAACATCATCTCGGCCGCGGCCAACTCGAAGATGACCAGCGCGCCGGCGGGCATGGCACAGGACCTGGTCGGCGGCTTGCAGGAGTGGGTGACGGGCCTGGGCGGTGGCCAGCCCGTCTACGACTCGGCCGCGGCGATGGTCAACCAGGCCGCGCCGGGCATGTTCAACGGCAACCCGACCCTGGCGCAGCAGGCGTACACCGCGCTGCGCGGGTACATGGACCTGTACAAGGCCAAGACCGGTGAGGACTGGCAGCCCGACAACAAGGCCTTCAGCGCGCCAACGACGGCGCCTGCAGCGCCGGGCACGCCAGGCAGTGGCACCGAGCAGGGCCAGATGACCAACGTCACCCAACAGCAGGCGCTCGCCAATCAGCAAGCTGCCGCTGCTGCTGCGGCAGGTGCCACCGGTCCGAGTACCGCTGCGCTCAACGCCAGGGGGCTGATGGACAACCAGCAGGGGCGGGCAATCGCCGCCGGGCAGACACCGGTGGCCAACGGCGTGACGGGCCCGATCGCGCCCGGCCTGTACAACCCGGCCTGGCAGCAGGGCATCCGCAGCGCCGTCGGGCAACCGGCCACCGGTCCGATCGGCACCATGCCCGCTGGTGCGGCGGTCCAGCCGCTACCCATCCCGACCTCGCCGTGGTATCCCGGCGCACAGCCGTTCGCGGCACCGGTGACCGTGTGACATGGGACTTGCTTTCAATCCGCAGGGCAGTACCGCCGCTCTCAACGCCGCGGGCTACCTGGACACGCCCGAGGGGCGCGCGGCCTATCCAGGCACGAGCTACCCGACAGGAGGTGGGTCTACGGCCACCAACGATAGCGCTCAGTTAAGCTCGGGGCTCCAGAAGCTGTTCGGGGCGATTGCCTCGGGCAATACGCAGCAGGCGCAGGAGGCCATCCGCGAGTACAACCTCACGTACGCCAACGACGTCGCCAACTTGTACGGCCAGAACTTCGGGCCCGGCAACCCAGCGCCGATCGGCGCGGCCACCCTGGCGGCGGGTCAGCAGTTCGGCTCGATCGGCTACATCCCTGGCTTCACCGGCAGCGACGCGGGCCAGAATATGTCCCAGATCGCGCAGAACAACTCGATCGCCCAGAACGCCGCGGGGCTGACGGGCTGGTACGCGCAGCCCGTCCAGAGTGCGTACACGCCAGGCACGTTCGTGCGTCTGGATCCGAGCACGTACGACACCAACCAGTACGGCCCGGTGCAGATCAGCTACGTGCTGCCCAGTGGCCAGCTGCAGCGCGTCAACATCCCCCAGGCGCAGGCGATGGGCTGGAACGGCAACCTGTCGACCATGCCCACTCTCTCTGCGCAGCAGGCCATCGGGCTCGAGCAGGCACCGCCACAGAACGCGCCGCAGCAGACCATCCAGGGTCTGACGGCGTACTCGAATCTCAACACCGCGGCGCAGAACAACGCGCTGTCGGTGGCCGGTGCGACGGGCATGTACACCGCGCCCGGCCAGGTGGTGCCACCAGGTACCAACGCCCAGGGCGGCAAGTTCAGCGACCTGGATCAGCAGACCCAGATGGCCTACTTCGCGTCCAACGGCAGTGACTGGAACGCGGCCATGAACAAGTGGGTCGCCGACTCGAACGCCGCCATCCAGCAGGCGTACACGGCCGCCGGCGGCCAGGGTCAGGCGCCGGGTATCGGCACGCCAGGCACACCCCAGGAGACGCTCGCGGCGCAGAACCAGTACTTCACCCAGGCGGGCGACCTGGCCAACCAGTTCGGGCAGTACTACACCCCGCTGACCCCTGGGCAAACTGCACAAGCCGGCGTCAACGCGCCGCAGCAGGGCCAGTCGACGCTGGCGGCGCAACAGCAGACGTACGCGCAACAGATGGGGCTGATCAGCCAGGCGGCGTCGTTGCAGGCCAATCCCTTCCGTCAGCAGCAGGCCATCGGCCAGATGGGCAACCTGCTGGGCGGCGGCGGCGTAGCGTCGTTCTCGGCGCCCAACACGGTGGCCGGTGTCGGGACGCAGGGCGGCAACACCCAGGGCGGCATGGGCTATATGCAGCAGATGATCGACGACATCCGCGGGGGCACCAACGGCGCCAACCAGACCAGCATGCAGAGCGTGCTGGACGCGATCCCGACGCCGAACAAGGTCAACTCGGTCGAGTTCATGCGCTCGGCGCCGTCGACGCAGCAGATGGTGTTGCAGGGCATGCAGGAGAAGTACGGCCTGGACCCCAACGACTCGTTGACCCAGATTAAGAACACCCTGCCGGCGTTCCAGGCGCCGACCACGTTCGGAAAGATCGCCGGCTAAATGACCATCGACATCACGCGCACGATCCACCCCGACCTGCTCGATGAGTACGTCGAGCAGGTGAACCTTGCCGCGGGCGCCACCGCCGAGCGCACCTCACCTCGGCGACGGCGCGGGCGTGGTGCGCCGGCTCAAGCTGACGTCTCCCCTCCTGGGGACTCCCAGTCGGTAGAGCCCTCCGACGCACCACCTGATGGCGCCGAGGTGCGCGAAGACACCTCGGCGCCGACCGCGCCCGAATGGTTGGCAGCCGTCGATGCGGCCACCGATCCCAAGGAGAAGCTGGCGCTGCTGACGCGCAACCTGCCGCGCGAGGAGCTCACGCGCGACGACGTACTGGCCGGGCTGTTGGGCGATCTGAGCAACCAGCGTGCTCGCCGCCTGATCGAGGACCAGCAGCGCCAGGCTGAGGAGCAGCAGCGGTTACGCGCCTACGAGCAGGGGGACCTGTACACCCTGGGCCAGCTGAGCGCCGCCGAGCTGCAGCAGCGCCGCGAGGCCCAGGAGGCCCAGGCGCGCCAGCAGTCGGATCCGTACATCCACGCCGTGCGCACCTTCCAGGCCAGTTTGCCGGAAGACGTGCAGCGCGAGGTGCAGGGAAAGCAATACGATTCGTTCGGCGCGTATCTGACCGCCGTCCAGGACGCCGCGATTCGCCACGGCGTGAGCGAGGAAGTCAGAAAGCGCTCGGGGGCCCTGTCCAAAGCAGAGCTCTCGCAAACCGTCGGGAGTGAGATGTCACCCGAGCTAGACGGAGGACCTGCCCAGAGCACCCGCGAGATCACGGATGCCCAGGTTTCCGCCATGTCGCTCGAGGAGTACGACCGCTTCTTCGACGAAAAAGGCCGGCCTCGGCCGGGTGTTCGTGTGCGCCTGGAGCGCGGCATAGACGTGCGCAGGCGGTGATCTCCCTCACCCCGATGGGGTGAGGCCGCTGAAGGGAAGAAGCGATGCCAGTAGGCGCAACGGAGTTTGTCGACAAGACGATTGCCGACGGTGTGTTCTCGCCCGACATCTGGTCGAAGCAGGTGTTGCGCGCCACCGAGTCGAACCTCGTGTTCGCCAAGGAGGTCAACCGCGAGTTCGAGGACGACGCCAGCGTGGGCAAGGCGGTCAAGGTCGCCAGCATCGGCAACGTGGCCGCGCGGGCAAAAGCCGAGAACACGGCGATCACCTACGAGACGGTGGCCGAGACGGCGACGACGATTACCTTGAACATCTGGGATTACGCTGCGGTTGGCATCGAAGATATCGTCAAGGTGCAGAGCATCGTCGACGTCCAGAACGAGTACCAGATGAAGATGGGCTACGCCATCGCCCGCGACATCGACTCCAAGCTCGCCGCGGACGTGGCCGGCTTCACCCAGACGGTGGGCACGCTCGGCACCGCGCTGGCCGACGTCGACGTGGTGCGCGGCAATCAGTACCTGGACGACGCCGACGCGCCCGAGAACGATCGCTTCCTGATCATGTCGCCGGCCGAGAAGGCCAACAAGATCACCCTGGACCGCTGGTCGAACGCCCTGTACATCGGCAATCCCAAGCCCGCGGTCAGCGGCTCGATCGGGGATATGTACGGCCTCAACATCAGCATCACCACCAACCTGGTCAAGCCCGCCGGCGGCCAGGCCAACAACTTCATCTTCCAGCGTGAGGCGATCGCGCTGATTGTGCAGCGATCGCCGAAGATGCATCTTTTCTACGACATCGACTTCTTCACTTGGAAGCTGGCGTCGGAGGTCATCTTCGGGCACCAGATGATGCGTCCGACGTTCGGCGTGTGGGCCAAGGGCATTGGCTGAGTCGCTGAGCCTGCTCGAGCGACTCGAGCAGCGTGCCGCTCCGACCGGGGCGGCCACGCCCCACCACGCGCTCAACTACAACTATCCGCTGGCGTGGTATCGCCGACCCGACGGCGACATCGTCCAGCTGCAGAGCGACCCCAACAACCGCGCCATGTACGAGGACCTGGGCTTCGTCATCCTGCGCCTCGACGAGGTCAAGGAGTGGGAGCAGGAGGTGCGCCCCGAGGTCGTGGTGCAGCAGAAGCGCAAGGCGCAGTTGATCACCGGTATCCGCAGCCTGGTGGCGCGCCACCCGCAGATGCAGATGCTGCCCGACGACGACTTCGCGCTGCGCGACATGGACATCCCCGAGCTCGAGGCCGAGTTCGCGTCGCTGTGCGAGCAGGCTGGCTACAAGCCGCGGCTGCCGCGCATCCCGCCCGAGAAAGCGGCGCCCAAGGAGCAGCTGCTGATGGGCGTCGAGACGTCGGCGAGCCACACCCAGGAGGAGATCGCCAGCAAGCTGCAGCGCGGCGAGGGCTACGATCCGATCGACCACGCAAGGAGACGACCACGATGAGCGAGTTTCTCGACGCGGCCCAGGCGAGCCCGTACATCGCCCCGCCCGCGACCCCGCCCGGCGACCTGTACTTCACCTTCACCAAACCCGACGGCGACTCGTTCCTGGCCAGCGCGGCACAGGCCGAGGGTTTCCTGCGGCTGGGCTACACCGTGACGGGGGAGCAGACGCTGAGCGATTCGGACACCTTTCGAAACGCAGTTAGCCCGGGGGCAGTCCTCCCGCCCGCCTCAGGCGTCGACACCACCGAGGCCACCGGCACGAGCGGTGCCCGCCCCCAGACCCCGCCGGCGGCGTAAGTCGTGACCGAGACGCAACCCGAGTCGGTCGTCCCGGCCGCGGGCCACGCCGCGGGCCTGTGGACGCACACGCCGGTGGACTGGCGCGGCAACGAGGGTGTGGCCAAGCCTGCCAACTGGCCCACCGACGCGGTCAACGGCAATCCGGGCAACGGCACGCGCCCCGGCTCGGCGATGCCACCGCCTGGGCTGACGATCCTGTCGGCCACGCCCGGCGTGGCCTCGGGCACCGTCACCTGGACGACCAGCGTGGCGAGCGACTCGACGGTCAACTACGGGCCAACCACCAGCTACAACAAGACGGTGAACGACCCGACGATGGTCACCGCGCACTCGGTGGCACTTACCGGGCTGACCAGCGGCCAGGTAGTGCACTACTCGGTCACCTCGAGCGGCGGTGGCTACTCCGCGAGCTCGGTCGGCGACAGTACCTTCACCCCGACATGAGCAACCACCGTCCTGGGTGCGTCTTCGGCCCAGGCTTCTATCGCGTCGTGCTCAGCGACGGTGGCCGCCGCTTCTGCCAGAACGAGCAACAGGTCGAGGCGGTGCGCCGACTGCTTCCGGCGGGCACCATGGTGCGCGTGCAGCGCGACGCCTGCCTGGATCCGCTCGAGCCCGACCAGGACGCGCGCGGCGTGGTCGATGGCGAGGCGTTTCTGAATATGCCGCGCGAGCGGGCAATGGCCGAACTCGGCATCACCACCGAGGACGACTACCAGCGGACGTACCGCGCCATCGAGGAGGCGGTGCTGGCATCTGACAGGGCGGTGGCCAGTGGCGCTAGGGATCGTCCGTCGGTGGTCGTCAAGAAGCGCGGCACGCGGGTACTCGAGTAATGCAGACCGACACGCGCATGCTGTTCACCGAGCATCGCACCGGTGGCACGTGGACGCACGTGGGACAGCTCATCGTGCGCTTTCAACTCGACGACGGCACGATCATCACCGTCACCTTGCCTGACGACCTGGTGGCCCTGCAAAAGCGCACGCTCGAGGACATGCAGTACGGACACTGATGACCGAGACGCCGACGCTCAACCCGATGCAGCCGACCCAGGCCCCGCCTTTGAGGCCGGTGGGGGGTCCCGCGGCGCCACCGCTGGTCCCGCCGGGCGTGACGCCGCCACCCGTGCCGCCGTTCGAGCCTGACTATCCGCCGGCGTGGATCGGGCCGCCTGGTCCCGCGGGCCCGCCGGGTGCGACCGGACCGCAGGGGCCGCCTGGGGCGAATTCCACCGTGGCCGGCCCAGCTGGCCCGACGGGCCCCGCTGGACCCCAGGGCACGACCGGCGCCCAGGGCACGCCTGGTCCGCAGGGGCCCGCGGGGGCAACGGGCAGCCAGGGTCCGACAGGAACGAGCGGTCCACAAGGGCCGCAGGGCGTCCCAGGACCGCAAGGTACGGACTCGACGGTGCCGGGGCCGGCCGGCCCGCAAGGCGCCACCGGACCTGCGGGCCCGCCTGGCGGCGCGCCTAACTGGCGTGGCACGTGGTCGGCGGGCGCAACCTACGTCAGCAACGATGCCGTTTCGTACCAGGGCTCGAGCTACTACGCGCCGAGCAGCGTCACCATCGGCGTCGCGCCGCCCGCGGCACCCTGGGCACTCATCGCTGCCAAGGGCGATGTGGGCGCAACGGGCTCGCAGGGTCCACAAGGCACCACGGGCGCACAGGGCCCGCAAGGCACCCCCGGCGCCACCGGAGCCACAGGCACCCAGGGCCCACCGGGCGCAACCGGCGCGCAAGGGCCCACGGGTTCGACCGGCCCCCAGGGCACCACCGGTCCGCAGGGCCTGAGCGTCACCTGGCGTAACGCCTGGTCCGCGGCGACGGCGTATGCCGTCAACGACGCGGTGTCCGCGGGCGGCTCGTCGTATATCTGTATCGCCGCGGTCACCGGTGGGGCAGGACCAGCGAGCGACCCGACGCACTGGTCGCTGATGGCCCAGCAGGGCGCCCAGGGACCCCAGGGCACAGCCGGCGCGACTGGCAGCCAGGGCCCGCAGGGCGCGACGGGATCTCAGGGCCCGCAGGGCACCACCGGCGCGACCGGGCCAGGCGTGGCCACTGGCGGCGCGGCAGGTCAGGTGCTGACCAAAAACACCGCGACCAACTTCGATACGGGCTGGACGACGCCGTTTTCGCAGGCGCTCGCGGACGCGCGCTACCTGGCCCTCGCTGGCGGCACGCTGGCGGGCAACCTGCTGTTTTCGACCGACAACACGCGCGACATCGGCGCTAGCGGCGCGACCAGGCCGCGCGATCTGTACCTCGGGCGCAACCTGGCCGTGGGCGGCACGGTCACCGTGCCGAACGGTTCCATCGCCGGCGCGGCGATCGCGAGCGGTGGCATCACCGCGACGCAGATGGCAGCTGGTGCGGTGACGTCTGCTGCCATCCTGGACGGCACCATCGCGACGGCCGACGTGGCCGCGAACGCAATCCAGCAAGCCATCGGCACCTACCTTGCCGCGCCAACCTTCTCGACCACGACCACGAGCGCCTGGGTGGCGACGCCAGCGACCTTCTCGGTGGCCTCACAGGGTGGCCTCGTGCGCCTCGAGTGGATGGTCACCCTCCAGCACACGGTGGCGACCGCGATCCTGTACTGCCAGCCCGGCATCGACGGTGTGCCCGGAAGTTCCCTGGGACAGATCACCCTGCCGAATGCGGGGCTGCCGTTCGTCATCACCGGGGTGACCTACGTCACGCCCTCGGTGGGCACGCACTCGTACACGCTGTATATCTGGCTGTTCTCCGCAGGCACCCTGTCGGCGTCTGCCGGGCAGAGTTGGGGTCTGTACGCGACGGAGCAGAAACGATGAAGCATGCCTAGCCTGGCCCACTACCGGTCCACGTTCAGCGTCGAGGCCGGCCCGTACATCGGCCCAGATAGCTATGACGTCCGCGCGATGGGCGGCTCAGACCTCCAGAATCTGTACTGTCGCGCGTACCCCATCCAGTCGGGCATCCCGCAGCAGGACCAGCTCATCGACCGCCCGCTGTACCGTCCGCAGGCGGTGCAGCCCACCGACAAGCACCGCTACATCAAGGCCTACACGCCGGCCACTGGGCTGATCGAGCCGGATCTGGACTGGGCCCTGCCGCCCATCGCGGACCCCGGTGCCGGCACGCTGTATCAGGACCTGGAAGCCTTTACCTACGCCGAGCTCGAGCAGATGACCTACGACGAGATGGAGAACACCGGCCTGGCAGGCTTCGGCGAACGCTTCGAGGTCCTGGGCCCGTTCGACGTGCCGACGACACACCGCCTGATCAACGACGGCCTCAAACAGTGCTGGCTGGTCGTCGAGGTGGCGTGTATCCCCACGCCGCTGAAGAGCCGCCACAACCTGAGCGTCGTGTGCCCCTGGCTCCAAGATCCGAACGATGTGCTGCAGGTCGGCCTGATCAAGGACTACGTCGATCGCGACCTGCAGGACCCGTTTGAGAGCGTGGTGCGCGGCCAGGTCGAGCGCGACGGCGGCGACTTCTATCTCAACACCGGGACGACCAGCTTCGTTGACGGCGATGTCTTGTGGCTGCGCGTGCTCAAGCGCGCCTACGACCACTGCCGCGCGAGCGGTGGCGTCTTCGGCGAACAGCAGGGCCTGGTGCTCGAAACGGACGAGGCGCCATGTGAGCGGGACTGGGTGGCGTCCTCGGCGCTGGTGATCGCCTGGCGGCGCTTCGCGCACCTGCTCGAGGTCGGGGCCAACCAGCGCCTGATCCGCGACCAGGCTGCGGCCGCGGCGTGGTTCACCGACCGCTGCCGCGAGCACTTCACCGCGCCGCTGCCAGGTCGCACGCTGCGCCGACGACGCACCTTTGGGCCGCCGCGCCAGTTGGCAGGACAATACCTCGGATGACGATGCAAGACGACGACCTGAAGTGGGGCAAGCTCGCCTACGACGCGTATGCCGCCGCGGCCGGCGGCCGTTCGCTGGTGACCGGCGACGACCTGCCACCGTGGATCAACCTGAGCGACCAGCTGAAGACGTGCTGGATCACCGCCGCAAGGACGGTGGTATTTCAGGCTGAGGCTGACGCGAGGGCCAGAGATCGGTGAGCCTGTACGCCAAGCGCGAGCCGTGGCCCTTCAACCTGAAGATCTCGGGTACCGGCTTCCTGCTCGGCAGCCCTGGGCCGGGGAAGCCGGCGATGCTCTCGGCCAAGGCTGAGGACATCAGCAAGGTCGACCCGCCCGACTTCGACTACGCCAACCTGAGCCCGGTGGCCGATCGCGAGGAGCCGTTCGGACCGATGAGCATGGGCATGGGCATGCGTCAGCAGCACAAGTGGCAGGACTATCGCTACGCCGAGGCGATGGGCTGCGACCTGAGCGTCACGCCCTGGTGCAAGGGCCCGGAGATGCTGGTCGGCACCGGCCAGAGCAACGGCGAGGTCGTCGATTTCTTTGAGCTCAACGGCGTACTGTTCGCCGCCGCGGGCACAAAGATCATGCGCTACGACCCGGCGGCCAACGCCTGGACCAGCACCGTCGATCTGGGCCACACCATCGTGTGTGCCACCGTGTTCGCGTCCAACTTCGACGGTGTGCAGCGCGTGTGGGTCGGCTTCGGCGCGGGCGTCAAGGCGGCGTGGAGCACCGACGGCACGACGTTCACCAGCATGACCACCTTCGAGGCGCTGGCGTTCATCCGCATCGCGCGCGAGTGGTGGTGGGCCGACAACGTCAACACGCTGCGCAAGTGCGATACCAACGCCGACCCGACCGACGAGGCCAACTACACCGCGTTGATCTTCAAGGTGGGCGACATGAGCTCGCCGATTACCGCGCTGCTGGCCACCGCGGGCGGCGTGCTGGTGGTGTGCAAGACCGACGGGATGTACACCCTGGACCCGGCCGGCGACGACCACCCACTGTTTCCCTTCCTCCAATACGCGCCCAACGCGCGAAACGGAAAGTGCCGCGGCCAGTTCCTGAACGACCTGTACGTCGGCTACGGCACCAACCTGTCGCGTGTGGGCCCCGATCTGGGGCTCGAGGAGATTGGGCCCGAGACACTGCCTGATCAGGACACCGTCGTCCACGGCCAGATCACCAGCTTCGTCGGCGTCGGCGCCCTGTTCGGCTACGCCGGCATCTACAACGCCGACACCAACACCAGCTACCTGCTCAAGTTCGGCGCGTTCATCATCCAGGGCACCTTCAGCACGTACCAGACGCTGGCCAACGTGCTGCCAGCGCCGCAACGCATCGACGCCTGGAACGGCAGCTTGAACCGAGGCTGGAGCGGTAAGTACCCGACCAGGATGTGGACCACCGCTATCGGCGCACCTGGCGGCCACAGCTTCACCATGATCGGTTTTTCCGACGGCAGCTTCGAGCGGCTCGTGAACCCCTGTACTTTCAACCCGCTGGCGTGCAGCACGTACCGCTTCCTGGTCGGTGACGATTGGGTGCGGCTGCCTGACTGGTCGGGCACGTACATCGCCACGCGCAAGACGCTGCGCTGCTTCAGCGTCACCGGCTCGAAGGTCGACGCGGACGACTACGTCACGCTCGAGTACAAGACCGACCCGCACCAGGCGGCGTGGACCGACTTCGGCTACACCTTCCAGCACGGCGTGTTCGACCGCCAGCCGTTCCCGGTGGGCACGGTAACGATCCTGGCGCAGTTCCGCGTGCACCTGCACAACACGGTCAACACGAGCTCGCCCGAGCTCACGAGCGTCTCGATCGGCCACGCGCTGCGCCCGTCCAGGCTGATGACGTTCGAAGGCGACATCCTGTGCGCCGACGGGCTGGTGCGGCGCGACGGGGTGCCGATCCGTATGGGCAGGACGATGATCCGTCAGCTGGTCGAGGCCGCGGTCGACGACCCCGGCGCGGTCATGGTGGTCATGCCCGACGAGATCCAGACCGAGCTCAGCTTCATCGATTATTCCGTCAGCCAGTCGTTCGACGAGGTCGGGCGGCAGTGGCGCGGCAGCCTGCACATCAAGGCTGTCCAGTGGACGGCGGTCGAGCCACCACCCAGCTAAGGAGCATTCGAGTATGGCGCGTATCGAGACCGATCCCAACTACACCAGTCCGACGTTCTCGCGTGCCACCGCCGCGACGGACATCGTCAAAAAGGAGGATGTTCAGGCCGTGGCCGCGGCGTTCTCGACGCATGTGCATGACGGAAGCGGCAAGGGGCTGGCGGTGGCGCTGATCAATGCCTCGGCCATTCCTGATAGCTCGATCACCTCTGCCAAAATCGCGGACGGCACGATCGCCACCGCCGACATCGCGACGAATGCGGTGTCAGAGAAGCTGGCCAGTTATTTCGCGGCGCCGGTGTTTTCCACGACCACCCTCAACACGTGGGTGCTGGCCACGTCGGCCACCGCGAACACCCACGGCTCACCGATCCGCGCTGAGTTCATGGCGACCTTGCAGCACACCGCGGCCGGCGCGGTGTTTCTCATCGGTATCGGCGTGGACGGGGCTCCGCCGGCGGGGTGTGGGCAGGGCACGCTGCCCTCGGCCGGCTTGCCGTTCATCGTGAGCGGCGAGATGTACGTGACGCCGTCGGCCGCCTCCCACACGTTTGGGATCTACGTTTACCTGATCTCCGCTGGCACGCTGTCCGCCTCGAGCGGCATCAACTGGAGTCTGAACTTGACGGAGCAAAAGAAGTGACGAGCTCCACCGCTACCGGCATCGATGTGAGTGGACACGTCATCAACCTGTCCCAACTCCAGAACGAGCTCATCGCCGCGGGCGTGGCGGTCGACTATGGACTGCTGGTCCTTGGGCCGGGGTCCGAGGCGACCGGCGCGGACGCCCTTGGGGACCCACGCTATCCGGCGGATACGCGACTGTTTACGTGTGACGTGCAAGGCCAGGGGACCGACTTTCCGTCAGACCAGCTGGCGACCGTCAACAGCGTCGTCGCGGCGCACGTGGCGATGCGCGACAAGACCGACGCGGAATACTCGGCCGAGTTTCAGGACTCCGCCACGACGCCCGCGCGCAAACAAGAGATCCGCGACATCATGGCCGGCTTGCTGCCGCGCGAACAGGTGCCGATGTGACCGACCAGGACTACACCGACCAGATCACCCAGCTGCAGGCCCAGCAGGCGCTCACCGTGCAGGCGCTGGTTGCTGCATTGGCTGGCAGATGGCAGGGCGAAGGTAGCGTGGAAGCCTACCTCTACGCCATCGATCCGGGGCTGCAGGGACAGTTGTCGCCTAACCCGCCCGTGGTCCAGAGCTCGTGACTGAGGTCATCCAGCTAGCGCCGTTCATGTTGCACGCGACGCTATGGGCGCCATTGGAAGCTCAAAGCCCTGACGGGCCGGTGTTGCTCTGTCGTGACTGCCTGATGGCCTGGAGAATTGTCCTCCCTGAATCCGACCAGTCCGGCTGGCAGGACTCGCTAGACGAAATCAAAGAACACGCTGAGGCCCACGAAGGAGGGCCGATCCAGTGACCACCGCTAACGACATCGTCCAGCTGCAGCAGCAGCAGGCGTATACCGTCCAGACGCTGCGCGCCATGCTCGAGGGACAGTGGACCGGCGCGCCGCCCAGCGCTGAGGCGCTGCTGCTGGCCATCAACCCCACGCTGGCGCCGCTGCAAACCGTCGATTATCTGCTCATCTCCGAGCAGGAGGAACTCGGGCCCGAGTGGTGGGAGTACTACGACCCCAACGAGCCGATGCCACGCCAGACGGCGTCCTGGACGTGCTCGGCCTGCTCGCTCGCCTGGGTCGAGCGGTCCATCCACGTCAACGGCGCCGCGGACGAGTGGAGCGCGGTCGAGGAAATTGGGAGTCCTGAGAACATCAATCCGACGTACGGGCTGATGAACGGCTCGGGCGTAGAGCTGCAGCGGGTCCTGCTCGAGTCGTACGGCGTGCCGAGCTCGCAGGGCTGGCTCAACTTCGACCAGGCGTACGCCATCTACTCGACGACCGCGGGCTGCATGTCCGGTGGCAACTGGTACCACTGGGTCGGCGTGCGCGGCGTTGACGGGAACGGCAACCTGTGGATCGCCAATTCCGCGCCGAGCTATCAGGGTGTCTACGACACGCTATCGCGGGACGACTTCAACCGGCTCGGGCCGTTTTCTTGCGTATGGCTGGAGCATTAGGAAGGGAGCCATGCGAAACATGCCCGCGTATCCGGTTGCGGCGCGCACGTGGATCGGCGCCGTCCTGGCACTGATCGTCCTGGTCCTCGATATCGTGTTCATTGCGCTCGGTCAGCTGGACCTCAAGCCTGGCCTGCTCATCGGCGGCCTCGCGCTCGCGCTCCTGCTCTGAGTCATGCCGGCCAACGAGGCGCCCAACTCCTCTGAGCGCCTGCCGCTGGTCAAGCTGCTCATCGAAGGCGTGCTCGCGCTCGTGCTGCTGGTCGGTATGGTCTGGATCGTCCTCAGCCCGGTGACTGACGAGGCGACGAAAGGCGCCCTGGTGATCCTGGGTGGTGCAGCAGGATTCATCTTCGGACGACAGACAGCCTGACGAGTGGCACGAGGACGCCTCGGTCACCATCACGCGTCTGATCTGCCAGTTCATCCTGTCCGTGGGGACGCTGTGCGTCGCGCTGTGGCTGCTGCTGACGCACCCTGAGTACGCCGCCGGCATCGCGCTGGTAGCCGGCATCGTCCTGGGCGCATGGTTCGGCGTGGTCAGGGAGCCGATTTGGCGAGCACGCCGCTAGATGTGGAAGAGCCCAGCACCAATGGACACGGCTCAGGCACCACGCGGACCGCGTCGGAAACCGCCAGCGAGCAGGCCGCCAAGCTCAACAACCGCTACGACATCATCCACCTGTGCTTTGAGTTCCTGCTCAGCGCGCTGATCCTGGCCGGCGGCTTCACCATCCTGGTGCAGTACAGGGACCCCAACGTCGCGAGCGGCGTGGTGGCGGTCTCGACGCTGGTGATCAGCTACTGGTTCGGCCGAGCTCGGCCGTCAAGCCGGTGACCACGCCACCCGAAGGCCGGCCAGGGCGCGACCACGTCATCCTGGAGTGGCGCGGCCTGCGCATCACGCTGGCTCTGGCCCGATTGTTCACGGGGTTCTGGCTGACCCTGTTCATTGGAGCTGGTTGCTTCGCCATCCTGATCGGCAGCGACAAGCCGGTCGAGGAGCAGGCGGCGATAGCGATTCTGTCTGCTGTGGTCACGGCGTGGATCACTGCATTGACCCGCGAATAGGGCAAAAAGAAAGCCCGGCACGGTCGCGAACCTGTGCCAGGCTTTCTCTACTGGAGGACGACGATCTAGCGGTAGCTCGTGTCGCAGGACCTCGGTGTGTAGCACCAGGTGCTGGACGATTGGCCGTTCGAGTAGGAGGTCGTCGACGAGCGCCCTCCATCGTAGGACCAGGTGTTGCCGGTGACCCCGTTCGAGTAGTTGGTCGAGCAGGAGTTGGACGAATAGCACCAGGTACTTGAGGACCCGCCATTGGAGTACGTGGTGGACGCCGAGTTGCCGTTGCCGTACACCCAGGTGCTCGAGGACGAGCCATCTGAGCAGTTGGTTGAGATGTTGCGGCCGTACGTCGACGACGTGCAGCTCGAGGCCGAGGCTATGCCAGGGATGAGCAGGGCACCGATAAGTGCCGCGGCGAGCAGCAGCAGGCGATACGATCGAAAGTGCATGTCGAACCTCCAGTGTTCGATGTGTGTCCCCGGTGCCTGTTCGCGCAGGTGCCGGGGCAACTGACCCTAACCGACTGAGGCCAGGGCGCGCAGTTACAAGCGCGTGACCGCCCTAAGGGCAGTTATTTCTATCAAGTCATTCGAGGTTGGCGAGGATCAGGATCTGGTCGAGACGTGCTTCCAGTATCTTTATCCGCGCACTGAGCGCGTTGACCTCTGGTCGCCAGGTCTTCTCGATAGCGAGTTCGGCGAGTTCGCTATCGAGATCGCCTGGATTGGCGTCCATCAGTTCGCCCCGCAGCTGCTCGTTCTCAGCGCGGAGTTCTTGAATGCGTGCGAGCAAGTGTTCCTCAATACCCTCGCCCGGCTTGTCAGTCATAGCGGCACTTATCTCTAGCAACTTCAGCCCGCCACGCTGACACCGCGCAACTCAAGACGCCCAGAGCCCAGCCGGCCAGGAGAGCGGGTACCCAGTCAGGTATCACGGCACTTAGCTCTATCAAGCATGCTTGGATGCCCGCCGGTCGTAGATTGCCAGCGGTAGATCTTCGGGGCAGACAGCCCAGTCAGCGCAGTACACCCACCCGCCGCAGAAATCGCATCGATGCTGCGCGCCACGCCCGTAACGTCTCGTTTGCGCCTCGCTCCATGTGCTTGAGCCACGCTGGTGACTCCACGAACCGTGGCGAGGACAATCCCACGGCATAACGGCGTGCTGCGTCGGGGCTAGTGGCTCCGCAGAATCGGCATCGTTCGGGGTCATCGTTCTCACCCAGGCAGTTAGTACAACACCACGTCAAGCTAAAACGGCCTGCCCGCAAGCACAAACACGGGCACCTTGATGTATGACGTGCTCGCTCTCGTCGCAGAGCCTCGCCAACGCCGCCCGCAGGCGCTCGTTCTCAGTCTGAGCAGTAACGTGCGCTATTCCGATCTCCACCGCAGCCGCCTTCAGCCGCTCGATCTCGGCGCGGAGTTCCATCGCTCCTTCAGAGCATTCATCCCGTTCGCCCTCAACGAGCCGAAGCCGATTGCCTAACCGCTCGTTCTCGGCCTGCATGTTGAACCAGTCAGTGCGCCACTGCTCGTTCTCGGCGCGGAGTCGTTCGTTTTCGTCGTAAAGGTTATCAATGGGCGTCAGTTCATCGGCAGTTTCGCGCAGGCTCTTGGTCGACTTATCCATCTTTATGAGGCTCAAGCGCATCTAGATCGTCCAGCGCGTTGGCCATCTCAACCCAGAGTCGATGGCCGAACACGTCACGGTTCCAGCGTTCCATCTTGCGAGCGGTTTCGACAACTGCCCGCAGCCGCTCGTTCTCTTCGGTACGGTCGCGTAGTAACCGCTCACATGCCGCATACGTGCGAGCGAGCGAACCATTCTCTCGTTGCAGCCGCTCGATCTCGTTGGTGCGCTGAGAGAGGGCTAGCGCCAATTCGGCTGCCTCATCGCGAAGTCGCTCTTCTTCCGACTCGGCGAGCAATGCTCGTGCCCTCCAGTCATTGGGGATCGTGACGGTCACCGAGTCAGCATTCTTGGTTAGGGCCTCACGAAAAGGCGGCTCATCTTTGGTAGACATATGCACCATTACCTCTATCCCGCCCAGTTGCGCGGCTCGTTGACGACATAGAACCGCTGGTTGCGGTCGTCGACCCACAGCGCCAGGGCGACGTAGGCGATGCACCCGCACAGCAACGCCACGGCAGCCAGGAGCAGTACCTTGCAGATCATCGGCGGACGGCTCGGTCGAAGGTTATCCCCAGACAGAAGCCGGCACACACGCCGACCAGGAGCGCCACGACGTACTGCTCGTTGGTGAGCAGGATGACGGCCGTGGCGGCCAGCAGGATGCCGGTCGCCCAGTCCAGGATGGTCACAGGCCTCACTGCTCGACCCACTTGAGCCACTTGTCGGCAATCACCAGCACATGCTCGGAGCGGACGTCTTCGCGCGATTGGCCCCACAACCCCACAAATTCAGCCGCGGCCTTGAGCACTGCCAGCCGCGTGATGCGCTCGTCCTTGTCGCTCAAAACTGTGGGACCTGGATCTGGCGACAGGTTCTGCATGTCGACGATGTACCCCTTCGTGTCGATCTTGAGCCGCACGCGGGCGCCGCTCTCGGGCAGCTGCACCGGGTGAAAGCGCGAGACGTTGACCCACGCGCCGCCGATCTTGAGACCCGTCGCGTTGACGCTCTCGACGAGGCCCTCCACCTCCTCAGTCGGCACACGCCCGTTCACCAGTGCACTTCGCACTCGTCGTCGTCGAACACGGGCAGCGGCCGGCGATCGCTGGCCCGAACCGCGGCCTCGACGGCACCGTCCTCGAGCAGGTAGAGCAGCTCGCGCAGCTGAGGCACCAGGTCGCACACGCGCGTGCTGTTAGCGATCGCGGCACGGCCACCGGCCTTGTACGCGGCGGCCCAGACCGCGCTGGGGTCCTCGGCCTCGTGCGGGTGGTAATGCTTCCAGGCGAAGTACTCGGCGCTCACGCCATGGCCCCGTGCATGAACTGGATGAGCGGGTCGTGACCAGGGGCTGGCGCCAGGAGCAGCCAGCCGATGAACACGAGCAGGGCGACCATGATCGCCCAGTAGATGGCCGAGTCGGTCACCGGCTCAGTCCTCGCGCTCGATGAGCGCCGCGGGGATGACCCCGCGCTGCGGTCGGCCCAGGATGCGCGCGAGCTCGGGGCTCGAGGCGGACACCTTCGGGGCCTGCTCGGCGACGAGCTCGCAGTGGAGCTGCACCGCCAGCATGTGCTTGCAGGTGCGGCGCTGGCCGTCGTAGCAGGTGCACGAGGTGCGCGTCACCAGGTGGACCTGATCGGCGTTGCGGCTCGAGCGGATGCCGTAGGCCTTGCGGCCGTCGCGGGTGCGGCACTTGAGCCACTGGCCGGCGTCCGTGGCGATGGCGACGGCCTTGGCGCCGCGGGGATCTGTTTCGGGTAGGGTGATCATGGTCGATACCTCGCTCATCGGGGTGTTGGCCTCGAGCAGGTCGGCGGTCGTAACGCTGGCCTGCTCTCTTTGCATGTCCAGAGTATACTGTCAGTGCATGGCTAATGCAAGTATACTGGGACATATGACAACCACTAGTGACGCAGATCCGACCCTGTTAGGCCGGCGCGTCCGCCAGCTGCGACTCCTCCAGGCACTCAGCCAGGCTGACCTGGCCGAGATCGCCGGCGTCAGCGCCGCGGCCATCATCCGTATCGAACGCGGCACACATACCGCCCGCCCCAGCACCCTGCGCAAGCTGGCTCAGGCGCTGGGCGTCAAGCCCACCCAGCTCACGTCGAACCAGTAAAAAGGTGAAGAAAAAGCCCCGCATCGTTCCGTAGACGACCGGGGCATGGCAGACCCTTTGGGATTGAAAGGACTGAATCTGCAATGAGCACTCTACTACGAGGTGGGCCGACCGGGTGAGCGTCATCGACCTGCACACACGGCAACCCGTCGATGAGCGCCCAGGCGTCGTCCTGCTGCGCAATAGCACGCCGGGTCAGAAGGACAACGCCCGCTCAGTCAAGGCCGAAGAGGTCGCGCGCGCGCTCCTCATGTCGCTCGGCATCACGGTCGGCGCGGTGCTCGACGAGCAGGGCACCAGCGGCAAGGACCTCACCCGGCGCCCGGTGGCGCGGCAGTTGGTCGACGAGCTCCAGGCCGGCAAGTGGGCAGCCCTGGCGGTCATCGAAGTAAGCCGCACCTCGCGCGACCCCGACGGCGTCGATCAACGCATCTTCAAGCGAGCGTGCCGCCGCGGCCGTGCGCTCCTGGTGACCCCGACGAAGTGCTACGACTTCCGCAACGACTCCGACGACCTGCAGTACGAGATGGAGTCGGTGCTCAGCGCCCGCGAGTGGCGCGTCCTTCGAAAACGGACATGGGAGGGTAACGTCGAGCGCGCCCGCTTGCTGCCGGTGTTCTACGGCTTCGCGCCCTTCGGCTATCGCAAGGTGGCTGCAACCTACACCATCCGCGGCACAACACGGAACGCGCTGGTGCTCGAGAAGGACACCGAGCAGGCCGGCCTCATGGAAGCCATCGGCGCGGCAATGGACGTCGAAGACGGCCTCAACGCAGTCGCATGGCGGCTCAACACCCAGGGCTGGCGGCAACCCAATGGGTCGCTGTGGTACTTCAGCCAGATCCAACAGGTGATCAAGCGGTCGTACTACCGCGGCCTCTGGACGCAGGGAGAGTACCGCGAGGCCAATGACCTCTACGAGATGGAAGGCGTTGAGCGGATTACCCATGAGCGCCCCGAGCTCGCGTGGTACACCGAAGAGCGCGTGGCGAAGTGGCAGCGCAAGTTCACGAGCAAAGGCCCGATCCGCGTGCGTCCGCAGGGCCACGACCACCCGGCGCTCGGCGTGCTGGTGTGCAGCCTCTGCCGTGGGTTGATGAACGGCCAGGGCGAGCGCGGGTATTGCTGCTCAAATCGGCGCGAAGGTCGCTGCAAGGGCCAGAACCTCAGTGATCTACAGGCCAACGGCGCGATTCGTCGCTTGTTGGCCGATGTCCTGCCCGGCCTCGCCGACCTGACGCGCGAGGTGCGCGACGCGCTGACCTCGGACGCGCGACCCGACGACGCCGCCGAGTTGCGCGAGTTGGACCGCCAGATCGAGGCACGTTTCGAGGTCGCGACCGAAGCGAAGGCCAACGGCGTGCAGCCACCGTCGGGCTTCTATGCGAAGACCCACGACCTGCAGGAGCGTCGCGCCAGGCTCGCCGAGCGGATGGCTGACGTCGACCGCATCGAGTCTGAGCGACGCCGCCACATGGCCAGGCTGGCCGAGTTCAGCGACCCTGAACAGGCGCTGCAACTCTATGACGAGGTGATGACCACCGGCGAGCGACAGCAGTTCCTGGGCTACCTGTTCAAGTGGATCGTCATCGCCACCAACGGCGGTCGAGGTAACCGCGCCAGGGCGTGGGTGAGCGACTACGAGGCGACGTTCCCCAGCGATTTCAAGTCGGTTAGTGGGTTAGGTCCTTGGACCTTGTGGCTTAGCCGATTTGACGTCGCCTGAGGCGCCGTCGACTTTTCGCTGGATCGCGGTCGCCAGGAGTTGCGCCAGGCCCTTCAGCGCGACCTGCTGCTCTGGCGTGTAGTCGCGCTCAGGCTTGACGGGGAGGCGGACCGGCTCGGGCTCGGACGGCACACCGCCAGTCTGCGGCGTGCCGGCGTCTAACTAAAAGACTGAAGATGCGTCCAATGTTGGCGCCGGATCACGTCCCGGCGTCCCCTGGATACTCGTACTTCGGCAACGTGCGGTTCAGGTACTCCTGCATCAGCTCGGGGTGCTCGTTGAGCATCAGCACCGTGTTGACCAGTTCGCCCACGCCGCGGCTCTGGACCGCGCGGTAGGCCTCCGCCAGTAACGACGGCGGTACCACCTTCATGGGTTTCAGATCGAGAAAGAGATTCTGCTGCACGTTGAAGACGTCGGCCTCGGGCACGTACGGTGCCCCGATGGGGTGGGAGCTGACGTAGAAACGGTCGGTGAGCTCACCCGTGTAGCGCACCTGCATGTCGACGAGCTGGCAGTGTCCGTCGGCGACATCGATCCAGGCGCGCTCGATGCAGGCCACCTTGAAGGTCGGGTCTTGCTTGAGGCGGCGCATGCAGTCGACGGTTTGCTCGTCCATCTCCACCCCGTGCCGCAGCAGGTCGATAGACGGCTGGCCGACAAGGTTCTCGACGGGTTTGCCAAGTGCCCTGGCGACCGATTGGCGCGCATACGTGAGATCGAACGGTTTCTGGCCGAAGATGACCCACACGAAGTCGGCTTCGTCTTCTGGCAGCAAGGGCCAGGGCAGGTTGTAGTGCTCTTCGTAGTTGTAGAGGGTCTGCTTGGACATGCCGAAGCCGGCGTCCTCCGGCTTTGCCGACTCGAAGCCCTGAATAAACCCCGTCCGCGACGGATGTGGGTGGTGCTTCGCGCGTCGCCGCGTGTCGTATCGCTCGTATCTGGAGAGAACGTCTTCGATGGTCAAAGAGGGTTTGCCCGTCACCCACCAATACCCCCAACGCGGGTTTAGCTTTGAGGCCGGTCAGGAGAGCGCCGCGGCCTCGCCTCCTCACCGTGCCTGACATAGCCGTCTAATGAAAAGCCTAAGAAAGGGTCACGTTAACGGCTAAAGAAGGCACTGTAAAGCAATGACGCAACATCCCAGTAATGGGACGCCGGCAGGTACGCTAGTGGGACTCGGGAGGGACGCGTTGCAGACGGGCAGGTGAGACCCGCAGGGCGGCCGCGAGGCGGCGGACGCTGCTGATGCGGATCTCTTGCTGGGCCTCGGCGCGCATGACGGTCTTGCGACCGACCCGCGCGCGGTGGGCGAGTTCCTCCTGGGTCAGTGCGCGCTCCAGGCGGATCGCTCGTAAGCCGGGGACGAGCACCGCTGTCATGCTGACGGGCCGCCGCAGTGTCAGTACAGGTGAGTTAGTGTCCGTCTCAGGTAGCACTAATGTGTCGCTCATCCTAGCACGCCTTGCCCAGGCAGGTTCCAGGCAAGCCAAGATTAGACCCATCCTTACCCTTTTAGTTTGACGCTCGGCCGTCGCAGACTGGCGGCATGAGCGAGTCCGAGGCGCAGGAGCAGGTCGAAGGCAAAGTTATCTACGAGCCGCGGCGCGTGTGGAAGGCGATCGAGCGCCTCGCGGCGGGTGAGCGGCGGCACTGGCGCGACCAGGCGGCCATCCTGCTCGAGCGCGCCACCGCGGACCAGTTCGAGTCGGTCGCCTGATGATGGTCGACCTGTTGCCGGCGCGCGTGCAGGAGCTGCTCGACCAGGCCTACGCGAGCGGTCTGGCGACGGGCTACCAGCAGGGCGCCGCGGAGACGATGCGCTCGATGACGCACCTGACCACCTGGGCCAACGACCGCCGCTTGCGGGACGCGCTCGCGCAGGTCATACGCGTGCTGGATCACCTGGACGAGGACGAGCGCTCGAGCGACTACTGGCACGGGGACGCCGTGTGACCGACCCGGTCTGGCGCCCACCGCTCGGCGTCTGGCTGGCCGTCGGCGCAGCCCTGTTGTTCTGGCTGGGCCTGGTCGTCGTCGTGTGGAGGCTCATCAGCCGGTGACCGGCCTCGCCACACGCGGGCTGACCTTCCCCAGGACCAGCGTGAAGCGCCGGCCGCAGGTCGCGCCGCCGCGCCTCCGCGAGTCGGAGTTCCTCGAGGACGTCGTGCGTGTCGCCAGCCTGTACGGCTGGGAGCACCATCACGAGCACGACTCGCGCAAGTCCTCGCCTGGTTGGCCCGACCTTGAGCTGGTGCGGCCGCCGCGCCACATCCGCGCCGAGCTCAAAGTTCGTGAGCGTGATCGACAGCTGCGCGGGGATCAGCAACGCATCATGGGCCTGCTGGCGCAGGTGCCAGGACTGGAGACGTACGTGTGGCTGCCGACCGACCTGCCGCGGATCGTGTTCATCCTGTCCCGCCACACGGGCCCACTGAGGTTCGGACGTTGATGGACACCGAGCCCAACTGGGACGCGCTGGACCTCGAGCCCGTGCCCGAGTTCTGCCAGGTGTCCGGGTGCACACACCCCGTCGAGACGTGGTGCCCCCTGTGCTCGCTGTTTCTGTGCGTCGAGCACGACGAGCTCACCCCGCAGCGGCGGCACAACTGCCTGGGCGGCCCGGCCGATGACTGACGACACGGTGCGTGTGGTGATTACCGTCGGCACGTTCATGATTTTGCTGGTGCTGCTCTTCACGAGGGCCGGCGCCTGATGAGGGTGCTGTCGTTAGGTGCCGGTGTCCAGTCCAGCACGCTGCTCCTTATGACTTGCGAGGGCGAGCTCGAGGTCGACGTCGCGGTCTTTGCTGATACCCAATGGGAGCCGGCGGCGGTCTACGCTCACCTCGAGTGGCTCGAGTCCGTCAGCACGGTGCGGATCGAGCGTGTGACGCACGGCGACATCCGCGCGGACACCGTGGCAGCGACGCGCTTCGCGTCGCTGCCGTTCTACGTCCAGCAGACCACCGGCGCGCAGGGCATGGGCCGGCGCCAGTGCTCCAAGGAGTACAAGATTTACCCCATCCGTCGCTGGCTGCGCGACCACGGCGCGACGCGCACCAACCCCACGACGCTGCTCTTCGGCATCAGCCTCGACGAGCACCAGCGCATGCGCGACTCGGACATCCGCTACGCCATCCACGAGTACCCGCTCGTCGACCGTCGCATGACGCGCGGCGACTGCCTGCTATGGCTCAGTATGCACGGCTATCCGCAGCCGCCGAAGAGCGCGTGCATCGGCTGCCCCTACCGGCGCAATAGCGAGTGGCGTAACCTGAGCCCCGCCGAATTCGCTGACGCTGCGGACTTCGACGCCGCGATCCGCCACCAGCGCGGCATGCGCGGCGAGCAGTTCGTGCACCGCTCGCTGACGCCACTACTCGAGGTCGACCTGCGCAACCAGCAGGACCGCGGCCAGCTCGAGATGTTCGAGGAGGACTGCGTGGGAGTGTGCGGCGTATGACCGCGCGCGTGCCAGCGTTCGTGGCCGGCCTGGTGTGTGGCCTGGTGCTCGGCACCGCGGTCATCATCGGCCACGCCGACGACGTCAGCGCGGAAGTGTCGGAAGCCGCCGTCGCGGCACACGTCGACCCGACCGACCTCGCGGGCGCGGTCTCCACCACCGGCATGGACCCGTGGACCTATCTGCGCGCCGTCGGTGAGCTGGACCAGCCCGCACCCAGCTCGCCGCCGGCAGTCAGTCCCCGCGTCGCGTGCATCATCACCCACGAATCTCGGGGGGATGCGCACGCGGTGAATCCGCGGTCCGGCGCCAGCGGCCTTGGGCAATTTCTACCTGGGACGTGGAAAACCACACCCCAGGGCCGCGCCGGACTGTCGGTGTTCGACCCTACCGCTAATCGCGCAGCCATCCAGTACATGCTCGCCGCGGGCCGAGCGCGCGAGTTCGACGCCGTGCGCTTCAGTGGGTGTTGATGCTCCATGGGATGGCTCTTTGTGCCGGGGCTGGCGGACTCGAGCTCGGACTCAGAATCGCTCTCGGCGATGACTACCGCTGTGTGGTGTACGTCGAACGGGAAGCCTACGCAGCGGCCACCCTCGTGGCGCGGATGGCAGACCAGGCCCTGGATCAGGCACCTGTCTGGGATGACCTCAGCACCTTTGACGGCAGCGGCTGGCGTGGCGTCGTGGATCTCATGTCTGCGGGGTTTTCCTGCCAGCCGTGGTCGCCCGCAGGCAAACGCCTCGGCATCGAGGACGAACGCTGGCTCTGGCCCGACATTGATCGCGTCGTTCGCGAAGTTGGACCCGAGTGGGTCTTCTTGGAAAACGTCCCAGGGCTTGTTCGAGGGGGACTTGAGCACGTTCTGCGAGACCTGGCCGCGCAGGGGTTCGATGCGGAATGGGATTGCGTTTCGGCGTCCGAAGTTGGCGCGCCGCAGCTGCGCGAACGACTCTACATCCTGGCCCACCGCAACCCGCCAGGACAGTGCCTCGAGCGGAGGCAATCCGAATACCACCAATACGCATGGGACCACGCTGACGGACACTCGCGTCCGTCAGCCGCTCTGGACGACACCAACGCAGGACGACGCCGGAGGACGGACAACGAAGTACGCCCAGGGCGGGACTGCCCTGGGCGTACAGGTGCTGTGGGCGACGCCCAACACGCAGGATGTCAGTGGCTTTCACCCGCTGCGGATGGACGGTCGAACCCCACAGAACCATGGTGCCAACCTGAAGGATCACGCAAGCGTTTGGGCGACACCGCAAGCCGAGGACTGCGAGTCGGGTGGAGGACCAGAGCAGACGTGCTTGACGAATCAGATAGTGCGTACTGGCCACCAGACCGACGGTTCCGAGGGGTGTGGCCGAGTGGCTTTGAACCCGCTGTTCGTCGAGTGGCTGATGGGATGGCCCCCTGGGTGGACCGACTGCGGCTCACCGGTAATGGAGTGGTGCCGCTGGCTGCGGCAGTCGCGTTTCTGCGCCTACGAGATCGCCTTTGCACGGGAGGATGTGAATGACCCAGGCCATTGAAAAAGCCGCGCCCCGCGTGTCGAACCTGGCCCAGATCACCGGGTTCAGCGACCGCGTCATCCAGCTCATTAAGCAAACGGTGGCGCCCAACGCCACGCCGCTCGAGCTCGCGGCGTTCCTGTTCAACGCGCGCCGTCTCGGGCTCGACCCGATGACCAAACAGATCTACTTCATCAAGTACGATCGCAACCGACCGGGCGAGATCGTCACGGGCATCGACGGCTACCGCGCCCGCGCCGAAAACAGCGGCGCCTACGCCGCC
>Ga0210397_10000250_pt1 | contig 39407 bp, 35 predicted proteins | sample IncBWH2OmetaG_FD_160126 | JGI IMG/M metagenome (GOLD analysis project Ga0210397, IMG submission 160126) | Forest soil microbial communities from Barre Woods Harvard Forest LTER site, Petersham, Massachusetts, United States - Inc-BW-H-2-O ...
CAAAATAATTGGTCCATTGCAGACTGCACCTGCGTCTCCTTGGAGGGCCCGTTCAAAGCCATGCGCATCACCCGCAGCGGCGGTTGGAAAATCCCCAGCACACGCCCTCCGCAGCTCTCCGCGGCCTCAGCCGGCTCCGATCTCGACTTCGTCCGCGAGCCCGCCCAGGCAGCCATACTCCTGCATCATCCGCTCCGCCTGAAGATTCTCGCCGCCCTCGCCGAACCCGATTCCGCGACGGGCGTCGCCAGGCGCATGAAACTTCCCAGACAGACGGTGAACTACCATGTCCGCGAGCTCGCCCGCGCACGCTTCCTGGCCCGCGCCGGTCGACGCCGCCGCCGCCATCTCTTCGAGCAATGTTACGTTGCCACGGCGCGCGGATACGTTTTGTCGCCGGAATTATTGGGTAAGCTCGCCGCTGACCCCGCCCAAGTAGCGGACACGCTTTCAGCGAAGTATCTGCTAGGCCTTGCGTCCAAGCTGCAATCGGAGCTGGCGCGTTCCGCGGAATTGGCCGCCGCAGCCGGAAAGCGCCTTGCCACTCTCTCCATCAACACTGAACTACGCTTCATTTCGGCCGACCAGCGCGCCGCCTTCACTGCAGAACTCCAGCGTGCCATCGTCGAGGTCGCTGGCCGGCACAGTTCGCCCTTTACGAAGGTAGATGGCTCACCCGCGGAAGGCCGGCCATTTCGCCTGGTCGTCGGCTGCTATCCGATTCCGCCCGCGAAGGATCTAGAATCTCAACCGCAGTCTCTCGAGACAAAAGGGAACGTGCTATGACAGACAAGCCAGAAAACAAGCCGATCGAACACCTTGGACGGATCATCCGCGCCGAGATCCGCACGAAAGCCACGCCGCAACAAGCGTACGACGCATGGGCCGATCCCGAAAAAATCGCCCACTGGTTTCCCGATCGCGCCGAAGGCAAAGCTGAGCCGGGCGCGACGATCACCTGGATCTTCGAAAAGTTCAATTACCGCATTCCCTATGAAGTCCTGGTCGCCCAACCCCCCGAAAAGTTTGCCATTCGCTGGAATCCTCCTCCCGGAATGAGTGCCGGTATCCTCGAAGTCACCATTGCCAAAGAAGGCGGCGAAACGGTCATCCGGCTCGTGAATTCCGGATTCCGTGAGGGCGCGGAGTGGAACGAAGAGTTTGAGGGCACCGATTCCGGTTGGAGAATGGCTCTGGCTCTGCTGAAGCATTATCTTGAAAATTATTTCGGCGCCTCCCGCAGCTCGTTCCTGGTTATGAAGCCAGCGGAGTTTTCTTTCGAGCAAGCTGTCCAGTTGCAGCGTACGGCAGCCGGCCTGAAAAAGTGGCTGACGAAGAGCGGCGAATATGGCGAAGTGGGAGAAACATTTTCACTCGAACTTCAGGACGGCGGCAGAGCCTCCGGCCGTGTACTAGCCAAAACAAAACGTGAGACCACGCTCAGTTGGGACGAAATTCACGGCGTGTTGGAATTGAAAGCGTTTTCGATGGGCCCGCAGAAAATGTTGTGCGTGCGTGGCTGCGGCTGGGGATTGAGCGCGGAAAGAGCCAAAGAGCTCGAGGCGCAAATGGAGCAAGCCGTCGAGAGGCTTTCGAGCGCATTAGCTGCAAGTAAAGCGAGTGCTTGAGTTTCAGGAACCTGGCAGAAACGCACACGTAGGAAGCACAGACTCCGGAGCGAATCATGACCGAACCAAAACAAACCGAAGGACCGAACAATGCTTCACTGTGAAGGATGCGCCGGAAGTCTTGTTCGTGACGGTCGACGCAAAAAAGCGATGGACGCCAGCGCAACCACCGCCATTACCTGAATTGTTATGCCAAAAAAACAGCGACTTAAACCGCGCTTTACAGCCGCTCCAAAATCCCCGCCGCTCCCATGCCACCGCCGATGCACATGGTCACCATGCCATACCGCGCGTTACGCCGCTGCAATTCGCGCAAAATCGTGGCTGTAAGTTTCGCGCCAGTGCAGCCCAGCGGATGACCGAGCGCAATTGCGCCTCCATTTGGATTGACGCGCCCTGGATCGAGCCCTGCCTGCTGAATCACTGCCAGCGCTTGCGCTGCAAACGCCTCATTCAATTCGAACACCGCGATGTCATTCAAAGTCAGCCCCGCTAATTTCAGCGCTTTGGGAATCGCTGCGACTGGCCCGATGCCGAATTCCTCCGGCAAAACGCCAGCCGTGGCATACGCCACAAAACGCGCCAGCGGTTTCAGCCCTAGCGCGCGCGCTCGCTCGTCGCTCATCACCACCGCTGCCGCCGCTCCATCGCTCATCTGCGAACTATTCCCTGCGGTCACTGTTCCCTTGAGGTGAAACGCCGGCTTCAACTTCGCCAGTGCCTCAAAGGAAGTATCCGCGCGCGGCCCTTCATCCGTTTCAAACGTAAAAGTCTGCGTCGCCGCTTTTGCCGCGGCCTTTACCTTTCCCGATGCAGGTCCGGCCGAACTTCCATTCCCGTTCGCCACTGCCGTAATTTTCACTTCCACTGGAACCGTCTCGTCCTTGAAGTGCCCCGCCGCAATAGCCGCCAGTGCTTTCTTATGCGATTCCACGGAAAACTTGTCTGCCTGGTCTCGCGTAATCCCAAACTTCCTGGCGATATTCTCTGTTCCCAGCCCCATATTGATGTACGCATCCGGATTGTGATCTACCAGCCACGGGTTCGGCGAAACCTTGTTTCCGCCCATCGGGACCATGGTCATCGATTCCGTTCCACCCGCCACAATCACCTGCGCCGAACCTGCGCGAATCCTCTCCGCCGCAATGGCAATCGCCTGCAACCCCGAGGAACAAAAGCGGTTGATAGTCATCGCTGAAGTCTCAATCGGCAGCCCCGCGCGCAGCGCCGCAATCCGCGCCACGTTCATCCCCTGTTCGCCCTCCGGCATAGCGCAGCCAAGAATCACATCGTCGATTTCCTTCGCGTCCAATCCCGGCACACGCGCCAGAGCTTCTTTAATAACAAGCGCCGCCAAGTCATCCGGCCGCGTCGCGCGTAACGATCCCTTAAATGCTTTTCCGACCGGCGTACGAACAGAAGAAACGATCACAGCTTCAGGCATAACGTACTCCTTGCAAACGGCTGAAGAGCGCCGCAAAGGCTATTGTTGGCCGCAGTCTGAGAAAAAGCAAATTAGAGAAGTGTCCCGTTGAGGCCGCCAGTAATTCAGGTGGTGCAGTAAGAACACGGCAGACCGGCGCGAGCCGATGAATCATTCAAGCACAAGGCACAACGGAATGTGCAATAGTGAACAGACGAATAAATGCTTCTTGTCGCATCCTGACCGGATGAAAATTAGGGAACTAACGCCCAAACAACTATCCTCCATCCCTTGCCCCACGTGCGGCGTACCTGTCGGAAGGCGCTGCGTACTTGCTTCAGGCGGCAAGCGTTCTTCTCCTCACGTGGACCGGCGCCTTTGTGCGGCTGATGCCATGAGACAGAAAAAACTCAAAGGGCCGCAGTTCGAACCCTTCACGCAGACCGCTGCTGCGCTGGCATAGGCGACGCCGACGGCGGAATGGTCCCATCCTGTTGACCCCCAAACCGGCTCAGGCTCTTCCCGACAATCTTTTCGCAACATGCCTCAATTTAACTACCTACGTTGATCCTGGTCTGTAATTGCGCCCGAGCAACGACCGCACGCAGTCCGCGATAGTAGTGTTCCAATCAGACTCTTCGAGCATCTTTCGGGCTTGAGTCGGTCCATGCGTAGTGCAATGACAGCCTAGGGCTTCAGAGGTATTCCCGGCGTTAGTGTTTCCCCCTGCAAGGCCCCCAGGACGAATCTAAGGAGCGGCGCAAGATGGTTGGAAAAGTGAAATGGTTTAACAATGCGAAGGGATATGGCTTCCTGGGGCGGGAGGATGGTCCGGACGTTTTCGTCCATTACTCTGCAATACTAGGGGATGGATATCGGAGCTTGGCGGAAGGAGACTCGGTCGAATTTGAAATCGTGCAAGGCCCAAAAGGCCCTCAAGCTGCAAACGTAAAAAAGCAAGACTAAGTATGTATTCGACTGCGTCTCTTCACGTTGGCCAAACCCTTTAGAGCAATCCGAGTTAAGAAAGTAGCACAGGCACTCCTGTGCTCTTCTTCTCTTTCCTCTGCTCTCTGCAGCGCCGCATCCACTCGCCACATCACTTCTTAATCGCCACACCCTTCCGCGGAATAAAAATGGTCCCCGGCGGCGAGACCTTATTTACCTGCGAAAAATTCCCTTGATTCAACGCCAACCCGATCCTCCCCCGCGAGTCGATATACAACAGCGACTCTCCCACCTGCACATCCATAAACGTCTTCACATACGGCACGCTAAAAGGCTTCCTATTTACCTGAACGATGAGCTTGTCGCCTAGCTGATAACCGAGCTTCTTGAATTCCTCGCCCGGTATGTTGCTGATCAGCGATCCGTAAGGATCATCCAAACCAATAATGTCGCCATCGATCCCGCGTTCCGAAGTGCTCGGCACTTTTGGCGTGAGCTGCACCAGCTGTGGAACGACTTCCCCGGCCAATGCGAAGTCCCACCCCTCGGCCAGATGCGCTGCGGCGGGTGAAAAAATATCCCGTCCATGGAATGTCGAAGAAACCTTCGACTGCAACATCCAACCCGTATTCGTAATTTCCCGCGCGGAGTCCAACCCGTCCCGCTCAATCACAGGCGTAATCACGCCATTGTCCGGAAGCACAAAGTACTGGCCCTTCTTCGTTTTCACGATCACGGCCTTCCGTGACGTCCCCACTCCCGGATCCACCACCACCAGAAAAATCGTCCCAGAAGGATAGTACGGCGTCACTCCCACTAGAAATCGCGCAGCTTCTTCAATCTGAAAGGGCGTCACCTGATGCGTGATATCCATCAACCGCACATCCGGCGCGATCCCCACCATCACGGCCTTGCACACCGCCACCGCATCATTGGCCGTCCCGAAATCCGTCATAAACACAATCGTCGGCCGCGCCGCTCCTGCCTGCCCACCCCCCGTTTTCCCTCCTGGCGTCTTGCCGCATGCCCCGCAAAAAACTGTCCCCGCCAAAACGAATAGTGCGAAAAGTCGAATGCGTAAAGCCATCGAGTCTCCCAACTTTAATGAGTTTTTGCAAAAAACCGTGAGGCCGGTGGAGGTCTCACCTTGTCGGACATCGAAAACGCCGAACTGGACGCATCGCCCTACCTGGCACAGCAGGTCCATCGCAATTCGTCCATCCCTTGAACGGGAGGCAGTATACAAGAGGCCGGAAAGCTCTGCCGCGCGCTTTAGCTTTTGGGCCGGATCTATTTCCGCACAATAATGTCGTTGGGTTTCTCCGACACCTCCTTTACACTATTTTCGCTTCGTGAGAGAAGTTACGCAAGACCAAGCAGCCTGCCGCGCCCAGAGAAGGCCCAGCCGCATTGCGTACGCGAATTAAACCGGGAACTAAACAAAAAAAGAGGAGAACGACTGTGCTTCGAAGCTTAATCGTGGGTGTGTTTTTGGCCGTCTGCGCCACCGCTGCACTGGCCGATCAGGTTACCCTGAAAAATGGCGACCGGCTGAGCGGAACCATTATCAAGTGCGACGCGAAAACGCTTTTGCTCAAATCGGATTTTGCGGGTGACGTCAGCCTTCAATGGGACGCCGTCACTTCCATTGTTTCCACGCAAGCGCTCCATCTCGCCCTCAAGGATGGCCAGACCATCGTCGGCACCGTCACCACCAACGACGGCAAGTTTGAAGTCACTACCAAAGATACCGGCTCTGTGACCGCTTCCAAGGACATCGTCGTCGGGGTGCGCGACGACGCCGAGCAGAAGGCCTACGACGATCAGATCGACCGACTTCGCCATCCCCACCTCACCGATTTCTGGAGCGGGCTGTTGGATACCGGGCTCAGCCTCACGAGAGGGAATTCGCAGTCCCTCACTTACACGCTCACCGGCAAGGCAGCCCGGGTCACGGAACGCGACAAAATCTCGATCTATTCCACCGCTATTTATAGCAATAGCACCGTCAACGGCGTCAGCTCCACCACCGCCCACGCCATTCGCGGAGGAATTCGTAACGATCTAAATGTAAGCGACCACCTCTTCATCTTCGGCTTCACCGACTTCGAGTACGACCAATTCCAGGACCTCAATCTGCGCAATGTTCTCGGCGGCGGCCTCGGCTATCACGTGATCAATACCAAAACCACAATCTTCGATGTGTTTGGAGGAGGCAGCTACAACCAGGCGTTCTTCGGAGCCACCGCCGCCACCGCTACGGAACCAGCTATGCCATCCGTCACACGCAAGACTGGCGAAATCGTCCTGGGCGAAACCCTAAACGCCAAGCTCAATAGTCGTACCACCGTCACCGAGCAGTTCAGCATCTACCCGAACCTCTCGGACACCGGTACCTATCGCTTCCAGTTTGACGCCACGGCTGCAACGAAGCTGAAAAACTGGCTCAGTTGGCAGGTGACCTACAGCGATCGCTATTTGAGCAATCCGCTCCCCGGTTTCAAAACGAACGACCTGCTTCTTTCCACCGGTGTGCGCTTGACATTCGGTAAGCCTGTGTTTTAAATGACCCGCGAACTTACCCTTCCTATCCGCATCTAAACAAAGGAGGCACCACATGATCTATTGGCTCGTTGTTGGTCTTATCGCGGGTTGGCTCGCCGGACTCGTTATGAAAGGTGGTGGCTACGGCATCATTGTGGACATCCTTCTCGGCATCGTCGGTGGCTGGCTTGGTGGCTGGCTTTTCGGCCGTTTGGGCATCTGGCCGGCCGGGGGAATGATCGGCTCGGTCATCGTCGCGTTTGTTGGCGCTGTCATCCTCGTCGGGATCACCCGTATCCTGAAAAGAGCCTAACACCTCATTCCCAAAGCAATCCGAAGCAAGTTACATCGCGTCAGTGGGGAGGACTCCCCGTTGGCGCGATTCTCCTTTGGAAGCCTCACTTGTAGCCTAACAATGGCTCCTCTCCCGTCCCGAATGCGCCCCTCGGGTCCCCCAGTTTTGATACGGATTGGCCTCATCCTTCACAACTTAGCGGGGTAAATCCGCACCTGTACTCCTGTACGGAGGGACAGGTCCCCGATACTGAGTACAGGGAAAAACAGGCGAAAAGACAGGCGAAAGATTAGTTACATATAATACACTGATTCTAATAGCCTTAGCCTGTTTCAGAGTGGGTCATAAGAGTACTGAACCGATGGTTTGCACCCCAAATTGTGCCTTCTGTACTATCGCCTTTGCTCCGACCTTGCTGTCAAATAGGTCAGGTGCAAGAGGCTGAACCAGAAGACAGGGCTCCCGCATCAAAAGGCCAGGTCAAGACGAGAGCAGCAAGAATCTAGGGGGCAGCAAATGTTCGGACAAGCGGGGATCAAAAGCAGGGGATCGATGAAGACCAAAGACAGCAACCGCAAATGGATGTGGTGGTTCTTAGGCGTCGTAATCGCGCTGCAGCTCTACTTTGTGCGCGAACTCGTCGCCGCCTTTGCGCTTTTTGCGCTGGGATTCGCAGCTATCGCCTTTGTGGTCATGAGCCTGTACATGCTTCAGAAGGCTTGGGAAGCCGGCGTTCAGCGCGTAGCGGACAGCCAGAACCCAGTAGTCGATATGGCGCGGCGCGGTGTTAACGCCGTCGAAGACCTGGCGCGCCGCCCGTTGCGCCGCCCGGGTTCCGCCGCGGCGCGCTAAGCCGCCAGCAAGTTTCTGGCTTTTGCCAGAGCACACGCAGAGCTGACCTTCCTGCCTCCTTCAGGATGATCACAGCCTCTGCGGACCGTAAAAGCAGTAAAAGGCCAGCCGTCCTGAGAGAGCGGCTGGCCTTCTTCTTTCTCCGTCATGCCCCTCTAACTTTGTCATAACCCTTTCACTCCGACATGCCTCTTTCGCTCTGGTATGCCCTCTCAGCTTCTGGCCACCTCAAGTCCTTTCGCTTCGCTTTCCGTTAAGCATTTTATTTTCATTGACTTACTTCCTTTCCGCCCACGATCTTCTCTCTCGATGGTCCACTTTTCAAAAAATGCTTGACAGAATTTCGGGGCTGTTGTATTTAACCAGTAGGTTAAATACGAATGCCCGCTGACAAACTCACCTCGACCTTCGCAGCCCTAGCCGATCCCACTCGCCGAGCGATCCTTGCTCACTTGATGTCCGGCGAATCTTCCGTTACTGAGATTGCTGAGCCCTTTGAGATGAGCATGGCCGCTATTTCAAAGCATCTTAAAGTGCTTGAGGAAGCTGGACTTATCACTCGTGGCCGCGCCGCTCAGTGGCGCCCCTGCCGCATCCACCCGGCGCCTCTGAAGGAGGTAGCCGACTGGGTTGAGAACTATCGCATGGCTTGGGAACAGCGTCTCGACCGCTTGCACGACTACCTAGCCGAGGTGCAAGCCAAGGAGAAGAAACGTGGCCGAAGCAAAAAGTAGCTCCGCCGCTGGCCAAGCCAGGCAAGAACTCCTCCTTACGCGCATCTATGGCGCGCCTCGCGGACTTGTCTTTAAGGCCTGGACCGATCCTAAGCAGGTGGCACGATGGTGGGGACCACGTGGCTTCACCAACCCAGTGTGCGAATTGGATGTGCGAGCCGGCGGGCTCATTCGAATCGACATGCGCGGGCCCAATGGCACGATCTATCCCATGAAGGGCGTGTTTCACGAAATTGTCGAACCCGAGCGATTGGTTTTTACAAGCACGGCCATGGAGGACGAGAACGGCAAGCCGCTGCTCGAAATCCTCAACACCGTTACTTTCGAAGACTTTAACGGGCTTACGAAACTCACGCTTCACGCTGTGCTCGTCACCAAGGATTTCAAGATGACTCCGCAAGTCGCCGCCGCACTGGCCGGCATGGAGCAGGGTTGGAGTGAAAGCCTCTACCGCCTCGGCGATGCACTCGATAATTCTTTTAAAGCGTTGGCAGCTGAACGCGAAATCGTCATCTCGCGTGTTTTCGACGCGCCGCGTGAAATCGTTTGGAACGCCTGGACAGATCCAAAACAGGTCGTGCAATGGTGGGGGCCACGCGGCTTCACAACTACCATTCACGAAATGGAAGTTCGTCCCGGTGGAACATGGATCCACACCATGCACGGCCCTGACGGCACGAACTACCCGAACAAGGGTGTTTTTCTCGAGGTCGTAAAACACGAGCGCATTGTCTATTCGAATGCAGGGGGCAAGGAGGGAGCCCCCGGTATGAATTTTACAGCGACGTGGACCTTTGAAGCCGACGGCGAGCAGACCAGAGTGACCATTCGAATGGTTTTCGATTCGGCGCAGGAACGCGAGCATGTGGTCAAGGAATTTGGAGCGATCGAAGGTGGCAAACAAACTCTCCAGAGACTTGGGGAATATCTTGTAGGACCACGTCGCTAACGTTAGCTAATTGGCAGGCAAACTATGTTCCTCCGACAGTCTTCTCTCTTCCCACCGCTGTCGCACGGCAGCAAGAAGTTGTTCCTTGCCGGTTCGCATTTGCCGGACCAAGGGCTGGTTGCCGGTCTCTTCATGGCGCGCCGCCCAGACCGCCATTTCCGTAAGCACGGGCGCCAAGTCAATCCCTTTGGGCGTAAGCGTGTAAATCATTTTTCGTCCATCGGCGGGGTCTCGTTCCGTCTCGATAATTCCGTAGGACTCCAGCCGGCGGAGACGGTCGGTCAAAATATTGGTGGCGATTTTTTCGTCGGAGTGCAGGAATTCGTTAAAGGTCTGGTATCCACGAGGCATCATGCTGGCAGACTGCATTTTCAGAGGAGAAATAAAGGCTTGACATATTCCTATATCGGAATGTATTGTGGCAGGTATGGCGAGAGCCGCAACCACGTCCGATGCTTTCAACGCTGTCGCTGAGCCGCGGCGGAGAGAGATACTCAACTACCTGGCGCTGCAAGAACGACCGGTTGGGGAGATTGTGGATGCTTTGGAGATGGAGCAGCCTTCCGTTTCGAAGCATTTGCGCGTCTTAAAGGATGTCGGGCTGGTGCATGCCCGAAGGGATGGGCGGCAAATGTTTTACCGGACGAATGCGGAGGCGATTCGGCCTTTGCATGAGTGGGCGGGGACATTTGAACGGTATTGGCAGCATCAACTGATTCGCGTCAAGGAACGGGCTGAGGAGAAGAGCCTGCGTTGAAAAAAGATTAACGAGATTTTTCGTCGCGCGTTTCTGAGGGGGGACCGAAATGCAGCAAGCACAAAAGAAAACATCTTCCGCCACGCAACTCGAGGCTCCGCGCGTTGAAAACGGCATGCCGAAGCGAATCGCGGGATTGCGAAGCCGCTTCACAGATGAGCCCTGCAAGGGCGCTCCCGAATTGTGGCAGCGCTTCGTGCCGTACCTCGGCAAAATCCCCGGACAAGTTGGCCGCGCAGCTTACGGCCTGTGCTTTCTCTTACCAAACGGGATCGATTACGTAGCAGGCGCTGAAGTGTCCGGCCTCTCCGGCATTCCTTCTGATTTCACGGTCGTCGACATTCCAGCAGGGAAGTATTTGGTTTTTCCGCACCGCGAGCACGTTTCGAAACTCCATGTCACGTGCGACGAGATTGCCGAGTGGCTCCCAACCTCCGGCTACGAAGCCACCAAGGCGGCCGGTGCACCGGACTTCTTTGAGCGTTATTCGGAGGACTTCAATCCGAACACGGGGATGGGCGGCATTGAAGTCTGGGTTTCGATCAAAGCCTGAAGTGATAGAAGGGTCGCAAAATTCAAATGGAAACAGAAGTCGAGCTAATGCGTCATAAGCAACCAAGGAGAGCGCCATGCAAATGAATCCGTATCTTGTCTTCAATGGCCAGTGCGAGGCCGCGTTCAAGTTCTACGAGAAAGCCCTCGGAGGCAAAATCGAGGGGATGATGACCCACGGCGATTCCCCCATGTCCGACAAAGTACCAGCGGAATGGCGAACTAAGATCATGCACGCGCGCATGACTGTGGGCGGAGTGGTTTTGATGGGATCGGATGCGCCACCGGACCACTATCAAAAGCCCCAGGGCTTCTCTGTCTCACTTACGATCAAGGACCCCGCCGAAACCGAACGCATCTTCCATGAACTGGAGCAAAACGGCAAAGTGCAGATGCCCGTCCAGCAAACCTTCTGGTCGGCTAGGTTTGGCATGCTAGTGGATCAGTTTGGGATTCCGTGGATGCTCAATTGCGAGCAGGCGGCTGAGGCGGCGGCGTAGCATTTTGTGCGTCAGTCGCTGGTCATACTGGTTATAGAAGTCTCGCTTAGAGTGGTCATTGTGCAATACCACGTTCTGCGGGACACTCGCCCATATGCCAGCGCCTGCGCTTATGGTCGCAGTGTTTCAATGGGGCACGAATGATTGCGCGCCCTGAACACAGAATGAACAAGGACAGAAAATAGGGAAGAGAAGACCGGATATGAGTTTTTGAGCGTTTGCCGAGCAGGGGCACGATGCATGGTGCCCCTACGAGGGAACGCAAGGCGGCGTATCGCGGAGGGAATTGGTGGAAGCAACTGGACCGATTTCAAAGAAGATGATCTGGGCTGGCCGCGTTATCAGCGCGATGCCTGTGTTGCTTATGGTTTTCAGCGCTGTCCTCAAATTCCTAAGGCCGCCACAGTTGATCCAGGGGATGGGGCGCTTCGGCAACCCGGAGAGCCTGCTTTTTCTCCTGGGCGTTCTCGAATTTCTCTCTTGTGTTGTGTATCTGATTCCGCGCACGGCTGTTCTTGGCGCCATATTGATGACCGGCTATCTCGGCGGGGCTACGGCTAGCAACCTTCGCATCGGGGATCCGTCGTACATCCTCACGGTAACTCTTGGCGTGTTCGTTTGGGCTGGACTTTTCTTTCGCGATTCCGGAGTTCGTGCACTCATCCCATTGCGCAGCTAGCCCGAGTTGGATGAAAAGGATTTTGCGCGTTTTGATTGCGCGCTGAATTAAAGGAGATGGGAAGATGAATTTCACACTCGCGCCGTTCCTGCAAGACCTGAAAATCGCGTTGCGGTCCCTCGTGCGGGCCAAGGGGCTAGCTATTACGGTGATCCTGACACTGGCGCTCGGCATCGGCGCCAACGCGGCCATCTTCACGCTGGTGCGCGGCGTGCTGCTGCGCCCGCTGGTGAACCGCGATGAAAACCGGCTGATTTACATCCGCCAAAGCGCGAAGGGCATCGGAAGCGAGAACACGAACTTCTCCGTGCCGGAGTACAAAGACATCGAATCGAGCACGCGCACGATCAGCCAGTACGGGGACTTTTCGGTGATTCAGTTCACGATGGTCGGACTAGGCGAGCCGCGCGCCGTACAGGCCGGCGTAGTGGGTGGGTCGTATTTCGACACGATGGGCTTGCATCCGGTTCTGGGCCGGCTGATTGGGGCGCAGGATGACGGCCCGAAGGCCGATGGCGTGGTGGTGCTAACGTACCGGTTCTGGTCCTCGGCGCTGCACAACGATCCCAACGTTCTGGGCAAGACGGTGCGGCTGGGCAGCGGGGCCATGGGAACGCGGACGGGCACGGTCATTGGAGTGCTTGAGCCTTCGATTCCGTATCCGGCGGAGACGGAGATCATGGCGAATATAGTGACCAGCCCGCATCATCTTTCGGCGACGATGCAGGATGGGCGCGTACATCGCATGACGGAACTGTTTGGGCGGCTGGCGCCAGGGGCGACGATCGAGCAAGCGCAGGCAGATCTGCGTACGGTATATGGCTCGATGGTGAATCAGCACCCGGAAGCTTACTCGAAGCAAGCGGACTTTCAGATCAGCGCGAGGCTGCTGCGCGATCAAATCACTTCGGGGGCGCGCACCGTGCTTCTGGTGCTCCTGGCGGCTTCCGGGCTGGTCTTTATTATCGCCGTGTCGAACGTGGCGAACCTGATTCTGGCACGGTCGGTGCGGCGCGAAGGCGAACTGGCGATTCGCGCGGCGCTGGGCGCGAGCACCGGAACGCTGCGGCGCACGCTGCTGGCGGAAAGCGTGCTGCTCTGCGGAGCGGGAGCGCTGTTGGGCGTGTTGATCGCGAGCCCGATGGTGGCGATTCTGGCGCGGTACGCGTCGCGCTTCTCCATTCGAGCGCAGGATTTGACGGTGGATACGAGCATGCTGTGGGTCGGCGCGGGTTTGGCCATCGCCGCGGCGGTTCTGCTGGCATTCGTGCCGCGCTTACCTTCGGCGACGTCCTCGCAAGGCTCGGGGCTGGCGAACGGCAGCGTGCGCATCACGGGCGGGACGAACCGGCGGCTGCAGATTTTCGCGATGACGCAGATCGCCGCTTCCTTCGTGCTGCTGGCGGGCGCGAGCATGCTGCTGAAGACGCTGATGGACATGCAGAACGCGCGCACTCCGCTGGACACGCCGCGCGTGCTGGCGGTGGACTTGCCGGTGGATTCCTACGACAAGACGCAGGAACAGATCAACCATTTTTATGAAGACGTAGTGCGGCGCGTGGGGCAGCTGCCGGGAGTGGATGCCTCTTCCGTGGGCAGTTCCGTGCCCTGGCGGGACACGACGTTCGATCTCCAACTGCAGTTCTCCGCGGACGAGAACCTGAAGCAGCCAGGTGAGGGAGACCCGCGCTCGCAGCTACGTTCGATTACTCCGGGCTTTTTCGCTTCGCTGGGCGTGCCGATTCTGGCGGGACGCGACTTCAACGATCTGGACCGCAAGGATAAGGAACCGGTAGTGATCATCAGCCAGAGCGTGGCCAAGAAAATGTTTCCGGGGCGCGACCCGGTGAACCGCCATGTTTGGTGGACCGATCCGGTGCTGAAATTCATCGGCATGGATTCGACGAAGATGCGCGTCGTGGGTGTTGTGGGGGACATCGACGACATGCACGTTATTCAGATGCCTACGCTGACAGTCTACAGCCCGATGGAGCAGCAAGGACTCTTTGCGGCGCGGCTCTTCGTACACACGAAGAGCGATCCGTACGCGCTGGTCACGCCTATCACGCGAATGATTCGCGATATGTCGGCGGACCAGGCCGTGGAGCACCCGGCGACGTTGGCGGACATACGCGCGGCAGTGCTGACGCCAGACCGCTTGAACTCGCTAGTGTTTGGCGGTTTCGCGATTGTGGCGCTGGCGATTGCGGTAGTCGGCGTTTCGGGCGTGCTGGCGTTTTCCGTAAGCGCGCGGACACGCGAGTTCGGCATCCGGCTGGCGGTGGGTTCGCAGCCGAGCCAGTTGCTGGCCAGCGTGATTCGCGAAGGAGCGCTGATGGCAACTCTAGGCGTGCTCGCGGGAGCGGCGGCCGGATACTTGCTGGCGCGGCTTGCGGGGGGCTATCTCCTCGATATGAAGATGCCGAGCCCGCTGCCGGTGGTGGCCTCCGCGCTGATTTTACTGGCGGCGGCGGTGATGGCTTCGGCGTGGCCGGCTGCTCGTGCGGCGCGGGTGGATGTGATTCAAGCGTTGCGCGCGGAGTGAAAATTGCGTGCATTTGGCGTGCGGCTGGGCGGCGCGGAATTCGATGACAGAAATGAAAACCAGTATTTCCATGTGTATTGGACCTGCTTGGACTTCACAACCTAAGGTCTAACCGATGTGCAGAAACATCAAGACTCTTTTCAACTTCGAGCCGCCCGTTACCTCGGACGAGATTCGGGCATCTTCGCTGCAATTCGTACGAAAAATCAGTGGAATCCATAAGCCGTCGAAGGCCAACGAAGTTCGCTTCCAGGCGGCGGTGGATGAAATAGCGGCGGTCTCGACACGTCTGCTGCACTCGCTCGAGACCAGCGCGCCGCCGAGGGATCGGGCAGTAGAGGCGGCAAAGGCGAAGGCTGGCGCTGCGGAGCGGTTCGGCGCTTGAGTTTCGACGAATATACCGCCGCGAAACTCAGCGGTACTTTCTGGTTTTAATTTGCCGATTTTCCAACTGAAAGCTATTTCCATCACAGCTTAGCTGGACCGCTTCTGTGCTACTCTTTGCGCCCGCAAGCATATAGAGACGCGCCCACTGAGGAGATTGTCATGACCCGGCGAATCAGACTGACTGTGCTGATGGGGATGCCGGTAGTACTTACGCTTTCGATTTGTTCTGCGAGTCCCGCGCAGGAAAAAGACAAAGCTGCCGTAAAGAAAATCGCGATTCGCGCGGGACGTTTGATTGACGGCAAGAGCGACACGCCGATTCTCAATGCCCTGATTCTCATTGAAGGCGACAAGATTGTTTCCGTTTCCGCCGGAGGAACGCCACCTGCTGGAGTGGAAATCATCGATCTCTCGAAAGCGACCGTGCTGCCGGGATTCGCCGATGTTCACACACACGTCCTGCTCAATGGCGACATCACGGCGGCAGATTACGACGAGCAAATTCTGAAACAATCCACTCCCTATCGCGCGATTCTCGCCGCGCGGAATGCACGCATTGCGCTCGAAAACGGTTTCACTTCTATTCGCGATGTGGAAACCGAAGGAGCGATGTACGCCGACGTGGATGTGAAAACCGCGATCGCCAGGGGCGAAGTACCCGGCCCGCGGATGCAAGTTGCCACGCGTGCGATGGCTCCGACAGGAATGTATCCGCTGCTTGGGTATTCGTGGGAGTTGAAGGTACCGACGGGAGTACAGACTGTGGATGGCGTCGAGGGCGCGCGCAAGGCCGTGCGCGAACAGGTTATGTATGGCGCGGACTGGATCAAGTATTACTCGGACCGGCGGTATCACTTTGGAGATGACGGTGTACTGTACAGCATGGTGAATTTCACGGACGAGGAAGCAAAGGCAATTGTGGAGGAAACGCATCGGCTCGGGAAGAAAGTCGCCGCGCATTGCATTGGGTCTGACGGAATTGCGGCGGCTTTGCGTGCCGGCGTGGACTCGATTGAGCATGGAGACGGTTTCACCGACGCGCTTCTTGATGAGGCCGCCCGAAAAGGCGTGTATTGGGTTCCGACGATTACGGTGGGCGCGTACGTCGCGCCGGGCCGCGGCGGGAATTGGGTGAGAATGGTGGACCTGGAAAAAACGGCTTTCCAAAAGGCATTGAAGAAAAATGTGAAGATCGCTCTGGGAACCGACGCGGGCGGCTTCGATTGGAAACAGTTGAATGAAGCGGAAGAGTTCGTGTATTACGCGAATTATGGCATGACGCCGATGCAAGCGATTCGCGCTGGCACAGTGGTGCCTGCGGAACTGCTCGGCTGGAGCGACAAAGTGGGCACCATCGAAGCAGGGAAGTGGGCGGACATCGTGGCGGTCAGCGGTGATCCGCTCAAAGACATCACGGAGCTCAAGCGTGTAAAATTCGTGATGAAGGCTGGAACGGTCTACAAGAACGAGGCGCACTAGCCAGGGAAGGGAGGCCACGAGACAATTTGGCCGCCCACCGTTGGACCGCGCTACGCGTCTAGTAATGCTGAAATTCATCGGCAAGAAGCGGAAGACGACAAATGCAAACTCTTTGGCAGGACTTGAAATTTGCATTGCGGATGTTGAGGAAGAATCCGGGATTCACGGCAGTGGCGATTCTTACGCTGGCGCTGGGAATTGGCGCGAACACCGCGATCTTCAGCGTGGTCAACACCGTTCTGCTGGAGCCGCTTCCGTACAAAGATCCTGGGCGGATCATCAACTTGTCTGGAATGGATCTAAAGACGAAAGCCAGCGGCGCATTCCTGTCGTACACGAAATACACGCAAATCCAGGAACAAAACAAAACTCTTGAGAGCATCGCGGGCTTCTATCCGCTCACACTTAGTTTGGTGACGGAGCGCGAACCCGAAGCCGTCAACGGCGCGCGCGCTTCTATCGATTTTTTCCGCGTGTTGGGAATTTCTCCGGCACGAGGGCGAACTTTTCTGCCGGAAGAGGAGCAGGATGGAGGCGCGGATGTCGCGGTCATCTCGGACGGATTCTGGCACAGTCATTTCGCGGGCGATGCGGCGGTGCTTGGCAAGACTTTGGTGCTTGACGGGAAGAACGCGACCATCGTTGGTGTCCTGCCTTCCAGTTTCCATTTTCCCCTGCAGTTTCCGGAGCCGGACGTTTGGCTTCCTCGGCCTTCGGAAACGGTTCTGCTGACTCCCGCGCAGATTCGCAGTGGCGCGAGCTACTTCAACGTGATTGCGCGATTGCGCCAAGGGGAAACTTTGGCGCGCGCGCGGGCGGAACTCGACGCCATCAATGCGAGTTATAAGCAGCAGTTTGGGAGCAACGTGGATGCCACGAAGTTTGGAATTTTTGCGCAGACTCTCGAAGACAATCTCGTGGGTGGTCTCCGGCCTTCGCTTCTCGTGCTACTGGCTGCTGTGGGGTTCGTGCTTTTGATTGCTTGCGCGAATGTCGCCAATCTTTTGCTTGCTCGCGCTACCGCGCGTGAAAGGGAAATCGCCGTGCGAAAGGCGCTCGGGGCTTCCGGCGGACGGTTGGTGCGGCAGCTACTGAGCGAGAGCATTTTGCTTTCGGTGTGCGGAGGCGCGCTTGGAGTTCTGCTTGCCGCCGCGTTGCTGCCTGCGGTGCGTTCGATCAGTCCGGGTACCGTGCCACGCCTTAGCGAAGCGAGAATCGACGGAGTGGTGCTGATTTTTTCGCTGCTTCTTTGCGTCGCCACGGGAATTATTTTCGGACTTGTTCCCGCGCTGCAAACATCGAAGAAGGATCTTCATGAAATTCTAAAGGAAGGCGGCCGCGGTTCGTCGGAAGGTGGAGGACGCGGCCGCTTACGCGGCGCGCTCGTCGTGGCCGAGATCGGGGTCGCGCTTGTGCTGATGACCGGGGCGGGGCTCTTGATGCAGAGTTTTGCGCGGTTGATGCAGGTCAATCCGGGATTCTCGCCGAAAAACCTGACGGCTTTTCCGTTGACGCTTCCGCCTAGCCGGTACTCGAAACCGGAACTTCAGGCGCAGTTCTATCGGCAACTTCTGGAGCACGTGAGAGCGATGCCCGAAGTGCAAGCGGCCGGCATTACGAGCTATCTGCCGCTTGCTGGAGCAGCACGTTTTGTTTTTGTCTGTCCGGAAGGCCGCGTTTGCGAGGGGGTTGGAAAAGATCCGACCAGTGCGGTGCGGCAGGTAAGCGCGGGGTATTTCGAGACGGTTCGAACGCCGCTGCTCAGTGGCCGCACCATTGATGAGCAGGACATTGCAGGTGGAGCGCCCGTCGTCGTCATCAACGAGACTGCGGCCAAACATTTTTTTGCCGCGCAGAACCCCATCGGCAAACATCTCGCCAATTCGCGCGACATGGTGCAACGGGAAATCATCGGCGTTGTCGCCGATGTGAAATTCAACGCTTTGGACGCCGCCAATGTGGAAGAGATGTATTTGCCCATGGCGCAGGTGCCCTGGCCCAATACGACGCTGCTTGTGAGATCGGAAGCCAACTCTCAATCACTTGTCGCTGGAGTGCGCGCGAAGATTGCGGAGGTTGATCCGAATCTTCCTGTCGCTGGAATCTCCAGCATGGAAGAAGTCGTCGGAGCTTCGGTCGCACAGCCAAAATTGACCATGCAATTTGTTGGAGTCTTCGCGGGATTCGCATTGTTGCTGGCGGCGATCGGAATTTATGGAGTGATGGCTTATACCGTGACCGCGCGCGCCCAAGAGATGGGCATCCGCGCCGCGCTTGGCGCGCGGCCTGCCGATATTCTGCGACTTGTGGTAGGGCAGGGAATGCGTATGACGCTGATCGGTGTCGCGGTCGGAGTTGTCGTCTCGCTGGCGCTCACGCGTTTACTGGCCAGCCTGCTCTTTGGCGTGAAGGCAACCGATCCGCTTGTGTTCAGTGCCTCAGCGCTCGTTCTGGTGGGCGCCGCATTCGTGGCCTGCTATCTTCCGGCTCGCCGGGCCACCCGAGTTGATCCGGTTGTCGTTTTGCGATACGAGTAGGATTTTCCGACAGCACTTCGCAAGCGGGCATGAAGGGCAAGGCCCTCGATGCGCAGCGTAAACAAGCCCCTCCCCTACAAGGGTTGCGATGGGCGCATGCGCAGCGTCAGTACCAACACAATTGCCGTGAGCAGACTAAAGATGACGTACAGAAATCCTGGCGTGAACGAGTGGGTGCGGTCGAGGAAATAGCCGATCACGGACGGAGTAACAAAACTTCCAAGATTGCCAATCGAATTGATGAGGCCGATGGATGCCGCTGCGGCCGATTCGCCGAGGAATACTGAGGGGATGGGCCAGAAGGACGGAAGAAAAGCGTTGGCGGTTGAAGCGACGGTCAGACACGCGAATGCAAACCAAAAATGGGAACCGGAAAGAATCGTCAGAGCGAACGCTACGACGCCGAACATGAGCGGAATCGCGGTGTGCCAGCGGCGCTCGTTAGTGCTGTCGGAGTGCCAGCCGTTGAAGAGCATGGCGAGGAGCACGGCGACGTAGGGAATCATCGATAGCATGGTTACGGCCAGATTCGACATGCCGGACGAGCGTTTGAGAAAAGTGGGAAGCCAGATCGTCAGCGAGTAGATGCTGCTGACAGCGAAAAAATAGATGAGCGTCAATTGAATGACCGTCGGCTGAAGCAGCGCTTCCCAGATTTTGTACGGGCGCGCCGCTTTTTTCGCAAGGGCTTCCCGTTCGAGTTCAGCGGTGATCCATTCGCGTTCCTCCGGCGCGAGCCAGCGCGCTTCGCGAGGCCAGTCGGTCAGATAAAAAACCGTGGTGACGCCGAAAACGATCGCGGGAATTCCTTCCACGATAAAAAGCCAGCGCCAGCCCTGCAAACCGAACCAGTGGACGCCGAGCAGCCAGCCTCCGAGCGGTGAGCCGATGATGTTGGCAATGGGGATGGCGATCATGAACGTCGCGCAAGCCTTTGCGCGGTCTTCGGAGCGGAACCAGTGCGTTAGATAGACGAGGATTCCGGGGAAGAAGCCGGCTTCGGCGACGCCTAGGAGGATTCGAACGACGTAGAAATGCATGGGCGTTCGAATGAACGCCATCAGAACGGTGATTAAGCCCCAGGTGACCATGATGCGTGCGAACCATTTGCGAGCGCTCCAGCGTTCGACGATGAGGCAGCCGGGAATTTCGAAGAGCAGATACCCGACGAAGAATATTCCCGAGCCAAAACCGAAGACGCGATTGCTGAAGTTCAGATCGTGCGTCATTTCGAGAGCGGCGTAGCTGACGTTGACGCGGTCGAGAAACGCAATGACGAAAAGAGTGAAGAGGAACGGCAGGAGGCGGCGCGCAATGCGGCGGCGCGAGGTCAAGCCAATTTCATTTGTGGAAGAAGGCAAATTCATGCCGCTTGGCTTCTAACATAACGAAGCGTGGATTGCACGTGAACGAAAGACTTGGTGGTGGATAAGTTTCCGGAAACGCATTAATCGGGTATGTGGATTACTTCCGAGGTTCCCCGTTATTCGGGAGCACTTGCAGAATACTTTCCGATGTCCGAAGTTCGACCACATCATCACGGGATGCCGTCGTTCTTGTTAACCAAGGAGATTCCGTGCATCGACCGTGCATGATTGATTTATCGGTCACAGCCATCAATCACATTCGGGCTCGCATTATCGAAGCGGCTCAGCCAGGGCGAGCGTGGCCTAGGCCGCGACCCCGGCCATTTTGCGAAGACGATCATTCGCGAAATACTGGGCCTGGCCTTCTTCGACAGCCTGCAGAACGAGGCCGGCGACGAATTCGGGCTTGTCACCATCGGCGTAATGAGCCGAGGGTCCGCCACCTGCTGGATTGCCCATCCTGTTTTTGCCGAAGTTCGTCGCCGTGATGAATGGGTAGATTTCACTGACGACGATGCGGTCCTTTTCCAACTCGGCGCGCGCGGTGAGACTAAAGCCAAGAAGCGCACGCTTCGACGACGAGTAAACACTGTATTGAGGGAGAGTCATGAAAGCAGTTCCCGAATTGATGTTTACAATGCTTCCGCCACCCTGGGCCCGCATTACCGGAATCACAGCCTGCATTGCGACGATTGGTCCCAGGACGTTCAGATGAAAGATTTCGTCAAAAAACGCAGGTTCGATCTCCTCTATTGCGGCCGCATAGCTACGGCCTGCATTGTTTACGAGACCGTCGATCCGGCCGTAATGCTGGTGCACAGCGCCGACGGCTTCCCGCACTCGATCAAACTGTGTCATGTCTACCGTGAACGGCAAGCTGCCTGGAAGCTTCTGTGCTAATTCTTTCAGCACATCGGTACTGCGGGCGAGAAGGGCGACTTTCGCGCCGCGAGCAGACAGAGCGATTGCCGTCGACAGCCCTATCCCCGACGAAGCCCCGGTCACAATGAATACGCGATCTTTGATTTCCATGGTTTGATCCTCCCAATTCCAACGCCTAGGTGCGTCGCGCCGCAGACGCGGTAACTGTGTCAGCTTCGAGATAGTTCATTTGTTCAAGATCCGCAATCAATCCGGGACCCGTGGGGCGCCATCCCAGCCGCGCCTGTGTTTTGGCGCCCGAAGCCGCCAAGTCGAGCCCCACGAATGCACCCAGCCAGCCGAAATGCTCCGCAGCCTGCTCGGGCGACTTGCTGACCACCGGAATCTTCATTCGACGGCCGATTGTTTCGGCGATGTCTCGAGTCGGGACGCCCTCCTCCGCAACGGCATGATATCTGCCTCCGACGGAACCGTTCTCTAGCACCAGCCGGTAGAGACGGGCAGCATCAAGCCGATGTACCGCCGCCCATCGATTCATGCCATCACCGAAGTACGCCGAGACGCCCTTCTCTCGAGCGAGAGCAATGGCATAGGTGACGAGTCCCTGCTTCTCCGGATCGTGAACCTGGGGAAGTCGAACCACCGACACGTGCACGCCACGCGTCTGCAGCGACGCGGCCGTCGCTTCCGAAGCGCGAGGATACGAATCAGACACAGGAGCAGGCGGATCGTCCTCGGTCGCCAACCGACCGTTCGCCAGAAGCGCAAGCCCGGAGGTGACGATCAATGGACGCTCAGAACCGACAAAGGCGGCGCCAAGCGCCTCAATCGCACGTCTGTCGATCTCACAGTTCTCTTTGAATTTCGAGAAGTCGTGGATGAAGGCGGTGTGAATCACGCCGTCAGCGGCGGCCGCTCCCCTTCGCAAGCTCTCCAGGTCTTTGACATCACCTCGATGCACCTGGGCACCAGCGGCGATCAGAGACTTGGCCCCAGCTTCTGAACGAGCGAGGCCCAGCACCTGATGCCCCGCGCCGACCAACTCCTTCACGACGGCCGAACCGATAAATCCCGTAGCTCCTGTCACAAATATCTTCATTGTTTGTTCCTCCTGATCCTTAGTGATCCTTAAAACCTCTCTCCGACCATTTCTTCGCTCTTCTTCCACAGCGCTTCAGCGTTGTTTGGATCGAGCGCATAACCGCGCACGCCTTCGGTCACCGCGAACATTCCTACGTTGTCCGGCATGATTTGGCTGACGTGGCAGTCCTCGCAATACTGGCCGCCGATCTCTTCAGCGTGAGCGACGACTCCCGCCCACACCGATGTTGCGGCACCTTGCGGAACCGTCTTCCGCAGGACAGGTCCATTACCCGCCGCAACCCGTTCTTTGTTGATTTGATCGACTAGTGCCTGAAGGCGAGCTGGATCTGCATAGCGCGCCAGTTCCGTTTGGATCACCCCCGGATGCACCGCTGCCGCATGCACGCCGCGTCCACGGTGGCGCCGGTCAAACGCGACGGCGAACAGAATGTTCGCGGTCTTCGAGCGCCCGTAGGCGACGAACGGATCGTAAGGCGTTCGCGCGAAATTGGGATCGTCCAGATCGGCGTTCGAAATACGATGGCCCCCGGAAGAAAGGTTGATCAGTCTGCTGCCTTTGCGCAGAAGCGGTGCAATCCGGTTGACCAGGACAAAATGGCCGAGATGGTTGGTGCCAAACTGCATTTCAAAGCCATCCGCCGTGTGGCCAAAGGGAGTGGCCATCACGCCCGCGTTGGCGATAACCACGTCGAAGAACTGCCCCTTCGCCAGCAGCTCATCCGCACATTCACGCACGCTTTTGAGGCTAGCGAGATCGAGCGCAACAAGCGCGAAACTTCCGCCGGCAGTCGCAGCATCTCTTCTGACCTGTGCGGTCGCCGCTTCGGCCTTTTTCAAATCGCGCGCGGCACCGACGACGTCTGCACCATGCGCTGCCAGCGCGCGTGCCGTCTCAATGCCCAGACCCGCCGAAACGCCGGTCACGAGGATTCGCTTACCCCGCAGATTCACGCCGGATAGAACCTCCTCCGTTGTCGAAGTCGCTCCAATCACATCCACCATATTCATATTTTCTCCTTCGGCGGCTCGCCCGGATTAGGCCCGGAGATCGGGATTGACAAACCGCCGTATCTCGAATAAAACGGAGAGTGTCTCCGCAACGTATAAGATACACGGAGACTGTCTCCGGTTACAAGTATCTTTTTGTCATGCCCCAAAAACATCGAAAACCCGTCCGGAGAAAGCCCCGCGCGGATGCGCAGCGGAATCGCGAACGGATTCTCGAAGTGGCGAGGGATGCGTTTGCCCGGCACGGCGCAAACGCCAGTCTTGACGACATCGCCAAGCAGGTAGGTGTTGGACCTGGAACCTTGTATCGCCACTTCCCCACGCGCGAGGAACTTCTGCAGGCGGTTTATCGGGCCGAGTTGGAAAAGCTGGCCGAAGCCGAACAGAAGTTCTCTCAGACGATGGCGCCGACTGACGCACTGCGAGCTTGGCTATTGTTATTCGTTGATGCCATCGCAGCGAAGCAGCTCATCGCGCCCGCGCTCAATGCGCTGCTCGGTGATCCCAAGAAGGTGTTCGAAGCCTCTTACGCGAAGATGCATCAGGCGATTCGCGCACTTGTGAAGCGCGGCGTCGGGAGCGGCGAGATACGGAGCGACCTCGACCCAGTTGACTTACTTCGCGCTCTGATCGGCGTCTCCAATGTCGCGTCCGCGCCAGATTGGCAGCCAAGCGCCAGAAGACTGGTGGATATCCTCATCGTCGGCTCGCGTCCTGTCAAATAGCCCCGGGACCTGACTCCCGGATCGTCGGCAACTCGGAAATTATCCTCGGAGCGCTACTGAGCGTTCACCAGAATGCGTAGTCTGGTAATTGGAGGCTGACAGACTGCAAGAAATTGGGCGGATTAATCCTTGGTTTCTGCGCCGGGCATTACGTTTTTCAACGGCTGCGTGCGCTTGGGTTCGAGTTCGGGATGCGGAAGCGGCTTGCGCGGGAGCATTTGGTCGCGCATGGCGGCGTTGTAAACGAAAGTGGCTTCGACGAGCGCGGCTTGGGCCAGATCTTCCGCTTGCAGGCGTTCGTAGGTGTCCATGTTCGAATGGTGGGTGCGCGAGCCGTAGTCGAGAGGATCCTGGACGAATTGGAATCCGGGGAGGCCGATAGCGTCGAAGGCTTCGTGATCGGTGCCGCCTGTTTCGCGCATCGTTATCGCTGTGACCCCGAGGTCTTTTAGAGGCTCGATCCATTGCGCGAAAATCGGGGCGATGGCGGCGTTGCCTTGCAAATAAATGCCGCGGATCTTTCCGCTGCCATTGTCCAGATTGAAATACGCGGAGAGCTTTTGATGGTCAGGCTTGAGCTGGATGGGTCCGGCGGGGTCTCGATCGTACTCGGTGACTACCAGCTGATCCGGCTCGTTCGAACGAGGAACGAAACCAAAGTGCTGCTTCACGTAGCCGTAGGAACCGAACTCTCCCTCTTCTTCGCCGGTCCAGAGGCCGACGCGAATGGTGCGCCGCGGCTTCACTTGGAGAGCGGTCAGGATACGCATGACCTCCATGGCGACTACGCTGCCCGCGCCATTGTCGGTTGCGCCGGTGGCGGAGGCCCAGGAATCGAGGTGTCCGCCGAGCATGACGACTTCGTCTTTCAGCTTGGGGTCGGTGCCGGGAATTTCGGCGATGGTGTCAAAGCCGTGTTCGTGGTCGCCGTTGAATCTCGTGTCGATGTTGAGTTCGATGCTCACGGGGACGCCGGCTTTCAGGAGACGATAGACGCGGCCATAGTTTTCAATGGCGGTGACGGCGACGGGCAAAGCGTTCGCGTGTTCGCGCTGATAGATGAGCCAGCCGAACCCTGCGCCGGTGTCGTCGAAGATCGTGCCGCCGGAGCCGCCGCCGTTTCTACCATCGCGGCTGGGGGTGATCACGGCGACGGCTTGTTCGGCGGCGAGGAAATGGCCTATTTTTTCGCGGAAGGCTAAAGTCTTGAGAAAGGATGCCCAGGAAAAGGGCCTTTCCAGGTCGGTGGGATAGGTTTCGATGCGTTTGAGGTCGGCGTCATCGTCGCGGGTGAAGAGCGGTTTGTCGACGGGCTTCACTTCGCGCATCTCGCCAAAGAAGACGATTTTTCCCGCTAGCTTTCCTCTGTATTTTTCGAAGTCCGCTTCGGTCTTGATGTCGACCCAGGTCGCGGGAGCGGTTACGGCACCTTTGGTCGCAGGGGACCACGGCGCCGCTTGGGCGATGAACACGGCTGCGTCTGGAGAAGTCATGCGCACCCAGGTGTTTAATTGTTGCCAGCCCATGCCGAACTCGCCCCAGTCTTCGAGATGCGCGTTGCTGCAGCCCATGGCGGTGAACTGATCGCGGGTCCATTCGTTGGCGTGCTTCAGGTTTGGGGAACCAGTCAGGCGCGGGCCGATATCATCCATTAGGGCAGACGCGTACTCCATGATGTGCGAGTGGGTGAGAGCTTCCTCTCGAATATTCCCGTACATCGCAAGGTCGAGAGATTCTTTTTCGGGCTGGGGCATTTCATAGGAAGGGTGGGGAGCTTCTTTCGCAGCAGCTTCCTTTTTGTCGTTCTCCGCGGCGAATAAGGAGGCCGCGAGGCCTGCCAGGAGAATCGTGGCTGGAATGAAGATTCTTTGAGGGCGCATGACGTTCCTTTTTTGAAAACGAATCCGAGGAGCATAACAAAGGCGTTGAGATTTACCAAGAATCGCGAGGGCTAGATCCAGACTTAGTCTGGACTCCTGTTCCGCGAGCAGCCAACTGGCGACCAGGAAATGTGACTAGCCCTGCTGGCAATATTGATCGCCTGGAGATCGGAAGCGTTTTGCGCCGCGGCCCGCGCGTTGACTTGCCTTGTGGCGCGCCCTAAGATGCATGCCAAAGGACGGGTTTTCCCGCGATGATTGGCCAAACGCTCGGCCACTATCTCATCGTTGAAGAGATCGGAGCAGGCGGCATGGGTGTGGTCTATCGCGCCCATGATGAACAGCTCGACCGTGACGTTGCGCTGAAAGTTCTTCCCGCCGGGTTACTCGCCGATGAGGCTGCCCGGAAGCGCTTCCGCAATGAAGCTCTGGCTCTCGCCAAGTTGAACCACCCCAACATCGAAACTGTCCATGAATTCGGGAGCGAGCGCGATCTCGATTTTCTCGTCATGGAACTGATTCAAGGCGTTCCGCTGAGCAAAAAACTTTCAGAAGGGCCGCTCGATGAAGCTCTCACGCGAAAACTGGGCGTTCAACTCGCGGAAGCGATGGCAGCGGCTCACGCTCAGGGGGTGATCCACCGCGACCTGAAGCCCGACAATCTTTACATCACGAGCGAGGGGCGGCTGAAGATACTCGATTTCGGTTTGGCAAAACTCTTTCATCCCCAAACCGAAATCGATCAGACACAGAGCATCGATGACACAGGTTCGGTAGCTGGAACTCTGCCTTACATGTCGCCGGAGCAGCTGCGCGCGGAGGCTGTCGATGCCCGTACGGACATCTATGGCGCCGGCGCAGTGCTTTACGAGATGGCTACGTCGCAACGGCCTTTTCCGGACAAGCAGCCGACACGGCTGATCGACGCCATTCTCCATAGCTCTCCGCAGCGATTGAGCGCACACAAATCGGCAGGTTCTGCTTCGCTCGAAGCGATCATCTTCAAAGCGCTCGAAAAGGAACCTTCGCGGCGCTTTCAATCTGCGCGCGAACTTCTTGCTGCTCTGGAATCGACCAGCGTTCTCCCAGCCCACGCAGCTCGATTCAAGTGGTCTATAGCTGGAATTGTGAGTACCGGCGCAATTCTGATTCTGGGCGTCGCACTCGGACTCAATTTGGGAAAATCGCGCGACCGCGTGCTTAATCGACTCGTTCCCGGGAGAGTGCGTTCGCAACCGTCAGCCACCGCGATACCCGTCCGGCGATCTGTCGCGGTGCTGGGGTTCAAGAACGCCGCTGGCCGGGCGGATTCGGCGTGGCTATCCACAGGATTATCGGAAATGCTCACGACGGAACTGGGAACCGGTGGACAGATTCGCACCGTGGCGGAAGAAAATGTCGTGCGAGCGAAAATGGATCTTTCTTTGTCGGATGCGGATAGCCTGGCCAAGGACACGCTGACGCGCGTTCGCAACAATCTTGGCACCGACTATGTGGTGCTTGGATCCTTCGTGGACCTGGGGAAAGAAGGGGGCGGACAGGTTCGCGTGGATTTGCGTCTGCAAGACGCCCGTACCGGGGAAACAATCGGCGTCGTTTCCGAAACAGGCACGGAAGGCGAACTTTTTGGACTTGTTTCGCGGGCTGGCCGCGACCTGCGCAGGGAACTTTCGATCGACAATATTTCCGAGGCCGAAGCCGGGAATCTCCGCGCGGCCATCGCTTCCAACGCGGAAGCTTCTCGTTATTACGCCGAAGGGCTTGCGAAACTCCGCGTCTTTGACGCATTGGCTGCGCGCGATCTACTTGAGAAAGCTGTCGCTGCCGATCCGAACTATGCGCTCGCCCATTCCGCACTGTCTGCCGCTTGGTCCTCGCTTGGGTATGACGCTAAGGCGGCTGAGGAAGCGAAGAAGGCTTTCGATTTGTCTGGAAACCTCTCGCGTGAGGATCGTCTCTCGATTGAAGGGCGCTACTACGAGGCGATCAAGAACTGGCCAAAAGCGGTTGAGGTCTATCACACGCTCTGGAACTTCGCTCCCGACAATCTCGACTACGGGTTGCGTCTTGCCCAAGCGCAGGCTTCCGGGACTTTGAACAAGGAAGCCATGGCAACTGTGGAATCACTCCGTAATTTGCCTGCGCCCGCTTCCGATGATCCACGCATCGATCTCGCCGAAATTGTCGCCGCTCACGGGCAGTCTGATTTCAAGCGCGAGCTTGCGGCGGCGCTGCGCGCAACAGAAAAAGGCCAGAAGCTCGGCGCACGGCTCCTCGTAGCGCGTGCCGAGATGGGACAAGCGCGCGCGTACTACGACCTGGGCGATGTCCAACAATTTCAAAGGGCCGCGGAAACATCCCGGCAGATTTACGCGGAAGCGGGCGACCTTGGGGGAGAAGCCCGGGCTTTGCACGATTTGGGAACCGTTCTCTATGAACACGGTGATTTAGCGGGAGCACAAAAGAATCAGCAAGAAGCGCTCGATACTTGCCGCAAGATCGGCAATCAACGATGCGTGGGCGACGCGCTGAATAGCATCGGCATCGCTTTCAAGGATCAAATGGATTTCACGAGTGCGCGGCAAGCTTATGAACAATCCGCTGCTATCCGCCGCGAGACCGGCGATCGGATAGGCGAAGCAGTCAGCCTAAACAATATCGCCGTCTTGCTCTACCAGCAGGGCAAATTTGCCGCCGCTAGAAAATTGTACGAACAATCCTTGGCCATTACGCAGGAAATCGGCGAAAAACGCGGCATTGCCCGTGCACTCACGAATTTGGCGATTGTGTATCACGAGCAGGGCCAGCTCGTGGAGTCCCGCAAGTTGCAGGAGCAATCCATCGCCATCCGCCGCGAGATTGGCGATAAATCCGGCACGGCTCTCGGCCTGAATAACCTTGCAGCAATGCTTCTCGATCTCGGGGACCTGCCGACCGCACAAAAAGCCGTCGAGGAACAGATGCCGATCTTCCAGCAAGCCGGCAATCAGCGGGCTGTGGCTTATGCCACGTTTGTCCAGGGCGAACTCTTCAAGCTTCAGGGAAAACTCGATCAGGCCCGCAAGGCTCACGAAGAAGCGCTCGCCATCCGCACTAAGATCGCGGAAAGGGTCACCATAAATGATAGTGTTTTGGCGCTTGCCGCTCTCTCGATCGAAGAAGGGCGCCCAGCTGATGCCGAACAACCGGCGCGGCACAGCATTCAAATGGCAATTGCGGAAAAAGCTCCAGGAAATGAACTTAACGCGCGGAATCTCCTCACCCGTTCTCTACTCGCGCAGGGAAAGCTAGTCGAAGCGGAAAAAGAAATTCATACGGCCGAGCTGGCGGCCGCAACCACGGAAAGCCGGCTGCTCGGCATAGACACTCTCATTACCGCTGCCCGTACTCACGCGGCCACGGGTAAGGCGGCGGATGCTTCAAAAAGTTTAGCCAATGTGCTCGCCGAATCTTCTCGCCTGAGTTGCGGCCGCTGCGAGCTCGAAGCGCGATTAGCACTCGCCGAGATCGAGATGAAGCAGGGGAAAAAAGTAGCGGCTCAAGAGCACTTTTCCGGGCTCGAAAAAGATGCCACTTCGAAGGGTTTCCTGCTGATCGTTCACCAAGCCCAGGCCGCGGCCAGCAAGTAAAACAACTCTTTTATGGTATGCACGGAAATGATCGCGGCCTGCGCTGAATGTATTTGGGAATACTACCGGGGGGCAAACTACTCGAACAGACACCAACTCGTCTGCGCTCCATGCTACGATCAGCGCCGCAAATTTGAGATTCGAGGTGTTCCTAGTGCGCCACTTCTTGATTCTGCTTGTTGCGGTCGTGAGTATATCCGCGAGTTTGTTTGCGCAGTGGCCGCCCGCCGCAGGCCACACGACCTTGGATGTGTGGCCGCATGGAGCGCCCGGCGCTCCGGCCAATTTACCCCCCGAGGGCGACACGACCACGGCTAAGGATCGTGCAGTTGCCGGGAAACCGGTCATTCGAATCGGCAATGTTTCCGCTCCGACACTCACGCTTTACACGCCTTCCGGTAAGAATACGGGCGCGGCGGTCGTGGTTTTTCCTGGAGGCGGCTATCGCATTCTTGCGATTGATCTAGAGGGGACGGAAGTGTGCGATTGGCTCACTTCGGCGGGGATTACCTGCGTTCTACTCAAGTACCGCGTGCCGGATACCGGGCCGTACCCGAGATCGGATGCCGCCTTGCAGGACGCGCAGCGGGCGCTCGGCATTGTTCGTTCGCGCGCTGCGGAGTGGCATATCGATCCGAAGCGCATCGGCGTGCTGGGTTTTTCCGCGGGAGGCCACCTTGCGGCCGCGCTCAGCACTCATTTCGACAAGCGGCTGTACGATGCAATCGATGCGGCTGATGAGCTGAGCTGTCGGCCTGATTTTGCGGTGATCGTTTATCCGGGATACCTGGCGATTGCCGAGCAGAACTTTGCGGCGAATGCGGACATCCATCCGACGGAGCAGACTCCGCCTTCGTTTATCGTACAAGCGGAAGATGATCCGGTGCATGTTGAAAACTCCACGGTGTATTTTCTTGCGCTGAAAAACGCCAAGGTTCCCGCGGAAATGCATTTGTATGCGCAGGGCGGGCATGGGTATGGACTTCGCCGCACGGAGCTGCCGGTTACCGGGTGGCCTCAGTTGGTGGAAACTTGGCTGCGCACCATCCAAGTCCTGCCTGGCGGCCGCGCGTTGAATTGAAAGTTCGCGGGCACGGCATGCCGTGTCCCTACGGCTTACCTTCGAGAAAAAGCACTAGAAAAACGCAGCGCCGCCGTCGACGTTGATGGATTGGCCTGTGATGGCGCTGGATTGGTTGGAGCAGAGAAAGAGCGCGGCGCGGGCGACTTCGTCGGCGGTTTGCCCGCGGCCTTGCAAGATTGTGTTCAGAAAACCGGCTAGCTGTTCTTTGGGACTGACACCAAGCTTTGCGGCCAGGGTGTTGCCCAACTCCTTCGACATACGCGTTTCGGTGACTGGGCCCGGGCAGATGGCGTTGACGCGGACGCCTTTCCGGGCGGCTTCAGCGGCGGTGATGCGCGTTAGGCCGAGCATCCCTGCCTTTGCTGCCGCGTAGGCCGAACCCCACGGGAACGCAGCTTTCGCTGAGAGGCTCGAAATGTTCAGGATAACGCCGGCGCCGCGCGCATACATTTCAGGGAGTACGAGTTTGCTGAGCAGGAAGGCCGCCCGCAGGTGAACGGCGATGACGTTATCGAACTCTGCGAGGGGATAGTCTTCGACGGGAACTACAGGGCCATAATGGCCGGCGTTGTTGACGAGAATGTCGATCTTGCCAAATTTTGCGCGCGCCTCGCCGATGATGCGCATGCAATCCGCTTCGAGCGCAAGATCGGCAAGCGAGTAGTATGCGCGTCCGCCGTGGCTGGAAATTTCTTTGGTAGTAGCGGTTAACTCTGCCTCCGTGCGCGCCGTCAGGAATGCCGAAGCACCTTCCGCGGCAAACAGTAGAGCGATGGCGCGGCCGATGCCGCGGCCCGAGCCGGTGATGAGGGCAACTTGGTCTTTGAGGAGCATAGGAAGAAGAGGATAGAGGCAGCGCGTTGCGGAGGCAAGGAAGCATGGGGCTGAAGGAGCCGTAGAGATCTTGCTTGCACCGATAGTTCAGAGAGGAGCAACGTGACGCTCTGGCCGAGAACTGTACTTCTGTTCAGGTGTAATTCCAGTTGGCAGCGTCTAAGCTGAAGGTAAGAGAGTGTGTATGCATTGCCACGGCATCCCGGCGTGGGCCGGTCCGCCTTTCCCCGAAACTGCGGCCTCAATCCGGCCCGGCCGCTCGATTTGAAATGGGGGTACGTTCTTGCGCCGACCAATTTTCTTAATCCAGGCAAGTGTGATTGTTGCTGCGCTAGCGTTTGCCGGCTGCACCGGGCTGACTTCATCCAACAGCTCGAACGGCGGAACTCGCGCGGCGGCGCCGACGATCGCGGCGCAGCCAGCGAATCAAATGGTGACGGCCGGGCAATCGGCGACGTTTAGCGTGATGGCGTCAGGTACGGCGCCGCTTAGTTATCAGTGGTTGAAAAACAGCGCGAATATTGGCGGGGCAACGGCGGCTAGCTATACGACACCGGCGACCATTGCGGGCGATAACGGAGCGAAATTCGATGTGGTGGTGAGCAATTCGGCGGGAAGTATCACTAGCGCGATCGCTACGCTGACGGTGAGCGCAGCGGCAGTGGCGCCGACGATCACCACGCAACCTGCGAATCAGAGCGTGAACGCAGGACAAACAACGACGTTTAGTGTCACAGCGACGGGAACTGCGCCGCTGAGCTATCAATGGCAGAAGAATGGCGCGAACATTGCTGGTGCCACGACGTCAAATTACACGACACCAGCGACGGCAACGACAGACAACGGAGCAAAGTTTGATGTGATCGTCGGTAACACCGCCGGAACGCAGACCAGCGCGATGGCTACGCTGACGGTGAGCGCAGTGGCGGTGGCGCCGACAATTACCACGCAACCGGCCAATCAGAGCGTGAACGTAGGACAAACAGCGACGTTTAGCGTGATGGCGACGGGAACGGCACCGCTCAGTTACCAGTGGCAGAAGAATAGCGCGAACATCAGCGGCGCGATCGCGTCGAGCTACACGACACCGGCCACGGCAATCACGGACAGCGGCGCGAAGTTCGACGTGATCGTTAGCAACACGGCAGGAAGCCAGACGAGCACGATGGCTACGCTAACCGTGAATGCGGCCAATACTTCCACAATTAATGTCGTCACCTATCACTACGACAATCTGCGCACGGGCCAGAACCTGAACGAAACGATTCTTACGCCGGCCAATGTGAACTCGACGACGTTTGGCAAACTTGGCGCATTCACCGTGGATGGAAGAGTCGACGCGCAGCCTTTGTATCTCTCGGCGGTGGCCATGCCAAGCGTGGGAACGAAAAACGTTTTGTATGCCGCGACGGAACACGACAGCGTGTACGCGTTTGACGCGGACTCCGTCAACGGCAACACGAGCACGTTTCTGTGGAAGGTTTCTCTGCTTGGCAGTGCCGAAACGTCCAGCGACAACCGAGGATGCGGCCAAGTCTCGCCAGAGATTGGCGTGACGTCCACGCCAGTCATCGACCGCTCGCGTGGCGCGCATGGAGCTATCTACGTGGTGGCGATGTCCAAGGACGCCAACGGAAACTATTTCCATCGCCTGCACGCTCTGGATCTAACGACTGGCGCGGAGCTTTTCGGCGGGCCAATGCTTGTGCAAGCTACTTATCCGGGCTCGGGCGACAACAGCACTGGGGGAAACGTAGTATTCGACGCGAAACAATACAAGGAACGCCCGGGATTGTTGCAGATCGGCGGAACGATTTATACCACGTGGTCTTCGCATTGCGACGCGCGCCCGTATACATCCTGGGTGATGTCGTATGACGCGAACACGCTGTCGCAAACGAGCGTGCTCAACCTCGTGCCCAACGGCAGCGAAGGTGGCATCTGGATGGCGGGGACCGCTCCCGCCGCGGACGCCTCCGGGAATATTTATTTCATGGTGGGAAACGGAGACTTCGACACAACGCTGAACGCGAGCGGTTTTCCAGCGAATGCGAATTGCGGACAATGCTACGTGAAGCTGACCTCCAGCGCGCCGATCACCCTGCTCGATTACTTCACTCCGTCGAATACAGTTTCGGAATCGAACGCCGACACGGACTTCGGCTCCGGCGGGCCGCTACTTTTGCCTGACCTGGTCGACGCCAACGGCAATACGCGCCATCTCGCAGTAGGCTCCGGCAAGGACGCGATCATCTACGTGGTCGACCGCGACAACATGGGGAAGTTCAACAGCAGCACGGACAGTATCTATCAGCAGATCAACGGGCAGATCGGCGGCGTCTTTTCAAAGCCCAGCTACTTTAATAATACCGTCTACTACGGTGCAGTCGGTGACCACCTGAAAGCCTTCCCCATCGCCAGCGCAAAACTTGCGGCTACCCCCGCGACGCAGAGCTCCGCCAGCTTCGCTTACCCGGGGACGACGCCAAGTATTTCAGCAAACGGCACCTCGAATGCGATTGTGTGGGCGGTGGAGAATGGCTCGACTGGCGTGCTGCACGCGTACAACGCAGCGAACTTGACGAGCGAGCTTTACAACTCGAATCAGGCGGCCAATAACCGCGATCAGTTCAGCGACAACAAGTACGTCACGCCGATGGTGGCAAACGGCAAGGTGTACGTCGGCACGCCGAATAGCGTCGTGGTTTTTGGGTTGCTGCCGTGAGCGTTTGCTAGAGCGGGCGCTTCTTGCTGTAGAGCGCTACCGCTTGCGGATGTAAATGAGTTTTTCCACTGTCGCGCAGGCGGTTCCCGAAGAATCTTTCAGCTCAATCAAGTAGGTGCGGTCGATGGAGCGTTGTGTTTCGAGCGCCGCGCGAATCGCAGCCAACTCCTCGTCAGCGACAACAAAGCGGGCGTGCAATGTTTCGCGCCCCGGTTTTTTGAACTGAATCGACGCGGACTTGTCCCACACGATGTAGTCCTTCCCGAGACGCCGGATCAGCATGACCATGTAGATAGGATCGACAGCGGAATACATGCTGCCGCCAAATATGGTGCCGACATAATTCCGCGTGCGCCGGGAAAGCGGCAGGTCGAGATGCACCTCGCTCCAGTCTTCCGCGACGTACCGCGCTCTTCCGCCAGTCCCGCGATAGCAGGCAAACGCATAGAAGGACCAGCAACGGAATTTATTGGTGATTGCCGCTGAGAAGCCCATCTTGACGTAAGGACTTTATCGCATTCGGAGACGCGACGCAGCCATAAGGGGAGATAGTGAAAGCGAGAGGCCCAAAGCCTCTCGCCAAGCAACATGCGCTTCCGCAGGTTTCTGGAATTAAGACAAACTATCGGTTACTTGCCCGCGCTGAGCTTCCACAACACAGCATTCACCAGGGAGTTGACATCGCTCTGCGTAAACGTAGTGAAGCCGGCCTTCACGGGTTTGTTCCCGATGGCGCGAAACGCCAGCTTCTTCGTCGGCGCTTGCAGGAAGTCGAATACCATGGTCCCGGTGCGGAATTTGATGTTCTGGTAGCCGTACGCTGGCGGACCCCAACCCCAAGACTGCACGCAACCGTAAGGACCGCAAACAACTCCGGGATATCCGCCGGGGTAGCCGACCGGCACGGCCGCGCTCTGGTCCTTCACGGCGATGTGATAATCGACCCAAAAGGCAGCAGCGTTCGGATCAGTCACTTCCTTGAAACCTTTTTCTGCCAGGGCCTTGGTTATCGCTACCCGAATCTGTCCTCGCAGGATCTCAGTTGACGCTTCGGTTTGCGGCACCGGCTTTGCACCTCGATTTGGTTCGTCTCGAGAGATGACAGGCCGTGACTCACGCGCGGCACCGGGTTGCGCCTCCGCAGGGCGCCAGGCCCAGGTGGCCTTCTTGGGGATAGGAACTTCGGGATTGCGCTCGGACGTGACGTACTCATTGCATCCGGCGACGAAAATCAAAGAAAGACAAGCAAAAGCGCTCAAAAGCCGCTTGGTAGTGCTAACTGGACGTAAAAGCCGCATCTGACGAGCCTCCAAAGGCATATTTCTCCTCTGCCTTGTTGAACCCAACACTTATTGGATAGTTGCGGTGAGAAAAAGGGTTGTGCCGTGGCGCGCCTTCCGGGCCAGAAGGACAAACCATCAAGACCCCGGAACTCCCCAATCCTTTGGTGGAAAAGTCACTGGCCAAAATTTCGGTGCGGGGAGATCAAACTCGAAAGCTACCGCGAAGTAGTCCGCGCTCGGCTGGTCGACGCGCACCACGCGGCAGCTCTGCTCGATGCCGCTTTGCGGGCTCACCAGAATGAACGGCTGGCCCACGAGAAGCTCCGCTTTCAATTTCATCAGGCCGCCATGCGCATTGACCACCAGCGTATGCGTGGATTCCTCTACATGGACGCTGTCGGGCGTCTCCGCGAGAACCTTGACGGGTATCTGCAGCATCACGCGTTCGCTGCGGCGCCGATTGGCGGCTTCGGAAGGGGGCACCAGACTCTCCGTTAAGTGGCCGCGTTCCTGCAAGTCTTTGGGAGGCATTCAGGTCATGCCTGCTTGTGTTCCCGAAGACACCTGTGCAGCGGCAGCGTGGCCGGGCCGGCACACAGGGCACGAGCGGATCAGCCGATCATGTCCTGTTTAATAGTTTAACTTAGGCGCGTGCGAGTAATCCGGCCTGCGAGGAACTGTGGCGTGCATTGGTAAACGGCTTCACTAAGGGGCGATTCAGGGAAGTCGCGTGCGTGAGGGAAATCTCGTGGGTCTAAGGGAGCAAAATGGTTTGAAGGCGGGATTTCACGGCCGGCCATTCCGAATCGAGGATGCTGAAGTAAACAGTGTGGCGAATGCGGCCGCTGGCGGTAATCATGTGATTACGAAAGGTGCCTTCTTCGCGCGCGCCGATGCGCAGGATGGCGGCGCGGGATTTTTCGTTGAGAGAATCGGTTTTTAGTTCCACGCGGATGCAGCCGAACGTTTCAAAGGCGTGCCTCAGCAGAAGATACTTTGTTTCCGTGTTTACGGCGCTGCGCTGCCAGGGCTGGGCGACCCACGTCCAGCCAATCTCGACGCGATGATGTGTTCGATCGATGTTGCCGTAGCGCGTGCAGCCGATGGAGCGGCCGCTAGATTTCTCGATTAGTGCGAAGGGTAACGAAACGCCGCGAACTTGCTCTTCGAGCGCGGTGGCGATGTAAGCGGACATTTCCTCTGGCGTGCGCACGGGAGTGGGGATCCAGCGCCACAGTTCTTGGTCGAGGCCGACAGCGGAGAGACCAGGCTGATGCGCCTGCGAGAGGGGTTCGAGACGCACGTGGCGGCCTTCAAGGGTCACAGGCGCGACGATCATCTCTGTGCACATACGATGTGTGGACGCAGATTGCATGCTACAGCGTCCGGCGCACCTTTCGTGAGCGCCAATTTGGCAAAGACTTGGTGTCCGGGCGGCGGAAAATTCGGCTTGCCCGAAAAAGTGAGCGCCGCAAACTGGCGGGTCAACCAAAACGCGCTGTCCCGCGTCCTATCTTCTGACACATACGGGAACTTTCCGCTTCAAATGCATGAACTAGTGGTTAGAGGCGGCCCTCCTTTAGTGGTTGAGCTTGGATAATCATGAAGAATTCTCCTGCAAATGGTGCAACACGCTGTTTAACTCATCGTTCGATAGGGGGACCGCGCTCGATTGGCTGGTTCATGGGTTTGGCCGCGATTTTGTTTCTAACACTTTCGGCACGTGATTTTCGGGCGGGGCAACAGCCGCCGCCCGCTCAGCAACCGGCCCAGCAGCCGTCACAGTCGCAAGGGCAAGCGCAGCCGGAACTGAAGCGCCCACAGGAAGGGCAGCCCACGATCGCGGTCGAGGTCAAAACCGTAAGCGTGCTGGCGACCGTTCGCGACAAACATGGAAAGATCATCTCGAATCTGACCAAGGACGATTTTCAGCTGGATGAAGACGGCCGTCCGCAGACCATCAATTATTTTGCGCACGAAAGCGATTTGCCGCTGCGTCTGGGCCTGTTGGTGGACACCAGCCTGAGCCAGCGGCGCGTGCTCGATCAGGAGCGCAGCGCGAGTTACAGCTTCCTCGACAAGCTTCTGCGCCAGGACAAGGATTTGGCGTTCGTGATTCATTTCGACAGGGAAGTGGAACTGTTGCAGGATTTCACTCCCTCGCGGCCCCAGCTGCAGGCCGCACTGCAAAAGCTATCGACTCCGCAGTTCGACGGCGGCGGGAGCAACGGCGGAGGCGGCGGCGGAAATGGCGGCGGAGGTGGTGGAGGACGCGGCCGAGGATCACACGGCGGAGGAACGCTGCTCTACGACGCGATTTTCCTGGCGTCCGACGAACTGATGAGCAAGCAACAGGGACGCAAGGCCCTAATTATCCTTTCGGACGGCGTCGATCACGGCAGCAGAGAAACCATGGCCGAAGCCATCGCCACCGCCCAGCGCTCGGACACGATCATTTACTCCATTTTGTTTGCCGACGAAGAGGAAAATTACAGCCGCCCCGGCGGATTCGGGATGGGCGGTCACGGAGGCGGCATGGGCGGCGGCCGCGGCGGCGGCAGGTATCCTCCGCAAGAGCAGCGCCCCGACGGCAAGAAAATCCTCGAACAAATCTCCAAGGAAACCGGCGGCCGCATGTTCAAAGTCTCCAAGAAGGACACGGTTGACGCTATCTACGCCGAAATCGAGGAAGACCTGCGAAACCAGTACAGCCTCGCCTACACCCCCGACAAGGGCAACACGGTTGGCTATCACAAGATTCATCTCGTCGCCAAACCAAAAGACCTAGTCGTCCAAGCCCGCGACGGTTATTACTTCGGGCAGTAGCGCCCTCTCCGGAACATTCCCGTTTTTTCGCCCTGTGCCCATCCCAAACGGTGAGGTCGCATTGTACAATTTCTTTGCGGGGGCATCTCATGAACTTCTCTCACTTGTTTTGCAGCGCCTATCTCTTTGTTTCCTTGATTCTTCTTGGCCAGGCCCCGCAGGCCCAAGAGCTGCCGGAGAACAAAGGAAGCCTCGAAAGTGAAAACATCTACCACAACCCCACGCTCCAAATGAAAATCCCCCTTCCTGGGGCGTGGCGCTTCTTCGATCGGACCATGTACTCCAGACCTGAAGCGAAACAGAAAGAGAAGGAAATGGTCGAGCGGAACAGGCAGACATGTCGAGGACCTCTCTGCGGACCTGGAGAAATTGATGTCGCCCTGCAAACCGTTACGCCGTTCGTCCACGCAATATACTTGACTGCTTATCCGTTATCTTCTGAATATCAGAATCGTCAGCTACACCCCTTGAAGAAATTTGCCGAGGTCATGACCTTGGGCAGCCTGGGAGAGAACTGGGTTCCCGACAGTGAATTGACGGCAATCCAACTTGGAGGAAGACCCGCCTATAGGCTTCTCCTTCATCATAAACGGACAGTTACAGCGAAGGGATTCCTCTATGTCGCTGACGCAAACGGCCGAGTCTTTATGCTTCTCGGAACGGCCATGTCTGAACCGGAAAAATTGCAGTCCGCGATCGAGAATATGACACTTACGAACTCAGCGCACTGATGAGAGGCTTCGAGCCTGCCGGGTTGCGGCAGACGATGTGGCGTATGTTCTGCTAAACGCCGCAATCGGAAATCGACCCGCTACTAGATGACGAAACCCGGTGCGGCCAAGGCGCGGCGTAGGGTATGATAGAGTCTTCGGAAATTACTCACTTAGGATAACGATGCAGACTGCGACAAATGGGAAGGTATTGCTGAGGGTACGGCCCCGGGGGTTCTGCGCGGGCGTGGTGCGGGCGGTGGATATCGTCGAGCTGGCGCTGGAAGCGTATGGCGCGCCGGTCTACGTCCATCACGAAATCGTGCATAACACCTACGTGGTGGAGCAGTTGCGCCGCCGCGGAGCGATTTTTGTGGAGTCCATCGAGGACGTGCCGCACGGCGCGGTGCTGGTCTTCAGCGCCCACGGCGTGCCGCCGACGGTCCGCCAGGAAGCCAAGGACCGCGAGCTGAAAGTGATTGACGCGACCTGTCCGCTGGTGACCAAAGTTCATCTCGAGGCGCTAAAATTCGCGCGCGAA
>Ga0210397_10000254_pt1 | contig 39038 bp, 69 predicted proteins | sample IncBWH2OmetaG_FD_160126 | JGI IMG/M metagenome (GOLD analysis project Ga0210397, IMG submission 160126) | Forest soil microbial communities from Barre Woods Harvard Forest LTER site, Petersham, Massachusetts, United States - Inc-BW-H-2-O ...
TTTTGTCCGGCGGACGACAACCAACTCGCACCTATGTATTGCTTAGCTAGATGGATACTAAGACTTTAAAATTCGCATCTATATTTAAATTAAATCATGAGAAATTAACTTTGGGAATCCCCCCCCCTATTTTGTATATATTTTTTTACTACTATAATTACGTTTCCCAGATTGCGCTTTGATTTTAAGCTTTTCTTTTTCATTTAATGATTCATTAATATCTAATAAATCTTCATGAATTGTTTTATTATGTTCAAAAATGCCTTCTACTGGATCGTAAAAACCTTTTTTTATTGCTACTAAAACTTCAGCACTAATCCCAAAAGCCTCCATAATGTCATAATCTGCATATTTATTATTCAAATAAAAATAAATTCTCTTTAAATCGTGAAATCCAGGCTGCTGATTAAAGTCATTACTAATTTGCTTTCTTCGCCATGCAGATTTAGGAATTTTCCTTATTTTAGGAGTAGGTTTCCAATTATCTATGCTACTTACATCTTCAATTTTTAAAATATCCATATCTTTCACTTAAATCTCCACTATCTTTTAAATTTAGAACGTGCATTTGCAAGTCTTTTAGCATCATTTCTTGCTATTAATTCATCGCCATTGAGTTCTTTATTTTCTTTTGCCTTAGGTTGAGCAATAATTGCATCTGCTTTTAATTTATCCAATGGTCTAGGGGCTGATGATATAGGTTTATTTTTTCTCATTTTCTCTTCTAACTTACCCATTTCTCGTATTTGAGCATATGGATCGCTTAATTTAGATATTCGTTGCAATTCGTCTGGATGTCTTTTTGCTGCTGCATACAAAAATGCCGCTGGATCTTCAAGAGAACGCGTAGCGTTTGTCATATAATTCGTGATATCACAACCTACATCTCTTATAGCCTCTCGAAAATCGCTAAACCTGTCCATTCCACTTAATAATTTTCTTTGAAAATCCTGATCGAGCCGCATTTCTTCATTTCTTTGTACTTCTTGTTGTTTTTTAGCATGCATATTATTAACAGTTTGTTCTACCATTGACTCAAATTGACGTTGCCAATCTTCATCAGAATTGGGGTCGGCTTGAAAATTCTTGGCTTCTTGTTGTAATTGTTGATGCTGCAAAGGCGTAAGTTGTGATATTTGAGATTCTAAAGCTTGGATTCGCGATTCATATTTTTCAGCTTGTTTTTTAAGCCTACTTTTCATAACTTCAGTCATGCTTTCAGTTTCATTTCCATATTCATCTATTTCTTTTGAGGATTTCTCTTCAATTTTTTCGTGATTCTCTTCCGGCTCATGTGTTTTAGGAATAATAGGCGAAGCATCAATCCCATAATCATCGCTGGACTCAACATTTTCCTCATTAATTTCTTGCCTTTCTTCTTGCTCATCTATATGTTCAGGAGTTGGGGGTTGCTGCGAATTACCTTGTCCTGTTATTAATAAATCATCAATATTACTTATGTTGCCTGACATTGCCTGCATCTCCTGTATTATGTGTTAATATTTTTACCATGTTGTCAGCATGTGCAATAGCATTATCACTTTGAGTCCTTTCTGTTTCTGCCATATAACGCATTCTTTGCTCTTCAATATTGCCAGCAAGCTCTAATTTGGCTATTTCCAACTTCATTTGTTCAATTTCAATTTCGGCTTGCATTTGTTGCTGCTTAAGCGCCAATTCTTGCTGTTTAATCTGTATTTGTTGCTGCTTAAATTGAGCATCTACTGCTAAAGCTTCTTGTTCGGGGGATGGGCCTTGTTGCTGTGGCATTTCTCCCGTTTTGCCAGCTTCGATAATCTGAGGGGGTACACGTGTCTTAAGTCTATTTTTAATTTCAATAGTATTGGCAAGAGGCAAGTTTTCAGCGTAGAGATCGGCAATAAGATTAAATGCAGTTGGGTCAGCTTGGAGTACTTCCCGCAAGCTTTGTAATGCCTGTTCTTTTTGTCCTTCATAACTTGGCCCCGGTTTAAGCCTAACTTGATACGTACCCTTTCTAATATCATTTTCAATTTGTTCGCCATATGGATCTGTCTCTTTATTAATTGTAATGTTTTGGAATCCCTTGTCCGGCATCATAAGAGTCATAACACGTTCAGTGTCATAAACATTAGGAATCATTTCATTGATAACTTCGCCCCCAGCTTCAATTGCCATATTTATAGAATTGAAGAATCCATAGGTTACAAATGATCCCTGGCGGGTGCGAGCGTCTAACGCCTTACCACTAGCCTCATCTCCATTATTACCCATACGAGCCGGATAAAGACCAGTAGATGTATAAAGGTCTTGCATTGCAAGATTATATTGGGTCTCCAATGACTGAGACAGCTCTGGAGGCCTGATTTGTTCTGGTTTAAGCCCATCTGGATCTTTATCATAAGCCAATAAGCCTTGGGTATTAGTTGGATCTGCCCAGTTTCTTCTTGTATCAAGACTTGAGACTACTGTTTTTGGACCAAACCATTGATCATATCTGCTAACTTTTAAAACATAAGCCGACTGGGTACGTAAATAATTTATATACCTTTGAGTATCACGGCAATCTTGGAAAAATGATCGGCAAATTTGTTTCCCGGTCTTATCGTAATAAGAATTATTATCAACAAAAATTATAGGAAGACTTTGACTAGGAAAGACAGTTTTATCTAGTTCATAATTACCAGCAATGCGGTAATGAATAATCTTATAACGGTCTTTAGGTCTTTGATTTACAATACGGACAATTTCATTATTACGCCAAAGCGTAATAACTTCTGGCTCTTCTTCTATAACTACTTCATTGGCTTTAAATTTATTTAAATTCATTCCTTTAGGTTGAGGCAAAATTTCATGCGATCCTGCAACCCCAATGCCGTCCAATGGCAAATTCAAAGGCTCTTCATCTACTAAATTTAATTGGCCATCCATGGCCATAGCGGAATTTAAATCACCGCCTAACATCTCCCTATCAACTAAGCGATTACGATCGTTAATCGCCTTGGAACTCTTTATTAACTCGTCCATCTCCTCTTGATTGAGCGTCTCACCATTAGATAATCCATATAATCTGTCCTTTTCATATTCTCGCACATAATAATCAATAATAGTAATATGCTCATCATCAGCCCAATTAAATGGATTTGTAGATTCATCAGGCTGCACAGCTAAGGCGATTTCTTCTTGTGTCTGTGTAATACTGCTAGATTTTAATATATTTTGCTCTACATCTTTACCATATTTCTGCCTAAACTTTTTACGAGACATACATGATATAAAACCACAATGCATACCGTCAGTTTTATTTTTCTTCTCCGCACTCAAATCCCAAAAAGCTCGAGTTGAATCTTTAAAATGAAAATGAACTATTTTTTGATTGAGAGATTTTTCATGCTCATAATCTGTACCAATCCCATAAGCACCATATCCACCAATGGCAGCTTGTCCTGCCGAAACCTGGTAAGCAATAGTTGCATCAGGAGAAAAGACAATGTCTTTTGTAATAATTTCTCTGAGAGAAGCCACCTTTTCATCACAATTAACCATTGGTACAACTTGTAATTGTGGGGTGTTTTGCTGCTGTTCTCCAATTAGAGCATTTGACATTGTAGCAAGTTTATTTGCTGTAAGAGCTACCTTGCGGTAGGTCTTAATCATATCGTCCTCTTCTTCTTGATCCCATTGCCTGCCGAGAATAAAAGAGTGCATCAAATGATAATTATCAATATTAACTTTAAATTGTTCCTGAAATTTCTCGCAAGCAATACGAGCTTCACGAGCTATCTTCTCGTTTTCTTTAGCCATATCAAATCCTTTTGATATATGATTTTTTATTCTAAATGTTTGCTATCATCATGTGCCTCTAATTTATCTCTTATTTCTCTAATACTGTCCCCATGCCATTCGACTGCAACCCTCAATCTATTTATTTCATCTGGCATTCTTAATGCAACTTCATCCACAAGAGATTTAAGTCTTATTTCCAAATACCTTTTCAAATAATCACTTTTCACATCATCTAAGTTTGCTGTGTAGGCATGCGCCATATTCTGTATTTTTTCTTCAAATTGTTTTAGATGTTCAGATAATATTTTAGTGAACTCAGATTCGGGCTTAGAAATAAGTAACTCAACTTTTTGTAGTTTTTCTAGATACAAATCACTATGTTCTCTCATTACTCTACCAACATCGTAATTTAATTGCCTTTTCTGCTCATCAAAAATAGTTATATATTTAGAGATTTTTTTTACATATTTATTTAAATTATACAAAGTTTTAATAAATTTTATCATATAAACATCCCCGCCATCCTTTCCGGTAATTTCCTAACCTGATATCCACCATCAACTACATACTCTCCGCCATAAAATGTAAGCATTAATGCATCTCCTGTGTCTGGAGACTGGCCTATTCTTTTTTTAGTATCATCTTTGCCTTCAATCTTTAATTTGTCACTAGAATCATATTTATATCCAAAAAGTGTCAAATCTGTCTGTAATTCATCAGAGTCGGGTATTTCTACGGGCGAATCTTGTATTAGCCATTCTCTTACTCTATCCCATAGTTCAGCCCGAGTATTAGCATAATGAGTCTTATCTTCTGCTGTTTTGGCAACATTAACACCGATGACAATATCCGAATATCCCAATTCATGTAATCGGTCAACAACTCCGGCTCCAATGCCTATATCATCAATACAAACCCGACTAGGATTTTCTTTTTCTATTATTTTCCTAATAATGCCTGCTAATTCCATTGTATCGATATGATAATGCGTCTGCAAATTGTAGGCTCTTCTGCCTCTACGCCTAATAATAGCCGTTCTATCATCACCCATTCTAGCAGGATCAACCCCTATAACCAAATTAGACTGACTATCTACTATATTTTTACGCGCTTTAATGACATGCTCTACATGAATAAACGTATCAAGCATAGAGCTTAAAAAAGCCTCTGAATCGTTAAAAGGATATTCTTGCCTAAACTTACGACATTTTTGTTCATAATCACCCTTGAAATCATCAAGCTTTAATCTTCTCCAATTTAAGTGTCCAGTAGTAAGACCATTAGAGCTATATAATGCTAGCCACTCTTTTTCTTCATCATGTGCAACAAAATGAGGATTTTCGATGCAATATTTGTCTTCCCAATACCAGGGCACAAATATTGCTTGATATTGTGATTTGCCATTCTTAGCTTCACACCACTCACGATAAAAGTCATTGTCCTGGCCATTAGCCGTGGATTCTTTTATGATTTCAGTACCACCCCCATGAGCTACAGTTTGCAGCAATCCAAGAGTAATACGAGCTGGGTCTTTGTAAAATGCATATTCTGATAAATGTAGATACTGATTAGTCATTGAGCGGCCAATTTCTGCGTTACCCGCCGTACCGACACGATAACCAGAGCCGATATCATTGAACATCAATGTATTTTCATTATTTTTAGAGGCCTTACTAAATAATTCCACCGGCAAATTTTCATCAAATCTTTTAGTAATACTAAATATAGTACGTGTAGCATCAGCTGAATGAGTAAGAATAAAAGCTTGCTTCCCTTTTTTTGTCCTTATTTTTGATAAATCTCTGCCTTGCACATAAGTGCTAACTCCCTGCTGACGTCCTTTTAATATCAACGCTCTTATCATGCCTACAGCTTTTAATTGCTTATCTAATCGTTGGTCTATGTATCTTTGTGCGCGATTAAAAATGAAAGGACGCGAGACGCCATAGCTATCATGTATAATTAGGAAATTCTTAGCAAACAACTCTGGTGACTTTAATATTTTTATCAGCTTTTCATCTGACATTAACAAATCCTTTTGTTATTAATTTGGCGAACCGGAGGGATTTGCACCCTCACCTGAAGCCTCTACGGGTCCGGATCTCATATCTTCCTGGCATCCTCCGCCAGTACAGACGTTTCTGCATTGCTGCAAGAAATCTTTAATTATTCTCTTTAACTAAATGCCCATAAGCAAACTTAGGGCTAGAAGCCCAAGTAGTTTCGTCATAAATATCGTATTTCCAAAGCGGGGGAGGCATCTTATATTTATGTCTATTTAGATAATTAGTAATGCGTGCATGTATCCGGTTGATATGCTCTATATATTCAATGACCCTAGGGTCTTCTATCTGCATATACGCACCATCTTTCATTCTCGGACATTTATGAGCTTTTAAACTATTGTAATGCCGCAACCATCCCTTGTATATTAAGTTATCCATAACTTTATATTGTCCTGATTTAAAATAAAAAATATCCTATCGCAAATCCAATCATAAATAAGACTAATACTCCTAGCAATTCTTCCATTATTTACTTCCCTATTCGATTGATTTTATAAATTTATCTCTAGCCCTCTCGGCCTCTTCTAAGGAATTAAATATTTCATTATCGGCAATAGTGACTGAGTCTCCTTCAATAAGCACATTGCAAACAACATAAAAAAAATCTCTTTTGTATTCACCTCTGTCCCACATCTCCCCGCACCCTACTTTAATCGGAATAATATCTTTAATCTTAGTTTTAAATATATCTCTAAAGCTAAAAAATCTCGAATAAATATAAACCTCGTCTCCGACTTTAAATTTAGGAGTAGGTGTTTCTTCTTTTAATGACTCCAAATATTCAATTTGTGCATTTAGTGCTTGGCCAAGGGTAGGATAAAGATATTTCTCTAAATAAGTGTGAAGATTATTATCTTTCTCCTTAATGATAGCTGAACAGTAATAACCCCTTTCGTTAGTACCTGATATTATAAGGTTCTCTACTACGCGCCAATTTTTGGGTTGTGCTGATAAACCCGGTACAAAACTCCAAACTTCTTGTCCTATTTCATATTTTGGTTTTGGTTCATACCCTATATTATTACGCAATGAATCTAAAAACTTTAAATGCATCTCAATACAATCGGGAAGGCTTTCTCTTTTGGGTTTAAGTTCATAACTTAGATTGGGCTTATCATTCTCTTTCATAATTCTATCTGTATGAAAATAAACAGTATCATAAACAAATTTAATCGCACCGCGTATGTCAATATCAATAGATTCCTTGCCATCTATGCGCCCAACTAAAAATTTCATCATTTCTTGTATGGTCTTGCAACTTTTTTCAATATCCTTATTGTTCATTATGCCTCCTTCTCTCTTAATTGTTCTAAATATGATATTTGAGCATCTATTGCCTCATTACGTGTCTTAAAAAGATTATGTTCTGAAACAGACTTGTAAGAATTTTCAGGGAATTCCTTAAAACTACAATTACACCATATTGTTTGGCAAGGTGACTCATATATGTCTTGAATAATCATTTCTTGCGGAGTCAAATTCACCGGAGTCCAAACTATATCACCTATCCTAAATTTACGTTCCGAGCCAAGTAAAATATATAACTGTTCTGTACGATTTAATTTAGCAAAATTATTAATTTCATTGATTAATTTATCCACAGTATTTATTCTTGTTGGTGTAGAGATAAATGTAACACTATGCATAAATTTAACAAATTCATCGTCTGTCATTCTTTGCTCTTACTTGTGATATCATTAATATACTCATCCATCTTTAACGAAATAACCTTTTCAACTTTAGCAGGCAATTCTGATTGTGATAGATATTTAGCTCCTAGCATTACATACATTGACTCTTTAGAGGGTATAATGATTGCGAATAAGCTCAATAGTAAAAATATCCAATATTTATTTAAAATCTTTAAAGCCTCCAATCGCATATCTTCATCGCCTTCTTTAGCAGCTAGATATAACAAATAAAAAGCTCCAATAAAAAATAATGATGCTAAAATCCATAGTATAGTTACTATACAACCCAAACTACCTAACAACTCTATTAAATATATTGCTAATGCTGCACTCATTATTCTTTCCTCAATATATTAACTTTCTCAGTTAAATCATTGATTTTTTCTTCTAGAGCATCAATTCTATCTAGTTTAATATTTTCTTCTAAGGATGATTGTATTGTTTTGCGCAAAGATGATATTTGCTGATTATAATACATTAAGATATCAGACGGCTTTTGTTTGGCGTCGTATTGAATGAAGTTATCACCTCCATATGCAATACCTGATAATTCTTTTAAAATATTATCCATTAATTCTTTATATCTATTATTATCCATCTATATTTATCTCCATATCAATCAAGCAACTCAGTCATCAAAAGACAATCCAATGGAAGCTGGGGATTTTCTTCACATAATTTACCTATCCTAGCCCAGTATTCTATCTGCTTCCCAATAGAACGAAACTCTGCTAATGCAACTTTTTTCGCATCATTGTAAAGCTCCTCATTGATTCTTATTGGGATACTAGCCATAAAAATTTATACCTCTTTTGTCATAAAACTGGTCTCCCGGGGTGGATTTGAACCACCGACTTCTCGGTTCCAAACCGAGCTCGCTACCAGGCTGCGCTACCGAGAGATTAATTAATATCGGCCTTTCACCGATTCGTAGCTACTAGTACTGCCAGCTATAGCAGGCTGATACTTATGGCTGTATAGCATAGCCTTTCAATATAGAGCTATAGAAATAGACCTGGTTTAATCCTCTCCCCCCATGACTGCCATAATCATCTTAACCGCACAAACTTTGAATAATCCATGGATCTGCATGGATTATTTTCTCTAAATACCTAATTTGTGCATCAATTATCCTATAATAGTTTTTTGTAGGTTTAGTGCATCTTCTGAACTAATACCAAAATCTCCCAGCCAAGATTCAAGAGTTATGACAGGATCGTCGTAATTTGGCTCGCCATCATCATCTAGCCAATATTCATCGCCATTTTCGTCACGATAGTATTCAGCACCATCGTCCATACTATATATTCCACTTTCCATCAACTATCCTTTAAAATTATCTTCTACTTTATCAATCTCTTCTAACAAACACGCACAAGAAATTGGAACCGTTGGAGATTCGCAGAAATCACACACGGCAATCAAACTACCCTTATAATTTGCTATCATAAATAAATCACACTCGCATTTTGCGCACATATATTGCTGACACATTTCAGATGATGGGAATTCGATAATCATATTCAACTTTAATCCGCCAACTTATCAATCAATTGTTCCACACGAGTCTCAAGCCGAGTCTTGTCCTCAGCATCCTTCTCACGCCAACGTCCACGAGTCTTAAGCCAAAAAATCTGAGCAGCAAGCTCATCGCCCTCAGTGGCTTTCTTGAATAGCTTATTAGCAACCATAGAATTAGCGTGAGTAACAGCAGTGTCTAGTTCAAAGCGGTAATGTTTAGCCAGTGTGTCTACGCAAATGCCAAGGTATAGAGCTATATCTTCTTGCGTAATGCCAAAAGATGTAAGCGCACATACCTTGCTGCGACTGGCGTCTGTGGGTTCATGCTTGGCTGTCATCTTTATAATCCCGATGTCAAGCGCCAGCTTGCTTATTGCTTTTCTCGCCCCGCATATCGCCACCAGCTTCTCCTGGCTCACAATATTTAGGCTGCATACGATTTTGTTCTTCGACTCGTTTGCCGTAAGAGCTTTCAACACCATTATAGTGTGTGTTGCCCTCAGCAGAATCTTTAGATGTATAGTCCTTTACTTCCATTTTCTAACCCTCCTGGTTATATATAGAATAAGGGGAAATAACGGATTAGAACCGCCGCAGGACTCTTGGTTGTACCGCCCTTTATGGTAACGTAAGTCCACATCATAATGATGCTAAGTTTTCCGCTTCTTATTAATTTCCCATTCTTAAAATAGCATAATATGAATATAAATAAAAGCAAATTAGAATTATTTAAAATATATTAAAAATATATTAATATAACTATTGCATTATAAATTATTTATGTTAATATATGTTTTGTAGATTACAGATAAATAACGAAAGGGGAAAAAAATGAATATAGAAGATTTGCAGTTAACACAAAATGCTTACGTAACTGGCTCCTTAGAGACGCCATATTACGCTGCCCATGCTTTAGATAAAGACGGCAACGAATATGAGGTTAGATGGAAAATAATATGTGATGACTTTGATAATTTAGAAGACGAATCAAATGCTTGTAATTGGGCCAAACCTTCTTCAATAACAAAATTATAAATAACTTAAAAGTGGGGAACAAGAAAATGAAATCTAAACAAGAGTTAAAATACATACTCAATAATCATCCCAAATTGCGCTGGATGGACGATAAACCAGATTATTTTTACTTTAGGGGTTATTATTCTTTGGAGCACGGAGAATATGCGCGCCCCAATTATAAAATCGTGCGATACAAAGATGGATGGGACATCAAGAGGTTTGATTATCACTATAACAATGATTCTGCGTGCAGAATCAACCAGCAGGAGAAAGCTAATATATTAAGCGAGTGCTATTACAATCAAGAAATAGAACACCCAGAAGCTGACGAAGGATATGTAAATAACAAAAGTGGAGAATAGAAAATGAAAATAGTCGCTGAAAATGACAAATACAAGGTTATGGACTGTAGAGGAACTAATTATTCTAGTAATTGGCAATTACTAGAAATCACGAAGGATTATTGTAAAGGAGAAACCATTGGAGAATATCAGTACAAAAAAGATGCAATAGAGATGTTTAATAACTTAAGCATCAAATACGGAATTAAAAAGAGGAAAAAATAGAAAATGAAATATGGGGAGCGTGGAAAATGCCAATTATTATTGTAGTTCTAGTATTTTTTGTTCTGATGGGAGCCGTAATCTTTGAAAAAGAAACAATAACTGTGAAGGCCTGCAAAGAATTAAGATGCGACTGTAAATGCAGAGACCTAAATACTGCGGGAGAAAATAGAAAATGTTAAAAAATAAATACAATATCGGCAATACAGTGTGGTTTGTAGGTGACGGTGTATATCCATTAAAAATAAAAGAAGGATTAGTATTGCAAGTGAAAGGCGTAACTCAGCGGTTAAATTGCATAAGATGCATGGATGATGTCTTTGCTGATATACATTATGTAATTTATCCGATTTCTGTGAAAGAAAACGGAGAAAAGTACTTATGTGAGGAAGACAATCATAATTTGTTTTGTGAATACGAATTATTCTTAACCAAGCAAGAAGCCATAGAATATCTACAACATCAAATTAATAAGCAACGTGCCGTTTAATAATTAAACTCAAAGGACTAATAAAATGACAGTATGGATATTAAAGCAAAAACAATACGTGGACTGGGATGACTTAACAATATTTGCAAGCAAAGTTGATGCGCTAGATGAACTTACTTGCCTGCAAATAGATTTTCCACAAGGAGAATTTATCATACAAGAAATGGAGGTAGTTAAATGACTGAGGATTTGATACTTAAAGCAAAATTAGATACTTTAGACAAAATTGAGGAGTCAATTATGTTTTGGCAAAAAGTACAGAAAGCATGGGGAGAGAGTCTACTTAAACGTAGAGTAGAAGATACAGAAATACACCACCTTAATGGTAGGCTGCGTTCTTACCAAGAAATTATTGGCATGCTAAGAGATTTAAGAAGGGAGGAAATACAAAAATGACACCAGAAGATGTAAGAAAATATTACAGAACCCCATATAATATGCAAAAAGAAACAGGATTGTGGGGAGGTAACTTGTTCAATTGGATAAGGATGGGATTTGTCCCTGCTAGTGCTCAACAGGAAATTGAACAAATTACAAAGCACGCTCTTAAAGTAGGGCGTCCATTCTCAGACCCCATAAAAACTAAGGAAGCTGCAAAAAAATCTTTGAAAAGAAAATTACTGAAATTAACTAATGCTTTCATGGATAAATATTCTCCTTGCGATGCAGTACGTGGATTTCCCAATGCTGATTACGCTTTAATAGATGTTTTAGAAGAATGCTTATTAGAGCTTAAATATGGTTAAATATATGGACGAATTAACATGCTTGCAAATAGATTTCCCAGACGAAGAGTATACTATACAAGAAATGGAGGTGGTTAAGTGAACTTAAATGATATAACGCTTTACGATCTCATGGCCGCAGACCATGATATTTGGATAACACCTAATAAAAAATTCGGATTCGATATCCAAATAGATAACGAAGACGGGGAAACAATAATTGACGACAAGGGGCTACATCCCTTTGCCGTCGAGGGTTTTGCAAATATATGTAGAAGATTCTTAAACTTTTATGAATGCGCAAACGATAAAATAGAAAAAGGAGATTTTAAAAATGATGAAAAGAATTAAATGCTTATTTAAAGGACATAAATATGTGATGAGCTATATCATAGACTATCGCAGTCATTACCCATCAAGCAATGATAGATGTCAGTGTTGCCAAAAGACAAGAAAAAATTTAATTATCTAGATGCACATTCTTTGCGACTGGGCCTTTAATGGCGGTCGCAGCATCAAATGTAACCACATCTTTTTCTTTCAAGCTCTTAAAACCATCAGAATTTATTTCTTTGTAATGAACAAAATAATCCTTGCCCTGACTCTCGATAAATCCAAAACCTTTGGAGTCATTAAACCACTTTACAATACCTTTTTGCATTTATTTGCCATCCTATGCTTAAAAATCAAATTTAACACGTCAAATTCAATCGAGATTCAATTTTCTAGTGTTACCCTATACGTTTGCCTATGGTTACAAAAATAATGCCTCTAAGAAGGAATTTAGAGGCATCAACATTTAGAAATCATTTACATAATCACACATTCCGTTATTCATCCACACTATCACAGCTGTTTCTAAGTATTCGGAATCTATGACGCCTGCCATTATATCTTCTTTGTCCTCAATGCTCAATAGCCTGCTAGAAATCAGCTTTGGAGAAACCCCAAGTTTCATCCCAATTTTAAACAGCAACTGCTGACATTGGCGCTGCGTTAGCTGCATTTCCACAGAACTCTCCTTTTAATTTTCTAAAAGCCTCTTGAAAGCCTTTAAATCCTTCTCCAGTTGCCACAGCAGCAAATACCTGTTTAGCGGCTTGAGCCTCTTCCCTGTATTGTTTCTGTTTTTCTATGTGATCCAGTTCTTCTTTGTCTCGTAGTGATTGAGAAGTGATTCCGTTGTAGCCCTGAGGGATTAGCCATTTTCCTTCGCGTACTTTCTTTAGAAAAATATTTATGCGTTTGTTCACTGATTCGAAGCTTTTGTCTTTGTTAGTTTCAAATGCGTAGTAGATACCCTGATCAACAATCTCTTCTTCGAGAAAAATCTCTCTACTGACAACGATCTGTTCTATGTGGGTTTTAACAATTTGTTTGTCAGAAAAAACAGAAACAGGGGGTTTAACAGAGTTCCCTTGTTTTTGTTTTTTCTTGAAAACCTCTTGTAAAGACTCTTGTTTATATAAGTCTGCATATTGTGCAGTACCCTCTGCACGTGGTGCAGTACCCTCTGCATATTGTGCAGTAGATGGCAAATTTTGAGCAAAGTTATCCACAGGGTCTGAATGTGGTGCAGGGTTAATTTTTTGTTCGGGTTTAAAAAACCCATAGGTCTGAGAAACACTAAATATGTTGGTTTTGCCAAATTTGAAGTTATAAATATTTGAGCGTTGGATTAAATAATGTTCGAACTCTAGTTCGTTTAGAACATCGTAAACTTTTCTTTCTGAGATTCCAGAAGAAAGCGCGAGATTTTTTACAGTTATTTCAGTTTCATCTACTTCTCTTTTGAAACTAGTTAGCTTTCTAAGTTGCCCGTAAACTTTTAGTGCGTAGGGAGATAATTTATCAAATACAATTTCATCAACTATTAAAAAACTAGTTTCTTTTGCGCGTCTGAACTTTACATTATCGTTTTGCATGTTATAATAACCTCGTTATGTATGTGCCCGTCTAAAGCACTATTAGGGATATCGACAAAGGACGGCTAATCCTTTGAAGTTGGGCATGATGCCCAAATTTATTTTTTCATATATTTATTCTCTATGTGGGTACCCACATAATTCTTATGTAGGTAGTAGTACATGATAACAACTCAGTATTATATTTCCTAGTACGGCCAACAGGTGACTATCAGAAGTCACCCACCTTGATTTAAGATTTTAATTCTTCTTTTATTTCATCAGCAAAATTAGTAAGAAATTCTGCTGCAACTGATAACTGTTCTGGACGAAAACAAAACATTCCGCCTCCTCTCTTTAAGACTTCGTCATATATTGAATTTGCCAGTTTAGTCAGTAGTTCCTCAGCTTTTTTATTAATATCCATTTAATCTCCCTCAAATGCATTACAAATTATAGTTATTACGCCAACTACAAAAGACATTCCAGCTAGGACGCATACAACAAAAGATAAATTTTCTCTCACAATGTCCGATAAATTCATTAATGAGCATAATAAACTTAACAAAAGAACAATAGAAAAAGATATTGCTGTAGTATATCTTAATGCTTTAACTGCCAATTTTCTATTTTTCATGGTTTGGCCACCTTGGGGAATAATATCCCAATTTTTTCATCTGATGATGAAAATAAATTGCCTTCATTATCTGTATATAGGCAGATAATACTTTTTCCTTTTTTGCCTTCCATTAATGTGGTAATATTAACCCATGTACCTCCGCTCTTGCCTTCCGTCTTAGTTCCATCCCCACCCTTGGAACAAACTGTATAATTACGGCCATCCTTTTCATTAAGAGAATTTCCTTCTTTGGTATGAAAATACCAAATTTCATCTCCTACTTTTAAGTCTTTAATTTCCATTTGCTGTTTTCTCCTTATGTGCATCATATTCAATAGCCTTTTCAATATCTCTTCCTAATTCAATATTTATATATCTATCAAGACACCAAGCAGTAAACATAGCTCTACTCAACAGCGGCTCTCTTTGCCTAACTATATGTCTTTGTACTGTTTGTAAAAATTTAATGCTTTTCTTAAGACTTAGCTTGGCATCTTTGATAATTTGTTCGTCCATATCAGTTTTATCCTCCGTAAATTTAAGTTTTCCCTTTGTAATTCTTTCTAGTTCAAGCTGAGATCCCCTAGGAACAAATCCCCACTTTATCCAGTTTGCAAAAGATACATTTGACATCCCGGTTTCTTTCGCAAATCTGTACCCATTTCCATAATATTTCTTAACTTCATCTGGTGTCATCTGATCCCCTTGTTTATTTTTCAAAAATATTAAAAATATATTAAAATATTACTTGCAATAAATCAATAGGTATTATATTATATATTTACGTCAATGCCGACGCTAACTTAAAATTTAAAAGGTAATAAAATGCAAGAATATGAAGATACAACTGAAAGAATGCATATATTAGAAGAAAGTATTAACGAACTTAGGCAGATAAATAGGAATATTGCTAAACTTTCCTTAAGAAAGGAAGCTCTAACAAATGTAATTGTTGGTGCATTTGGCCATGAAAAAGATGGTCAAAAAACTTATGAGCATGGAATGTGGAAGATAGAAATTAGAACCCCTTTTATTTACTCATTAAATAAAAAGCTATATGAATCTGGTGAATTTAAATTGCCTACCAAATTTAATCCAATTAAAGAATCTGTATCTTATTCGATTGATAAAAGACTGTGCGAAGAGTATTTATTAAATTCTCCTGAAAAAGTAAGAAATTCCTTGGTTTCTCTTATTGAGAAAAAGCCAGGTAAAGTGTCTATTGCTATTAAGGAGAATGTGTAATGTCTAATACAGTACTAGTAATTGGTCAGTCCGGCAGCGGAAAATCTACTTCTTTAAGAAATCTAGACCCTAAAAGTACATTTATCATTAATGTACTTGATAAACCATTGCCATTTAGAGGATTTAAAAAGAATTACTATCCCATTCAGTCCATCAAAGATGAAAATGGTAACCGTACAGGAGAAACCACAGGTAATTATTTTGCCTCAGATAATTGGGAAGATGTAATTAAGACTATAAATTTTGTTAATTTAAAACGCTTAGATATGACTACTTTAATTATTGATGACTGGCAATATATTTTAGCATATGAATTTATGCGCAGAGCTAGCGAAAAAGGATACGATAAATTTTCCGAGCTTGCTAACCATGGATGGGCAACAATAGATAATTGCCTGCGTACAAGATCAGACCTAACTTGTTTTATTTTGGCACACAGTGATACGGACATGAATGGCAAGTCAAAGTGCAAGACCATCGGTAAAATGTTGGATGAAAAAATATCCATAGAAGGACTTTTTACAACTGTGTTGCATTCTAGATTTGTTGATGGGGAATATATATTCCAAACTCAAAATGACGGCGACTTTTTAGCTAAGTCACCCATGGGCATGTTTGATGATTTGCTTATTCCAAATGATTTAGTAGAGGTTAAGGGAGCTGTTGAAAATTACTTTAATGAAGGGGCTTAAAATGAGTTTTTGGGAATCAGAAATAGGTGAAATAACAGGAAATGCTAATGATGCTTTTGTTAAGAGCTTCACGCAAATACCAGACGGTACAATGGCTTTAGCTAAAATTGATTCGTTTTTGAATGGAGAGTATCAAGGATTTAAATATCTAGTTATTGAGTGGTTATTAATAGATGGCGACTTTAAAGGTCAAAAAGTACAGCAGAAACTTAAAGTATATGGTGGTAATAGCTACGATAAGGATTCGGCTAAAACTAAACATCGCGCTTTAAATATGTTTAAGCTTTTGTACGAACTCTTTGCTATTAAGCCAAAACATTCAAATGACCCAACTGACCAAGACTTGTCCTCATTTGGAGGGAAGATAGCTGGTATTAAAATAAGAGAAACTCCTGACGGAAAGTATAATTGGATATCTGAAGTTCATCCTTCCAAAGGATTTAAATGTGAAACTGGCATTAGCTTAATAGTACATAAGAAGAATTCATTTAATGAAGATATGCCATTTTCTAATAATGGAGACCCAGGAGCTATTGCTGATGATATACCTTGGTAAATTTATAAATTAAAAAAGTTTTGACAATAGCATCGTGGACAGTGACACGACAAGTAGCAACATAAGAACCTACAAGCCCCTAGAAGGCAAGCGGGTGCAATTCCTGCCTATTGTCACCTCTATTGAGGAATAGATAAATGCAAAAAAATATATTAACAAAACAAATAGAAATATATCAGCAAAATATCCAAGATGCCCCTAGGGATTATATAGGGGCATCTAGTATAGGTGCAGATTGTTGGCGTCAAATTTGGTATGAATTTAAGGGGGAGAAATCCACAAGTGTAATTCCGCAAACTAGACGCACGTGGGATATTGGGAGGCATCTTGAGGGGCTTGTAATAGAATGGTTGACAAAATCAGGATTAGAAATTTCAACTGCACCATGGAGTTTGCAATCATCAGAAATAAGTATATTCAAAGGGCATATAGATGCTCTTTTGATAGATAAAGAAAAAAAAGTAATTGTGGAAATCAAGACCGCTAAATATTCTAGCTTTAATAATTTTGTAGCTAAAGGATTAAAGCTATGGAGTCCGCAATATTATGCTCAGGTTCAATCTTATATGGGCATGAGTGGTATATTTAGTGCATATATAGTTGTACTAAATAAGGATAATAGTGATATTTCTGATGAAAAAGTAGAATTTGACCATGTTTTTTATAAAACATTGGAACAAAAAGCTAAAGAAATTTCTGAGGCTATAACTCCTCCTCCTAGGATTAATAGCTCTCCTTTTTGGTATCAATGTAAGATGTGCAAATATCATGGGGTATGTCACGTATGAAATTTGAAGAAATTCTAGCTGCTTTGCGTGAAGTAGCAAAAATATGTGTGATAGATGGGAGGTTGTGAAATAATGAGAGATAGGCATATTTATTATTTTTTAAATGAAGATAGAGCTTACAGGAAATGTTCACCGTCAGAATGTTTTAAACAAATGCATAAAATGAATATAAACGATACTAAGCATGTTGCTAGCGATACCATAAAAGGTTATTACGTATCGACAGTATGGCTTGGGATAGATCATAACCATTGTGGAATATTAAGCGACCTACCTCTTCTTTTTGAGAGCATGATATTTATTGAAGGAGATACTAATTGGCATGATAAATTTATGCGTCGTTATAGTTCGTGGGAAGATGCCGAAAAAGGACATAAAATAATATGTGACTTGATTTTACAAAGAGGTAATGAGGATGCAGAGGGGTTTATAAAATTACTAGAAGGCTCAATAGAAAATGAAATTCCTTAGGCCTTATCAACAGCAAGCTATTAGAGTATGAATAAAAAAATAAGGGGCATCATAATGAGTTTTAAGATTGGCGATAAAGTGCAATTTAAAGGGAAGCCGGTGCTTTTAGGATATGTGTCGGATGTTTACAAGGGTCAATTATTTTTATTAGAAGATTTTGAGGTAAGTATCCATCAAGGCAATGGCGTGCATCTTAAGGTTTTTGCTAGCGAAATAGAACACTATAATGAAAACTCTTAGACCATATCAACAAGAAGCTATTAAAGAATGCTGGGAATCATTAAATAAAAATAATCACCCAGTATTACTTATGGCAAGCGTAGGTGCAGGCAAAAGCCTAATGATTGCTCATATACTTCTAAAAATGCAATTAGCTGACAAGCGCACCTTATGTCTTGTAAATAATTCTGAGTTGATACGCAATAATCATGCCGCTTATGTAGAAGTGGGCGGAAAGGCATCAATATATTGCGCTTCTTTGGGGATTAAAGATGTATCTAGCAATATAATATTTGGATCTCCGCAGTCAGTCTTAAATGGCATCAATAGAAACGAAAGCATCGCTGATATTAAATTTAACCTCATAATTGTCGATGAGGCGCATACTATTAACTTTAACAACGAAAAATCATGCTTTGTGAGGATACTTCGACATTATAAGCACCAATATCCAGATATGCGCTTGCTTGGAGCCACAGGCACTAATTTCCGGTTTAAAGGAACTCCAATTGTTGGGGGTAATGCTTTGTTCAAAACTCAAATTGGCAACATTACTACAGAATGGCTTATAGAAAATAATTACCTAATAAAGCCAGAGTTCGAAGTTGATAAAAACTTACTGCTAGATTTTTCCAAAGTTAAGATTAAATCAAATGGTATGTTTGATCAAAAACAATTAGAGGATGTAGTTTCTAAAAGCTCGAGGTTAACGGAACTTATATGCAAGCAAATAATACACATAATGGAATCTCAAAATAGATTTGGAATCTTTATTTTTGCTACTACTAAAAAACATGCTTATGAAATTTTGGGGCACTTACCCCCCGATGAATCGGCAATAATTCTAGGAGAAACACTCCCTGAAGACAGAACGAGGATATTGAACAATGCGCGTTCGGGATTTATTAAATACTTGGTTAACATTGCTATTATTAGCGTTGGCGTTGACGTTCCTGCCTTCGACACGCTCGCTTATCTTCGGCCCACTGAAAGTCTTGTTCTTCTTATACAAACAATGGGACGAGTCCTTAGATTATCACCACTCACAGGCAAATATGGAAGTCTCGTACTCGACTTCGCAGGAAACATCGAGCGACATCAAGACTGGGATAATCCCATTTTACTTGAGGCCATTAAAAAGGGATTAGATAAAGATAAGCCACTTGTTATTTTATGTCCTGCATGTAATCAAATGAATGCTGATACAGCTAGGCGATGCGTAGGTAAGGTGGAGGATAAGCGTTGTGCATACTATTTTGAGTTTAAAGAATGTCAAAATAGTATAAATGGTATTGTTTGTAATGCAAAAAATGATATTGTAGCTAGAGAGTGTCATGCTTGTAAAAGCGAATTAATAGACCCAAATGCTAAGCTTTCTTTAATGAAAGCTCCCACTAATGTTCAAGAGGTAACAGTATTAGAGGCCAAATATGGAATATCAGGAACAAGGACGCATTTCAGAATTAATTGCGCTTATAGATGCGCAGATAAAAATGGACGTGTTGGCTCTATATTTGAGTATTACTCTCCGGTTTCAGAAAAAGCACAGAGAGTATTTTATGGTCAATTCGTTAAGAAACATCTTAAAAATTCCAGCAAATGGTATCCGCACTTATATAAACGAAATAAGGTGGAAGAAATGTTACAAGAAGTTGAAACCCCTGCTAGATTATTGATTTCGCTTGAGGGCAAAGGGGTTAAGATTAAGAAGAAATATTTTTATTTATGAATATAGGATTGAAGTTGATGAATAATTTAAATGCAGAAGACACCAATTATAATAATTGGATGCTACTTTTAAATCAAAAAACCAGAATTTGCGCACACACAAAAGAAATAGTTGAGCTGGATATGCTTGATAATAAGCCAAGAGCTTTAGTTATAAAGTGTGCCAAATGCAGAGCATGTTGGTCTTTGGATGGGTATAGTCACAATGAGGCATGATCATGAATAATGTAAAGGTGATTGAATGAATGATGAATTCAGCATGAGAAGATTGCGCGAAGAAATTATTTTTAGCACAAAGCAATTCCAAAAATATGCAAAAATGCAACATCTCGATAGAAATAATTATGTTGTAACGGTTTTGGAGGAATTGTTAATTGAGGCTAAAAAATGGCAGCTTTACCATTCAGAGCTTGATGAGAAGTTATCGAATGAATGATTTCACTAAAGAAGAATTAAATCATATGGCTGATGGATTAGCATGCATACTTAATATATGCACAATAAATACTCCCGAGCTTGAAGACGAATTAATTAATCTTGGTGAAAAAATAGAATCCATGATTGATAATTATCCTAAATGTGACCACAGAACTAACAGGCCAGCATTTTATGAAAATGGCATTGAATATCTCTGGTGTAAATATTGCGATTCTAAATATAGATTGATTATGAAAAATGGGGAATGTATAGGGTATGAATGATTTCACTAAAGAAGAGCTATTTGACTTGCAATCTTGCGTCATGTTCTGGGGTATTAATGGCAATAAAAATAAGCAATATTTAAATGATAAAATCCAATCCATGAGGGACAACTATTGTGAGCATGAGGCATTCATGCAATGTCATGAATGCGGAAGTTTTATTTGTAAACATTGTAAGAAGATATATCCAGATGACAATCAGTGAAAAACCACCGCTTGGCCTCCAACCAAGACATTTTTGGTTAAAAAATCGTATTAGGGATTGTATACTTGCATTGCAAAGGATTGAGGAGACTGAGGATTGGAATTTATATCTTAAGCAATCCCTTAATTTTGCAAATGAAATAAAATATGCAGCAGAAGAATGGGAGAAATATTATAATGATAATCAGTGAAAATGATATAGATGCTGCTAAATGGTTTGCCATTGGAGCTCATGGTCAGCAAAAAAGAAAATATACCTACGAGCCTTATTGGACACACCTGCAAGAAGTAGTTTCTATCCTTAGAGAGAATGCTGTATGCACAACTGAAATGTTGCAGTCAGCTTGGCTGCATGATGTTGTAGAAGACACCCAGTTTAGTATTTTCGATATCAAAGAATTTTTTGGTAAAGTCGTAGCAGAATATGTGAGTGCTTTAACGGAGCCTGCAGGTCATAATCGATCTGCACGCAAATCCCATTATCTTGATCAACTATGTTCAGCTAGTCCTGAGGTGCAAACTATAAAGTATGCAGATTTAATAAGCAATACATCTTCCATTGTTGAGCATGACCCAGATTTTGCAAAATTATATTTAAAAGAAAAGAGGACTTTACTTGAAGTAATGTTTAAAGGTGATCCCATATTACATAAGATGGCATGTCAATTAGCGGAGCGCATATGATAATCAGCGAAAAACAAATCATGCAGTTGATAGCCATTGCAAATTCTTATGTAACTATATGTTTCAGATTAGGAGCATATGAAAGAGAAATGCAAGATGTACAGGAATTGCTGGTTTCTATTAATGACCAACAATCCGAAGAATTAATAGAGGTTAAATAATGGAAGAAGATAAAAAATATTGTGTATGGACAGCAGAAATATTTGACATGCTAAAGAAATTTTTTGATATTAAAAGGATAGGCTAATGATTACTAGAGAAGAACTTATCGCCAATGAAAGTAACTGGCACAATATGAATGGGCTAAAGCCAGAGGTTTTTGATGAAATTAATAAAATTAGCAATTTATTTTATTTAAAAATAAAAGATTCTGATAGAATATATTTTGGCATATATAGTCCTGAATATAGATCATTTAACTGTCACGAGATGGGAACCCATAAACCAATTAAAATTCGAAGAGAAGATATATCTCACTTTATTTCATTGCCTGCCTTAAACTTTAATTTTGAAATAGTTTAATTAAAGGTAATTGAATGCAAATAAGCATTGCCAAAGAAAAGTCAGGGAATGAACTAACAGTAAAATTCACATTATCCTCTGGAGATTTTATAATTTTTAAAGCTGAAGAGAATATAGATAACAATTTTTTCTTTGAAATGAAATGTAATATCGATGATATCTCAATAAGGAATTGGCTTAATTGTAATATAAAACCAACAGAAAGATAACTATGATAATTAAAGTAAAAGGTAATTGAATGACAATTGAAATTACAACTAAAATAAATTGCGATTGCTGCGAAAAGGAAATAAAAGACAAAAGAGATATTAAATTTACTTTTTCAAGCGTAATTGCCGATATATTACTTGAAGCTCATTTTTGCACATGGCAATGTATGAAAAAATATGTAAATGAAAATTTTCCTAAGGAAAATTAAGACTTAAAATATGGCAATTCAGCGGTATCTCACCGCTTGTTCGGAGTTGCACCGACTTTGTTATCGAAAATAATCAGCTAGCCTACTAAGTTTCCACGCGCTCGCAGCGTCCACGGCTCTACTCTGAGCTTCTAAATTGCCGTTATCTAAGTGTGGCATAAATCTAAAATATTAGCAATAATACTTTAAGTCTGATTATCTTAATAATCAGACTTAAAGTATAAATACTATATAAATCCATACAATAAATATGGCAATTATGCAAAATGATATTAAATCAATCAATTTATCTTTGTTCATATTTTGACCTACAAATTGTATATATTAAACACATAAATATGGTATATTATTAATACTTTTAGAATAAATAGGTTCCAAATATAGCAAGATCATTCTTTTCGCCGCTTCAAATCCCCATGCGAATCCAAATTCATAATTTCTTCGAATTTTTCTTTCTGCAAATTCTTGTTGTTCTTTTGTTGGTTTATTTTTTCCTATTTTTAACTCTATCCAGAGACCAGCTTTCCCATTTACCGGAATAGCCAAAAAAAAATCAGGAACACCTTTTTTGACGCCCATGCGTTTTAATAATCTTCCTTGTTGAATTGAGCATTTTCTTTCATTAGCAAAATGATGAAAATCTTCTGCAAGTTCTGGGAACTCATAATGAAACCAATTTATTAAATTTATATGATCTATTTGTTCTGGAGTAAGGGGCATTATTTGCCTTCTCTAATCATTAAAGCTATATCTTTCGCCCGGTCGCCTACTTGTTTAGCCCATGAACTATTTACGGCCTCGTAAGCTGCGATAACATAATTTTTATCTCGCAAGGCATCTATCATCTTTTTAAATAAGCAAACTCTTTCAATTCCAAGGTTGAATGTCATATTTATGAGGGCTTTCTGGACTCCATCAGGTTGAATATTAAACCATTTATATCTTTTTAAATCGTTTATGGTATCACGATAATCATTTTCGAACATTAATTCAGCTTCATCTAAATTAATGCCTCCCCCAAGAAATCTACCCCATCCAATGGTTAAGTTGCCTAATACATCAGAATAAGGGATAAGTTTTAATTCTTCATTTTTTTTAATCCAAAGTTTCAATTCTTCTTCTGTCATTGCAAAGTCCTTTGCAAAAAGGGTGCCTACAGCACCCTCGTAATTAAGCTGCCTGTATTCTATATCTAATATATAAAACCATAGCAGAATTCCCAGTAGCATATGCAGCATTATTATTAGAAAGATATACGGCTGTATTGACCACGGATGTTCTATTGGCAACCACCGCATTAGCTCCTCCGGCAATTAATATGCAAGTATCAGCGGTTAAGCCGTTTATTGTAGCGTTATCAATTCTTGCAGAGGCTTTGGGGCCAGCGCCATGATTAGCATTACCATATTGAGCTGCCGTATCTCCTCCTCCTGTGAATTGAGTTCCGCCGTAGAAGAAGTCAGTAAATATATCGTCTATTAAAATAACATTTCCTGGGCCAGGAGAATCTATCAATAAAAATGGCGTAGTATACATATCTTGTATATCTGTTGCTGTTAATGACACAGGTATTAATTTTGAGACATCAGATTTAAGGTTGCTGTAATCTACGACATTATTACCAAGGGTTGCAACTCCAGCGTTATTCAAAGTAAAGGCGCCTGATGCTGCGACTGGAGTGGCAATGTTTGATGCATTACCCACAAATATTTCTGCGGATGGCAAGGTATTAGAAAGATTGCCATTATCTGCTAAAGAAACAAATGATTGCGTACTTTCATCAAAAGTGAAAAATCCTATTTGTGCAGGAGAATAAAATATTAAAATTAAATCTGTAATTTCTCCTAAATCATTTCTTTCCCATTGCCATACACCATTATTTAGAAATTCTATGTTATTTTTTTCGTTTGCAAAATAATCAGTTGTAGTGATAGTTGCCAGATCGGCTGTTGTTTGGATACCAACAAAATTTGGGCTAAGATTGAATTCTCTCTTAATACTAGTGATAGTAGATGTTTGTGTCATTTTAATTATCTCCCTATAATTTATTGACTAATTAATTATCTTAATTTTCTGCGTCTTATCCTGTCCATATCATCAACACCTAGGTAACCTACTCCCTCAGCATAAGCATCAGTACGCTCATAATTTCCAGATTTTTTGGCATTTTCGATACACTCATCATGACTGTATCGCTTAGGTCTATCTTCTCCATCCGTATCATTACGTCTAATTTTAGGTTCTTCATAAGCCATGATTAGCCTCCTTAGTAACCACAATCTTTAGTTTTCTTCTCCATCTTGCGTTTTTTCCCATCTTCCTTTCTTTCAGATTTCTTTTCTTTATCTTTACTTTCCTTTTTCATTTTCCTCTCCCATTTTAGATTCAATCCATTTGATCACACTAAGAGCAAGAACTTTTATTTCCTTTAAAAAGAAAGCTTGAAGCTGGGGTTCATGTGAAGCTAGCTCCTGTTCAAGCGTCTTTAAAAGATGATTATTAAAAAAAGATGACAATAGACTCATTTTATTTTCTCCCTTTTTTATCTGAGGCTTTAATATCTTCAGCCTCGGATTTCTCTTCTGCAACTTCTTTTTGCAAGTTTTTATTTTCCTCTGCTATCAAAAAAGATATTTCATTATTATGACCTTCCAACATATGAAAATAAACTTTGCTACTATCTAATTGTTCTTGCAAAGAAGAAATATTTTGTTTGGTTTTTAATAATGCTTCTTGCAATACTCTAGCTCTCTCATGTAAAATTGCATTCATTTGTAATGTTCCTTAAAAATTTGTTAAATTGACATACATATTTGCCCGATAATGCTAGCACTTATAGTACCTGATGTACTTAATTTAGCATAGTAATTAGCTGGTAAATAAATGCTAATTGGCACGATACTTAGTGCGGCCAATGTTATCCCTGAGACAATAGTTTGTTGGTCGGGACTATCATTATTACCAACCCCCAATAAAATGTTACCAACCAGGGCAGAAGTTACAGATAAGTAAACTGTAAGCATTACATCATAGCCCAAAGTATTTTGATAAGCTGTTCCCAGACTTAAAGTAGAGGCTGAAGAAGCTGGCGGATTCGTAATTAAAGTTGTTATGATTATGGGGCTCAATGGAATCAAATTTATATTTGATAATTCATCTACTTCTATTTGCAATTCTACTACACCCTGGTCAGTTGTTGTAACCTCCGCTATTTGGCCGGCTTGGAATATAGGTTCTTGACTAAAAAATCCCGTAGCTGATAATGTTTGACCATTTAAATATCCTATACCCGTAACCTCAGCAAGTGTGTCTGATGTATTGATATAAATCAATACCTGGTATATTAGGACTTGACTCAACATTGTATAGTAATGTTGTAGAGCATGATGCATATGCACTTATAAATGACATTTTGCTTCCTTATATTAATTATTGAAAATAAGCCCATACATATATAGCGCCGTTGCCTCCTGCGCCTCCTGCTGCTCCTCCGGTGCCAGCGGTGCCAGCGGTGCCACCTGCTGCGACGGAATATGAATAAGAACTAACCGGACTGCTCACAATTACATCAACAAATCCGCCAGCTGACCCAGCTGCTGCCCCCGCCACTGCCGCACTACCACCACCTCCTCCTCCTCCAGAGCCGCTATTAGAGGCGGCAGCAGTTCCTGGAGTGGGAGTTCCTTGGCCTCCAGTGCCTGCGCCAACAATAGCACTTTGACCTCCATTACCACCACTTCCCGACGCCGAAAGAGATCCCTGAGCACCTCTAGAGCCTGTAACTTGCATTCCTACTGCCGGAGCGCCGATTATTCCTGATCCCGGAGTTCCACCATTAATTGCCCCTCCCTGGCAAGATAAAAATGCCCCAAAAGTGCTCACTCCGCCAGCGGTAGCAGCACCGGGACTTGTCCCGCTACCGGAACCACCAGCACCTCCTCCGATCATTATAATGCGTATATATAATGTACCTGCAGGAGTGGTGTAAGTGCCTGAACCACTAGTAAATGCCTGGAAATTTGGAGCAGTATATGTGGGTGCCGCCCAGGTTCCATCTCCGCGCCAGAATGTACTTGAACTAGCGCTTGTACCACTATTGAGATTGGTAACCGGAAGATTTCCAGTTACGCCAGTAGTTAATGGCAGCCCAGTGCAGTTAGTTAAAACGCCAGCACTTGGCGTACCAAGATTTGGCGTGCTAGTAAATGATGGTAATAAAGTAGAGCCAAGTGACTGTAATAATTGACCCGAGGTACCTGCGGGTATTTGTTGTAATGGCCCCGTAAATGTGGCTCCGCCTGCTAAAAGAGTATTGGTGACAAATGTGGTTAACCCTGTACCTCCATGTGCTGCATTTAGAGTGCCTGCAATGTTGAGTGTAGATGTAGCGCCCGAGGTTGTTAATCCAGTTATGCCGCCAGAAATTGTTACGGCTCCCGCAGAAGGTGTTGCAGAGCCTGAATCGCCTGTTATGGTAGTGATAGCACCTGAAGCACTTACAGCCTGCCAAGAGGGCGGAGCACCAGAATTGGCAGTAAGAACAAAGCCTGGAGTGCCACTATTAGCTAGCCAGGAAGGCACTCCAGTATTGCTTGAAATCAATACTCCATTATTGCCCGCAGTTAATGCAGACATGGTATTGGCTGCAGAAGCATATAATAATGTGTTAATGGCATTGGTAGCTGGATAGGTGCTAGTTGACCATGTAGGCGCAGCACTTGAGCCGGACTGCAACATTTGACCCGCTGTAGCAGTACCAGCCAGCACAGCCAACGCGGAAGAAGTACTGTATACTATACCTCCATTCGAAGCCGTTAAACTAGCATTCGTACCACCCCTTGCTAATCCTAATTGTCCCGTCCATCCTAAGGTCAATGATGCGGCACGTAATAGAGCTGTACTGGGGCTTCCTCCGAGACTAACAGTTACATTGATATCATCTGTTTTTGTAAGGGCAGCTCCCGTGATATCTCCCCCTGAGATTGTTGCCCACGCTGGGGCTGCTGATATCGCTCCGTTACCAGTTTGGGATAAATATTGTTTTGCTGTAGTTGTATTGCCAGCTAGTTTTGATAATGTATTTGCCGCACTAGCATATAATGTATCTCCCAATACATAGGTTGATTGACCAGTACCCCCATTTGCTGCGGTCAAAGGAGAGCTAAGAGTTAATCCTGCAAAGGTAGGGGATGATAAAGAATCTATATTCTGTGGTAATGTTAATATTATAGCCCCCGTTATCGGACTCCCGAAAGTTCCATTAACGAATACTTGTTGCGCGGTTCCCGCAGCACTTGTAACTGTATTCGTTACGTCTGAGAGCCATGCTACTGTCCCGCTTGAATCTTGCCAGGTAGCAGTTACAGTATTAGCGGTATTAGAGAATGAAAATAATGTATGATGCTGATAACCTGTACCTGTATACCATGAAATAGCACTTGAAGATGCTAAAGTGCTAAAGGCAATTTGGCCTGCATTTTTACTCGTTAAATTAAGTTGTATGTCCGTACCTGAGCCATCTACTGTAACCATAGATGGAGTTGTAGAGTTGCCATTTCTAAGTACTAACCAATCTGTAGCTGTAATACCTATGGTATTAAATTGCACTATATTAAAATTATTAATATCTTTAACGCCAGCAGGGGCTGCTAGATAACCACTCATGCCTGGCCCATAATAATCGGTATCTACTAGAGCAATTGCGGGAGTAGATACCCCGAGTGATACGGTCTGTTTTAATATGCCGCTTGTTAGGGCGCCAAGATTAAAAGCATCGGGAAGACTAAGGGAGGCCGTGTAGGTTACAAATGGCCCTGTTGTAGAAGTATTTTCCTGCAACTGTGTCCATTGTCCCAAAACGGCGTCGTAATATTCGTACAATTGTACGTCTGTATTAAAGCGCAAACGATAATTAATAATACTGGACGGCGCGGGTCTCTCGGCTGTAGTACCTGGTGGCAAGAAAGTCCAAGGATTGTTAAAAAGTACATTCCCCCCTCCTAGTAGTCCTGGAAATTTAGTATTATTATTTATATCTCCGCCATCAGTCATTTGACTGAATTTTATCGTCTCTATAGCCATCACTAATCCTTGTGAATTGATTGAGATTTATTAGCTTTGTATTTGTCTTAATGAAACTCCCATATATACTCCAGCTGAATCTGAGGTAATAAATGAGAGGATGTCTCCCCCTTTTGCATATCTTTTCATGGGCTTGAATTCATTATATTGCACTGTACTTTGCGAACCTCCAGCTGGTAATATAGCGGTTCCATTTTTATTCACAAAAACACTTGCATTTGATGGATATTCAAATAAAGCTTGAAATTGTTGCGTACTTGTTCCTGGAATTGTCCAAGATTGAGGTGTATTAGCAACTAAATTAAGAGATAAGCATGTGTCGCTAAAAGGCATAGTCTCGTTATAATTATTATTCCATTGTGTAGTCATTCTAATCTCCCGTTATTCAAACCTGATTAATTTTCTTGCTAATTTTGTAGGTTGTACTATAGAAAATGGTGTTGATGTTCCTCCTCCAACTCCAGTCAATCTATTAATATCTCCATTGGCATTAATTAATGTTGATCCTCCTCCGCCTAAGAAAGTTGATCCTGGAAATGCATAAACATGCTGATGAGGCGGCAAATTTGCTTCTATAAGTGTAACTTTGTCGCTGCCACCAGATGAACCCACTCCAGAACTCGGTAAAAGATTGCCAAACGCACCCGCAAGTACATTGCCGCTTAACATTGGAGTATTAAAAGTAGTTGAGCCATTCCCATTATTGGTTGAGAAAAATGTTATAGGATGTGCGCCATTAGCGATAGCGGCTAAATTCATAGTAATTACATTGCCTACTATATTGGCAATTACACTTCCTGCTTGAATTCCTGTGCCTTCCAGGGGCAATCCTATGCTATAAATTAATCCTGATGCTACTGTGAAGGTAGTCAATCCAGATGTTAAAGTCACAGTCTCTACATTTGTCAATGCATCAAATAATAATGCATATTGAGTTCTGCTAATTTCTGTACCTAAACAATCAAGATAATGGTCGACTGAACTTTTAAATCCAAAATAATCTATAACTGTACCAACTGGCACTATAGGATATGCAGTATTATAAGTGTGATCTGTTTGCCTATTGATTGAATCTTGGGTAAAGGATGGCTCTACAGGTTCATCTTCTACTATTATTTGTATGCTAGTAACATAAACTACGGCATTGCTTGGTAAAGACAATTTATAATCTATATATGCCGCAGGTGGTACATCAGGATTTGTTGATGCTCCAAGCTGCGCATGACCTGTATATTCTACAAATGAATTATTAATTAATTGTGGTGGCAATATCTGACCAAGAGTAGAATCATTAGAGTCAACCAAAGTGGCGCTAATATTTACATTTAATCCTTGTACTCTTGCGGTAATAGCAGTAGATACAATCTTATTAGCCCATAACATACCATTTTGTTGAAATCTTTGTCTCAAAAAAACTGAATCTTCAGTCCATCCTGTTAAAGAAATTTCTAGTGCATAAGGTGCATTACTGGGGTTTGGATTGGTATTATTTAAAGGAACTTGAGTCAATGTAACTGTTCCTGTTCCTGCTAACTCTAAAAACCATCCTGGAGCAATATTAATTGGATCTGGATCTGTACCCGAAAAGGTATAAGGTGAATTAAAATTAATTAATGCAAATTGAGGATTAGTAATTTGATTTTCAGTTGCAAAAGTTGCCGTATCTATAGGACTTGTGCCACTAGATTCAGGAACATAATCTTCAACTAAGTATATGAGTGGATCTTCCTGAGTTGGAACTCCTAGACCAATATGTTGACGAAATTCCAATCTATAAACTAAACCTGGAGCAAAAAATTTATCAATTGGCAGTGTTCCATTGCCTAAAAATTGAACTGGATTAGATAAAGGAATAGATAAATTAGCATCTTCATAAATAGTTTCTGGAGCATAAGGTATTTGATTTTGCAATACCCACATCCAATATGTGTCATCAAATTGCTTGCCAGCTAGGTCTACTAAAGACCAAATCGGATTGCTTCCTCTTATTCCTAATGTTGACATAATAATATCCTTATTTTTTATGTTTTCTTTTCCCTTCCCCTGCCTCGCTATATGCTATGGCTACCGCCTGTTTTTGTGGTTTCCCGGCATCCATCTCACGGCGTACATTTTCAGAAAATCCTGCTCTAGTTTTAGCTTTTTTACCCTTTACTAGTGGCATTTTTTTGCTCCTTGTCTTATAATGCAATTTTTAGGAGATAAAAATTGACTTTATACATATGCTTGGGACTTTTCGTTTTTACAGTTTTTTGCTGGTGGCTAGCCCATTAATGATTGCCGCCAGTTATTTCAATATTTAATGGCTTCTTTTGTTGCTGGCCTGCGCCTTGTCCAATACCCCGACTTAAAACCATTGCTATAGAAGCCAATTTTAATTGCTTATTAGATATTTTGCTTAAACTTTCCATTTGTTTTAGCCAATTTTTACTAGTAATAAATTTAATAGCTTCTACATCATGCTTTCCGCCTGTGAAAGCGTGTTCTAATAGGTTTTCTAAAAATGCGCCAGAGCTTCTAGATTGATTCATCCCACGCTCTTCTGTGCCTTTTGCTGTTTTTATCGTTGGTGGCCCCATTAAATCTTTAAATAGTAATCTCATGGCTTTCAGATTTTCTTGAGCTTCTGGGGCATTTTTAAGATGCCCCATTAGTTCATCGAATTTTTTTTGAGAAGCCAGCGCTCTGTAAAAATTAGTTCCATTAATTTCTTTCTGATCAAATACCTTTTCAAGTCCTTTGCGAACTATTTTGCGCTCATAAAGAGATCTGGCTTCTTTATATTCAGGAAAGGCTTCATCCATTTGATTGCGCATATTCGTACGCACTTCTGACATAATACGAGCCTCATTATTATTGCCAGAACGCTCTGCTTTACTTATCATGTCATCCAAAGCACGTTTAACGTGATCCCAGTAAACCAGACTAGTAGCTTGTGGATCATTTTGCCCAGGCTCAAGTTTAACATTTTTGGGCATTAACTCTTTTAGGCTTTCTTTATAGGCTGGTGTTTTTTCAACAATATGTTTAGCTTCATTAATAATTTCATTATTTTTAAATTGTAATGGAAATTCTGTAGGTAAATTAACCTCATTTAATGCTTGATATGCTTCCTTAACTTTACTATCCATCTTGGAAGGTGAATAGATTTGATTAAGTACAACCTGAATAGCATCTTTCTCAGTTTGTTGTCTCTGCCTTCCTTTTTCATAAAGCATTCTACTGCCTTCTTCAGTTCTCCCTAACGCACCTTGTCTCTTAGCAGCCCAGGGACTTACTCCAGCTTCAGCCGGAGTGAGGTAAGATAGACCTAATTTTTTGGCAGCTTTTAATCTTTGATTCGCTATAAAAGGATCTACTCCTTCTGTAAGCTTTTCCATGCGTTCTTTTGGTGAAGTTAAGCCCCTGCTAGCCAGCGCCCCCGACAGAACGGCTGCTAAATCAGCCCCTGTCTCTCCAAAACCTACAGTTTTTGCACCTTCCCTCCCTAATAAGGCGGCAAGACCACCAGCTCCAACTTTAGCAGCAGTACGAATTTTCTTGCTTGGGCTTTTAATTAATTCAGAAAGAACGCTAAATGGAGCGACTACGGCTCCAGTTTCAGTCGCTGCTTTTAATGAGTCTTGAGGGGCTTGAACAGCACTATATAATGCCTGTGGAATGGCTTCCGAGACTGCTTTAGTTAAATATTCTCCCGCCTTCGGGATTTTATCTAAGGCCTGCCCAGCTTTTCCAAGACCTATTCCAGGAATAGCTAAAGATGGCCCATATTGACCTACAAATTGAAGTAACTTATCTGCTGCCTCTGGATGCTCAATGCCTAAGGCCTCTTCAAAATTAAATTCGCTAGGTGAAAGCTCGGGGATATAACCCCCGCTTATTTTGTGAGGTAAATTTGCAAACTCACGACCCATATTTAATATACCAATTGCTGGGTCTTTAACACCATATCGAATAAATTTTTGCAATAGATTATCTTTGGGAGCAGATGTTTTTTGACGTCGTGCTAATTCTCTCCTAGCTAATTCAGCCCTAGCTTGCGTAGGAGTCATTATTCTCCTCCTGCAATTTTCATAAGCTCTTCATTTGACATATGCGAAAAATCTTCTAATTTTCCTGTATTAACTTTTCTAGTTTTTAATAATGATTCAGATTTTTCACGCCTTAAAATTAAATCTTTTTTCAAATCTTTTAGTCTTTCAATATATGCATCATCACCCTCATTAGTAGCGCGGCGTATTTGTTGCTCTACTAAATCAATAGACGCCTGTACCTTAGGCAAAGATTGAGCGGCAACAAGCGTATCAATCATTCCGCTTGTTTTAGCATTATAAGCCGCTTTTTTTGATGGACTAAAATCAAATCTACCATAAATTTTTTCTGGACTATTAATTAATTCATCTAGCATAGGTAATACTGTATTAATGCCCTGAAGAGCTTGTTGGTTCTGGGTCAATACAGTATTAGTTGGTACATCTCCGCCTTTATTTTGTTTTTTTATATTTTCTTTTTGTTGAAATAAATCAAGAGCAGCTTGCTGTCTTTCTTCAGGAGTTTCTTTATCCAAGTCAATTCCATACATACGTTTTGCCAGGCCTCTTAACAAAGGATTGCTCTTAATATTCTCTATGCCACCTAATTTCTTAGAAAAATTAATAAAATTATTCATTTCCCAATTAGGATCATTTTTATGCTGTAAATTCTGTAATTGCTCACCCAAAATAGCCCTTTGCAAATCCATATTCTGACCACTTCTAGAAAATTGCTCTCTTCTAAGACCCATTTGCTCAGCAAATTGTCTCTTCTGCTCCTCTAATTGCCTTTTCCTAATTTCTTGCTGCTCACGCTCTAGAATAGGCTGCATGATGCGTGAATATAATCCACCTCCTGTATTAACTCCTCTAAGCAAAGCATCGGCTGGCAGGCCAGGAATGGGAATATTTAAGGCCATCATCTACCTCCTGCAAAATTCCAACGTTTAGCAAGTGCACCCCCAATTGGGCCTTTTAAGGCTCCAGTTCCTAGCCCACCAATCAATCCTAATAATGTGCCCAGTGTATTTCCTCCAGCATTTTCCCGCCCAAAGGACAAATTAGCTGAATCTTCACCCATCCTAGAAGCATTATTAGAAAGATTAGAGGCCATGTTAGCCCCAGTATTATAAAGTCCAGAAGATAAACCCGCGCCCTTAATATATGTATCTAATATTCTATTAAGATAATTTTCTTTGTCTTGCATGCCTATTTGCGATGTTCCTCTTTGAATAGCATTTAATGCTGTATTTGAGCCATTTAATCCCAATGCAGTTGCTGCATTAAGCCCATGTTCTTGAGCTATCTGTTCTTGATTCTTCGCATAATCAGATTCTTGATATCCATTTGAAAACTTATCTAATAAATTTCCTGGATTCTTAAGAGAATCTATAAATTCCAGCAAAGTACCATATTGTTCAAGGCCATGCTGATTATATGGCTGCAAATATCCTTGGCCTTCTTGATAATGCTTATTAAGCTCATCTTGAGAATTTTCATATCCTCTTCCAGGATTTAAAAAACTTGATAGCCAGGACATCTCATCTCCTTATGGATAGGGAGTAGTAGTAAATTTAACTAATACCCCACTTTGCATCCCTACATATTCATTATTTGTTGTGTCATATAAAAATATTCCATTTTTTAATGCACTCGCAGTGAATAAATCATTAATTTGTATTGCTGTAAGATTGGGGGCGGTTAAAAAATTAATTGCTCGCTCCATATCGTTTAAATTTTCATTTAATGTATCGATTAAAACCCAAATCCATTGTAAAAATTGTGGATCTAATTCTTCTTGACTGATGATTGGAGCTGAATCTATTCTATCTAGAGATAATGCCATTAGTTAGCACCCCCAGAAACGCGCCTTGTGTTGCGGACTCCACCTAAAATCACAATAGGAGCAGAACTCACACACACAAGTTTGTAACAACGATTGCGACTAACTGAAAGTTCATACCAACGCATACGCCATCGATATTGACCGAGTTGGCTAAACTCTCTTAAATCAGCACTGGTAAATGTCTCACCGCCGTCATCAGAATAATAAAGTTCAATATGAGGTTTAAAAAGAGCATAATAATGATTATCATCAAAAGTTGGCGTGTTCCCACCTTCTTCAATAAGAAATTTATCATCTTCTGAAAGTATGAAAATAGGAACTTGAGGTGTGCTATCTTCACCAACAATATAAGTTGTATTAAGAAATGGAGCATTGCTTTTATAAAAAGTTTGATTACCAAATACAAAATCAATTTCAACATACTCATCCATGAATTCCCCGTAATCATCCATACAAATTTGCTTTGTGATTAACTCATACCGCATGGGGTATTTCAGAAATGCATCATCTGCTTGGTGGTTTGGCTGATTAGGATTAATCAACTCATTATAATATATATTACCCGCCATTTCATAAATGGCGGCATCTCCAAGAACCGTAACAAGATGTGTATTGTTAAAATATACATGCTTTGTGATCCTATTACGCTCCCCATTTAATTCAATACATCGACCCCATTTACCGGTGGAGAAGTTATACTCAATGCAATTTGCATTATCTTCGATGTCTAAATTACCTGAATCTAAAAATTTACCCGCAGAAGTCCTATAAAAAATTGTGTTTTCATATTGATATAAAAATCCATCGACTTCATTAGATAAAAATGGACTTATTTCCCCTTCATTAGCAGAATTTTGCAATAAAACATTAATGGCCTGCGATGAAATGACATCCGGCTTTTGGCCTCCTGTCATCATAAACGTTATTAAGCCTGTGGAATTTCTGGCAAGCCACACCATCATTCCGAAATCAACACTTAATGAATTTGGATCTGCTATCCCATAATCAAAATTATAAGAGCTATTAAGTTTCCATGGAAATTCTACAGTGACTCCACCAACTGTAAGCGTAGTAATAATATTAGCCCACACATCAGTAGTAAAATCACACATGATATACAATTGATTTTGCAAGACCGCAAATTGACCTATAACACCAGATGCCCTTCCATTTAAAGCTGCGCTAGTAGATGGATTGGTAAAATAAGTATTAGCATTTCCAGCTAAATTAATTTGCGATAAATAGAAGTTAGGAGTTCCTGATTCACTTACGACAAATCTGTTACCAAAAGTCGCCACATATAAAGGCCTGCCTCCAGTGAATGTTCCTCCAGGAGCATTTGGATCTGTCACAACCTCCGAGGTCACACTCGATCCGTTTTCTGTTATGACAAAAATATTAGCACCATCGATCAGCATATTATAAACAATGTTGTCTACAGCTAAAGTTGAAAACCACAATGGCCCACCGAGAGCTACATTAATAGTCAAGGTTTTACGATTATAAAATCTATCGAATTGGTACACCTGTGTTCCATCTATCACATATAAGAAATTGATAGATTTAAATTCAGCTCTAGGCTGAGCATTAAATATCAATCTATTTTGATTTAAAAAATGTACATGCTTGCGACCCATAGTAGGATATAATGCTAATTGTTTTTTACCAGACTCCACAGAAATACCGTACCAATTAGCGCAATCCATCGCACCAAATTGTACGAATCTTTGTTTGTCGTAATAACAAAATATCTCTAATGGCTCTATATGAGCTGATGTATCTTTCCTTAAAGCAACCATTATATGCCCGCCCTAACTCGCCAGGAGCCGTTTAGCAAGCTTTGCTCATCACCTGCAATTGAAAGATTAATTTCACTAGCGGCCTCCATTTGGGCTTTTAATTCTCTGTATTCCATCTCTAAATCATCTGTCCAGGCACTTCCTCTACCCTTAAATTTAGAAACATATTTTGCAACTGCATAGAGAAAAAATAACTCAAAATATTCTGGCAAATCATCTAGGGAATCATTAGACGTCAATACCTGTAATTGAAATTTACCTCTAGCATTAAATTCAAAAAATTGACTAGGAGCAGGATATAATTGCGTCTTTAAAATATTGGTATCTGGAAAAGTAATAATAAACCTTGGCAATCCCTGTAAAGGCTGATATTTCCATGCAGCTAAATATTCATCACGAGACTTGTCAATCAAGGGATAAGTAACGCCGCTTAATAATAGCCATGCATTATCAAGATTTGCCATCCTTCCCTGTGCTATATAAGAAACATTAGGCAATCCAATATAATGAGCAAAGGTTAATAATGATACGCCACTTAACGTAGCATTTGCTGTTAATGTAATCGTATTAGTCGAAATTGATAATATTGATGTTAAAGTTGGTATCCCATTACCCGTTACAAGGTCTCCTACCTGGTATTTAGTGCCATCAGCAACAACAAAGGAAGGCAAGCCATTAGTTAACGTCACTGTTTCAGTTTGGAAAGAATACAAAGGATAATCTTTAGGCACAAACCATACATCAGTAATTCCAAGATTAACAGGTACTGATACAGTTTTAGCAATAGTTAATAAAAGGCCATTGCTTGCGTAATTAGATAATATTTGATTCATAACCCGAATAGCTAACTTCTCATCATCACCATGCAAAGGAACCGTGGGATTTGATGCCGTTATCAATCTATACATCTGCAAAACAAATTCACGCACCGTTGAAAACATAATTATGCCTTTGCCTTAGGCTTCCTGCCTGGTTTTTTAGATTGCTTTAATATTTCAATTGATTCATCTACATCATCACTTATTAATGGAATAATATAATTCTCAGCCTCTTTTGCTGTTGCAAACCAAATTCCCATTGCCATATGACGTTCAAATTCATCCCAAGACTCAACTAATTTCTTATTACCATTCGGTGAATAAATAAAAACTCTAAAATGAGATTTATCAACTATCTTTCCAAGATAAATGGTTGGTGTTCCTTGCATGCTTAATCCTTAGTTAAATTTGGCTCTCTATTAAGAGAGCCATATGTCATTAAGAACGTATACGAACCGCAAATTCTGGGTTAATAGCCACACCACAGATAACGTCAATACGGTCTAACTGCTCATAATTGCGAATATCAGCACCAAGGGTATAAGTTAAAGAGAGCTTGTACAGATCGCTATAACGAGTCACAGCTTCCACGCCACCCCTTAATTCTTTGATAGGAGGAGCTGCGAATACTATGGATTGAGTATGATAAGCAATACTTACATTATGGGTTCTAGCAAGTAATAGTTGAGCACCATTGGGGATAGCTGCTGAGATATTTTGGCGTGCACCATCTGTAACTATCGTAGGATTGACAGGAATAGATGCCGTATCGCCATCAGCACTAATAACTTGAGCAGTTACAACGAATTGCGCTCTTTGTTCTAAAGGTTCGTAAGTAAGTGGATTGACCATGAAAACACCAGCACTGTCATCAATCTCTATACTATCGCCCGCATTAAATACTACAGTACCAGGGGCAACCCCCAATCCATTAACATCTATAATATTGCCGCCATTTATTGGCCCATTCGTTACAGTGCCTCCTAATACAAAGCCATCGGGAGGTGTTCCCCCTGATTGACCAGCACCCGCAACTTGACGACCCAGAAAATTAGTCTTAAAGAAGTCAAATCCTGATAAATGACCAACGAAGCCATCAATCAGAGCACCAGTGTTTACTGTAGGATTAAATACATTAAATAAATCGTTTGATAATCCTGCGGCTGTTCTAGGTTGTACCGCGCAATAACGCTTACCGTCTTCAGGTATAGCCAATTCCGTCATATAGGCATCAGCAATTAGAATAGTATTTAAATCAACAGGCACACCCGGAGTACCAACAGCTTGATAAGTTTGCGGCCAGAAATTATCTCTAGCAATGAAGCCTTCAACTAAGTTAGCTAAGCGTTTAGCTCTAGGAGCATTTGCCATTTCTAAATATGGCTCATCTCGGGCACGATCGAAAGTAAGCTCAAAGCCTGTATATTCGATCATTGTTCTAAATTGTTTGGTAATAGAAAGAGGGCGTATAATTTGAACGCGTGCTTCAGAAGTTGCAGTTGCGCCTTCACCAGCTAAATAGCGCTCTTCTAAGCGATAATCTATTGTTTGACCAGTTGCGAATCGTAAATTTTTAAAATCACCTTCTAAATTTCTATTAGAGGTTCTTGCAAATGATAAGCTATTCCAAAATCTTACAAACACGTCATCCAGCACATACTGGGTTTCTCTAAATACATTAGACATTTGTTCTCTCCGTGAACAAAATTAAAATTGCCTATAAAAGGCTCCTTTTCTTTTGTCCGGCGGACGACAACCAACTCGCACCTATGTATTGCTTAGCTAGATGGATACTAAGACTTTAAAATTCGCATCTATATTTAAATTAAATCATGAGAAATTAACTTTGGGAATCCCCCCCCTATTTTGTATAT
>Ga0210397_10000255_pt1 | contig 39026 bp, 31 predicted proteins | sample IncBWH2OmetaG_FD_160126 | JGI IMG/M metagenome (GOLD analysis project Ga0210397, IMG submission 160126) | Forest soil microbial communities from Barre Woods Harvard Forest LTER site, Petersham, Massachusetts, United States - Inc-BW-H-2-O ...
CATCCGGCGGGTCCATGTCGTGGACGATCGCCGTGTTGTCGGCCTCGAAGATCAATAATGATCCATCTCTGGTCTCGGCGCAATCGACGGTGAAGTAGTCCAGCCCGATACGCTTCGACAGACCCGACAACGCCGCGCGATGACGCTGCGCAAAGCCGGCATCGAACGCCTGCATGAACGTCTCTTCCTCACGGCGCTTGCCCGCGCTCTGCGCCATCTGCGCGTTGAGATACCAGATATCCCAGCGATCGGCGATGGCAAGATGACAGGCATATGGCTGTCCATCGATCAGGACGATGCGATATTTCCGGAACAGACCGTCGTCGCTGCGATAATCGACAAAGCGCGACATGAAAAACATTTCTTCCACATGTTCGCCGAGATAGCGCTCGATCGCGCCGATGTCGTCGAGCTTTGCTAGGCCTTTGCCGGCATGCGAACCGCGCGGCCGCACAATGATGGGAAAAGCCAGATCGGAAGCGACATCGGAAAGGGCGAGCATTGATTGTGATAATTGCAAAAGCTGCTCGCGCGTCACGCCTATCGTTTGCGGAATTTCCAGTCTTTCAATACCGCCGAGCAGGCCGTGCAACTTGTCGCGATCGAGATGGCCGACGAGGTCAGGCGGATTGAGCAGCGGCCGCGGCCAGTTCGGCGCGACGCGCGCGATCTTTTCCAGGGCGATGCGGCAATCATCGGAATCCGACGCGATCACGATGGCGACGTCGTGATCGGGCAACCAGTCGGGCCAGTCGACATCCGGCATCACATACAGCGTGGTCAGTTCGACGCCGCTGCTTTCGAGCAAGAATTCGATCGGGGTGTTGCTGCCGATATCGGTGGCAGCTGCCAGCGCCAGAACGCGCAAACGTGGGGGTCTCACCGCGCATGGCGATCGAAACAATTGATGTGAAGCCAATATGGTTTGCTGGATCGCAAGGCCAGCTTCTTTGTCGCCGAGCAGTTGCGCGATCAGCGCGAGATCGAGCCCCTCACCGGCTTCGATGCTGCCGTCGAGCAGGCGCGCAATCAGTCGCCGCCACAGCGGGCGAAGATCGTGGCCTGCCTCGGCCGCCCTTGTCAGTCTGGCAAGACCGATATGTTCGGCGCAGCGCGGCCGGGGAACGACAGTTCGAGGTGAAAGTGCGGCTTCAGGCTGCATCGCTCGCCTGCGCCGGGCTTGCAAATTGCGAGGCGACGTCGCCCCGAAATACCGATGGACCGACATGGTCGAGGCAGCTCTGAAGGTCGGCCCAGATTTCACCGCCGATATCGGTCCAGCGCTTGCAGAAAGCGAAATCCTCGCTGAGATAGGTGCCGGTTGCCGGATCGATCATGCATTCGAACAAAGCAAAGCGGTTCGGGCTTCCCGCCAATGCGTCATGCGAATGCTCGCGAAGAAATTGCAGCGGCGCATAATCCGGATGCGCGCACATCTTCTCAAAGACGTGGCGGCGGATCATCAGAAAACCGGTGCCTGCGTAGCGCACCCGCGCAAAGCCGTTGACGACAGCGACATGATCGGGATCGTTGATCTCGAGCACGTAGTCGAGCGAAGCCGCCGGCACATTCGGCCGTCCGACCGCAAACGCGCGCTGCGCCTTCTCCCAGTTGACGCGCTTGATTGGATAGACGCCGGCGACGACATCCGCCGCAGACTCGATCAGGCGGAATACCTGATCGGGCGTGAAGCCGATGTCGGCGTCGATGAACAGAAGATGGGTCGCGGTGGGATCGTCGAGAAACGACGTCATCAGGTTGGCGCGGGCGCGCGTGATCAGCGCATCGCCATCGCGAAGCTCGATCTTGAGCCGCACGTTCGACAGCGAGCGCACCGCGCGCTGAAGTGCGAAGATGGAATTGACGTAGAGGGTGGAAACCTGGCCGCCGAAGCAGGGCGTGGCCACCACGAGGTGAATTTGCTCGGTCATGAGGCGCTCCCGCGGCTCGTACCTACTTTAGGTGGCACTCCTGGCCGCAATCGTCACCAATCAGTAAACAGACGTGGTTAACGAAATCCTAATGGCTAAGGACTCCCCTGTTTTTGCTTCGGCAATCCCGCGCAATTCATCGGCCAGCCGTCCGATGGCGCTGTCCCAGTCGCCAAAAGCCGGCTGCCGCACCAGTTTCGCGCTTCTGTACCAGGGCGTGTCGTCACGATCGCGCATCCAGCGAAAATCCGCCGCGTGCGGCAGCAGGATCACGACCGGCTTGCCCAGCGCGCCGGCCAAATGCGCCACCGCGGTGTCGACCGAGACGACAACGTCCAGCAACGAGATGACGGCGGCGGTTTCCGCGAAATCGGAAAGCGAAGGCCCGAGATCGATCAGGTTCGGTAATCGCTGCAAGACTTCGCGGTCGGCATCGCGCATATCGCGCTGCAGGCTGAAACAAGTGAACGGCAGGTTCGCCAACACGGAAGCAAGCCGCGAAAGCGCGATCGAGCGATTGGCATCGTTCTTGTGTGCCCGCGAGCCGGACCAGACGAAACCGGCGCGCAAGTCTCCTGACGGAAGGCGGCCGCGCCAATGCACGACGCGGCTTGCGGGTGCGCTGAGATAAGGAACTCCATCCGGGATCGTCGCGGGCTCGGTGCCGAAGGCCAGCGGCAATGACAGCAACGGACAATGCAGGTCGAAGGACGGCAGCACAGCGCCTTTGGCGACGATCTCGACGCCGTCGAATGGCGCGAGCAACGGCATCAGTTCCGGCTGAACCTCGCAAAGCACGCGCGCGCCGGCATTTTTAAGCAACGGCGCATAGCGGATGAATTGCAGCGTGTCGCCAAAGCCCTGTTCGGCATGCAGCAGGATGGTCTTGCCGGAAAGCGGCGTGTTGCCGAGCCATAGCGGCTGGCGAAACCCGCGCCGTTTGTCGGCAAACGCGCCGGTTTTCCAGCGCCATTCATAAGCGTTCCAGCCGGCCTTGAAATCGCCAAGCGTCAGGTGAGCAAGGGCCGCTTCGAAATGGGCCTCGGGAAAATCGGGGCTCTTTGCCAGCGCCGTGTTGAGGCTGACGAGCGCTTCCTGCGGCCGGTCGAGCCGGCGCAGCGCATGACCGCGATTGGTCAGGATCTGCGGATGATCCGGCATCAGCGCGAGCGCGTGGTCGTAGCTCGCAAGTGCGTCCGCAGGCCGGTTGAACCGCAACAGCGTGTTGCCGCGGTTGACGCGCGCGCCGACATGCGAAGGGTTGACCGCCAGCACTTCGTCGTAGCTGGCGAGCGCTTCAGCGATGCGATCGAGCGCGAGAAACGCGTTACCGAGATTGTAGAGGATTTCAGGATGACGCGGCGCCAGCGCCAGCGCATTGCGATAGTGTGTGGCGGCTTCCTCGAAGCGCCCCGCATTCTGCAGCGCGAGGCCGAGATTCGACAGCGCATCGATCGAGGTGCCATTGACCTTCACGGCTTTCGTCAGAAAGCCGATCGCATCGATGTGACGACCGCGTTGCAGATGGATGAATCCCGACAGATGCAGCGCGTCAAAATCATCGCGGCGATATTCCAGTATCGCGCCACATAACCTTTCGGCCTTGTCGAAATGGCCCTCCTGGCACGCACTCGCCGCCTGCCGCTGCAAGCGCGCCAGGTTAGGCATCCGCGCAGAGGCGCTTTTCCATTGAGCAGACAAGGTAGTGCTCCGACACCGAAGGCCGACAGACTTTCGCGACCCGCAGCCGCCGCCTTCGAATCATTTGTCGCTGAGAAGGCTATCATTTTCGGGCTCGTTCGGCTGACACCACGCATGACGCAGGGTCAATCATCCGTTGTCGTTTATCTGGTCCGCAACTTGCATTGAGAGCGCATAACACCCCCATGACAACAGGTGAGGCCCATGCGCTTTTCCCGGATTTTCCCTATCGCAGCCTTGGTGGCGTTGTTTGGCTGGCAACCGGCAAATGCCGAAACCACCCTTCGCATCGCCATGACCGCCTCCGACATCCCGACGACGACGGGCATGCCCAACAACGGTTTCGAAGGTATGCGCTTTCTCGGCTATCCGATTTTCGAGGGCTTCGTGCTGTGGGACTTGACCCGCACGGACCGTGTGGCGGATCTGCGCCCGGGGCTCGCCGAGAAATGGGAGCAGGCTCCCGACGACAACAAGACCTGGATCTTTCACCTTCGTCACGGGGTGAAGTTTCACGACGGCAGCGATTTCAACGCCGACGCCGTGATCTGGAATCTCGATCGCTACTTCAAGAACGACAGCCCGCAATATGAACTGCCGGGTTCCGCGATCACGCGCGCCCGCGCGCCTTTGCTCGCGTCCTACAAGAAGATCGACGACTCAACGGTTGCGATATCAACGACCAAGCCGGCTTCGTACTTCCCCTATATGACGGTCTATATCCTGTTCACGTCGCCGGCTTCGTTCGAGAAAGCCGGCCACGACTGGACCAGAGTCGCGACATTGCCCGCCGCCGGCACCGGGCCGTTCCGCATCACCAAGGTCGTTCCACGCCAGGAAGTCGATCTCGATCGCTGGGATGGATACTGGGACCCGAGCAAGAAGGCGAAACTCGATCACGTCGTGCTGATGCCGATCCCCGAAGCCAATACACGGCTCGCCGCACTACGCTCCGGCCAGGTCGACTGGATCGAGGTGCCGCCGCCGGACGGAATCGCGTCACTGAAGGCCGCCGACTTCACCATCACGACCGGCTCCTACCCGCATGTCTGGCCGTGGTTCTACAACATCGGCGCGGCGACGAGTCCGTTCAGGGATGTGAGGGTGAGGCAGGCGCTGAACTATTGCATCGACCGCGACGGCCTCGTGACACTTCTCAACGGCACGGCCGAGCCGTCTGCGGGTTGGCTCAAGGCGAGCGATCCGAATTTCGGCGCGCCGCAAAACCGCTACACATTCGATCCGGCCAGGGGCAAGAAGCTGCTCGCGGAAGCGGGCTTCACGTCCGACAAGCCGCTCGCCTTCAAGGCGATGATCTCGACCTCGGGGTCCGGTCAGATGTCGCCGCTGCCGATGAACGAATTCATCCAGCAAAATCTCAAAGAGTCCTGCGGCGTCGACGTCAGCTTCGACGTGGTCGAATGGCAAATCCTGCTCAACGCGGGACGGGCCACGCCTGACAGTCCCAACTTGAAAGGGGCCATGGCGCTCAACGTCTCATCGCCCTCTTCCGACGTGGGCGTCATGGCGCGCTATTTTTCCTCGGCCAACTTTTCGCCGAACGGATTCAACTTCGAACAATGGAAGGACGACGCCTTCGACGAGGCGCTGACGACGCTAGCCGAAGCGAGCGATCCCGCCACCATTTCGACCGCACTTCGTAAAGCCCATGAACGGCTGGTCGACAATCCGCCCTGGCTTTACATCGTCCACGATCTCAACCCTCGCGCGATGAGCCCCAAGGTCAAGGGATTCATCTCGCCGCAGTCCTGGTTCATCGATCTGACGCTGGTCAGCATGCAATAAGAGCCGCGCGGACCGGAACTGCACTGGCCACGGCCGAAGGGTTTAGGCTGCCTGCTCCCGGGCCGGCCTTGCACGAACCAGCATGGCCGCAAACGCATCGAAAATCCTGCGCATCTGCGGCGCCTTGTAGGGAAACACTTCCGGCGAATCCATGTTGTGCACGACGGCGGTGTTGTCGGCTTCGAAAATCAGAAGCTCGCCGTCTTTGTTCTCGGCGCAGTCGATCGTGAAGTAATCGAGGCCGACGCGGCCGGCGACAGCCGCGAGCGCGTTTCGGTGGCGAAACGCAAAACCGTGATCGAAGTCGCGCATGAAGCGCTCTTCCTCGCTCCGCTTCTCCGCGCTCTCGGTCATGCCGGCGTTGAGATACCAGATGTCCCAACGATCGGCGATCGCCATGTGGCAGGCATAGGGTTTGCGGTCGATGAAGACGACCCGGTATTTGCGGAACAGCCCGTCCGAACTGGAATAATCGACAAAGCGCGAGACGAAAAACGCTTCTTCGCTCCGCTCGGAAAGATATCGCGCCATGGCCGCGCCGTCCTCGATCCTGACGAGCCCGACGCCGGCATGCGAACCGCGCGGCCGCACGATGAGCGGAAATTTCAGATCGGGAACGATATTGGAAATATCATCCGGCGATTGGGCAATCGCCATCAGCTCGGCACGCGCCACGCCATGGGTTGCGGGAATCTCGATCCCGTCGATGCCGCGCAACAGGCCATGCAGCTTGTCGCGATCGAGGTTGCGGACAGAACCGGGCCCGTTGAGCAGCGGCCGCGGCCAGCGTGGCGCCATCGAATCGATCTTGCGCAGGGCGTCGGCGCATTCTTCCGAATCCGACGCGATCACGATCGCCACATCATGTTCGGGAAGCGGCGTCGGCAATTCGACACCCGCGACGACATAAAGCGTCTGCAATTCGATGCCGGAATTTTCCAGGAGAAATTCGATCGGGGTGTTGCCGCCCATGTCGATCGCGGCCGCCAGCGCCAGCACGCGCAATTTCGGCTGTTCCGACGAACATGGCGAACGATACAGTTGATGAAAGGCGAGCACTTCCGCCTGGATCGCCATTCCCGTCTGCTTGTCGCCGAGAAGCTGGGCGATCAGCGACAGATCGAGGCCCTCGCCTGCTTCCGCGGTGCCGTCGGCAAGCCTGCCAATCAGCTGATCTCGCAAAGGACGCAGGTCGGCGCCTCCGAACGCCATCGCCGTCAGCCTGGCAAAGCCGATTCGGTCCGCGCTCGGATAACGCGCAAGGCTGGTCGCGATATTCTCACCGTCCATGAGAGGCATCCATTGGTTTGAGCCCGTCCAGATCGGCGAGCAGGGATTCAAGATTGGCGATCGCAGTCGCGGCCTGGTCGATGGCGCGTTGCAGGTTGCGATGAGCCGTTTCCGTGTCGGAAGACCAGGCCTCCGAGACCAACCGCGCGCTCGCGCTGATCCGAAGTGCGGCTGACGGCGAAGAATCGCGTCCCAAAGGAATGCCCAAGGCAACCGGCTGGCCGATGAGGCAGGCTTGCGCCGACGGCTTCAAGTCGCCCGGCGCGACGTGGCCGGCGAGCGCGCGATAGAGCGTCCGGCATTCGGAAAGCGAGGCAATGCCCTCGCCTCGCCGGATCACAAAGGAAAAGATCGTGCGCCCGGCCAACTCTTCATCGGCATCGTCAAGCGGCCGTTCCTGCCACGGCAACAGATCGAGCCAAGGCGATGCGGCGATCAAGCGTTCGACCGCCTGGCCGAAGGTCTTCAGCGCGGCGTTACGAAAGGAATCCGGCACGCGGTAATAGGCGCCGATTTCCTCGATCGCGGCTTCCCAGCGCAGCCATTGGCCGAAATTCGTCCGGACCGGAAAGCGCGCGCGCAGCAGCGGCCAGTTCTGCGGCCAGTCGCTGCGGCTGATGTATTCGAGAAGGCCTTCCGGAACGGCGCTGGTCGAGTCGAGTGCAGACGCAAACTTGCCCGGCACCAGCAACGCGCCGCTGAAGGGCGGCCCGGTGAAGAACTTCGAACCCGTGACGATCACGATATAGCCGCGCGCGAGATATTTTCGCAAACGCGGCCGGCCAATGCGCATCTGGCAGGCATCGACGACGACCTGAACGTCATCGGGCCAGCGCGCCGTGATCGCTTCAAGACATTCATCGCTCGGCGCCCGCCAGCCGAATTTCGAGGCGTCCATGACCTGAAGCAAAACTTTGCTGCCGCCCGCGACGACACGTTCGACCGCGTCGAACACCATTGTATCGCTTGCGACAGCCGAATGGGCCTGCCCGGCCCCGTCGAACAACGGAAGCGTGACGCTAGTCAGAGCGCCAGTGAGGCCCGCAATCGGTTCGCCCTTTTGAACCCGGCTTCCATTCGCCGTTGCCACGCTGAAATGGCAGCCGCGCGCCGTATTGACCGTTCCGCTGCCGGTCTGGTCGGCCGCGACCACGACCGTGACAAGATCTGGCCCGAGCAGCGCGCGTGCGAGAAACAGCGCCTGAAGTTGCGAATCTGTACCCGACGGAGAAAACACGACGTCGGCCAGGTCAGGCGCGAGACCAAGATGAGCCTTCAATTCGGCCCGCATCGCCTCAACGCGGGCGTCGAAGGCGGCTTCGATCCCGACCTCGATCGCCGATCGCATCAAGGTGTCGCGCGCGGCTTCTGCGCGGTGGTACGCGCGCGCCGAAATCGAGGTCGCCGTGCTCGAGGAAAAGCTCAGCGTGTCCGGGCAAGGCGATGGCTGACAGCCATATTCGTTCAAACCGCTTGCGGGATTGATCGTCAGCCGCGTATCGCCGCCTGCCGCCAGCAGTAAATTGAGCGGCGCGAACAGTTCGGCCATTGCAGAAGCCGACCGCGGCCGGCCCGCGAGGCCTTCCGTCTCCGACACCTGGAATCGAACGCTACCCTGCAGCATCGAAGACCCCACACTCCCGGCAGTTGCGCCAGGCGGTGCGACAAAGAGCACCATTGGCAGCTAACGCGGCGTTAACCGGCGTTAAGACAAGTAAACAGCTATGGTTAACGAAAGCTTTATGGCGTCCCGAAGTACCCTCGCCGCTCTCACGACTGCCTTTTGCTTTAGCCGCCCGGCACCAGGAACTTGGTCAGGCTCAGTCCGGCCAGGATCGAGGTGGTCTGGTAGGAAGCCGACAAGGTCGTTTGCAGCTGCAGGATCTGACTTGCGACCTGATCGGTGGATATGGTCTCGGTGCTATCGACGAGGTTCTGGAGCTGGGTTTGGGTCTGGGTCTGCCGTGCAGTAGCGGCCTGCATCTGGGTCTGGGCGGCGGCGAAATCGGTCTGAATATCCGCAATCGTCTGCTGCCCCGGCTGCGATGTCAGGTTGGTCGCGATGCGTGAGGAAAGGGCCGCGGCCTGTGCGGATGAATTGGTCCCGGTCGGCGAAAAGGTCACCGCCGCGAAAACCGCAACGCCCTGGAGCTGCTGGCGGATCGCCTGCTCGTTGGCCTGGGCGCCATAATTGACCGTGATCCCGGAATCGATCTGGGCATTGGATGACGAGCGCGGATCGGCCGAGGAATTTCCGGTGTACCAGGCAACCGTGTCGGCCGAGCCATTGACCAGCGTGGTCGCACTCGCCGCCGGCGACGGAACGCGCAGCGGCGGCTGCGGCGCAGTGATGGTCGTGCCAGACGTGCCGGTGGTGGTATCGGCATTGCCCGTCCCAAAGCCCAAGGCCGCCAGCGCGGACTGCGCATTGGTGTCCGTCGACGAGGTGGTGATCGAAAAACTGGCGGCATTCGGCGTGTTGATCGTGACGGCGCCGCCGTCGATGCTGGAAGGCGTCGAGGTGCCGGTGATCGAATCGATCGCCGACAAGAGATTGCCGACCGTGCCGCTCGCCGGGTTGATATTGTAGCTCGGCCCCGTCAACGAGGTCGGGTTGTTTGAGAACGTAATCGTGGTGCCATCGACGGTGATGGCGTCGCCGTTTTGAAAACCCGTGGTGAGTGAATCCGAGCCCGCGGTGCCCGATAGCGCGGTCGCGCTCGTGATCGGGGTCGGCGGCGTTGTGCCCGACTGGTTGGTGGCGACGCTACCGACCGCGCTGCTGGAGGGATCGAAGAAGTCATTGCCTGCGGCAACTGCAGAAGCCGCGACCAGGTCGGTGTTCGCCACTGTGCCGATCGCCGTGTTTAACGCCGAATTCAAGTTGGCGGCCGTGGCAGCCGGCGTTGAACCGATCGCAAAGGTGTTGGCCGGCGCCGGTGTGGTGCTCGACGCCGTCAACGTCACGGACGATGTCGTGCCGTCCGGCAGATTGAAGTTGAGCATCACCGCGTCGCCCGGATTGGGATTGGTCGAGCCGAAGCTGAACGATACCGCGGCCGGCGAACCGGACGGACCGGTCACGGTTGCCCCCGTCAGCGACGACGTCACCGAACTCAGCTTCAGGCCGAACGGAGATCCGGCGGCGTCTTCGGCGACCGAGAACGACGTCGTCGTAGCGGGCGCCGTTCCCGTGGTGGTCGGCGTCGAAATCGTAAGACGGCCGAGGCCGGTGGTGCCGTCGGCGACCGCGCGTTCGGCAATGACCTGCTTCAAACCGGCCTGGGTGCCGCTGCCGTTGAGAATCGAATTGGCGTCGGCAACCGCCGGCGTGTTGATGGCGCTGCCCGAAAACAGAAAACGGTCGCCGGCCTGGGTGTTGAGAATACCCACCATCGAGGAAAGCTCGGTCAGCGCATTCTGCTGCCCGATGGTCTGTCCGGTGTTATTGAGGTCCTGCGGCGTGGAGGCCGCGTCACTCTGCACCGTGGTGGAGATGGCCGACAACGACTGCAACGCGGTGTTGGCGGCGTTGATGCTGGTGTTGACGTTGGTGATCGTGGTGGTGAACGCCGAGATGTTGGACAGTTGCGACCGCGCGGCGATCGCAAAGCTCTCGCCGGAGCCCATGCCGGAATAGGTGGTCGACTTCTCGCCGGTTGCGAGCTGCGTCGACAGGTTCGTCAATTGATTGTTGAGGTTCAGGACCGCTTGGCCGAACAGCGAATTATTGAAGCCGATACTGTTTATCGCCATCTGAAAATCACCTTACACTTGGGCCTGCATCAGGGTCTGCATCATGCTTTGAACGACCGACATCACGTGGGCGTTGGCGGCGTAGGAATTCTGCAAGGCGATCAGGTTCGACAGTTCGCTGTCGATGTTGACCGCCGAGGTCGAGTTGAATTTTTGCTGCAACGTGCTGACGACGACGCTCTGGCCCTGCTGCAACTGCGTCGCGGAAGAAGCCGCGGCCGCCTGCTGGCTGACGAATTGCTGCAAATAGCTGCCGATGGTGCCGGTGAACGGCGCCGTCGTCGAACCGAGGCCGGTTTTCGGCGAATAAGTGAAGTTGGACGTCGTCAACTGCGAGAAGATGAAGTCCGAGCGGGTATTGTCACCGGCCGGCGTCGGCGGATTGGTGCTGTACGTCGTCAGGTTCGCCGGATTGGCGAGCAGCGCCGGATTGACCGCGATGCGGCTGGCGAGCCCGGTCATTTCGGAGCCGCTGCTGGTGATCGCGCCGGTGTAGGGCGAGCCCGCGTCGGTGAACAACGGCAACTGCGCGCTGCCGCTGGTCAGCGACGTCACCGTGGTCGTGGTCGAGGCCGAATTGATCGTGACGCCGGAAGCCGAGCTGGTGACGACCTGCAACGTGTTGCCGGATGGATTGGTGAACGACAGGCCAGCCTGGCCGAGCGCCGTGGACAGCTGCGACGCCACCGAAGCGGTGGTGCCGGAAAAGTCGATCCCGATCACCTGCGGACTGGCGCCCGGCTGGCTCGGCAGCGGCAGCGCTTTCGGATCGTCGACGGCGACGATCTGCACCTGCTGCTGAACACCGGACGAGCTGGTGTAGGTCAGATTGACCGTGTTGCCCGCCTGCACATTCGACAGATCGAGCGTGAAGCCGGAGGTCGACGCGGTGGGCGTAACCGCGGTGCCCGGCGTGGTCTGGTCCGACAGCGAGCTCGAAAGCGTCGCGGCGAGCTGGTCGACCTGGGCCTGCGCCTGCACCAGGGTCGTATCGCGCAATTGAAGATCGGCGGCGATTTGCCCCGATGTGACCACGTTGTTGGAGACGACGTCGAGGCTCGAGCCGTTCGGAAGCGAAATGGTCAGCGTGCCGACGCCGGACAGCGCCGGATTGGCATTGTACAGCGACGTCGGGCTCAGCGTTCCCGGCGAGGTGAAGTTGAACTTGGAAGCGAGCCCGTCACCGACGAGCTGAATGCCGGTCGAAGTGAACACGTTGGCCTGGTTGGAGCTATCGACCGTGACCTTGACGTCGACCAGGTTCGACAGGTCGTTGATGGCGCTGTCGCGCTGATCCTCCAGCGTCGCGGCGGAAGGATCGGTCGGACTCATGCTCTGGAGTTTGGTGTTGAGCGCGGCAATCTGCTGCATGTCGGTGTTGGCTTGTGCCACCGAGTTGCCGATGTCCTGCTGGACATTGGTGCGCAGCGTCTGAATGCCCTGCGATGTCGTATTGAGTTGCTGCGCGAGCGCCTGCGCCGCACTCAACGCCGTGGTCTGGGCCGACAACCCGGTCGAAGAGGTCTGAAGCGCCTGGATCGCGGAGCTGAAATTGTTGAGCGCCGTTTCCAGCGTGCCGGTGCCTCCGGGCGTGCCGTAAATACTTTGCAGCTGGGTAAGGATATTCGAGGTCTGATTGGCAAAACCCGCGCCGCCGGTCTCGGTCCGCAACTGGCTCTGAACGAACGAGTCGATGTCACGGCTGACGCCGGTGACCAGCGCCGAGGCGCCGGCACCACCGGTCGGCTCCTCGATCTGGTTGACGGACTCGGCGACATAGCCGGTCGTGTTGGCGTTGGCGACGTTCGACGACGTAATTGCGAGCGAGGCCTGATTGGCGGTCAGGCCGGACATCGCATTGGCAAGGGCAGCACTCAAACCCATCTTTATCGCCCGCTTTTAATTACATCACGCCGGCGTGGCCCGCGTCGATCAACGCAACACGTTCAGCAAACTCTGAACCATGTCGTTGGCCGTGGTGATCACCTTGGTGTTGGCCGAATACGCCTGCTGGGTCACGATCAGCTTCGTGAATTCGTCGGCGATGTCGGTGTTGGAGCCTTCGAGCGACGAGCCGGAGATCGTTCCGGACGCGCCCTGGATCGCCGCGCCGGACTGCTCGGTGGCCGCATAGGCCTGGCCGTCGAGGGCTTGCAGGTAATTGGTCCCGTTGAAGTGCGACAGTGTGATCGCGGCGAGGTCGATGTTCTGCCCGTTGGAGAAAGTGCCGACCACCGTGCCGCTGTTGTTGATGGCCACCGACTGGAGTTGGCCGGCGGCAAAGCCGTTCTGCGTGATCTGCCCGACGGTCGCCGTGCCGCTGGTCGAAGAAAATTGAGTCAAGGCGCCGGAAGCGAAGTTGAGCTGAACGTCACCAACGGATTGACCGCCCACGGTGAGGCCCGGAATGGTGATACCGCCGCCGGTGGGACTGGTCAGATTGCCGTTCGAGTTGAAGGTGAAATTCGTACCGACGTTGGTCCAGGCGGTTTGCGAACCGGTGGCGCTCGGGTCGCTCTGATAGAACAGATTCCAGGTGCCGGGCGCGGTCATGGCCCAGCGAAGCTGGACGTTCACCGGCGTGCCGGCCGAGTTATAGACGGTGATGGCGCCGCCGCTGATGCTTTCATTGTCGAAGGTCGTGACGTCGGAGGCGACGACAACACCGTGCCCCGGGAAGCCGCCACCGCTCGGCACCGCTGCCGGCAGGGTACTGGTGGCGGTTGTGAAACCCAACGATTTCATGATGCCGGAGGCGTCGGCGGTGATGGTAAGACCGTTGCCTGTAAGCTCGCCGGTCACCGGATCTGTCGTGCCGGCTGTGCCTGAATTCAGCGTGACCTTGCCGGTCGAGTCGATGCTGCTGGGATTTGTGGTGTTGCCGCTGGCCAAGTCGAGAGACTTGAGAAGATCTCCGACCGTGTTGCCGACGCCGAGAACGATCGACGGCGGGGTCGTTGCGGTGTTGAGGGTCGGCGTTGGAGCCGGGCTCGCGGTGCTCGTAAAACTAATTGTCACGCCGTCGACGGTAAGCGTGTCACCGCTGGCGACACCCGGGCTCGGGCTCAAATTGCTCAACAACGTGCTGCCGGTAATTGCAGCCCCGCCGATGTCCGTGGCGGCGTTGCCGACGTCAGATGTGTTGGCGAGTGCCGCCGGCGGCGTGCCCGTGACGGTTGGATTGTTGGCGCCGAAGTCGGCCCCGCTGAGACCGCCCTTGGCGGTGATCGACCCGGTCGGGGCGTTCGGGCTGGCCGTCGTCACCGGCACCGTCGGCAGGTTCGCGGCATATTGAATTGCTGTCGTCGCCTGCGCCGGAACGAAGTTGTTGTTGAATTGCAAGACGGTCGGCACGCTGCCGAGCGGGTTGCCGGTTTTCGGATCGACCGCCGTGCCCATCAGGTAGTAGCCGGCGCTGTTGACCAGATAGCCTTGCGCATTGACCTGGAAATCGCCGGCGCGGGTATAGTCCGTGACGCCGTTAAAGGTCGGGGTGCCGTCGGTGACGCCGGTCGGCTGTTGCACGTCGAAGAAGCCGTCGCCATTGATCGCGATGTTGGTCGCGACTGTCGAAGCGGAGACCGTACCCTGCGTGGTGATGGTCTGTTGCGCGAGCGCTTTGACGCCACCCGCCACCTGCGATTGCGGGTTCAGCGCGTCCGGGATCAAATCCTCGAAGCTGGTGTCGATGCCTTTGTAGCCGACAGTGGAGGCGTTCGCGATGTTGCCCGAGATGTTCTGCAACGCGAAGGATTGAGACTGCAGGCCGCTCACTGCTGTCGTAAGCGCGTCGAAGATACCCATAACTTTATCTCCACATTCGATTCATAGGCCGCGCGGCGGTTGCCCACGCATGGCCTTGCTCGAGGGAGACATGGCAATCGCCGTGCCAAATACGGGATGCGAGTTATTTCAGGCACTTAAACAAAAAAGCCCCGGTCCGAGGACCGGGGCACAATTGCCGGGCGGGCAACAATTGCCGGGAGCAAAGTTCCGCTTTACTCAACTTGCCGTCGCCGCCCCCGGATGGAATTGCAGCGCAAAACCGTCCATGCAGTAGCGCAGGCCGGTCGGCTTCGGACCGTCATCGAAGACGTGGCCGAGATGGCCGCCGCAGCGGCGGCAATGGATTTCGCTGCGCAACATGCCGAAGGTGCGGTCTTCCCGTTTACCCACGGCATTGTCCAGCGGCTGATAGAAGCTCGGCCATCCGGTGCCGCTTTCGAATTTGGTCTCGGACGAGAACAGCGGCAGGTCGCAACCGGCGCAGGCGAAGGTGCCTTTGCGGTGCTCCTTTAGCAGCGGGCTGGTCCATGGACGCTCGGTGCCTTCCTTGCGCAGGATTTCATATTGCTGCGGCGTCAGCTGGGCGCGCCATTCCGCGTCGGTCTTTTCGACCTCGAATTTTTCCGCGGCGTTGGCGGGTTCGCCGCGCAGCCAACGCAGCGCCGCAACGCCAAACAGACCGGCAGTGGTAGTAAGCAGGATACGGCGATCGATCATTGGATATCTCCGTGCGAGGCGTCATATAGGTTCTGTGCCAAATACGGGCCGCTGGAGAGAAAGTTACACCCGTCCGACGGACAATTTGTCACGTTTCTGCGAGGCGGCCGTGGCAAAGGTATCAGTGGCCCCCCTCGCCCGGGCTTGCCGCAACCGATGGCTGCCGCGGCTCGGCAGGCGGAGGGCGATTACGCTGATTTGGATTTGGGCCCGGCGGCGGCCGGGGCCGCAACGGCCCTATTCCCGCAAGCCTATTAGCTTCGGCCAACCGCGCCTCGCGGATACGCTCCTGCGCGCGCAGCCGCTCGCGATAACGGGCAAGCGCGCCGGCGGCTGCTGAACTTCCGCGTTCCCATAGTCCAATCAGGTGGCCGGCGACCCGCCCGGTGGCGCCGCCCGCCCATACCAGTTCGAACGGCGAAAACAGCCGCCAGCGCTCGTCGCCCCAGAGAATGCTGCGGGCAATCAGTTGCCCGGCCATCGCGCTCGTACCCATTCCTTGCCGGCCGAAACCGCTCGTCACCCAAAGACCCCGGCGCAGCTGGCCGATCTGCGGCATGCCATGCACAGTCTGACCGATGGCGCCGCCCCATACGTCCGTGACTTGCACCCGCCCAAGCTGCGGAAAAACCGTACGGATCCGACGCGCGATGGTGGAGGCAAATCGCTGAGGTCGGGCATCCCAGGTGGTCTCCGGGCTCGCCCACATCAAACGGTCGCCGTCAACGATCCGGAACTGATCGATGCCGTCGGTATCGACCACCGATCCCTTGAAGGCGATCGCGTCAGCCAGGCGATCGCCGAGCGGCTCGGTGATCCCGGCATAACGCCAGACCGGCAGCAGCGTCTCCGACAGGCGCCGCGAGGGCGCGCCGAGATGCACGTTGCCGGCCAGGACGATGTGCGAGGCGCGCAACCGCGCCGACGGCGTGACGATGCGCTTGCGGATTCCGGACGCGTCGATGCCGACCACCGGCGTTTCCTCGAAAATCCGCGCGCCTGCCCGCTTCGCCAGCTCCGCCAGGCCCTGTAGATATTTGCGGCCGTCGACCTGGAAGGCTTTCGGGAAGTAGATGCCGTGGAAATAACGATCGGTCTTGAGTTGCGCGCGGACCTGATCGATTTGCCATCCCTCGACTTCGGTCCCGAAGTCTTCGCCCAGCATTTGCAGTTCGCTGATCAGGCGATCGCCGACATCGATGTTGGAGACTTCGAGCGCTCCCTCGGTAACCGCAATCCCCGGCATCAATTGTTCGGTGGCCTGGGCGCGGACATATTCGGCGCCCGCTTTCGACAAATCCCAAAGCTCTTTGGCATCTTCCAGGCCGATGCGTGCAACCAGGTCCTTCAGCGCCAGACCATAGCCCGGCATCACCGTGCCGAGCAGGCTGCCCGAGGCACCCCAGCCGACATGGCGGCCTTCCAGCACTACGACGCTGGCGCCGAGGCGCGCCGCCTCCAGCGCCACCGTCAGGCCGGCAAGCCCCGCGCCGACCACGCAAATGTCGGCATCGAGGTCAAAAGTCAGCCGTGCGCGGGTGGCGTCGCCGACGCCGGTATCGCCCGTGAGGATATCGCTCATAGCGTTGTCTTAAGGGATTGATCTGGTGCTTGTCACTAGATGCTACTCTGTACATTAATCCAACGAGCTTTGGTCGAATCGGAAACCGTCATGCGCCGTTTGATGCTGCTTCGGCACGCCAAGACCGAAAATGATGCGCCAAGCGGCCGCGATCAGGACCGCAGACTGGACAACCGTGGCCGCCTTGATGCTGCCGAGATTGGCGCCTGGATCGGCCGCAATCCGCCCTTCCCGAGCCTCGTACTGGTTTCTCACGCGGTGCGTGCGCTGCAGACCTGGGAAATCGCCTGGGAAGCGATGAAGGAGCTTGTGCCGGCGCCGCAGGTCGAACTGGTGCCGGAACTTTACGGCGCCGATCTCTCGCAGCTGCTCGAAACCATTCGCAATGCCTCCGTTGCCGATCCGAAGCGGCTGATGCTGGTCGGACACAACCCCGGAATGCACGAACTCGCGGTCACGCTCGCCGGTCACGGCGATCCCGCCGGGCGCGGCGCCTTGGCCGACAACCTGCCGACATCAGGTCTTGCGATTCTCGATTTCGACATCGACGACTGGGCCGATGTCGGAATCCGGCGCGGCAGCCTGGAGGTGTTCGTGAGCCCCAAATTATTAAAGCAGGCCTCGGGCGGTTGAGCTTCGACGGCTCCTGTCGCTCAAAGCCCCTTTTAGCGTCCCACTTCTTCTTCTAGGCTCTTCACCGGCCGGGCGCGCTTTGGAACCGATTCCCAAGGAGCGTTCCGGCATCCTTCCAGGGAGGCGCAGATGTTCAGCTCCATCCTCGTGCCGCTTGATCTTTCCGACACCGATCTGGCGCGCCCCGCCATCGCCACGGCTGCTACCCTTTCGAAAACCTGGAGCGGCAAGGTGCGACTGCTCAATGTCCTGCCGATGACGCCGGTGATGCTGGCCGAATATGTTCCGGCCGACTTCGACGTGCAGCAGCGCGAAACGTCGGAGGAAGCACTCACCATCGTTGCGCGCGAGTCCGGCATCGAGGCCAGCCGCATTTCGACCGCCGTGCGGCAGGGCGGCATCTATCACGAGATCCTCGAAGAGGCCGCCGCGGTCAAAGCCGATCTGATCGTCATGACCTCGCACCGGCCGGCGATGCGCACCTATTTCCTCGGTTCCAACGCCGGTCATGTCGTCCGCTACGCCAAGTGCTCGGTGCTGGTGGTGCGGCACTAACTTAAATATCGTAGCTTAGTCCTTACGGCAGCAACGCTTTCGGCAGATCGGCAAACGTATAGGTGAGCGGCCGGTTGCGGGCGATGAAGCCGCCGACCTGCCAGGCAAACAGGGCGGCGAAGCCGACGAGAAACAGCGCGCCCGCCCATTCGCCCGATACGATCGAGCGCAACAATAGCCCGCTCATTGCGATCGCCAGCAGCACCACGCACACAATCGCCGCCGCATAGACCCGCGGACCAAGGCCGCCGGTCAGCACGGCCTGGCTGCCGGCCTTTGCCATGCGCGCATGCAATTCGATAATGAAGTCGCGATAGTCCTTGTCCTGCGGCGCCATCAGCGCCGCGGTCTGCCAACTGGTCGAGAGAATGGCGAGCCGTCCCCCATCGATCTTGCCGATGTCGGCGCGAAACCGCCTCGCCTGCATCGACACCGGGCGATAGGACAGCCGCACGGTTGCAATGTCGGTATAAGGCCAAAGACCGGTGCGGCCGGCGATCCGCCACGACAGTCCCTGCTCGGTCAATTCAAAGAGGTGGGCCGAGCCGACCAGCGACGCCCTGTAGGCGTAATGGAGGCCGGTTGGGTCGGACGAAGCTGACAGCATCGGCGGGGAGTTGCCCTTCACCAGGTTGCGCGATGGTAGCGCCTAATGCGACAGGCACGCCCAGAAAAATGCCGCGGTCGCGAGTCCTCCCAGCACGGTTCGCACCGCATGAATGGCACCCCACTTCACAACAAGCGCGCGCGTCGGCGCGGCGGCCTTGTCGATATCCGTCGCCAGCAAGGCGTCGTTGACCGGCTTAATGACAATCAGGGTCCATGGCCATGGCGCAATGATCAGGATGGCGCCGACCAGGAAAGCGGTGTCGGAAACCCGCCACCACGCCAGCAGTCCGAACAGGAAGCCCACCACCGCGAGCGGCGCCTGCATCGCCGCTCCACGCTTGTAGGCCGGCTTCCATTCGGCGAGGAGCGCGCGATCGTCGAGCGTCAGCCGCGCAGGCTGCTCGGCGAAATTCACGTAGAACGCCGCACCTGCAAATATCGCAGACGCGATCAATGCGAGAAGGCCGAACGTCATGGCTAAACCTTAGTAGTCAAAGACCAGCTTGCGCCGATCGCCTGCCTCATTCTACAACCGCGTCATGCCTGAGACGACTCCATTTCCAAGCCGCCTGATCCTCGCCGCTGCCGCGATCTCGGGCGTGCTGCTCGCGCTCGCCGTCCATATGCTCGGGGCAAGGTTGGGGCTCGATCTCGGTGGCCTGTGGCGATCCGACATCCGCGAATTCATGCCGGTCAGTGCCGCATTGGCGTGGTGGCTGATCGCTACCGTGGGCTTTTGTGGCGGCTATTTTACCGCGACGCTGATGCACAGCGCCGCGGCAGGGCAGATTCCGCAACGGATGCGGCAGTTCCTGATCGTGGTCGGCGTGCTGGTGCTCGCGGGCGCAGGCCAGGCCGCCTCCGGACCAAGCTCGATCACGACGGTCGCCGGTGTCATGGCCGGATTTGCGGCGCTTGCCCTCGGCGCGGCGATGGCGTTTTGCGGCGCCCATTTCGCGCTCCGCAAGGCATAACGTCAGTCTCGCTTTGCCGCACCTCGCCAGATCACCGCGCCGGCAATCAACAGAAACACCCCCGAGATGACCAGCGACAGATGTGCGCCGCGCATGAACGTATCCGGCTGGCCAACCAGCGCGCCGAACAGCGCCACGCCGAGCACGCTGCCGGTCTGCCGGGTCGCATTGAGCACACCGGCCGCGATCCCGGAGCGTGACTTCTCCACGCTGCCAAGCAGTGTCGCGGTGAGCGGCGGCACCAACAGGCCAAGGCCGCCACCGATGATCATGAGCTGCGCCAGTGTCTTGGAGTAGGACGTGCCCGGCTCGATGCCAAGCAGCATCAGGCAACCAAGCGCCGTCAACGCACTGCCCACGGCAATCGTTGCGGGCGCGCCGATGCGCTCGGAGATGCGTGCGGCAAGAAGGTTGGCCGGCAGCACCATGCCCATCATCGGAACGAAGGCGAGGCCCGTTTGAAGCGGCGACAGGCCGTTGACGCGCTGGAAATACAGGCTGAACACAAAGATCAACCCGTAGAACGCGATGTTGACGAGCAGGCCTACCAGCGATGTCAACGCGAACAGCCGATGCGCGAACAGTGAGAGCGGCAGCATCGGGTGCGATGAGCGCGCTTCCTGCGCGACGAACAGCAAGGCAAGCAGCGCCGAGCCCACAAAGCCTGCGATCACGAAGGGGTTGCCGAAGCCCAGCGCGCCGCCCTCGATGATAGTGCCGGCGAGACAGCCAAGCGCTGCGATCGCCAGAATCTGGCCGGGCGAATCGACTTCACGCTGTTGATTGCGCGTGGTCTCAGTGGCGTAGCGCCAGCTCAACCAAAGCCCGGCAATGCCGATTGGCAGATTGACCAGGAAGATCGAGCGCCAGCCGATCAGCGCGATCAATGCACCACCGGCCAACGGTCCCGCCGTGAGCGCGAGGCTGGCGCCTGCCGCCCAGATTCCGACCGCGCGGCCGCGGCCGCGTTGATCGGGATAGGCATGATTGAGCAATGCCAGCGAGTTGGGAACCAGAACGGCGGCGCCCAATCCCTGCACCGCTCGCGCCGCGATCAGCACGGTGGAGTTGGAAGCCAGCGCACAGGCCAGCGAAGCGGAGGTGAAAATGGCGAAACCGGTCATGAAGACGCGTTTGGCGCCGATGCGGTCGCCAAGCGCGCCGGCGGTCAGAATGAAGGCGGCAAAGGCAATGGTGTAGGCGTTGACGACCCATTGCAGCTCCGACACGCCGCCGCCGAGCGAGCTGCCGATCCGATCGAGCGCCGTGTTGACGATGGTGACGTCGAGTTGCACCACGCCGTAACCGAGGCTCATGGCAAACAGCGTCAGCGATGCCGACAGGCCCCGCGACGGCTGTTGTTCCGAAACCCGTTCAGCCGAAGAATTCTCGCAATTCCGCTCTCTCTTCGAACTCGCCTCGACCGTGGCCGGAACCGGCTCAAGTTTGATGGCTGCGTTTGGCATAGGCTATCTCCGTCAGTGCCGCAGGCCCAACGTGAGAGATAGCTATTCGGTTCGGATCAATACTTCGATCAACGACGAAATGTGGTTTCCCTGAGCGGTGGTTCCACCGGAATATTCGCGAAGACGCGCGTTACGCGCCCGGGCGGCGCGTCGGCAGCTGGACGTCCCAGGCCAGTCCCACCAGGACGAAAAGGCGCAGCAAGAGATATGTGAGGTCGATCTCCCACCAGTGCCGTTGATTGCAGGCACAGCTCGGCTCGGCGTGGTGATTGTTGTGCCAGCCTTCGCCGCTCGCGAGGATCGCCACCAGCACGTTGTTGCGGCTGTGGTCGCCGGTGTCGTAGTTCTGGTAGCCGAACACATGGGACAATGAATTCACGCTCCAGGTGATGTGCCAGACCACGACCGTGCGCACGACCACGCCCCACAGCCAGATGCTTGCGCCGAACTGAACTGCCGCCATCAGGCTGCGGCCAAGCGCCAGCGCGATCAGGAAGCCGATCGCATAATAGATCACCGACTGTATCAGCGTGATCCACACGACATGGCGCTCGATAAAGCGGTAGAAGCCGTCGCGCAAAATGTCGCGCGCATAGCGGTCATAGGCGACCTGACGGCCGAGGTCGGTGTTTTCCAGAAACAGCCAGCCCATATGCGACCAGAAGAAATTGACCAGCGGGCTGTGCGGGTCGGGACGTTCATCCGAGCGATGGTGATGCATGCGGTGCGTCGCCACCCAGCGCGCCGGCGTATCCTCCACGCACCAGACCGCGAGGATGGCAAAGGCGTGCTCCAGCCAGAGCGGACATTTGAAGCTGCGATGGGTGAGCAGGCGGTGATAGCAGAGGTTCATCCCGCAGGCGCCGTACACATAGATCCCGACAAAGGCGAGCACGGCGCCGGATGTCGAGTAGAACCATGGCACGAACGCCAGAAGCGCCAGCAGATGATAGGTGCCGACAGCACCCACATATCGCCAATTGATCCGCCGCTCGCTTGCCCCCAGCGGAAGCGGCAGCGCTACAGGTCTTGCGACCGGACAGGTCAGGGTGGTTTGAAGTGGCTCTTCCAAAATTCCTCACGCCTCATCGATCGGGGCATATTTTTTACACGATTGCCAGCCGTCCGCGAGACCAGACTACAGGAAATTTGTAGCAATAAACGGGCTTTAGGCCGATTCTATCGCCCTTTGTCTAGGGTTCCCTGGAGAACCCTCCGAAGCGCAACCAACGAACACGCCGCGGGGCGGAAAGACAATCCACCCGCGGCGTTTCGTTTAGTGGCGAACAGGTCAGCCAGCAGCGCGAAGATTGATCTTGCCCTCGGCGAGCGAGGTCAGCTTCTTGTCGGTGATCCGTTCTTCATCGAGCGTCTTCTGCAGAATGCTCGCGCAGTCGTTGCGGCCGAGCAGCCGGGCCCAGGCGATCAGGCTGCCGTAGCGGGCGATTTCGTAGTGCTCCGCCGCCTGGCCTGCATTGATCAAGGCTGCGTCGAGGACCGACTTGTCGGCAACTTCGCCGGCAACCTCGTCGGCTTCCTCGATGATGCCGTCGATCGCCGGACAATCGACCGCCTTCACTTCCGTGCCCCACATCCGGAAGACCTCCTCAAGGCGCTGCACATGGGTCCTGGTTTCCTCGAGATGGGTCAAAAAGCCTTGCTTGAGCATCTTGTCCGTCGCCTTGTCGGCCATCTTCGGCAACGCCTTCACAAGTTGTTTCTCGGCGTAATAGATGTCCTGCAACTGATGGACGAACAGATCGTTCATGGTCTTGATGTCGCGGGTAAAGATTCCCATCGTTTTTCAATCCTTCGCGTTTGGGGAACACCATCGCGCGCCCTTTTGTCTCGCTGCCCACGCCGATATGTTCGATTTGCCCCGCCTTGTTGCTAACCGATGGGTATGCGTGATGTTCCTGAGCGGAGCGAAAACCTCACAATGGGGAACATCGGGAACGTTTGCGGGCCTAAAGAAGGCTCCCCGGTTTTTGACCGGCCGCCGGCTCGATTCCCGGAATACCGCAACCTATCTAAAGGCATGGCCGAGGCCGATGCGCGACAGTCCGTCGCTTTGTCAAGGACTGCACAAGCAAAGGTTTTTGCCGTATGTGTCTGGTTTACACAGCGATCGGCACCAGGTGCCGTGATCGCTTCAGGAGGCCGGCAACGCCGTTGCGGCCCTGCCGGGAGGATGAATGGTTCGGCTATTGGCCATGCTGAGGCGTGGCTTCAAGGAACGGATAGGCTGGAAACGGGTGGGAATTGCCGCCAGCCTCGTCATTATCGCCTTTGCGATTACGACCCTCGTTCGCACGCTGAAGGGCATCGATACCGGCGTCATGCTGGTGGCGCTGACCGACATCCCGCCCCACCACATCGTGCTCGCCGCGTTGTGCGTCGTGGCGGCGTTCTGCACCCTGACGTTCTATGATTTCTTTGCGCTGCGCACCATCGGCAAGAAGCATGTGCCCTACCGCATTGCGGCGCTGTCCAGCTTCACCAGCTACTCGATCGGCCACAACATCGGCGCCACGGTCTTTACCGGCGGCGCCATCCGCTTCCGGATCTATTCGGATTACGGCTTGAGCGCCGTCGACGTCGCCAAGATCTGCTTTCTTTCCGGTCTGACGTTTTGGCTCGGCAATACCTTTGTGCTCGGCATCGGCATGGCCTGGCACCCCTGGGCGGCCTCCGCCATGGACCAGTTGCCGCCCGCGATCAACCGGCTGATTGCCTTCGGCGTGCTCGGCGCCATTGCCGCCTATTTCGTCTGGCTCAGCCTTGGCGAGGAACGGCGCGAGCTCGGGCAAAACGGCTGGAAGGTCCGCCTGCCTTCGGCGCCGTTGACGCTGGTGCAGATCCTGATCGGCGTGGTCGACCTCGGTTTCTGCGCGCTTGCGATGTATTTGCTGATGCCGGCCCAGCCGGGCATCGATTTCATCTCGCTCGCCGTGGTGTTCATCCTGGCCACGCTGCTCGGCTTTGCCAGCCACGCGCCCGGCTCGATCGGCGTGTTCGATGCCGCCATGCTGGTCGCCCTGCCGGAATTCGGCAAGGAGCAATTGCTGGCGACGCTGGTGGTGTTCCGTATCCTTTATTTCATGATCCCGTTCGGGATCGCGATCTCGATCATGGGTGCGCGCGAGCTTTGGCTCAACGTGGTGCAGCCATGGCAGCAACGGCGCAAACAGGCCGGGCTTTCTTGTACCGTGCTACGCACCGAGACGACCGAAGTCGAGGTCGTCGAGGTGAAGGCAACGTTGCCTTTCCCACAGCGCTCGCGCGCGGGCCTACGCCGCTAAACGAAGCGGCGCTTTAAACGAAGCACGCTTTCCAAAAACTTGTGGCTTAGCGGGGCGAAGCTGCTGACTTCTTGCCCACCGACTGCTTGGCCGCCACCGCCTGCCCCGGCAGATATTTGGCGATGATCGCGGGATCGACGGAGGCGAATTCCGAATCCGGCAACCGCTGCCAGATATCGTCCTTGCCCAGAAGCGGCGTCAGCACATAGCCGCGCAGCGTAAGCGCCTGTCCGTCGGGGCTGAGCGTCATTTTCGCTTTCCAGACCTGGCCATCGCGAGGATCGAGGATGTTGCCGCCTTCATACTCGAAGCCGTTGCGCTTCATGTCGCGGATGAAGGAAATTCCAAGCACCGTCGCATCCTTGCGATCGTCGGTGCATTTCGAGCAGGTAACGGTTTCGGGCATGCCGGGCTTCACGAATTTCCTGGCCATGATGCCTTCGAACGTGCCGTCATGGTGATCGACCATCAGGATCCAGATCACCGGCTTGCCGTCTTCGGTTTTTTGCCAAAGACCCGCCGCTGATGGCTCGGCCGCGTATCCCGGAAGAGACGCCGCGAAGACAATCGCAAGCCCGCTTGCAATCGCAAGCCCACGCTGCATTCGGCTTATTGCTTTCCACATCGTCATCACCCGCTCGGTTTGGTCGAACGATGGGCCTAAATTGTGGTCATTTGCCGGACGCGGCCATTGTTCCCGACGTCGCAGCTTCGCGCGTCACTTGCACCAGGCGCCGATGACACGTTGAAACACCGGCAATTTTCCGGCCTGGCTCCGTCAATTCCTGGCGTCGCTAGTTAACGCCGAGCTTCTTTTGCAGGCTCGATGACGACGTCGTGTACTGGAAGACCAGCCGCTTGTCCGGATAAACGTAACGGTGCGCCTTCTGGGCCATCAGCGAACCCTCATGGAAACCGCACAGGATCAGCTTGAGCTTGCCCGGATAGGTGTTGATGTCGCCGATGGCGAAGATTCCGGGAACGCTGGTCTCGAATGCCGACGTCTCGACCGGCACCAGATTGTTCTCAAGCTCGATGCCCCAGTTCGCGACCGGTCCGAGCTTCATGGTGAGGCCGAAGAACGGCAGCATGGTATCGCAGGTCACCTTCGTCATGGCGTTGTCGTTGCCCTTGACGTGCGCGCCTGACAGCGCGCCGGCCTCGCCTTCCAGAGCCGTGACCTGGCCGATCCTGAGGTCAAGCTTTCCGCTTGAGACCAGCGCGCGCATCTGCTCGACGCTGTGGGGCGCGGCGCGGAAGTCATCGCGCCGGTGCAACAGCGTGACGCTCTTGGCGATCGGATGCAGGTTGAGCGTCCAGTCGAGCGCGGAATCGCCGCCGCCGACGATCAGGATGTCCTTGTCGCGGAACTGCTCCATCTTGCGCACGGCGTAAAATACCGAGGTGCCTTCATAGGCCTCGATGCCCGGCACCGGCGGACGCTTCGGCTGGAACGAGCCGCCGCCGGCCGAAATCACCACCACCTTGCATTCGAAGACCTTGCCGGCATCGGTCGTGACCCGGAAGGCGGGATCGCCGATCTTCTCAATCTTCTCGACCATCTCGTTGAGATGGAAGGTCGGATTGAACGGCTTGATCTGCTCCATCAGCGCCTCGGTGAGGCCCTGACCTGTGACGAAGGGAATGCCGGGAATGTCGTAGATCGGCTTTTCCGGATAGAGCTCGGCGCACTGGCCGCCGACCTTGTCGAGAATGTCGACAAGATGGACCTTCATATCGAGCAGGCCGAGTTCGAAAACGGAAAACAGCCCACACGGGCCCGCGCCAATGATCAGCACGTCGGTTTTGATGGCTTCGCTCATGTCGCTTCTTTTCGGTTGAACCTTGGCGAGACGGTGATGCTTCTCTAGCCAACGCCGCAAGGGGAGGAAAGCCATAATACGGGTTGCGGACACCACGACAACCCCTTGCCGCCGCTCCACAACTAGGCTGTAACGACGGCGATTTCTGGAGACACTCCCCGTGAATGCCCCTGCTCCACCCAACCACGCGCCGCGGTTAGAGGATTTTCCCTACCGGCTGACCGACAATGTGCGGTTTGCCGATCTCGATCCCAATCAGCACGTCAACAACGCGGTCTATGCGACCTATTTCGAGACCGGCCGCGTCACGCTGATGAAAGACAAGAGCTACTGGCATCTGCCGGAGGGGCTGACCTGGATCATGGTGCGGCTCGACATCCACTTCCGCGCCGAACTGCGCTGGCCGGGAACCATCGAGATGGGGCTTGGGGTGGCAAAATTCGGCCGCACCTCTGTGACCTTCGATCAGGTGGTGTTTTCGGAAAGCCTCTGCGTCGCATCCGCGCAGTCGGTCACGGTGCTGATCGATCAGGCGACGCGAAAGCCGACGCCGCTGACAAGCGAGATCATCGCGAAATTTCAGCCCTGGCTTCGCCGCGGTGTAACACTGCCGGCCTGATCGAGATCAGGCCTGCCGCTCCGGCGTCGACACCACGAGGCCATCGAGTTCGTCGGACACCTTGATCTGGCAGGACAGGCGCGAATTCGGCCTCACGTCGAAGCCGAAATCCAGCATGTCTTCTTCCATGGGCGAAGGCGGGCCGACTTTCTCGCGCCAAGCTTCGTCGACATAGACGTGACAGGTCGCGCAGGCGCAGGCGCCGCCGCATTCCGCCTCGATGCCCGGGATCGCGTTTCGGATCGCCGCTTCCATGACGGTGGCGCCATTTTCGACGTCAATAATGCGGGTTTCGCCCGAATGGTCGACAAAGTGAATCTTGGCCATGTTCGCTCGTACTGCCGGAAAAAAGTGTCCGGGCAGACCTATAACGGGTCGATCCGGCCAGCGCTAGTGGAGCAAACTGGTTGATCAGCTTTGGCCCAGCATGGCCTCGATCGCGCTGCAGGCCTGCATGATCGCATCATCGAGCTCGCTCAAGGCTTCCGCCCGATCGCTTCCGCTTTTGATCAGTGTTTCGAGATGGGCTGCGGCGTCACCCACCGCGAAAGCGCCGACCGCACGCGCCGAGCCTTTCAGCGTATGTGCGAGCACGGCAGCATCGGCCGGCAGCGTGGCGAGCGACTTGACCAGACACTGTGCCTGCGCGGAGAACATGCCCAGCACTTCACGCTCCAACGCGGCATCGCCGAGCGTCATCCGCCGCAGATGGGCGATATCGATCGGGCCGTCATCGGGAGCAAGCGGGGGCGATGGCATCCATTCAATCCGGTCCAGGTGAAGCGACATGGCTTTGAGAGTCCGAATCGTTCGTCGCCTTACCGCTCGTCGGTTAAGGCTTCGGGGCGAGCCAATCATGGAATTGGTTAATGGATCGTTCCACGCTGTGGACAGCGGTATCTTCGGGCCGCACCTTCGCCTTGTTTTCAGCGAAGTGTCGCCGCAATTAGCCCTGACCTACGGAATTTCAAAGCTTTGTAAGGCCTTACAGCGCGACGCTGTTAACGATGATTAAGATTGTATTAATCCTACCATTTCATTCGTGACGCCTACCCAATAGGATGTTCGCCGGACTTGAGCGGGACAAGCCGACCTCTCCAAGGCGGCGGCGCGCAGCATTTTTGATGATGACGGTTTGGACTTGCGGGGGGCTTCGCAGGACCATTGCCAGGCATTGCGTACGAAGTAACACGAGGGCTCGGACTGAACATGGCAAACACCCCCAAAAAGGTCAAAGACCCGACAGAAGTTGCTCTCTCCGCGATTCAGGAAGCCCTGAACATTTCCGATGGCTCGGCTGACGACGTCAGGGGTTCGGCCCGCTCGGACGCGGCGCCCGACGTCATGACCGGCGCGCCTTCATTTGACGAGTCCTCGTTCGATCCGAGGCCGAATAACGATCGGAACGCTTTCAACGCGATCGAAGAACCGCGCGTCACCCGCCGCGCCGCCAACGACGACCGCGAAGCCATCGGTCAGGCCTTGCAGGCGATCCAGCGAGGCCGCGCCGGCCACGGTGCCCTCACCTACGCCGCCCTTGCCAGCCTTGTGTGGATTATTGCCGGCTTCCTCCTCGTCGTCGGTTTTTGGTCTTCGATAATGGCAGCGGTCGGACAGGGCGCCGGCGGCGTGCTGGCGCTGGCCGGATTGATTGCGTTGTTGGCCGCACCGGCTCTGATGTTCTTCTTCATGGCGAACCTGTCGTCGCGCGGCCGCGAATTGCAGGCGATTGCGCAATCGATGGCGCAAGTAGCGATGCGTTTCTCCGAGCCCGAAGGCGCAACCAGCGACTCGATGGTGACGGTTGGCCAAGCGATCCGCCGCGAAGTGGCGGCGATGGGCGACGGCATCGAGCGCGCGATCGCGCGCGCCGGCGAACTCGAAACGCTGGTTGCCAACGAGGTCTCCGCGCTCGAGCGCGCCTATAGCGACAACGAGGTGCGGATTCGCTCCCTTCTCCAGGATATCGCCCATCAGCGCGACAACCTGGTCGGCCAGGCCGAACAGGTGCGCAGCGCCATTTCCGGCGTGCAGATCGACTTGCGTCACGACATCGCGCTGATCTCGGATGCGATTGCCTCCCGGGTCGACGAGGTCGCCAAGAGCATCACGGGTGCACTGGAAGAACGCGGCGCGCACATCACGAGCGCGCTCGCCAATGCCGGCGACAACATGATCCTGGCGCTCGGCGAGCGTGGCGGCGACCTGCTCGACCGGCTCGAGGAAGCCAGCGCCGAGACCACGCGCGCGGTGCTCGACGCCTCCGAACGGCTCACCACCAGCCTGAATTTCAAGACCGGCCACGTCCACGACGAGTTCGTCGAACTCGCCGACCGCGTTCACGACATGCTCAACGAGCGTCTCGACCGCGTCACCGCCGACTTCGAGCAGCGCTCCTCCACCATCGTGGACGGCATTTCGGACCGCACCGAACAGGTCCACGATTCCCTGAAGAACTCCAGCGACTCCCTGCTTCTGGAGCTCGAGCTGCGCTCCGGCGATCTCGTCAACAAGATCGACGAATCCGGCAACCGTCTCGCCTCGAAAATTCTCACCTCGGGCGAGAAAGCAAGCGATGCGCTCGATGTCACCGTCAACTCGCTGGTGGCCAAGGTCGTCGGCCAGACCGAAACCGCGCATGATGCGCTTTCCATACAATTGAGCGCCTTCGACGAACTGGTGAAGAACCAGGGCGGCGAACTGGCGGAAAAATTCGCGCGTGACAGCGGCACGCTCGGCGCGCTGATTACCCGCCACATCTCCGAATTCGACCGCACCGTGAAAACCTTCGGCGGCGAGATCGTCGAACGGATGGGCCAGCGCACCAGCGACATCGCCGATACGCTGAAGGGCTATGTCGACAACTTCGACACCCGCCTCACCTCGAACGGCGGCGAGATCACCGCTTCTCTCGATCAGCGCCTGTTGCAGTTCGAAACCACGCTCGGCACCCGTGTCACCCATCTCGACACCTCGCTCGACAGCAAGATCAAGTCGTTCGACGAAGCGATCGACAGCCGTCTCAAATCGCTCGAGCAGACCTTCGATACCCGCGCCCAGTCGGTCACCGAGACCATCGACGGCCGGCTCGGCACGCTCACCGCCTCCCTCACTGATGGCGCGGCGCAGGCAGTTGCTGCTGTCGATCAACGCATTACCACCGCTACCGCGACCATCGATGGCCGAAGCACCCAGTTGACCGAAACCATCACGGCGCGGTTCCAGGAAATTCATCAGGGCATCGAGACCCGCATCGGCTCTGTCGCCACCGACATCGACGCGCGGGTGGCGCAGTTCGAGGAACTCTTGGATTCCCGCATCGAAGCCGTGGCCGGCCGCATCGAAAGCAGCGGACGGCAGGCCAGCGATGGCCTGGTGGAGCGCGCCGAACAATTGTCGGCCGGCATCAAGTCCCATGTCGAGGACGCCGAACGCTCGCTCTCCAACCTTGTCGTCAACACCAGCGAGACCATCCAGACCGGCGCCCGCGCGGCGCAGGAAGCCCTGCTCGGCGTCTCCTCGGATGTCGGCGCTCAACTGAAGATGACTTCGGCGGAGGTCGAACGCGCGTTGAACGCCGTCGGCAGCAGCGCCGCCAATTCGATCGTGGTCTCGGCCCGCGACGCCCAGGCCACGTTGGTGTCCGCATCGTCCGATGCCGCCAACGAGATCAAGACGCTCGCAGCCGATATTGAACGCTCGTTGTCCGCCGCAGGTTCTTCGACGGCGAGCGCCGTCGTCGCCGGCGCCCGCGAGGCCCAGACCACGCTCGTCACGGCATCCGCGGATGCAACCAGCCAGGTCAAATCGCTAGCCTCCGATCTCGAGCGCTCGCTGTCGGCCGCCGGCAGCGCCACCGCCGCCTCGATTCTGGCCAGTGCGCGCGATGTCCAGACCACGCTCGTCGGCGCCTCGTCTGACGCCGCCAATCATGTCAAGTCGCTTGCCGCCGACGTCGAACGCACCTTGACGGCAGTCGGCGCCGACACCGCGGCTTCCATCCTCAACAGTGCCCGCGAGGCGCAGACCTCGCTCACCGCGACCTCGGCGGATGCCGCAGGCCAGATCCGGGCGATCTCGAGCGATCTCGAACGCTCGCTGTCGATGGTGACCACCAACACCACGGACCGGATTGCCGCCACCGCGCAGACCGCGCAACAGGCGATCATCGCGGCCTCCAACGAAGCCAGTTCGAAGGTCAAGTCGACCTCGGCTGACGTGGAGCGTTCGGTTCTCGCCGCCAGCGGTTCGTTCGGCTCGGCGATGACCGGCAAGACCGACGAAATCGTCACCTACGTGCAGCAGCAGACCGATCGCCTGTCACAGGCCATCGACAGCAAGCGCGGCGCACTGGTCGAGGCCATCGGCGCCAAGACCAGTCTCCTCACCTCCGAAGTCGACCGCGTCACGGCGGAGGCCTTGCGTTCGATCGAGACCCGCGGCCAGGGCTTCTCGCAGGCCATGCTCGGCAACTCGACCGAGGTGGCGCGCAACATCACCTCGGCCGGCGAACTCGCGACCTCGACCATCAACAAGTCGCTGAAGGACCTGGAGATGTCGTCGCGCAACGCGATCGACCAGTCGCGCCAGGTATCGATCGCTGCGGTCACCGAGATGCAGGAGACCAGCAAGATCCTGCGCACCGACACGGTCGCGTTGTTCGAGCGGCTGCGTGAGGGCAACATCCTGCTCCAGGAAGTCCTGACTGGCGCCCACGACAACCTCAACTCGCTCGAGCGCGCGCTCGTCACCCGCGTGGCCGATTTCGTCACGGCGATGAACGATGTCACCACGCGTAACGGCGCGGCGACGCAGACGCTGGAAGACCAGTTGAGCGTCTTCAACTCCAAAACCTCGAAAGCGCTTGAAGATCTCAACTCGCTGTCCGGCCAGTTCGAGATCCACGGCAAGTCCCTGGTCGAGGCGGCTGCCGTCGTCGAACAGAGCAACCGTTCGACCTCCACTTCGCTCGCCGACCGCAAGTCGATGTTGGAGTCGCTCGTCACCACGATCGACCTGCGCACCACCGACCTCGATCAGCGGCTGTCGCGTTTCACCGGCCTGCTCGACGAGTCGCTTGCGGCCGCCGAAGAGCGTGCCCGCGATATCGCGCGTGTGGTGGCGGAAACCGCCGGCGCCGGATCTGCCGCGATCAGCCGGCAGTTCGAAGCGGTTCGCGCCGCCGCCGAGGAAGAACGCCGTCAGACGACGGATGCGATGGCCGAGATCTATCAGCAGAGCACCGAGGAAGCGGATGCGATGTTCAAGCAATCCGCCGACAAGTTCGCCACCATGGTCGGAAGCATGAAGCAGATGGCCGCCGAGATGCAGCGCGAGCTGGAAGCAACCCGCAACGAGCTGCGCCGCGGCGTGCTGGAAATGCCGCAGGAGGCCGCCGATTCCACCGCGCAAATGCGCAAGGTGATCGTCGACCAGATCGAGGCGCTGGCGGAACTCAACCGTATCGTCGCCCATCACGGCCGCGGCCTCGACGTCGTCTCCACCACCAGCCGCACCACCTCCTATCGCGAGGAAGAGCCGGCGCTGGCCGCCGTCGGCGGACGTGCCGAACCGTCACGACCGGCCCCGCGTGCCGCCAGCAGCGCGTCAACCCTGCCGCCGCCCGACCTCGGCCAGCCTGCCGCGCGGCGCACCGAAGCGCCGCCGGTGGCACCCGCAGGCTCGGATCAGGGCCGCGACGGATGGTTGTCCGACCTCTTGAGCCGCACCGACGGCAGCGCCGGCGCACCTCCGCCTGCGCCACCGCGCGGCCGTTCCGCGCCGAACGCGACCAGCGGCAATCCGCTGGAATCGCTGTCGCTCGACATCGGCCGGCTGATGGATCGCAACCTCGCGGCTGAAATGTGGGACCGTTATCAGCGCGGCGAGAGCAAGGCGTTCTCGAAGCGGCTTTATACGCCGGCGGGTCAGAAGGCCTTCGACGAAGTCGGCCGCAAATACCGCAGCGACCGCAACTTCAAGCAGACGGTCGATCGCTACATCGCAGAATTCGAACGCCTGCTCGACGAGGTCGCGCGCGAGGATCGCGGGCCGCAGGCGCTGCGCGGCCACCTGACCTCTGAAACCGGCCTCGTCTACACCCTGCTCGCGCATGCGGCGGGCCGGCTGGGATGAAGTGGCAAATAGCGAGTAGCCAGTAGGAATAAAAATGGAGGCCTTACGGCCTCCGTTTTGTTTGCATAACCACAATTACATCGCGGCACCCGCGTAACGTTGCACATCGTTCAACGTAACTTGGATTGGTCTGTGACATGCCCCTCTCGATACCATGAGGGCGGCGGTTCCGATGGCCCCAAACAAACAGATTGCTGGAGTGAGCTATGTCAAAAGTCGCCCTTTACGTTCCCCTAGAAGCCAAACCCGGAAAAGAAAAGGAAGTCGCAGAGTTTCTCAAGTCGGCGCTGCCGCTGGTCGATGCCGAACCCGGCACGGTGAGCTGGTTTGCCATCCAGAATGGTCCGTCGTCATTCGCGATTTTCGATACTTTCGATGACGAATCTGGCCGCGATGCGCATCTCACCGGCAAGGTCGCGGCGGCGCTGATGGCCAAAGCCGATGAACTGCTGGCCAAGCCGCCGACGATCAATAAGATCGACATCCTGGCCGATAAGCTTCCGACGAAGTAGACCTCACGACCGGCGGCTGCTCGACCACGCGAACGGGTTAGTGGCGTAGTCAAAAGCGAATAAAAAACGGAGGCCGTAGGCCTCCGTTTTTTCATGATCGCAAGCGGAGCGACCTCTACTCCCTATTCGCCACTCCCCATCCGCTACTCGCCCTCACTGCCGCCGCGGCGGTGCGGGAGGCGGCGTGGGCGTCGAGGCGGAAGCCGCGGCTGGCGAAGTCGAGTTGCCCGCGCCGAATAGCAAACGGGTCGGATTGCGGTCGAGATTGTTCACCGCGCGGCTGATATCGCCAAGCGTGCGGCGACCGTCGGTCATTAACGCGCCGGAGCGCTTGTCGAAGTCTTCCGCCAGTTCGCGGATCGATTGCACGGTCAGGAACAATTCCCCGCCATCCTTGCCGCCGGCGAGCCTGTTGAGCCCAACCATCAGATTGTCGGCCTTGCCCATGACGCCATCGACCTTGGCCATGACATCGTCGATCTTCTGGGCGTTGCGCGACAGGGCGCCAGTGAAAACCTCCAAATTATGCAGCGAGTTTTTCACCGCCTCCTGATTGTCGGCGACCACGCGATTGATGTTCTGCAGCGTGCCGCGGATCGCCTCCGTGACGTCCTGGAGTCCGTTCGGATCGGCCGTCAGCACAGGAATGGCGTCCTCGCCAAGCGGCACCGGGGGTGCTGCTTCCTCACCGCCCTTGAGCGAAATGGCCGCCACGCCCGTCAGGCCCTGAAACTCGAGGCCGACGATGGTGTCCTTGCGGAGCGGCGTGTTGTTCTCGACCATGGCTAGTGCGACCACGCGACGCGGGTTGTCGAGCTTCACGGAAATGACTTCACCTACTCGGATACCGTTAAAATTGACGCTGCCGCCGTTACGCAGGCCGGCCGCCGGTCCTTCGAAGATGATGCGCAAGGGGCTGCGCAATTTGGTGGTGTGAAGGCTCTGGAACCACAGCACGAATCCGAACGCGGCGGCGATCACGGCGAGCGTGAACGATCCGATCAGAACGTAATTCGCCCGCGTTTCCATTACCCAACTCCGAAACCAACTAAAACGAGCCCAACAGGCAAAAAGAGAAGCAAAAGAAGCGGCTAAAAATGCGTTCGTGAATCATCCCGAGAACTACCCCAAAGAACTATCCCAGGAACTACCCAAAGAACTATCCCATGACCGCGCGGGCACGTTTGCCGTGGAAATAGGCCCTCAACCAGGGATGCTGCGAGGCCTGCATGTCGGCCATCGATCCTGCAGCAATGATCTTACCGTTCCCTAAAACGGCAATCCGGTCGCACGCCGTATAAAGGCTGTCGAGATCGTGGGTTACCATGAAAACGGTCAGGCCCAAAGTCCGCTGGAGTGTTCTCACCAGTTCGTCGAAGTCGCCGGCGCCGATCGGATCGAGGCCCGAGGTCGGTTCATCCAGAAATACCAGCTCCGGATCCAGCGCGAGTGCCCGCGCCAGCGCCACCCGCTTGATCATGCCGCCGGAGAGTTCCGACGGGAAACGGTCGGCGACTTCGGGGCGCAATCCGACCATGCCGAGTTTGGCCATGGTGATCTCGTCGAGCAGGCGCTGGGTGACGTCGAGATATTCGCGCACCGGAAACTGGATGTTCTGCCGCACCGTCAGCGAGGAAAACAGCGCGCCCTGCTGGAACAGAATGCCCCAGCGCCGCTCCACCACGCGCCGCTGTGACGCACTGGCGGCGTCGAGGTCGACGCCGAACACTTCGATCCGCCCCGAGACCTTCGGCACGAGGCCAATGATGGTGCGGGTCAAGACCGATTTGCCGGCGCCGGAAGGACCGACAAAGCCCAGGATTTCGCCACGCTTGACGTCGAGGTTGAGACCGTCGAGCACTTTGGTCTTGCCGAACTGCACGGTGATATCGCGCACGCGGATGATCGCGTCCTGAGCCGGGATTTGGGCTGGGACTTGAGTTGGGACTTGAGTTGAGGTTTGGGCTTGGACCTGGCCAACCATCGTCACATTCCGATCGAGGCAAAGAAGATCGCGAACACGCCGTCCATCACGATCACGAAGAAGATCCCCTTCACGACCGACGACGTCGTGTGCTGTCCGAGCGATTCCGCGCTGCCCTGCACCGCAAGTCCCTCGACACAGGCGACGATCCCGATCACCGCCGCCATGACGGGCGCCTTGATGATGCCGACCGTGAAGTGATCGATCGAGATCGCGTCGCGCAACCTGAGCAAAAACGCCTCCGGATCAACCCCGCCATAGAGCCAGGCCACCAGCCCGCCACCGTAAAGCGCGGCGATCGCGCCTAAAAACGCCAGGATCGGCAGCGCCAGCACCAGCGCCAGCATCCGAGGCAGGATCAGGACCTCGATCGGATCGAAGCCCATGGTGCGCAGCGCGTCGATTTCCTCTCGCATCTTCATCGAGCCGAGCTCGGCGGTGTAGGCGCTTCCCGATCGACCCGCGACCATGATCGCTACCAGAAGCACGCCGATCTCGCGCAACACCAGGACGCCAAGCATGTCGACCACGAAGATATCGGCGCCGAACCTGCGAAAGTGGAAGATGCCCTGCTGGGAGATGATGCAGCCGATCAAGAACGTGATCAGGACGACGATCGGCACCGCGCGCCAGCACACCTGCTCCATGTGATGCACTGTGGAGGTCAGGCGAAAGCTCCGCGGATGGATCAAAACCCGCCCGCTTGCGGCCAGCACCGCCCCCAACATGTCGACGAGGCTAAGGATGGTGCCACCAATCCCGGCCATGGTACGGCCGACGGAATCCAGAATGCCTGTGACCGTCACCGAGGTGACGTCGGCGGCTGGAATCGTCTTCACGCGGCGCACTTCATCGACAAGGCTGGAATAATCGGCCGACAACCCTGCGATCTTGGCCTCGACGCCGCCCTGGGTCAGACTGCGGCGCAGCCGCTCGATCAGCCAGGCGCCGAAGGTGTCGAGCTTGGAGACCCGTGAGACGTCGATGAAGACGTTCGACGACTTTCCTCTCAGCCTTTCGGCGTCCGAGACGATCTGCTCGAGTTCGGAGGCAAAGCGTGCGATCCAGGGTCCGGTGGCGGACAGCGCCAGACCGTTCCCCTGTGCGATACGCTCCAATGTCGGGTCGCCCTTCACGATTCCAACTCCTTAGTCTTCTCTTCAAATATCACTTGAAGGGGAAAATCGGGCCGCGATTTGGTATCCTTGTGTAACACAATGCGGTCCGGCGGTTCATAAAAATGGCTAGATATTAAAATGGCTTCCAAGAGTGTGCCAATACTTGAGGCGAGAATCGAACACTGGCCGATCGAGGGCAACTTCACCATCAGCCGCGGTGCCAAGCGAGAGGCGGTCGTGGTGGTGGCCGAGGTCAGCCACGGCGGTGTCACCGGGCGCGGCGAATGCGTGCCCTACCCGCGTTATGGCGAGACACCGGAGGCGACGCTAGCGGCAATCATTGCAATGAAGGATGCGATCGGCCACGGTCTCAATCGGGAAGCTTTGCAGGCGGCGATGCCGCCTTCGGCCGCGCGCAACGCGCTGGATTGCGCCCTGCTCGATCTCGAAGCCAAGCAAATCGGCATCCGCATTTGGGATCGGCTCGGCCGCCTCGCCCCCCGTCCTACCGTCACCGCCTATACCATCTCGCTCGGCTCGCCGGAGACGATGGCGGTAGCGACCGCCAAAGCCGCGCACCGGCCGCTCCTCAAGATCAAGCTCGGCGGCGAAGGCGATAGCGCCAGGATCGCCGCCGTGCGGCAGGCCGCGCCCGATTCCGAGCTCATCATCGACGCCAATGAGGCCTGGACCGAGGCCAATCTCGAGCAAAACCTGGCCGCCTGCGCCAAGGCCGGCGTTACTTTGGTCGAACAGCCGCTGCCGGCCGGTCAGGATGGGCGGCTTGCCCAGATCCAGCGGCCGATTGCGGTGTGCGCCGACGAGAGCGTCCACGACCGCGCCTCCTTGGGCCCCCTTCGCGAGCGTTACGATGCGGTCAACATCAAGCTCGACAAGACCGGAGGGTTGACGGAAGCGCTCGCCATGGCGGATGCAGCCGCAGCCCAGGGCTTCGACATCATGATCGGCTGCATGGTGGCGACGTCACTTGCGATGGCACCCGCCATGCTGCTGGCGCAACAGGCCCGCTTTGTCGATCTCGACGGCCCGCTGCTGCTCAAGCGCGACCGCGACGGCGGCCTGCGCTACGACGGCAGTCTCGTCTATCCGCCGGATGCTGCACTCTGGGGGTGATTTTCGAGACGCCGCCGCGCGAGCCACATCACGGCCGCGCCTGACAGCGCCATCGCGGCCATCGCGTAATAGGCGCCCTGGCCATAGCGGGCATAGATCGCGCCCGAGACGATGGAGGCCGTCGAGGCGACGATGCCGCCACAGGCGGCCAGATAGCCTTGTGCGCGCGTGACCACCGGCATCGGCACATGCCGCACCATCAGTCCCATGATGCCGACCTGCGTCAGTCCGAAGCTCACGCCGTGCGCGAGCTGGACCACGGCCAGCACCGCGACCGGCGGCTCCTGCGCCGTGATCAGCCAGCGCAGCATGGCGCCGACCCCGGCGATCACTACCAGCATTGATGGTCGCAGTGTGAATCGCGGCGACAACGCAAACACCACGATCTCGGCCACGACCCCGAGCGCCCAGAGTGCTGCGATCGTCAAGCCGCCGAGCCCGGCAAGCTGCCAGGTGATCGAGCCGAAAACGTAATAGGTCGAGTGGCTGCCTTGAATCAGCGCGGAAGCCGCGATGATGGCGAGGAATCCAGGATCGCGCAGCAAAGCGCCCGAGCCGTGTCGTGCCAAGGCTGGCGCTGGACGGCTCTCCAGCGGCTGCAAGCCGAAACTAACCAGCGCCGCAAGCGCGCCGGTCGCCACGATGATCCAGATCAGGTGTTTGGCTGCGATCATGCCGGCCAACAGGCCACAGCCGAGCGCGCCGACGATAAAGGCCGCCGAGCCCCACAGCCGCAGCGGCCCATAGTCGAGGCCGTATCTTGCGACACCTCGTAGCGCATAGGCATCCGTCAGCGGCACCGTCGGCGTCCATGACGCGGCGGTGACGGCATAGGCCAGGAACACGGCGAGCGGCAGATGCTGGGTGCCGATCAAGCTAAATCCAAGCGTCGTCATGACCGCGGTTGCCATCATGGCGCCGCGCACGGCACCGCGGCGCTCGGCGAAGCCCGTCACGACAGGCAGGACGGTAAACCGCGTCACGGCCGGGACCGCCGAAATCACGCCGATCCAGCCCGCATCGATCCCGACCGCACGCAGCCAGACCGGGAAGAACGGCAGATGGCAGCCGATCAGGGCGAAGATCGCCCCATAGAACAGCGCCAAGCGGGTCGCGAATCGCTGTGACTGGTGCGACGATGTGATGGGGATTTGTGATTCGTGTGGCATCAATTCAATTGCGATTCGGGCGAGTTCGTGGTGATCGTTAGCTTAACGCGCGATGATTTGCTCCAGTGGAGTGGATTTGACATTCGCTCGCACCTAGCCACGTACCCGAAAGGCGAATGTCAAATCCAAAGCTCCACTGAAATCTTATATTTGTGAGTGGTCCTTTGATTCCATCATTTGCAAAAGTGCCTGCTGAGAAGGGATGCAAATGTTGGAATCGGACCACTCCATGAGTTAGCCATGGCCGACGAAGCATTTGCCCTGTCTCCGATTTCCGCCCGCGCGGCCCAGCCGAGCGAGGCAGATTACGACGCGATCCAGGAAGCGTTCATGGAGACGTCGCGGGGGCGCTGGTTTCTCGGCGAGTATGCCAAACGCAACCGCAACGCCGACACCAAAATGGTGCTCGACGCCGTGGCGCGGA
>Ga0210397_10000257_pt1 | contig 38693 bp, 28 predicted proteins | sample IncBWH2OmetaG_FD_160126 | JGI IMG/M metagenome (GOLD analysis project Ga0210397, IMG submission 160126) | Forest soil microbial communities from Barre Woods Harvard Forest LTER site, Petersham, Massachusetts, United States - Inc-BW-H-2-O ...
CAGACCGCCGTGTCCGACCTCGAGGTCGAGCACGAAGAGCGCCTCGGAAAGCTCTATCACATCAAGTATCCGCTGGCAGACGGCACCGGTTCGATCACCGTCGCCACCACGAGGCCCGAAACCATGCTCGGCGACACCGCCGTAGCCGTAAACCCCACCGACGCACGCTACAGCGCACTCATCGGCAAGAAAGTCCGCGTCCCCTTAACCGGAGTCAACGGAGGCCACGACCGCGAAATCCCCATCCTCGCCGACGACTGGGCCAAACCCGAGTTCGGAACCGGAGCGGTCAAAGTCACCCCGGCCCACGACCCAAACGACTTTGCCATCGGCCAACGTCACAACCTCGCCGCCCCCAGCATCCTCGACGAGACCGCGCGCATCACCCTTCTCGGCTCACCCTACAACGGCCTCGACCGTTACGCCGCACGTGAAAAAATCGTAGCCGACCTCGAAGCCCAAGGACTCCTCGAAGCCATCAAGGACCACACCCTCACCATCGGTCTCTCCCAGCGCACCGGCGTGGTCATCGAGCCGCGCCTCTCGCTCCAATGGTTCCTCGCCGTTAACAAAACCCCGAACACCGGGGGCAAATCCATCGCGCAAAACGCCATCGATGCCGTCGAATCGGTCAACGGCGAAAAGGCCGCCATCAACTTCACTCCGGAGATGTACAAAAAGATCTACCTCGAATGGATGAACAACATCCACGACTGGTGCATCTCCCGCCAGCTCTGGTGGGGTCATCGCATCCCTGCGTGGCACTGCAAATCCTGCAACCAGATCACAGTCGCCCGCGACACTCCCACTCACTGCGAGCACTGCAACTCCACCGACATTGTGCAGGAAACCGACGTCCTGGACACATGGTTCTCGTCCGGTCTCCTCCCTTTCACCACTCTAGGCTGGCCCTCGCTCACCTCCACCAGCCCCATGTCCTGGACCCCAGATCCGCATGCGCTCACCGACGATCTCGCAGCGTTCTATCCAACCACACTCCTCGTCACCGGCTTCGACATCCTCTTCTTCTGGGTCGCCCGTATGATCATGCTCGGCTGTCACTTCATGCTCGACGTTCCCACGCAGGATGGCAGCAAACGCGCCCTCGCCGACGCGGTTCCTTTCAAAGAGGTTTACATCCACGGCCTGGTCCGCGACGCCAACCGCGAGAAGATGTCCAAGACCAAGGGCAACGTCATCAACCCAATCGATATCATCGAGCGCTTCGGCACCGACGCCGTCCGGTTTACCCTCGCCTCCATGGCCTCCCCCGGCACCGACATTGCCTTCAGTGAAGCCCGCACCGAAGGCTATCGCGCATTCGCCAACAAGATCTGGAACGCGGCCCGCTTCCTCTTCATGAACCTCGACCGCGCCCGCGAGGCAGGTTACAAAATCACCGTTAAAACTCCAACCAACGAGCTCAATCACACTACAGAACCGTGGACTCTCCCCGAACACACGCCACTCGAAACTCGCTGGATCTTCGACCGTCTCCACGCCGTCTCCGTCGAAGTCGATCGCGCCCTCGCCAACTATCGCTTCGATGAAGCCGCGAACGCCATCTACCAGTTTTTCTGGGGCGAGCTTTGTGACTGGTACCTCGAACTCGTCAAACTCCGTCTCGACTTCACAGAAGGAGCCGAGCCAAATCCCACTACTGCCCTTACCCTCGCCTCCCTCACCGGAGTCTTCGAGTCCGCTCTCCGCCTCCTCAGTCCCTTCATGCCCTTCCTTACCGAAGAGATCTGGCATGCCCTCTACAACCAGCAGCCCCCTGCAAAATCCATCGCCCTCACTCGCTACCCGCAACCCGGCGACTTCCCCGCCGACCCGGTTGCAGCAACGGCGATGCAAACCATGCAGGATCTCGTCACCACCATCCGCGCGCTCCGCAAAGATCTCGGCGTCCCCGAAAAAGAACCAGCCCCCATCAATCTCCACGGATCGAATCGCATCGTCGCACTCGCCGACTCCAATCAGGACATGCTCGTCCGCATGGCTCGCGTAAACTCCATGGACTTCCCCGCGGAACCACTCTCCGGCACTAACGCCAGAAGCACCGCCGACTTTGACGTAGCCGTCCTCTACGAGCGCCAGATCGACGTAGCCGCCGAGCGTGAACGCCTTACCAAAGACCTCGTCAAATACGAGAAAGGCCTCGAATCCGCGAACCGTCAGCTCTCGAATGAATCCTTCATGGCCAAAGCTCCCGCCCACATCGTAGAAGGCCTCCGCAAACAACACGCCGAAACCACAACACTCTACGACAAGACCAAATCTGCCCTCGATGCCCTGGGTTAAGATCGGACGTCTTCGCGTTATGCCACATCAAGTTTCAGCGCACCTGCGCACTCATACAGTTCAAGCCCGCGTGGAATGAATTTGTGTTGAAAACCAACCTCAACCGGGCGTCGCATCAACAACCAGAGAGTCGCCAGCGAGGCGATGATATCGAGCGTGAACAGTACCACCGAGGCCTTCCACGAAAGCGCCGTCGTCCATGCTAGAGCCGGAACCACAACTACAAGGATAAAAACGATCCCCAGTTTGATCCCGTTCACTGCCGCCTTTTCCATGTCTCTTTTTGCGGAGACTACCCCAGCCGGACCATAAGCACCATCGCTGGTCGCACCGATCAGACCCATCGCAATCGTCTTCACCCCATTGTTGGAAAGCAACAGATGCAGCGGGAGCACAGCGAGATCTCTCGTGTTGTAGTCGTGTTCCCCGCCAAGCCCTGCGAGCCCTTGTATCTTGCGGGCAAAGTCGTCGCGAACAAGTGTGCGCACAAACTTCTCCGTCTTGTCGGGCGAGTCTCCATCCAATCTTGATGTCAACTGATTCACCACATTGGTAAACGAGCCTGGATTTCGCCTTTCGACCGAAGCAACCTGATCAACGTAAGAGGCATACTCAAGCTGTCCAAACTCCTGGGTAATGAGACCAAAGAACTTGAAATAGTCCCAATCGAAGAACACCGCAAGCTGTAATATCCACAAACGAACTCGATTCAGCTCAACTGACTCTCTCCGTCTACGCGATCGCACGTAAAGCGCCGTGACAAGAATCAGAAGAGGAGCACACTCGAGGAGCTGAGAAGGCTTCAGGCCTAGCTCGTTAGGTACGAACGAGAAAAGCAGCTTACCCAAAGGAATCGAGCTAAGGAGCTTCGAGAGAGGCCCGCGGAACACAAGAACCGTCAGTGTCAGCAGACTGAAGATGAGCGGGGATTTCTGCGCAAGGGCATTCACTGTCTTGGCCCAGCTACCGATCTCGAAAAAACTCGCAGCCTTCATCGTTCTCGCAGGCTCGTAGCTCTTCTCAACATATTTTTCCATGTGCTTCTTCAGCTCATCTTCGGTTGACTGCGCGGCTGGAATGGGGTCCCGCGATGCGTTTCTCGTGTTCTCGACAATCTGCACCGTATTGCGGTTCGCTTCAAGATAGTCCTTCGCCTGCATCACAGCTTGTCTAGCGATCTCAATCGAATCGTAAGTGTTTAGTCCATATTGATAAGCTGCTTTGGCGTTGCCATCGAGCCAATAGTCCACCGACCACCGGCCAATCGCGGTCAGAGACGGGCGAACGCACAGAGTTACATTCCTCGAGACAATCATCCAGCGATCTCCGCTCATGCAGAGCCTATCACCTGCATCACCTGCTTGGTACAACACTCGCCGTTGCCCTGGGAACCAACGGCAACCAGGGAAGTACCATAGTCTGCAGACGGAGGGACGAACCCGTGTTGAAACTCATCCTCGCTGCGTGTCTCCTCCTCCTGTCGACAGCAGGTTGGGGACAATCCGCAACACCTACCTCAACTCAAGAGCCGGCCCAAGACACACAATCAATAACAACGCTCAAAGTAGCCGCACGCGTCGTCGAAATCTCTGCAGTAGTCAAAACAAAAAACGGCGAACACCAGGGCGGCCTAACCAAAGATGACTTCATCCTTAAGCAGGACGGCAAACTCCAGCCAATCCGATACTTTTCGCAAGGTTCCGACCTCCCTCTCACCTTAGCCTTGATGGTCGACACAAGCGGAAGCCAGCGCACCTTCATCAACGATGAGGCCCTCGCTAGCGACGTCTTTTTCGAGACCATGATGGGCCGCAAGCAGGACCGCGCTATGCTCGTGCAGTTCGACACCACAGTTCAGCAGCTCCAGGGCATGACCAACTCTTCCAGCATCCTGCATCTGGCACTCACGCGCCTCAGCTCCCACGCCTCCGCAGCGAACGGAACCCTCTTGAACGACGCAGTCTACTCCGTCGCAAAGGAAACTCTCGCCAAAGAGACCGGCCGCAAGGCAATGGTACTTCTCACCGATGGTGGCGACAACGGAAGCAGCCGTTCGCTCGCCGAAGCAATCGAACAAGTGCAGCGTGCAGATGTTCAGGTCTACTCGATTCTTTACAGCGCGCAGAACGAAGCCGCCAAATTCGGCGTGAGTACCGCAACCCCAGATCCCGGAATGAAAATCCTGCAAAGCCTCTCCGAAGCAACCGGCGGCCGCGTCTTCACCGTCTCGCCCACACTCAGTCTGCGCGAGATTTATGCGCAGATCGGCCAAGACCTCCGCCTGCAATATGCCCTCGGCTACACACCACCTACAGACACGCAACCGAACAGCTATCACAAGCTAGAGCTCAAAGCGAAGAACAACAAGCTCACAGTTCAGGCACGCAAAGGCTTCTTCGCAGCACCCTGAAAAATCAGGATCTAGTGAGAACGACATAAGCGATAACGAAAATCACGCAAATGATCCCAATACCTATCGCCAAAAGCTTTAGGAAACTGATCTGAAACCTACCGTTCGATCCACCAGCGGAGACCAGCACAAGTAAATAGTGATCCTCTCCGCGAATCGTCCGGACCGTAGAGTCCAGGCCGTCTCAGAAAAGTACATCATCTTCCGCTCTTTCTCCGAAAGAGGAATTCCCTCGTGCTCTGCTTCTTGGACAATCCTACTGACCAGAAAGTCCTTAGCCTCACGAACGGAGCTGAATGTTTTCACCGTACGATCTCGAACTGAGTTCGAGAACTATCGGATGCGGCCGTGGCACATACTCCACTAGCCCTAGTGCCCACCGAATCGCCTCAAAGTACATCTTCTGCACTCTCAAGTCGTCCCACGCAGAATCGGGATGCCCAAATGTGCTGTAAAACACATTCCCCTTCCCATACTTCTTCACCCACGCCACCGGAAAATCCCCGTCCGTCCGATGAAGATCTTTCACCTTGAGATCAACTTTCGAAGCATCCATGCGCGCCAGCACATCCACATCCTTCCTCGAGTAGGGCCCATTGGCAGGCACATAGATCTCGTCGTGAATCACAAACTCCCGCGGGAACTGGCCCATGCCGGGAAACGTCGGCTCCTCAACAACAATCGGCGCATCGAAAACTCCCCAAGGATGATTGTCAAAATAAGCCCCCACCATCTGCCCATACTCCGGCCAGCTATAAAACGCATCGATCGCCGAATGTCCCCCGACAAAACCCTTTCCATCGTCATGCACAAACGACAGCAGATCGCTCTTCTGCTTCGCCGACAGGTCACCTTCACCTAGCCCATAGAAAAAAATTGCATCGAAGTAATCGAGATTTTTCGCATTCACCGAACGAATCCCGCCCGCAGCATACTTTCCCGTTCCATAGATCTTGTCCTTCGTAATTAGCTGGGTATCTGTACGAATGTAAGTGACATACTCTCCTGACCGCCGCCCCAGTTGCTCAACCGTCGCCAACGCATGCGAGACCGAATCATGCTGATATCCCGTGTGCACATCACCAATCGCCAGCAACTTCTTCTTACCGGCAAACGGATCCTGTGTCCGCGGCGCAACCTGCCCGGTCGCACTTCTCCCAGCAACCTCACATGCCTCAGCCGCAGCCAACCCCGCCAGAAACGATCGCCTGTCGACACAACCTCGTCCATTCATCATTTTGCGCAAGCTCAGGATTAGACTAACGCGCAGTCATGCAACATCGCCCAAACAAAACTCCCCGCCACAAACTGTTCTAAAATCAACTGGTCCCTCTCCTTCGGAGCCCACATGAGCCGGATCCTCATCATCGAAGATCACAACCACGTGAGTCACGAGATCGGCGACAAGCTCACCGCCAGTGGCCTCCCCCTCGACTACGCTGCCGGAAACGCCGACGCGCTCCAGCGTCTCCGCATCCACTCCTTCGGCGTTGTCATCACCAGCGGCGACACCGCCATCGAAGAGAGTCTTGCCCTGCTCCAGGAGATGCGCTCCATCCGCCCCGCTCTCAAGTGCATCGTCCTCGCCCACCACAGCACACCCGACAAGGTCATCGACGCACTTCGCGCCCGCGTCTTCGCCTGCTTCACCCCGCCCTTCGATACACATGAGATCTCCAATCTCGCCAAGCAGGCTGCCTCCGACAGCAAGATCGGCGAAGACATCGAGATCCTCTCCGCCCGTCCGGGCTGGGTCTCAGTCCGCGTCAACTCCCGCCTTGTCACAGCCGAGCGTCTCCTCTCTTTCGCCAAGGAACTCAGCACCCAACTTCCCGAAGAAGCCAAGCAGGAGATGCTTCAGGCCCTCCGCGAGATCTTACTTAACGCCATGGAACACGGAGCAGCCTTCAACCCAAATCAATCGGTAGAAGTCACCGCCATTCGCACTGCCCGCGCCATGGTCTTCCGCGTCCGCGACCCCGGTGCCGGCTTCCGTCAGGAAGCCCTCAGCCACGCTGCCGTCGCCAATGCCTCCGACGATCCCACCTCCCATATCGCCCAGCGGGAAGAAATAGGCATGCGCGCCGGAGGCTACGGACTCCTCCTCGCCAAAGGCACCGTCGACGAACTCATCTACAACGAAATCGGCAACGAAGCCATCCTCATCAAGTACCTAAGCTGAGCTGGCGTCTCAGCGAAATGGTTTCCCTGCAGCCATGTACTTCTGCCCAATCACTTCACCTCTTCAAAATCGCCTGGCTTCCAGCTTCCATCGAAGGCAGCCGCATCCGGACCATAGATTCTGAAATAGGTAAACCAGCCTTTGCCAGGCAGTGTCTTGATCCACTGGCCTTCGTCTCCTGCAGGCGCGTTCGGACCGAAATAGAGATCGACCGACTTGGCGCTCGCCCTATCCTTCAGCTCGAACATCGAGCGTAAGGCAGCCTTATACGTGTCCGTCACAATCTCGCTGCGTGAATCAGGATCATAGACGGTCAGTGACCAGAACAGTTTGGCAGGAACAGGCTGCGGGATAGTCAGCTTGTAGCTCTTTCCGCCGTCGAGATACGCCCCCGTGCTATCCCGTGTGCCTAACCAATAGAGCGAACCAGCCGCAGCAGTCCGGCGAAACATGGCAGGTGATTCGATCTGAGCCTGATAGAACCACTTCTCTCGTGCCTCTAGGTCTTTCGCGGTGGGCAGATCGAAGGTGCCGTTCTCAGGACGAAGATCGGCCCACTCCCATCTGCGATCAGGCCATGTAGCACGATCCGGACGGCGGTCAGCGAAGGACTGCACGCGCATCTCGTCGTTGGCGATTTGGGCCGCCCTGATGAGAATTCCTTGCATGCGTGCATTGGGAGCAAAAGGCTTGCCCTTCTCAATCCCGAGCTTCGCTAGCTGACCATAGTTCATCCGATAGGCCTCATAAGCGGGTTCTTGGTCGACGAGTTCGGCAAGCTTCTTCCAGTAGTCGAGATTCTTTTCCCATCGAACAGGTGTAAAGTCCTGCGCGCGGTCACCAATCTCCGCCCAAGTCACTTGCCAACCATCAGGGGAGTTCAGCGGGTAAATTTTTACCTTCTTCAACATCTCAATTGCAACCTTGACATCACCACCAGGCGGAATCACGCGCACCATGAAGAGCACGCGATTGGTTGTAGGCGTGCCGGTGAAATAACCTTCCGGAATCTTGCCGGTGTAGCCGGGAGGAACAAGGGCATGCTTCCCACCCTTGCCTGCATCAGGGCCGGGCAAACCCATATCCATCACGTAATGTTGATTCAGGTCATTGGCGACGCACATGAACGGCCCAGGAGGCAGTTCCACCACCATGGGGCCTTCAGATAGATCGAGGTTCGCTCCCGCGTAAGGAGTATCGGAGTTCGGCGTAAACACCAACTGATGTGGGCTCCCTTGCAAAATTAGAAACGACTTGTTGGCAACAACACCCGCTGCCACGTTGCCCTCCCAGGTTGCGAGGATTGAAACAGACGGATAGAAAAACTTGTACGCCTCAACGGCGGTATTGAGATCGGACGAGTCATACGCCTTCTGCGCCGTCTCTGACGTTGGATAACCACCCTTGAACTCATACCCTGATCCCGATGATTGACTCATTGAGGCAGGTTGCATCGTTCGTACGGTTGGACACATTTAGGAGATTCTCCTTCGCCAAAATCTTCCGCTCCAGCAAAACGAAAAAAAACTGTCAATCTGCGCAGCGTGATTCCAAACTCGCCCATTTCCTTGCAACCCAAACGCCGTCGATCCAATTTCCACCAAGATTTTTTGAAGGACGAAATATTCAGCTCCGAAAATCAACAGCTAACAACCATGTTTTTGCACGAAGTCACCACGTAACGGCCGCGAATTTCCACGCAAAAACACCCGCTCTTTCGCGACCGAGCCCCTCAAAAAAACGCCAGAAAATTGCAAAAATATAGCCCTTCACCCAGCCAGAAAAAAATTTACGGAAAAACGGGTTTAGGATGACGTAATGGATTGGAAGAGCAAAAGGGTCAACGCCATCCTCGAGGCCGCCCTCGCAGAAGATAAAGTCGCCAACGACATCACCACCGCCCTCACCATTCCTCCCAACCTCAGAGCGTCCGGAACTGTCATCGCCAAACAGCCCTGCGTCGTCTCCGGACTCGGTTGTATCCCCATCATTCTGGACATCTTCGGCAAAATGTCGTTAGGTTCTGCGGGCCGCTTCGAGGTCATCAGCCATCCCGAAATCTTCGATGGAGTCAAAGTCAAAAAAGGCCAGCCCCTCGCCGTCATCCGGCACAACGCCGCCTCTCTGCTCTCTTGCGAGCGCGTCATTCTCAACCTCATGCAGAGGATGTGCGGCATCGCCACCCTCACCAACGAGTTCGTCAAGGCCGTAAGTGGCACAAAAACCAGAGTTTTAGACACCCGCAAAACCATCCCGGGCCTCCGCGCCCTCGACAAATACGCCGTCTCCTGCGGCGGCGGCGTCAATCACCGCCTCGACCTCCAGGATGGTATTCTCATCAAAAATAACCACATATCCCTCGGAGGTGGCCTCCCCGCTGTTCTCAAGCGAGCGCAGGAAAATAACAAAACCGGTCAATGGATCCAGGTCGAAGTCCGCTCCGAAATCGAACTCGATCAGGCCATCACCGGTGCCGCAGACTCGATCCTCTTGGATAACATGACTCCATCTCAAGTAAAGAAAGCAGTTAAGCGCATCAAAGGCACGCTCCCCGGAGTCCCCATCGAAGCCTCCGGCAACATGAACCTCAAGACCGTCCGCAAATACGCACTTGCCGGAGTAGACTTCGTCTCTGTCGGAGCCCTCACCCACTCCGCCGCAGCGGCCGACCTCAGCATGCGCATCACGGCCGACATTTTCTGAGGGCACGTTGTCTGATTCTCTTGACTTAGCGAGGGTCGTCGGCGCACTTTCCAACGCCATCTACGCGGATAAGATCCATTATCTCGCCTCGGTAACTTCAACCAACACCCTCGCCCTCGAGGCCGCTCAAAACGACGCTCCCCACGGCAGTATCTGGATCGCCGATGAGCAAACCTCTGGCCGCGGACGTAGTGATCACACATGGCACTCCTCCCGTGGCGAAGGCCTTTATGTCAGCATTCTCCTTCGCCCACACATGCCTATTAAAAAAACACTTTTGCTATCTTTGGCGACCGGTATTGCTGCCCAATCAGCCATAGCAGCAGTCACCGGCCTGGCACCCGACATTCGCTGGCCCAATGACCTCCTCATCGGCGAAAAAAAATGTGGTGGCATCCTCGTCGAAACCTCTACCGCCCCCAATCAACCCACCTTGCGTTACGCGGTAATAGGTATTGGTATTAATCTCAATCACACTGGCTTTCCCAAGGAGCTACAATCAGTCGCGACCTCTCTCTACCTCGAAACTGGTCAACCCTTGCCGCGAGAACAACTCCTCATCCAACTCCTACTAGCGATTGAAGCCGAGATCGACCTTCTCGAAGCGGAGAGCAACAACTCTTTCTCTAAAATCAATCTCTTGGATCGCTTCGCTGCAACCTCGACGTGGGTTCGCGGAAAGCCTGTCATCGTCGAAGAAGCAGGCGGCTATACTGGCGTAACAGAAGGACTTGATGCGGACGGTTTCCTGCGCGTCCGAGGAGAGGACAACGTTATGCACACGGTTCTCTCGGGTGGTGTTCGCGCAAGATACGGAAACGAAAGCGGAAGGTAGACATGCTACTCGTACTCGACGTAGGAAACACCAATACGGTTCTAGGTCTATACCGGCTCTCAACACCAGAATCTCCCACAACCACGGAGCTCATAGCCAACTGGCGTATCACCACGCCCTCCTCCGCTCAAACAAGTGATGAATTTGGGGTTCTCCTTCGCAACCTATTCAAATTGAAGGGGCTTGAAACGGATGCCGTTGACGGCATAGCAATCTCCTCGGTCGTACCGCCACTCGATTCAGCTCTGCGCCAAGTCTGTGAGATCTACTTCCATGTGAAACCGCTTTTCGTCGAACCCGGCGTAAAAACAGGTATTCCCGTCCTCACCGACAACCCCGCCGAACTCGGCGCAGACCGTATCGTCAACTGCGTCGCCGCCTTCGACCGCTTCGGCGGCCCATGCATCATCGTCGATATGGGCACGGCAACCACCTTCGATGTCCTTTCAAAGAAAGGCGAATTTCTTGGCGGTGCCATCGCACCCGGTCTCGGCGTCTCGGCCGACGCACTCTTCTCCCGGGCCGCCCGTCTGCCTCGCATCGACATAAAAAAACCTGCCAAAGTCATCGGCACCGGCACGGTCGATAACATTCAAATCGGCCTTTACTACGGCTACATCGGCTTGGTAGACGGCATCCTCGAGCGCATGATCGCCGAAACAGGCCCCGACACCAAGACAGTCGCCACAGGTGGCCTTGCAAAACTGATCGCTACTGGATCGAAGCATATAGCAGTCGTCGATGACCTGCTCACTCTCACCGGCCTGCGGCTAATCTACGAGCGCAATATCGAGCGCCATAGAAAACGTGCATAAGCTATGGGCTTAAGCTTGTAAGAGAGCCCATGCGCAATTACTTCAACTACTTCACCGAGATCGAGGAGAAGTTTCAGCAACGACGCGGCTCCCTGCTGATGCTCTCTACTCTTGACTGGGCGTTGATCGAAATCTGGCGTGAAGCCGGGATCCCGCTCGAAGTAGTTCTACGCGGAATCGATAACGCTTTCGACAAACATGACGCGAAGACGCTTCGCTCCTCCTCGAAAATCCGCAAAGTGAATGGCCTCGCATGGTGTGCTCAAAGCGTGATGGAAGCAGTTGAACAGTCAATAGAAGCTTCCGTCGGCTCCGCAGCAACTTCAAAAATTGATTCTGCAGAGAGTGGCTTCGAACGACAGCTCATCCACGACTATCTCGAACAAAATGCGCGCGCAATCGAAGGCGTAACTCTCCGTCCACCGGCCGATGCAGTGGCTGCCGAGATCGCTAACCGTCTGCTTGGTCTAGCCCGCGATCTACCAGCGCAGCCAGCTGGATTACTGGAGGATCTTGACCGGAATCTCAGTGTTCTTGAAGAGCGCATGTTCGCCGCGTTGCTTATGTCAACTCCAGAGACAGAGTTGGTATCCCTACGCGAACAGGCGACAACTGAACTGGCTCCCTATCGCGGCAAAATGCAAGCCATCCAAATCAAACAGGTACAACAGCAATTTCTTCAGAAAAAACTGCTTGAAGCCAACAAACTACCCCGATTAAGCCTCTTCTACATGAGCCACGCATGAAGCTTCATATCGAAAAGGCGGTGTATGGAGGAAACGGGCTTGCACATCAGACCCAAGGCGTTGGTGCAGGTAAAGCGGTTTTCGTGCCATTTACGCTACCCGGAGAGCTAGTCGAAGCCAGGCTTCTGAAACATGACGCCACGTTTGAAGAGGCGTCGTTGGTTCAGGTCTTGAGTCCCTCCCAGGATCGCGTCACACCACGCTGCTCTCACTTTGGCCAATGCGGTGGCTGCCACTACCAGCATGCAACCTATGCTGCCCAGGTGCAGATGAAAATTGAAGTCCTGCGCGAGACCCTGGGGCGCGCAACGTTGACCTCGTTACCTCCAATCCAGCTACACTCGGGCGAACCCTGGCACTACAGAAATCGGACCCGGCTACGATTGTCGGAGAGTGAAGGAGCCCTTAGGCTCGGGTATAACCGTCGTGGCTCGAATGAGTTTCTTGCAATTCACGAATGCCCAATCCTGGCACCAATCCTCTGGCACTCTGTCGAATCTGTTCTACAAATCGTAAACGAGTATTCCGCTTTGACTCGCTGGGTTCGCAACGTCACTGAGGTCGAATTTTTCACTAACAATGACGAAAAAAAGTTACAGATAGAATTCTTTTTTAAAAAACAGCAGTCCGGACTAACTGCATTTTGCGAACAGCTGCAAAAGCAGGTGCCTGAACTCACCGGCGCGTCTGCTTTTCTGCTTTCATCCACAGGACTGCAACGACGAGCAAAAAGCGCCCGATACCTTGAAACGTGGGGCGCTCCGGGACTGATCTACCGCGCGGCGGATGATGATTACTGGGTGAAGCACGGCGGTTTCTTCCAGATCAATCGTTACCTCGTCGACGAACTCGTCGAAATCGTAACCGCACGCAAAAGCGGTGTAATTGCCTGGGATCTCTACGCCGGAGTGGGATTGTTCTCCAAGGCGCTTGCGAAATCATTTGGACAAGTAGTAGCAGTTGAGGCCGCTGAAAACGACCTCTCGCGCTCGTTTACAGGGCCAGGTAGACGCGCCGTCAAGAGTACGACGGTTGATTTTCTGAGAAACGCACTTGTCCAACGGGACCGCCCACAACTAATCGTCATGGATCCTCCTCGAGCGGGTTTGGGCACTGAGGTTTGTACGCACTTGGCGCGCATTGCCGCACCCGAACTTGTCTACGTCTCATGCGATCCAGTCACGTTGGCAAGGGATCTCAAAACGTTGATATCGACGGGATACAAGATTGAAGACCTGCACATGGTCGACATGTTTCCACAAACGTTTCATCTCGAAACCATAGCAGTTTTACGCAAATAATCGCCCTCTCGTTATGGGTGAAATGGTAGTGAGTGCGATCCGCAGGCAGAACTTCGAAGATCGGAAAAACTTAGCGAGCCAAACCCTGAGCTGGCTGAAGGAACTCGCGCGTATTGCGCTGCCTGAACTCCGTCGCACCTTAGACCGCTAATTTCAATCCTCGCGAACCGGTGAATGATGACTTGGTCGTGATGTCGCTGCGGTATTTCAAGAGGGCGGTTTTGCTCGAAGGGGATGCCGAGAGGAGTGAGGGGTTATGCCGGCGCATGGGAGGATTGCCCGGTTACCCTGCGTAAGGTGGGCCATCATGGAGAGGACATCAACGTTGGAGGCGTTTCGGGCGACGGCGGCGCCTCGAGATGCGGTGGCGTCAGCGGGGGAGGGGGAATCAGTTCGGGCACCCGCGGCCCGAAGTGGTAGGTCGGATCGCGCCTGCCGGGTCTAAGCTATACCGGACGGATGAGTTCGGCCTGACGACCTTCCTGCTGGGCAGGGATGTTGGAATCCGCGGGATCGTTGGCGCATCCGATCAGTAGCTGGAGGTAATTCGATGGAGTTGAATCAGGCGAGCGTTGAGCTCACGACAGTCGGTGCGGACGAGCGGGCAGCGGAACAGAGGCTGATCCGGCGAATGCAGATGATGATGAACATGGTGATGCAGGTCATTGCCCAGGACGCGACGCTCACTATCGATGACGCTTCCCAGATGATCGCCGATAGCCGAAGGGCGGCGCTGGCGATGTTCCCGGGGAAAGAACTGGCCTACGATCTGATCTGGCGGCCGCGCTTCCAGAGGCTGATGCGGGAGCGGTTTCGCATCATGTAAGGGCGGTGCTCTTGATACGCTAGAACCATGCAGATTCGGCTTGCGAGTGAAGACGATCTTCCCGCCCTGATGAGGCTTGTGCGACGAGTAGTTCCTTTGATGCGGGCATCGGGCAATCTCCAGTGGGATGAGAATTATCCAGATGAGGCTGTGTTCCTGCGCGATATCAGCCTGAAGCAGCTTTGGCTCGCCGAAATTGATGCAGAAACCGCCGGGTTGGCGGCGATTACGATGGACCAGGAGCCTGATTACGCCCAGGTTGGGTGGGACATCGAAGAACCGGCGATTGTGGTTCACCGGATTGCGGTCGATCCTGCGTTTCGTGGCGCTGGAGTCGCGACGGCTTTGATGGAAAAGGCGAAAGAAGTCGCAATTGAACGTGGTATTGATGTGCTTCGCGTCGATACCAACACTCAGAACGCAGCGACTCAGCAACTGTTTCCGAAACTCGGTTACGAACTTGCCGGAGAGATCAGCCTTGCGTTCAGACCTGGGCTACGGTTCTTCTGTTACGAGAAGCGTCTCCCTTAAACTGTTTGGCCGAAGCTTGAAGCTCCATTAGCGTAAGCTGATGAATTCAGGTGGTTTAGAAGAACAAAAATGCCGCCTGGGTTGTTCAGGCGGCATTTTTGGATTGTTGAGAGGCCGAGCCATTCGTACCGCATTGTGTAGAAATTAGAACTCGATGCGGGCCGAGAGCTGTGCGGACCGACGGTTGTAGTTGGCGTTAGTGGTGACCTGACCGAAGTTGGGGGCTCCCCAGGCGAGACTGGATACACCGAAGAGGGTGTGGTTGGTGAGGTTATACATTTCGGCGCGGAAGTTCAGCCTTGCCGCCTCGGTGAAGTGCAACGGGAAGCTGCGGGCCAGACCGATATCGAGCTGATAGTTTCCAGGACCGTAGATATTGTAAGGGGCGGTACGGGCCGTGTTGCCGAAAACGTAAGCTGGGGTTGTGCTGAAAGCGGTGACATCGATGAACTGATTAGCGGTAGATTGCGTGAGCGGAGTTGTGGAGGCAACACTCGCGCTCTGGGCCGTTACGCCCTGTCCCCACTTTCCGTGGATGCGAGCAGGTCCACTGAACGAGGTGTTGTAGGTGGGTAAGCACACTGCCGCGGCAGGATTCGTTCCGCAGCTGTTGCCTGTGATTGGAAGCGGCGATCCTGAGTAGGCCTGGAAGATCTCAGAGAATTTAAACCCGCCGAAGATTGCACGCTCCCAGGCGTTGCTGCCCAGAATCGAGCTGCCAATCGGAAGATTCCAGACCCCGGTGATCACGATGTGGTGTGGCTGGTTTGTGGTGGAGACGGTGCGTTCAATTGCATCCGCCGCCCAAGCCTTCCCTGTACCGGAGACGCTGGCGGGGATTGCATAGCCAGTACGGAAGGTACCGCCATTGTCGATAGTGCGTGACCAGGTGTAGTTGGCCATGAAGGTAAGTCCATGCGAAGGCCGCATGTTGACTGTTGCCTGCAAAGCATTGTAGTTCGCATTCGAAACATTCCCCATGTAGTCGGATACGCCCTGGAAGGGGAACGGTTTGAGGGCGGTGCCGAGGTTCTGGCCCGTGGTAAAGTTGGCCGGGCATGGCAGATTGTTGGCTGCGCAGAACGAGGTTGCAGCCGGACCGGCGAGAGTCAGGTTTGTAGTATAAGCCAGATATTTTGGATCGAGCTGGTTCGACCAGAAGCCGCGTGCATTGCCTCCATCCGAAATAAGAAAGTGACCTTGCGAGCCAACGTAGGAGATATTGGTGACAATCGCATCGGTCCATTGATGCTGGACCCCAAAGCTCCAGTTGATGTACTGCGGCGCGCGTCCACCGAGATAGGGATCGAAGTAGTTGACGGTGGAGGGGGTTCCTGTGAAGCCGCTGGTGGTGGTAAACCCAGTACCGAACGCCGGACCTGAAGCTCGCCCTGTTGCAGCGGTGTAGGCCGGGAATGCGTTGCTGGTGGCAGTTAACGGGAAGGTGGAGAGGAGACTCGAATTGGCGGACGCACTGGGACTGGCCGAGAAGCCAAGGCTGTTGCCTGAACCACCAGCGGTGATGTTGTTTCCGCCTCCGACAGCATTGCCGTGGGTGTACATGACGCCATAGCTGGCGCGAATGACCGTCTTGGGGTCAAGCTGATACGCGACGCCGATACGGGGACCAAGGTTCTTGTAGTAGTTATTGACCGGCGTATGACAGTTGCAGGTGTTGGTACCGGTACCGGCGAACTGAAGTGCACCGTTTACGCCGGTGACAGGATTGAGGAGATTGGGATTGAAGAAGCTCATGTTGTCATGAGCCTCGCGAAGCGACGGAAAGAAATCGTAGCGGAATCCGAGATCGAGCGTAAGTTTGCTGCTGACCTTCCAATTGTCTTGAACATAAGGAGAGATCGCGCGAAAGCGGGAGCCATATTCCTGTACGAGGGTTTGGGTCAAGCTGCCCTTGTCGATCTGTCCGAGGAGGAAGCTCGCGTACGAGAGACCTGTATTGGCCGTCGCGGCAAAGCTGTTGGCCATGCTCGCGGTCTCAGTCACGGCGTTTGCGATTGTCAGGAAGCTCGAGCCGCCTGTATCCGGAGTTACTTGATAGAGAAGCCAGGCGACTTGTCCGCCAAGGGTGAGCGAATGCCTTCCGAGGTTCCACTGGACGTTATCGACCAACGTGTAATTTTCAGCAATGGTGATGTTGGCCTGAGCACCGCTCCAGTTCGTTGGAGCTGCGGTGCCCGCGAAGGTAACGGTTGGGAAGCCACCTGCCGCCTGACCAGCTGGAAGGCCAGTGATTCCCATTGCCGATGAGGCATACGCAGCGGTGTTGTTGGGATTGAAGGTGGGACCGTTATAGCGAGCGTATCCGTATTTGAACTGATTGACGATGTGCGGCGAGAAGACGTGTGTCTCCTCGATGATGCCTACCGCGGTCTTGGGAGCGAAGGCCTGACCATAGTTATAGGGAACAGGACCGACGTTACGCCCCGCTGTGGTCTGGCCCTGAGGAACAGCACTGGCCTGGCGACCGATGGCAGCCAGCACGGTGATAACGTCCTTGGAGGTCGCGTTGTAGTCGATGCGGTCGGTCGTGGACCAGTTGGTAAGGCCGGTAAAGTTGGGAGCGACGTAATTGTTGGTTGCAGAGGTGCCGATACCAGCGGGAAGGAAGCTCTGCAGTTTTTTAGCAATCGGCGAGATCTGGCTGGCGGGAATGACATCCACACCGGCTTGGCCGAGCGGCCCAACGACTCCGCCACCGGGATTGGTGGTCGCTGTGCCGTTGGTGGGTGTGCCTCCGTAGACGTAACCGTACCGGTAACGGCAGGGTTTACCGGCGTTGTTCGCAGCACAAGCCGCCTCCGTTGAGGGATCAAAGATTCCGCCGGGCGAGAGGCCAGCGAAGTTACCGGCCTGTTCGGCAGCGGTGGGGAAGGTCATCGCGGTTGGCGTCTGGCTGGTGTATTTGAAGCCGTTGTAGTTACCGAAGAAGAAGAGCTTATCTTTCCAGGTGCCAACCGGAACGAGCGGACCGCTGAGGACGATGCCGTACTCGTTGCTGTGTTCTACGGGCTTGCTAACGACGCCGGTCGTCGGATTGGGCAGAGAGCCGAAGAAGCCCCAGGTGTCGAGAGCTGTATTGCGGAAGAACTCATAAACGGCGCCGTGGTATTTGTTGCCGCCCTGCTTGATGTTGTAGTTCTGGATGCCCTGACCTTCGTAGATAGCAGAGTAGCCGTTGGTCTGAAGATTGAACTGGTCGACTGCATCGACAGAGATCGCGGTCCAAACGAAGCGAGGGTCTCCGTTACCACCAGCGCGCACAAATGGAATGCCATCGATGTACACGGCGGCGGCGGCGCCACGGCTGCCTGATCCGTTGACGATACCTACGTTGGTGGTGGCGTTGCCGTTGGTGTTGTTGCCCTGAACGCCGGGCATGAGGAAGGCAAAGTCAGTGGCGCGGCGTTGATCGGGCTGGCCGTAGGCTCCCATCTCGATGGGCAGCGCAGAGTACATATCGTGCTCGATGGTTGCGCCGAGGGTGGCATTGCTGGTTTCAAGAGAGGGCGGCGCGGTAGAGACTTCTACGCTCTGGCTCTCGGAGCCAACTGTGAGGCTGAGCTTGAGATCGGCAACTTCAAGGGCGTTGACGTGTACGTCTTCCTGATTGAGACTCTGGAATCCCTTGGCGGTGACGGTGACGCGATAGATGTCGGGATTGAGGGCGGTGAGATCGAAGTCGCCGGAGTTAGAAGTAGTGCGAGTGAGCTTGACTCCGGTCGTCGTCGAGGTTGCGGTGACCGTAGCATTGGGAATCACGGCTCCGCTGGCGTCGGTGACGGTGCCTTTAATCTCGCCCTTACCAGCGAGTTGAGCTTTTGCTGCGGGAGTGCACAGCATCACCAATGCAGTAAGAAGAATCAGAAGGCCCGCGAGGGCTCGGACAATAGGAGTTTCGGAGCGCGATGAAGCGCGTGTTGGTATCTCGGTGAACGTCATACTCTAACCTCTCAAAAGTATTTCGGGTACAGCTTTAGTTTTGGCGTGTCCTTACGGGGCCCGCGTCCGTTTAGCGATCGAAGGTCAGACCACATTGGATGCGATACAAAGCTTCTGCTCTTGGAACAACAACTGTCAAGAGGCAAAGTAAACTTTTTCCTAAGGAGAATCGGGGAGAGATATAGGGCCTGGAGCCAGTAAATGCTGAAGAATCCGAAGGTTGTGTGGGTGAGGAGCATGGGGGCAGGGTAAGAATCTGAAAACTAGACTGGTGGTTGTACCTCAGCGATCATACCGAGGGAAATTGGGCGAAGTGCCAGAGAGGCTAGGGGAAAAGATCAAGGAACTTGGACGGGGCCGATCTGCGGAGTTTTGACTGGAGCGGCGAGACCTACAATCTCGGTGAGAATGTTGGTAAAGAAGTTGGTGACCCAGAGATTGCCACTGGCATCGATTGCGACGGCGAAGGGTTGGCTTAGGCTCGCGTCTTTCTCGTAACCGTTGGCAGGCGAGAGGATCTGGCCGGGAGAGGAAGTGGCCGAACCGGCGAGCTCGGTGAGGGAAGAACCTAAATAGTTGGTGGTCCAGACATGACCGGAACCGTCGACGGCGATTCCTTGCGGATGCCAAATGCTGGCTTTGTTGTCGCTGTAACCTGATGAGACGATAGTGCCGTCAGCGGAGAGTTGACTGATGCTGTCACCCATGTAGTTCGTGGCCCAGACAAAGCCTCGCTGATCGATGGCTACTCCTGCAGGCCAGTTGCAGCAGTTATAGCTCGTGAACTGGGAGCCATCAGGAAGAACCTTGGTGAGGGTATTGGCTTCTGAATTCGCTACCCATGCGTTACGATTCGCGTCGATGGCGAGCGCGACAGGAAAGGCAAGTTGCGTGGAATTGTAAGGGTTTGCTGAGATGGGCTGGCCGGAACTGGAGAGAAGAGTGAGGCTTGAGTCTCCGAAGTTAACGACCCAGGCGATTGCGTTGTTATCGATCGCAATAGCAATGGGATAGTAGATGCCGCCTGTGATGTATCCCGTAGTGCCTGAGATCACCTGACCCGAGGGATTAAAGGTCGTGATGCTACCGAGACCTTTGTTAACACCTCCGCCGCAGACTGAAGTGTCTTCGTTGGGAATCCAGATGTTGTTCTGGGCGTCGACTGCCAACCCGTAGGAATGACAGAGGCCCCCTGAAGTAATTCCTGTGGGGAAAATCGGATTGCCGGTTGGTGAGAATTCAGACAATGCGCTGAAGTAGCTGGCGACCCACACGTTTCCGGTGGCGTCAATGCCGAGTTGGGAAGGGGAGTTCATGCCGCCCCCGGTGAAGTTGATGAACATCGTCCAGTCAGAGGGTGCTGTTTTGAGAGCCGGGGTAAATGCAGTGCTGGCGGTGGACTGGGTGTAGAGCGCGGCTACATTGGTTCCGGGATTGAGAACGAGATTCAGAGCGGCATCGAGTGTGTTGATTGGAGCCGACGCGCCGTTCGGAGTTGTCGCAGTGAAGAGCGGACTGCAACCAGCAGAAGAAGTCGCGGTGGTGCAAGTGTTCAGCAGGTTGGCGACGGAGTTGATTCTGGCGGCTGGCGATGAGCCATTTTGCGGGAAGGACGCGCCCGGAGATGTGCCTGTTGCCAGGTTGACGAGGTTCTTGACGGTAGCCACTGCGTTGGCGAGGCCCTGACTGTTGGTGGCGGTGGCTCCAATGTTGCCGCCGGGGCTGAGGAACTGGGCGAGCCCGTAGGCCGTGGCTACCGTGGTCACCTCGTTGATGACGAATTGGGAACCGGGTGTCAGCTGGTTGCACGCACCGATTGGCGTTGTCAGAGTAATGGCTGGGTTGGCGGTGGCTCCGATCTGTCCTCCGTGGATGATGATGTAAAGCTGCGACGCGGCTGCCGGACAAGGGTATCCGTCGTGGATAGTGAAGACTCCGCCTGAGTCCGTGGTCAGAGTGCCGGATAAGATCGCAGTTCCTACAGAGCCATTTCCGGTTGTACCTGCGGCGTAGAGATTAACGGTGGCTCCCACGATCGGTTGCGTGCCGGCCATTGCCATACCTGTGAAGCCTGCGCCGGAATTGTTTGCCGACGTAACGGTAAGGGTTCCCATTCCAAAGATAAAGCTGTAATTGGCGGCAGCAAGAGTTCCGAGGGCGGCGACAATTGGGTAAGCGCCGGGTAGTGAGGGGAACGTTGCGGTGGTCGTAAGTGACGGAAGGCCGGTGACGACTGTTTGCGTATCTCCATTAACAAAGCCTGTGATGGTTGCGGAGAGAACCGGGAGAGCGGCCCCTGAAACGATGCTTTGATTGTTGGGCGTGATATTGAGAACGCCTTTGTTGATGGTCAGAGTGCCGTTGACGTAGACGACGTTGTAGTTGGCGAGATTGACTCCTGTAACGGCAGGAACGATCGAGTAGGTGCCTGCAGACGAAGAAGAAGTCGCGATCGTGGAGGCTGTAAGGGTGAAGGTATCGCTTGGAGCCGCTCCACTGGCGGATGCCGTGAATGTTGGGTTCACGGTGCCGTAGACCCGGCTTCCATCAGCAGCCGTGACGGTGAGGGAGGCTTTGTTCACGGTCAGGGTGCCGTTGACGTAGATGACGTTGTAGTTGGCGAGATTGATACCTGTAACGGCGGGAACGATCGAATAGGTTCCCACAGGAGATGCAGAAGTCGCGACGGTGGATGCGGTGAAGGTGAAGGTGTCGCCGGGAAGCGCTCCAGTAGCCGACGCACTCAAGAATGGGTTCGCACTTCCGTAGGCTCGGCTTGCATCAGCAGCGGTAACCGTAAGGGTTGGACGGGATGTCGGGGTACCTGAGCCACCACAACCCCCTAGGAAAAGGACAACAACACCGGTCATTGTCACAGTGAGAGATGAAGGAAGGCTACGAAAAATGGATCTCACGGAATAACAATACCAGTCTGTGCTACTGATGCCGATAGGGTTGAGTCAGGCCAGCGAGATCGGCTGAAGACAGAAAGGATCGAACCGCAGTGACCATCTGATCGCGAGCGACTGCAACTGGGAGTGTGGTATCGATGGTCTCAGCTTTAATCAGGATCGGAATCGGGCGTTGCGGATCCTGCGTGAAGAGAGATTGCGTTGTCGGCTTACTGTAGACAAGGCCGAAGTGAGTGCGATCGCTCGAGTACTCACCGCAGGTGCCTCCGTTGCAGATAGTGGTGGCCTCGAGGGATTGGGTCGCGCCATTGTTGAAGAAGGAGCCCGAGAAGCTGACGGGTATGTTACCTGCGGTGGGCAATGTGATCTGGTCGCGCCAGAGCGGGTCTTCGCCGCGCGCAGAATGGCAGATGAGAGTGTCGTGGGAGCCGAGAACAGGGGAGACTCCGAGGTTGATATGAGTTCCACCGTTGTCGGGGACGTACTCAGCCCAGTGAAAGATAAGCGGACCGGTGGTGAAGTTCTCATTCCATGTTCGCGAGAGCGTATAACCACCGATGTGTTGCGGGAACTGTCCCGCAGCGTTCTGATCGGCCTTCATCTGGGCAGCACCGCCATTGTGGCTGAAGGCCCAGGCGCGTACAACACCATAGCTACCGAAGAGCACCAGAAGCAGCATCGCCACGAATTGCAGATTGAAGGAACGAGGTGTTTCTAAGCTGGTCGGCAGAGGCTGCGGGGGCTTGATTTTACTGGGTGATTCGCGCAGGCGCCTGACGACGTAAAAGAGCAGCAGGGTTGCGATCAGAAAGAGACAGGCGCCGATGATGTAATCGCCCATCTCGGCTCTGCTTTGCAGCCATGGAAAGCGCAAGGCGACGAGGTAATAGAGTACGAGGAAGCACAGCCGGACAAAGTTGAAGAGGTATCCAAGGAGCACGGCACTAGCGACCACAGTCGCGTGAGCGTACCAGCGGAAGCGATAGACGTATCCTGCGATCAGCGCAATGAAACCCATCGTGATTGCGCCGCGAATACCGTTGCAGCCAGGAGCAATGAACATGCCGAACTGCGGCGTGAACATGAGACGGAGCTGATCCGGACTCAGGGGCTGACCGAGTGCAATCGCGAATGATCGCGTAACGTGAGCCGAAATACGCTGCAACGGAAGGTCGACAAACACATTGAAGATGTGAGGAACGGGATTAACAAACCAGAGGAGAACCAAAGGAAACAGAGCGGCGCGAAAGAGACGTGTGCCGCCGAAGAGAAGAACGACTCCCGCACCATAGGCGAAGATGACCAACGAGTGCGGCGGAACGTAGATAGACCATTGCGGAGAGAGCACGAGGACCAGAATCGACTGATCTCTGATATGGACGATGGCAGTGGTGAGAACGAGGATGACGAGCCCCCACCATGTTCCCCGCATCTCCCATCCGATCGAGCGCCATGCGCGGAGGACAAGGACGAAGCTAATCAGCGGAATGAACATGCCGATCGACTTGAGTGCGTCGGTGGTCCAGAGGAACCACAAGGCATTCATGGTCGACCAGATTGTGGTAGTGCCGAAGGCGGCGAGAATTGCGGCGAGTACGGGGCGGGACGTATTGAATTGCGCGACTCTGCTGGAGAGGAGCGGACGGATTTCAGCGGCAACCGGCAGAGTCGACATTAGAAGATTTACTTTTCAGACGTACCCGGACAATCGGCGTGTCTTTATCCGGGATTGTCAATTGTTGCTATCTGGAAGAGTCGCGGCGAGCCTTGATACGCACACGAATATTGGCAAAAAGTGCACCTGCAGAACCTACGGCTGCAAGAATAGCCGTTGGATTTTCAGGCGAGTCAGTGCAACCGCCAGGACCATCCTGAGCGTGCAGTGGGAGGGCTACAGAGAGGAGAGCGAAGCTGGCAAGGATGAGAAAAGTTTTCTTCATGTGTGTCCTCAATTGGGAAGGTACCGTCGAGAAAGTTGAAAGTCAACGAAGAATGACCTCGATGACATAACACTTTTGTGTATGATGATTTCTTTGAATTAACAATCTGCGACGAAAGGGTTTTTATTCTAGCGGCGATGAAAATGACTCGTTTTATTAAAAACAGAATGAACCAACGTATGCATCTACGCCTGTATTTACGCGCTGATTGATCACTTAGAGAAGTTGGAAGGCGACATGCTAGTTTGCGTTTCGCTCCAGCCAGTAGTTCAGATCAGGCTGCTGTAGGGAACGCAACTGAACGCAATCGTTGATGCCGTCGACAGCTTTCGCAAGTGCGCGTTTGCTGGCTTCGACCGGGTGGGTGGCGAAGAAGCCGGACACTTCTTCGCGTTGTTGCACAGAACAGAAGTTGCCCGTGGCGGCGACAAGATCGGTTCCTGAAGAAACTGTTAACTGCGCATGCACCTTGTCCCAGTTGGCACGGATGTAGTCCCAGGCCTGATCTCGGGTCTCGCGATGGCGAAGTAGTACATCGAGGACCGCGCCACTATCCTGATTGCGAATTTTTCCTGCAGCGACGTAGTCGAGCGTGCGTTGAATGAGTACCGGGTCGTGGAAGCGCGGGAGGGCGCGTAGTGCGTCGGATTTTTCGCCGGGATTGGCGGAGTTCTGGCTGACTGCAAGAAGCTTTTCATACAGCGCGGCATTCCCGTCGGCTGCGCTGACGAGTACTGCGGCGTCTGAGAGAGTTGGGTCGAGAGTTTTGTCCTTCTTGTTATCGGCGGCGAAGACTCTTACTGCAAGCATCTGAGCCTTGGCGAGGGTTGTCGGATCATGCGCTTCGCCAAGCATTTCGAAGAGGATGCCGCGAAGCTGTTGGCGGTCGTAGCTTTCGTCTTTTGCCGGAGCTCCCAGCGCGGCATATACCGGACCGAACTCGCGGCGAATGATCGCGTCGAGTCTTGCGCGGTCCTGGTCGGTGGCGATCTCAGAGGATACTTTTTGAAGCTGTTGGTGGACGCTATCGAGCACGGTAGCGTTAGGATCCTGCTTCAAGGCAAGGACAAGATCGAGATAGTCGCCGACTTTGCCCAAGCCCGAGCGCACAAGAGCCCAGCGGTCGCCGAGAAGGTTGATCTTCTCCGGTGGCGTGAGGGCGGTTTCGGCTTTGGCTACGATCGCCTGGTACTGCAATGGAGAGTAGAGAGCCCGGTAGTACCCCTTGGCAGCCGCGTTGGCATAGAAGGCCGGCAAGGCTAAGTCTACGGGGATGGGAATGGTGGAATCTTCGGGGGTGAGGATTCGACAGACTGGAGCGGCGCTTGTTTTGAGACAGACCGGAACGGTCCAACGCTGGTCTTGCTGATTTTGGTCAGAGGCGGTTGCCGAGAGGAAGAAGCGGCTCTGCTCGACGGGAACGCCGGTCGCCTTGCGTTCACTGAAGGTCAGCAAAGGTACGCCGGGCTGGGTGATGAAGCTCGCCATGATCTTGTCGACGGGTTGGTGAGAGTTGGCGGTTTGGGCGTTCCAGAAGTCCTCGGCTGTGGCGTTGGCGTAGAGGTGGGCCTGCAGATAGTTGTGCACACCCTGGCGGAAAGTCTCTTTGCCTAGATAATTTTCGACCATGCCGATAACGGCTCCGGCTTTACCATAGGCGATGCCGTCGAACATCTCGTTGATCTCATCGGGTGTGTTGGCGGTGGCACGGATAGTCCGAGTAGTTCTTTGTGCGTCGAGGTTAAGAGTGTCGTCGAGGGTCTGGGCGTCATCCTGCGTGAAGTTCCATTCGGGACGCCACTCGGCTACGGGCTTGGTCTCCATCCACGTGGCGAAGCCTTCGTTGAGCCAGAGATTGTCCCACCACTGCATGGTGACCATGTCGCCGAACCATTGATGCGCCATCTCATGCGCTACGACAACGGCGACACGCTTCTTAGCGGGGATGTCGCCTGTCTTCAGATCTGTCAGCAGGTCGGTCTCGCGATAGGTGATGCAGCCGAAGTTCTCCATGGCGCCGGCTTCAAAGTCTGGGAGGGCGACCATGTCGAGCTTAGGCATGGGATATTTAATGCCGAAATAGTTGTCGTAATAATGCAGAACATACTTCGCGGATTCGAGAGCGAATTTTGTGAGTTGGACTTTGTCCGGGGTGGAGCAGGCGCGGATGGGTACTCCGTCGGATTTACCTTCGGTGCATTTGAAATCGCCAACGAGAAAGGCGACGAGATAGGTGGACATCTTCGGCGTTGTCGCGAAGCGAAGAGTGTGTTTGCCTGCGACGGGACCCGAGTGGGCGTCAATGAGGTTCGTATTGGAGATAACAGTGTCAGCTGCGTCAACTGTGAGGGAGATGTCGAAAGTAGCTTTCAGGGCAGGCTCGTCGAAACAGGGGAAGGCGCGGCGGGCATCGGTGGATTCGAACTGCGTGACGGCGTAGTTGCGGAGTTTGGTTTTGGAGAGATAGAAACCGCGGAGCTTGTTGTTGAGAATGCCGCTGAAGCGGATTGCCAGGGAAAACTTGGCGGCAGGAAGTTCCCTCCCAAAGGTGAAGGTAGCTTGCTCCTTGACAGGGTCTAGGGCAACTTCTGCGACCTGAATCTTGGGTGAAAAGTCACTGATTATGGCTCTGACGGATTGGAATTCAATCTCGGCGGCGTTGAGAGTTATCGTTTGGGCGGGTGCGTCGAGAGTGACGTCGATGGTCTCTTCACCGCTGAAGGTTGCGGTTAGGAGATCTGGAGTGAGAGAGAGCGAATAGTGCTCCGGATGGACGTTGGCAGAAAGGCGCTGGGCGTGGGCGGCGAGATTTGCAGTGAGAAGAATGGCTGTGATTGCAAGAACGGTGTTGCGAAACGACATGAAGAGGCCTCTGCATCCATAGTAGTGATTTTGCGGGAGACGTTGTGGAATGGTTTTTTGTCAGGAGATGCCTATTTGATTCGGCTCACGCAAAGCCGCGCGGGACGAAACTCACGGATTGCAACAGTTTCGGGGGCGAGTCCAGCGGCTACGGTCAGATCTTTCCAGTCTTCGGTGCGGAAGCTGCGGCGGATGGAGACAGGGCCATCATATTTAACGAAGGGATGCCAATTCGTGAACCGAGCAAGGAAACTGAAGAGACCATAGGGGACCGGCTGGCGATGAAGATCGTTGATAAACCATCCGCGCCGGGTGCGCTGCTCCATCCACTCGAGAAACTGGATGATCTGTGGGTTGGTGAGGTGATGCGTCAGGAGGGAGGAGATAACGATGTCGATTTCATCTTGTATGGAATTCGACAGGGCATCCCCTACGACCCACTCGATGCGATTGGAGTGTGTTGCCTCTCTTGCCGCGCGAATTGCATCGGGGTTCAGATCGATTCCGGTGAGCATCACGGGGATTCGGCTTTTTTCTGACCAGGCCTCGATCGTGCGAAGCGTGTCCCCGTAGCCGCAACCTACATCGACGATGCGTAGTGATTCCGATGGGCTAGCTGCGACAATTTTTTCCAGCCATTCGATGACTGGACGATAGGCGGAGGTGAGGCGGTTGACTCTTGCGATGTCGTGCAGGCAGGCGCGCAGTTCCCCGTAACTACAAGGCTCATCCATCTTTTCGATGAGGTCTGCGCGTTGCGAGAAGTCGGGCTTTGCGGTAGGCATTAGGTCTGGAGGGAGGCGGCTCGCTCGGAGTGGCCGGAGCTCTCAGATGCCTTGGCTTCAGCGTACGCAGCGGCTCCGAGGAGCGCGCAGGTGTCGTCGAGGATGACGCGAACCGGGATCGCCTGCAGGAGCGGTGAAAGACGACCCTTGTCGAGAAAGGCTTGCATGAAGGTTCCGTTTCTGAGCGTCTGAAGAATCTTCGGGGCGATGCCTCCACCGAGATACACTCCACCCGTGGCAAGAACTTTGAGGGCGATATTGCCAGCCTCGGCCCCGTAGGCGCCCGCGAAGATCTTCATGGTCTCGAAGCAGAGCGAGCTGGATCCGTCTTCGGCGCACTGGCTGATGACTGCGTTAGGATCTTCCGCAATCATGCGGTCGTGGAGCCAGCCAGGTTCGTTGATCTTTTCTACGTCGCGGAGAAAGGTGTAGATGTTCTTGATGCCGAGGCCTGAGACTACACGTTCCCAACTGACCCGCCCATTGAGACTGTCGTGTAGATGTTCGAGCAGGGCGATCTCACGATGGTTGCGGGCAGCGAAGTCGCAATGGCCACCTTCCGAGGGGATGGGGCGATGTTTTTTGCCATCCCAAATAAGGAGTGCTTCGCCGAGACCGGTACCGGCAGCGATTAGTCCGGCGTTGCCGCTGGCCTCAGGGTTACCGCTGTGTAAGGTGAAGATTGCCTCGGGCGCGAGTTCGGGGATGCCGTAACCGTTGGCTTCCAGATCATTTATTAAAGAGATATTGGGAATTCCGAGAGATCGTTCAAGATCGCGTTCGTCGAGAACCCATGGGAGATTGGTCAACTTAAGACGTCCGTCGCGAACCGGACCGGGACAGCCGAAGCAGGCGCCGATGATATCTTCCTGTTTCTCGGGCCCGTCGGTGAGAAACTTTTTGACGATAGCTTCAAGGCTGGAGAAGTTGTGAGCGGGAAATTTTTCGTCGCGAATCGGCTGCAGGCGGCCGCTGGCAAAGTTATATAGGGCAAGGTGGACTTTCGTACCACCAACATCACCGGCAAGAATCATCTATCGGAGCTCCAGGGTACCGGTGGTGTTGGAATTGTCCGGCTTTGGCAGCTTAGCGGCTGCAGCGGCATCGAGCAAGAGTTTAAGGCGTCCGCTTGCAGGACGGATGAGTTGCGAGGGATGGGTTTCTGGCTGGTAGTGACCTAGAAACACATCGTCCACTACCTGCGCCTTGCCTGCACCTTCGATGAGAAACGCGACTTCCCTACCCTGATTGATGACGGGCCAGGTGAGCGTGATGCGCCAGGTATCTTTTTGTGGAACATGGTTGGCGACGACGATGTGACTCATCTCGTTGAGAGCCTCGGTGTGCGGGAAGAGGGACGCCGTGTGTCCATCGTCGCCCATACCGAGCAGAACCAGATCGAAGGTTGGGGTCTCAGCTCCTTCGAGCCTGAAGGTGTTGCGGATGGTAGACTCGTAGCGGGCAGCGGCGACTTCGGGTTCAAGTTCGCCTTCCATTCGATGAACTCGTTGGGCTGGCAGAGGCACCTTCGAGAGCAAAGCCTCGTTGGTCATGCGGTAGTTCGACTCGGCGTTGTCGGGTGGGACACACCGCTCGTCAACCCAGTAGAGCTCGACCTTGTCCCATGGGACTTGGGTTAGAAAGGGCTCGGCTGGATTCGCCAGAAGCGCGAACATCGTCTTTGGAGTCGTGCCACCGGAGATAGCGATGCGTGCGATGCCGCGTTCGGTTGCCGCTGTGGCGGCAGTCTGGGTGAAGAGTTGTGCTCCGGCTCGGGCAGTGTCAGCGGGAGTTGGCAGTACGCTGTAGGCAACGGTGACTGGGCGAGGCATGATGTCCTGTTCGTTCAGAGAAATTTTAAAGTTTGCGCCACTTACGTCCGTCGCTCTTCATCATAGCGTCGGCGGCCGCTGGTCCCCAGGTTCCGGCAGCGTAGTTGGGAAGATCGCGGATGGGATCGTTCACCCAGGCTTTCAGGATCGGAGTCATCAACGCCCACGTTGCCTCGACACCGTCGCGATGCGCAAACAGAGTGGCGTCGCCGAACATTGCGTCGAGCAGCAAGCGCTCATACCCGTTGGCCGACGAACTGCCGAAGGCCTGCGCGTAGCTGAAGTCCATGTTGACCTTGCTGATGGTCATGGTCGGACCCGGGACCTTCGCGCCAAACTGCAGCGTGATGCCTTCGTCCGGCTGAATGCGAATAGAGAGCACGTTTGGGCGAATGCCTTCACCACCTTTGCCGTGCGCGTCTTTGAAGAGCAGCAGCGGCGGAAGTTTAAATTGAATGCTGATCTCTGTGACACGTCGTGGGAGACGTTTGCCCGCGCGAATGTAAAACGGGACGCCGGCCCAACGCCAGTTTTCAATCTCGAGGCGAAGCGCGGCATAAGTTTCGGTCTGCGATCGGGGATGAACACGGTCTTCCTGACGATAACCGACGACTTGTTTGCCATCGACAACGCCTGGGCCATATTGCCCACGGACAGTGTCGGCAGGGTGGATTGGCTGAACAGCCTTCCATACCTTCACTTTTTCTGCGCGCACGGCGTCGGCTGCGAACGACACCGGCGGTTCCATAGCGACGAAGCTGAGGAGTTCCATGACATGGTTCTGCACAACGTCGCGGAGTGCGCCTGCCGTCTCGTAAAACGGGCCACGGCCTTCGATGCCGATACTCTCGGCAGCGGTGATCTCGACGTGGTCGATGTAGTTGCGGTTCCAGACGTTCTCGAAGATGCCGTTGGCGAAACGGAAGACGAGGATGTTCTGTACGGTTTCCTTGCCGAGGTAATGATCGATGCGGAAGACCTGGTCTTCGTTGAAGACCTTGTTCACCTCGTCGTTGAGCGCGCGAGCGGATTCGAGGTCGTGCCCGAAGGGTTTTTCAATGATGATGCGGACCCAGTTTTTACCGTCGCCGCAGTCGGCGGGACGGGCCATGCAGTGGCTACCGAGATATTTGATGATGTCAGAGAAGTACTCTGGCGCGGTCGCTAGATAAAAGAGGCGATTACCCTGCGTCCCGTACTTCGTGTCGAGGGTGGCGAGCATGTCTTTGAGTGCGTCGTAGCCAGACTCATCGTCGAAGTTCATCGCATGGTAGTGAACCCGGCTGACGAAGGGATCAAGCTTGGCGTCGTCCTTGTCAACTCCACCCCCACTGACAATGCCGTCTTTCATGTCAGCAGCAAAGGTCTGCTCGAGCGGACGGCGCGCCACGCCGACCACTGCGAAATCCTTCGGCAGCAAGCCCGATTGTTCGAGGTGATAGAGCGCGGGAAGAAGCTTGCGCTTGGTGAGATCGCCCGAGGCTCCAAAGATGACGACAATACAGGGATCGGGCGTTCGCTCAGGTTGAACAACAGCGGGCGGCGCGATCAATTCGGCGGTTGACATGGTCTTTACTCCTGCTTTGAGGTTCCCGGCATTCTCTACGGCTAAGATTGCAGTTTCTTTACATCGTGACCGCCGAAAGCTCCGCGCATAATGGAGATCATTCGATCGGTAAAGTTGTTTTCTTCTCGCGAACGCAAACGGCGGATGAGCGATTCTGTAATGACAGGCGCGGAGATGTTGAGATCGATGGCCTCGGTTACAGTCCAGCGGCCCTCTCCTGAGTCGGGAACGAAAGCCTTGAGGCCGGTGAGTTTAGGGTTCTTGGAGAGAGCGTCGGCTGTAAGGTCGAGCAGCCAGGAACGCACAACCGACCCCTTCTGCCAGATCCGCGAGATCTGCGGCAGATCGAGATTGAGCGGCGTCTTCGCGTGCAGGATAGAAAAGCCTTCCGCGTAAGCCTGCATCATGCCGTACTCGATGCCGTTGTGCACCATCTTGACGAAGTGGCCGGCGCCAGATGGCCCGACGTGTCCCCAACCCTGGTCTTTCGCAGGCGCGAGGGTTTCGAAGATTGGGCGGAGACGCTCGACGGGTTCCCTATCGCCACCGATCATGAGACTGTAACCCTCTTTCAGGCCCCAGACTCCGCCGGAAGTTCCGCAATCGATGAAATGGAAACCTTTGTTCGCGGTTTCGGCATGGCGGCGCTGCGTATCCTTGTAGTTGGAGTTGCCGCCGTCGATGAAGGTGTCGCCCTTTCTCATCAAAGGCTCGAGTTTGGCGATGGTCTCGTCGACGGGATCTCCGGAAGGAACCATAATCCAGATAGCGCGCGGTGCCGCAAGATTTTTTATTAGGTCTTCGAGAGAATCGACGCCGAGCGATCCGGCTTTGGTCAGTTTTGCGGTTGCGTCTTTGTTGAAGTCAAAGCCGACGACCTTGTGGCCGGCGAGGCGCAAACGCTCGGCCATGTTGAAGCCCATTTTGCCGAGCCCAATAATTCCTAGTTCCATGATGTTTCCTTTCCTGTCCTGCTCGATGTGCGAGGTTTCCTGTGTGGGTTTACTGCGCCTCGGGAAAATCAGCGCCTACGGTGACCTTCTCCCAGTCGGCGATCTCTTTCTGCCAGTTGTCGAGCTTGCCGCGAAACCTAGTGAGGGCTGAGACGCCAAGCAACAAATGAAGTGGTGGATTGGAAGATTCTACGACGGCGATCATGGCCTCGACGGCACGTTGCGGGTCGCCGCGCTGCTTGCCGTCATTTTCAGCGAAATACTTACGCATGTTGCCTGCAGTGTTGTCGTAGTCGGCGATGCGTTTTTTGGCGAGCACGCCGGAGCGGCCAAGGAAGTCTGTGCGGAACGGACCGGGCTCGATGAGGGTGACATGAATGCCCAGAGGTGCGAGTTCCGCAGCGAGAGCCTCCGAAAGACCTTCGACTGCGAACTTCGATGCGTTGTAGATGCCAATTCCCTGACCGCCGATGAGGCCACCAATGGAAGATAGATTCAGGATGTGACCGCTACGTTGTTTGCGGAACTGCGGAAGAAGCGCGCGAGTGACTCGGAGAAGGCCGAAGAGATTTGTCTCGAACATCGGCATCTCTTCCGCTTCGGAGACTTCCTCGATAGCGCCGGCAACACCATAGCCCGCATTATTGACGAGAACATCGACGTGGCCGAATTGGGCGATCGCCTGGGTTGCGGCAGAGTCGACTTGACCGGGATCGGTTACGTCGAGAGTGAGAGCCTTCGCTCTCTGCGGATATTTTTTTTCGAGGTCGGCTACCTTGTCGATATTACGAGCGGTAGCAATGACTCTCCCGCCAGACTCTAAGACTTGCACAGCGAGAAGACGACCGAAGCCTGTGGAGCCTCCAGTGATGAACCAAACTTTGTCGATTTGTGGAGTATTGGTCGTATGAGCCATATGTATTATGAGACGCGGCGCATGAATGAAGCGATGCAGGATTGCCGTTACGGCCGATGTTCGGTCACGCCGTCCTCTCCGGCTACCAGCGCCAAGGTCGCCATACCCAGGAAAAGTCCATGTTCTACAACACCTACGATTCCACGAATCTCCGCGGCTAAAACCTCGGGATCCTCGATACTTCCACAGGCGCAGTCAAGAATGTAATTGTTTTCGTCCGTTAAAAAAGTGCCGTCACCGTTCTTTGCTTTTCGGAGCATTGGATTCAGTTCCAGTACGGCCAGCTTTGGTTCTACAATCGGGAGCGCCATCTTGACGACTTCGACAGGCAGAGGAAACTTGCCGAGGCGTTTGACAAGTTTGGTTGAGTCCACCACGACGAGAAATTCATCTGCTGCACTGGCTACGATTTTTTCCCGCAGCAGCGCGCCGCCGCCGCCTTTGATCAATGCGAGATCGGGACCGACCTCATCGGCACCATCGACGTACAGATCCAACTCCGGCAGTTCATCGAGTGTTGTCACTTTCATACCCAGAGACAGACCGAGATCGTGGCTAGCATCGCTTGAGGCCACACAACGAATCTTCAGGCCCTGCTTAACGCGGACGGCCAGTTCGCGGATAAACATGGTTGCCGTCGTGCCGGTGCCCAGGCCGACCGCCATTCCATCCTTGACGAACTCAACCGCACGTTTCGCGACCAGCAGCTTCGCCTCGTCCTGCGTCATCTGCGTCCCCTGCGTCAATCGGTTTCGTGAGTGTGCTGTCCGTAGGCGCCGCCTGACACAAAACCGCGGCGCAATCGATTGCTGCCATTACCTCTACTTCTTTACTAACTTCTTTGCGTGCTCCACCGTATTCGCGACGTTGATACCGAGCTTGTCGAGTGCGATTGGGCCCGGGGCCGATGCGCCGAAGCGATCGATGCCGATCACTCCGCCGTTGTGGCCGATGTACTTATACCAGCCCATCGTTGCACCAGCTTCAATCGCGAGCTTCGGCGTGGTTTCAGGCAGCAGGTCGGATTTGTAGTTGTCGTCCTGCTCATCGTAGATCTTGAAGCTGGGCATCGAGACGACAGTTGCGTTGATGCCTCCAGTCTTCAGCTCATCTGCTGCTTTGAGCGCAACCGAAACCTCAGAGCCCGTGGCGATGAGGATGATGTCCTTGCCGTACGAGAGCAACTCATAGGCGCCTTTCTTCGCGCCTGCCTGCGCCTTCGATGCATCGAGCACGGGAAGGTCCTGCCGGGAGAGAGCCATAAAACTAGCGCTCTTGCGCTCAAGCGCCATTTGCCAGCACGCCGCCGTCTCGTTCGCGTCCGCGGGACGGAAGTCCGTCAGATGCGGCATCATGCGAAGACTCATCAACTGTTCAATGGGTTGGTGCGTAGGACCATCTTCGCCGAGACCGACGGAGTCGTGTGTGAAGACAAACAGTGAGTGCACACCCATCAGCGCGGCAAGGCGAATGGCTGGCCGGCAGTAGTCCGAGAAGACGAAGAAGGTTGAGCCGAACGGAATCAGCCCGCCATGTGCAGCCATCCCGTTGACCATCGCCATCATGCCGAACTCGCGCACGCCGAAGTAGACGTTTCGACCTTTGGGATCGACGTGAAAACTTGGCGAATCTTTAAAGATGGTCTTAGTAGAGGTCGTCAGGTCAGCTGCACCACCGAAGAGTTCCGGGACTACGTTCTCAATCGCCTGCATGACAGTCTGGCCTGCATTGCGGGTTGCGATTGGCTTTTCTGTGGGGAAGGTGGGGATCTTTTTCTCCCATCCGTCAGCGAGTTTGCCAGAAACGACGCGCTCGAACTCGGCCGCGGGCTCCGGATAGGCCTTTTTGTACTGTTCGAACCTCTCCGCCCATTCCGCGTGGGCTTTCTTGCCTCGCGGCTTGGCCGTCGCCCAGTTTGCAGCGGCTTCTTCGGGAACGTAGAAGGACTTGTCTTCGGGCCAACCCAGATTTTTCTTGGTCGCTTTGACGGCTTCGGCTCCAAGCGCTTCGCCATGCGCTTTGTTTGTGCCGGCCTTGGGGCTGCCGTAGCCGATAATAGTGCGAACGCGGATAAGCGAAGGGCGCATTGTCTCTGCTTTTGCTGCGAGGATGGCCTTTTCGATTGCGACGAGGTCATTGCCGTCAGCGACGTGCTGCACGTGCCAGTGATAGGCCTCGAATCGTTTCGTTACATCTTCGGTGTAGGAGAGCTCGGTGGGACCATCGAGCGAGATAAGGTTGTCGTCGTAGAGCACGATCAGCTTGCCGAGACCGAGGGTTCCTGCAAGCGACGCAGTCTCATGCGAGATTCCTTCCATCAGGTCGCCATCGCCGCACAGAACGTAGGTGTGGTGATCGACGATCTTATACTCGTCGCGGTTATAAACAGCCGCGAGGTGTTTTTCTGCAGTGGCAATTCCTACTGCCATACCGAATCCCTGACCGAGCGGGCCGGTTGTCACTTCAACTCCAGGAGCTTCGCCGTACTCGGGATGCCCGGGCGTGTGCGAACCGTACTGGCGAAACTGCTGGAGCTGCGACATCGGCAGGTCGTAACCAGTGAGATTCAAAACGCCGTAGAGCAGCGCGGAGGCGTGACCGTTCGAGAGGATAAAACGGTCGCGGTCTATCCACTTCGGGTCGGCGGGATCATGTCTCATTAGCTTGTGGTAGAGCAGATATGCAATCGGGGCGCAGCCGAGAGGGGCGCCGGGGTGACCGGAATTGGCTTTCTGAACGGCATCGACGGCGAGAAAGCGGAGAGTGTTGATCGAAAGCTGGTCGAGTTCGTTGTTCTTGGAATCCTTCTGGTCGCTCATTCTTTTCCTTTGCTCGATAAGGAGACTCGCATGCGTCGGGCGACGCTGAATCTCGAACTTGGTGGAGTCGGTTTTATCTATGGCCTTTACGACAGTGTACAAGCCCTGCGCGAGTTACCGCATCTGTGTACTTGAGGAGGCGCATCGTTACTCTTTCTTCGATGCAGGAGACGACAGAATGGACACCTCAATGTCCCTCCCCAGCCAGCGTTCCTGTTCGTTCTGTCCCGGCCAGGCGAGAGTAAATAGGATGGACCCGACCTGATCCGGAGTGGTTGGAATATCGACAAAGGAGCCAGGATAGCCTACCGAGTGCGCCTCCTTTGCGAGTGTGGTGTTCCAGTTGTCGAACGTGTAGATGATACGGAAATGCTGGCGGTCGACGATGCGCAGCGTGTGTCCCGAGAAGATGGACGAGACGGGCCGGGTGACCTCAAAGACCTCGACGTGATTGGTAAAGGTTCGTTTGTCTTTGGGAACGGCATAACGCGACTCGACGACCGGGATGCGATCGAAGACGCTGCCATCGGAGGCGGAGCGTAGCAGCTTCAGATACTCCGAATGCGCCCAGACGAGCGGCTGCGCGGACCCAGCAGGCTTGCCGATGTACATTCCCTTCGATGGAATGTCCGAGTAGTCCCAAATCTGCTCCGGAAGCATTCCTCCGAGAGAACTGAAAAGTTCCATCGCCTTGATTAGGGCGGTGTACGGATTGCCGGCGGAGAGTTCGTAGTGGGCTCGCTCGCCCGTGAGGAGAGGCCATGCGCGGCCCTGCCCCGAGCCGTCATACGGACCGCCATCCTTCTTTTGCCCGTAGCCGTCATGGTTATAGCGACGCCAGCAGTCGCCGTAGGGCGTCTCGATCTTCAATGTGTGGTCGATGACCTTGAGCGAATCGATGATGAGTGGGTCGTCGGCGCGACGGACGCCATAACGAACCAATTCGAGAAATCCCGCGTCGACGACCTGTCGCGCCTCGAAGTCACACTTCTCGCCAGGCTCGCGGTTGTTGATGTGAATCCATCCGTCGGGCAGGTCAGGATTGTAGAAGGGCTCGCCCTTGGCCGGGGGGTTGATGCGTACATAGTGGTATTTGACTTCAGGGAACAGCACGCCGTCCCTGGTCGTCGTCCATTCGTCGAGGTGCGATTCGATCCAGTCCGCGTAGGTTTCGAGATAACTGCCCAGCTCGGAGGATTGTCGCGCTCGCGCGATGTCGGCGGCACAGACCAGAGCCGAAATCACTGCTGCGAGCGTAGAAGGCGAGTATCCTGCCGTCTCCTCCCATCGCTCCTGTTGCGTAACCGGCGCGTAGCGGACGAGAAACGCAGCGGCTCGCTCGACGAACGGGAAGATGTCAAATTCACCAAGCCCGTTTGCCTTCCAGAGACGCCATGCCAGGATGATGGGGAAGGCGACTTCGTCGAGTTGAATGCCGGTCCAGTAAGGTGTTCCGTCAATCCAGAAGTTTTGCGCGAAGCTGCCATCCGGCTGCTGCGTGCAAGCGAGATAGACGAGGGCGCGCATTGCCGTATCGGTGCGTCCACACGCCAGTAGAGCCGTTGCGGTCTGCACCATATCGCGCGTCCATACGAGGTGGTAGCCGCCAAGATCGGTGTCCCCCTTCGAGTTCCCCCACGGAATGGATGCGGACGCGATGAACGCCCCGGAGTAGGTCTTGTCCTCGTGCGTTAGCAGCACATTGTGACTGATGCGCATGAGCTTGCCCCCATCCTTGGACACGGAGGATAGCCGCGGCGGTGAGATTGAACGTGTCCATTGGAGAAGAAAACGCCTCTGGTGCTCGATGTACGGGGTTGAAAGCGTCTGCATCATCTGGGCGATGGCCGAGTGGCTTCCATCTCCGAAAGAGATTGCGATCGTGAATTCGCGGTGAAGTGCGACGTCGATCTCACCCATGACGGCTATGTTCCCATTGAGCGCCTGGCCAAACTGCCAGGTCATCTTCATGTCCTTGCAGAGATCCTGATATCCATCGCTAGTGCCAACGTAGCCACAGGAGGAGCGGCTAAATCCACAGTCTGCGCCCATGGCGAGCATCGTCTTGCCCTTCCATGCAAGCAGGCACCGCTTTCCGGCTACATCAATCGAGCGAGCGGAGTTACCAGCACCTCCGCCGTCGAGGTGCGGAGCCAACAGCGCGTAGCACTTCAACCGCGAAAGAATGGCCTCATCGCCACCAATCTTGACGTTCATCAGCACGACCGGATGATGTGGGTCACTGATGAACTCCTTGGTGACCGTATAACGCGCTTTGAGATCGCTGGCGGTAACGCGTACAGCCGGAGCGCTGCTATCGATGTAATGAAAGTCGTAGTCGAGGTCGCGCTTTTCTTCGTGGAAGAACGTCTCGCCATCGCTGAACAGCAGTTCCATATCACGCGTCTGCGGCCGGTCGATGGTGGGATAGTAGATCTCGTTCAAGGTGCCGTGTGAGATGGTGAACCAAACGCGGCTGGAGGCAGCGTAGGCGGTCGACACCGCATCCTTTTCGCTCGAGGTCCAGCGTGGTTCCACACCCGGAGCCCCGAAGGCGGGGCCGTCATCCTCAAGCCACCGGTAGGTGGCGCTTAAATCACTCATGGCCTCCATTAGAGCGCAAATTTTCGCGAATGGTTACAATTCCATGTAAACGAAGGATGAACGCGGCGCGGCGCCCGATTTTCGGACAGCGCAATCGCTGAGTGCATCGCGCTAACCCCACGCAGCATCGAAGTAAGTTGCCGGTCAGGACGCTCCTGGCTGACACAATTGAACGACGACAGGAGAAATTCCGTGGCCTACGAACTACCCCCTTTGCCCTATGACTACGCGGCACTCGAGCCCCACATTGACGAAGCAACCATGAAGCTTCACCACGACAAGCACCACCAGACCTACGTCACGAATCTCAACGGCGCGGTCGAGAAGCATCCCGAACTTGGCAACAAGTCCCCTGAAGAACTCATCAAGGACCTCGCCGGCATCCCAGAAGATGTGCGCAAAGTTGTGCAGAATAACGGCGGCGGACACGTCAATCACACGATGTTCTGGCAGATCATGAAGCCCAAAGGCGGCGGCGAGCCCTCCGGCGATATTGCCCAACAGATCAAAGCCGACTTTGGGAACTTTGAAGATTTCAAGAAGCAGTTCAACGAGACTACGGCGAAGCAGTTCGGCTCAGGCTGGGGCTGGCTGATCTTTAAGGGCGGTAAGCTCTCGATCGTCACTACGGCGAATCAGGATAATCCGATTTCGCTGGGCAGCTACCCGATCCTTGGCAACGATGTCTGGGAGCATGCTTACTACCTGAAGTATCAAAACAAGCGGCCTGACTACCTTGCAGCATGGTGGAACACCGTGAACTGGGATGAGGTCAATAAGCGTTTTGCTAATGCTAAGAGCTACAAGTAATTCCAGTGCGTCTTAAACAGAAAGGGAGCTGCAGTGTGGAGCTCCCTTTCTGGTGTGACTTAGCCTAGGTTATTCGCTGG
>Ga0210397_10000258_pt1 | contig 38678 bp, 25 predicted proteins | sample IncBWH2OmetaG_FD_160126 | JGI IMG/M metagenome (GOLD analysis project Ga0210397, IMG submission 160126) | Forest soil microbial communities from Barre Woods Harvard Forest LTER site, Petersham, Massachusetts, United States - Inc-BW-H-2-O ...
AATCTTGTCGATTGGGAAGCTTTCCGGTTTGGGCATAGCTTCTACTCCGTAGTGACTGAGCTCCACCGAAGCACCTGGCGGCGATGGCAACTTTTAGGGAGGAAGCGCTCTACCGCCAAGACGAACTCTAAGTCCGTGCCTTTTGGGAAAGAAGGGTGCAGGCGATGCGTTCATCGAACGCCGCCTGCTGATTAACGCTGCACCTGCCCTACCCTGCAGTCTTCATAATGAACGGATTGCCTCCGCCAGATCCGTTGTTGATCCATACGCTCTTGCTTTGGAGGTACCCCTCGATCGCCTCCACGCCATTTTCCCGCCCGAGGCCTGAAGCCTTATACCCTCCAAACGGCATCATAAAGCTGACCGCCCGGTAAGTGTTGATCCACACGGTTCCGGCCCTGATGTGCTTGGCCATGCTATGGGCGCGCTTGATGGATTGGGTCCATACTCCGGCGCCAAGGCCGAACGCGATGTCGTTTGCGATCCGGATGGCATCCTCCTCGTCCTTGAACTTGATCACTGCGAGGACAGGTCCAAACACCTCCTCCTGGGCGATGCGCATCTTGTTGTCCACGCCAGTAAAAATAGTGGGCTTCACGAAGAACTCGCCACCGCCCTCTTCCTTGGCAGCCGGGCCACCGCCAAGCACGCATTTGCCGCCCTCCGCCTTGGCGATCTCGATATAGGAAAGGATTTTCTTGTACTGAGGCGGCGTGGTCACCGGGCCCACCTGCGTATCGGGCCTTGACGGATCACCAAGCCGCGCTTGCTTGGCCATCGCGACGAGCTTGCCGACAAATTCATCGTGGATTGTCTCCTGGACGAGGAGGCGGGAACCTGCGATGCAGGTTTGGCCGGTCGCTGCAAATATGCCTGAAATCGCCCCGCTCACCGCGTCATCAAGAATGCAATCGTCGAACACAATGTTGGGAGACTTGCCGCCGAGCTCAAGCGAGACCTTTTTGAACGTCTTCGCCGCGAGTTCATTTACCCGTGCACCTGTCGCGGTGCCTCCAGTGAACGCGACCTTAGCAACCTTCGGGTGGGTTACGAGCGGCTCGCCAACAACGGCTCCATAGCCCGTCACCACATTGATCACTCCTCCGGGAACCTCGGCCTCGGCTATGACCAAGCGCATAAATTCGAGCAAAGACGCGGAAGTGTACTCCGATGGCTTGATCACGACGGTACAACCTGCAGCCAATGCGGGCGCCAGCTTCCACGTCGCAAGCATAAGGGGGGAATTCCAAGGGGTGATAAACGCACACACCCCGACGGGCTCTTTGAGAATGTAGTTAAAATGATCGGGCCGGTCGACCGGCACAACGGCACCCTGAATTTTATCGGCAAGGCCGCCAAAGTAGTAAAACCATTCCGGCATGTAGCGAGTCTGTGCGGCCATCTCGGAAATAAGCTTCCCGTTGTCCCGCACCTCAACACTCGCTAGGTAATCAGCGTGCTTTTCGATAAGCGACGCGATCCGACGCATTATTTTTCCGCGCGCCGTGGGTGTCATGGCAGGCCAAGGCCCCGACTCGAAAGCTCGGTGTGCGGCCTCAACCGCCCGCCCCACATCGGTCTCATCACATTCGGGAATTAGAGCCCAGGGTCTGCCGGTGAAGGGATCGAAGGTTTCGAATGTCTTGCCGGATGAGGCATCAACCCACTCCCCGTCGATGTAGGTTTGATACCGATGAAGTTTCGCGGGTGCATCTAACATGAGCGTTAATCCTCTTATCCATCAGGGATATGGGAGTTGATAGTTACGTCCGCCAGACAAAGGTGACAGAAGTAGCGGGCGCTCAACGGCCGTACAAACCGGTCAATGTCGCCTTAGCCAAGGTATGGGAATTCAGGTCGAACCCGACCAGCGCAGCCGAGGCGGCATCGTTCTTGGCGTCGGGCAGCTTGTCGACGTCAACAGCAAAAACCTTGATTTGGTAATGATGAGGCTTGTCGCCAGGCGGCGGACATGGGCCACCGTATCCATCGGTTTCGAAGTCGGTGCGGCTCTGAATAGCGCCTTTCGGCATCAGCTTCTTCTTCACGTCACCGGCGCCCTTGGGCAAGGACGCCGTGTTCGGCGGAATGTTGAACACGACCCAGTGCCACCAGCCTCTGCCGTTCCATGCGTTAAATGAATTCGGGTTGAGCGCGACCGCCCGGTCAGCCATCTCGATCTCTCTTTCACTATCGCCGACCATGAACGCCGACGTTATGGAAGCCCATGCTAATGTTTCGGGATCACTATCGTCGATGCTCAATGCGAGACGAAAAAGCCGAACTCCTTCCTTCCGCACGTAAGGAAGCTTTTCCACCCACGCGACATCAGCAGAACTATCAAGCTCCACCGGTCAGCTTCGCCGTGATTTGCGCGACATGCTTGCCCTGGTAGCGCGCGCCATCAAGCTCGTTGGCGCTAGGCTGGCGCGAGCCGTCGGCGTTGGCGAGTGTACTGGCGCCATAGGGCGTCCCGCCGGTGATCTCGTTCATGTTGGTCAGCCCAGGAAAGGCGTAGGGGAGGCCCACGATGATCATGCCCTGGTGAAGTAGTGTGCTATGGAACGAGGTGATGGTCGTTTCCTGGCCGCCATGCTGGGTGCCCGTGCTGGCGAACACGCTGCCGACCTTGCCGACTAGCGCGCCCTTCATCCAGAGACCCCCGGTCTGGTCCAGGAAGTTGCGCATCTGCGCGCACATGTTGCCGAAGCGCGTGGGCGTGCCGAAGATGATGGCGTCGTAGGTCGCGAGTTCGTCCACGCTACAAATGGGAGCGGGCTGGTCCAGCTTCATGCCGGATTTTTTGGCAACTTCCTCCGGCACCAATTCCGGAACACGCTTGATGGTGACCTCAGTGCCTGGCACCGCGCGAGCGCCTTCGGCGACCGCCTCGGCCATCTTCTCGACGTGACCCCAAGCACTGTAATACACGACAAGAACCTTCGACATCGACAGCCTCCTGCTTCCTTCTCTTACCGACGGCGCATGACCTGCCCGGAGAGAGCGATCCAGTCGAAACCAGACATGCTCTGCCGTCTCCAACCGGGGTCTCTTGATCTGTGTCAAAGGACACTGTGCCCGCCGTGTTCGCTATGCGGCCCCTGTGTTCTAGCGCCAGACCGTTCCCGACGACCTTAATGAGGTTGGGTTGGGGGACCGATGATCCAACCTTCCCGCAGGTCTTCACGTCCTGGCAATTGCCTGCGGCAACTCGGGAACAGGCGGACGCATATAACGAGCTGCAACGAATGAGTGCCTCGCCGGACTCTGCTGTACGCTATTGGGAGACCGCCATTAACATTGATGTCCGTGACCTCCTGGGCCAAGTCAAAGTGCCAACACTTGTGTTTCATGTTCAGGATGACCGCAGTGTTCCGATCGCTCTCGGCCGCGAGATTGCTGCCGGATACCGGGGGCGCAATTTGTTGCGCTGCCGGGAAAAAATCACATGCTGCTGGAGCAAGATCCCGGTATGGCACCTTTCTTCCGGGAGTTGCGGTCATTCTTGCGCTTGCCAACAAAGCCGCAGCCGGTCTGACCTCTCAGTTTCTCCTGGCCCAAGTTCGCTGTGGGTCATTTCGCAACCTCGAACGCCTGCTGGCGCGCAGGCCGGAGGGCTTGTTCGTCAATCCGTTCGAGCGGGGCGAGATCGGGCCGGACCTCTTCCGTGCTGCATGCGACATGGGGCTGGAGGGCCTCGTCTCGAAACATCGCGATGCGCCGCCAACGCGACCGCATGGTGGCGGCTAGAAGCGCAATTGCCGCCGGGGCTTCTGTGGCGGATGCAGGTTGGGTAGGATTTTATTCCTGAGGGGCGTGCGCGTGATGTGGTAGGACGCCGCCCCTCGGGGGCCCATCCGGCAGGCCCGCGCGACGAATCATCGCGGCCGAACTGTGACCCACTTCACCTCGTGCGCGTCGGAAATCTCGGTAAGACGTTCAGAACGAACAACGAGGTTCGATTGATGTCCGTTCTATTGGATTTGTTGTATCGCGAGTATTGCAAGGCCCGTTTCGCCGAGATGCGGAAACAGCTCCTGCTGACCGACACCCACGAAGTACCCGAAGTGAATTGCGCCGATGGCGCGGTTGATCGGGCTGGCGACTACGTCTCGGCGCTGAGCCTCATTAGCGGTGCACCGGTGCCGTCAAAGGGGTCCGTCACCGGACAATTTGGGCGACCGGGCCACTAGTTCTTGAATCGTGCCCGCGGGAGACCGACCACGTCACGGAAAACGCGGCTGGTTGTTGAATGGCTGACGTTCTAGCCGCGGGCGACGTCGACCAAGGTGGTCCTCGAGTGTGCCGACGCGTGCGTCTGTTAGACGTCCTTTGGGCGATATGATAGTTTGCAGTCGGCTCTCTTCTTGAGCGCAAGGCTCAGACGCCATTTGTTGTTTGTGGAGTCTCCAGGCATGGGAGAAATCCGCGACTTCAAACCCGGGAAGCACGGCGAGCCGCCGAACGGCATCGCGCCACGTCGCCTTGCCGCGATCATCGCCGGCGACATCGCCGGCTACAGCCGCCTGATGCAGCAGGACGAGGAAGGAACGCATGCGCGCGTCAGACGGATCCAGCGCGATCTGATAGAGCCGAGCATTCTCGAGCACCACGGCAGGCTCGTCAAAACCACCGGCGACGGATTCATTGCGACTTTCGACAGCCCGGTCGAAGCCGTCCGGTGCAGCATTGTCATCCAACAGAACATGGTCGGCAGAAATGCATCGATGCCGCACCATTCCAGGATCGAGTACCGGATCGGCGTCAATCTCGGCGACGTCATCATTGAAACCGACGACGTCTACGGCGATGGCGTCAACATTGCCTGCCGGATCGAGGGGATCGCCGAGCCGGGCGAGGTGTTTATTTCGGGCGGCATCTACGAGCAGATAAAACACAAACTGGTCTGCGGATACGAGTCGCTGGGGGACCGCAAGGTGAAGAACATCACCGATCCGGTGCGGGTCTACCGCGTACTTTCCGATCCGGCCGCTCTTCGACGCCCGAGGCGCCGCGAAACCATTCTCATCTGGTCATTGAGTTTCGCGCTGCTGGTCATAGCCGGGGGTACTCTCGCTTACCTGTTGATGCAGACCCGCAGCAAAATGCTCGACCATGTAGCAACCCCCGCTCCTGTCGAATCCCCGAAAGTGGCAAGCGCGCCTCCCGCCCAGCAGACGGCGCCGCCGCTTCCTTCGGTGTCGCCATCGCCGCCGCAACAGATCCCGCCGCAGCCTCAGCCTGTACCTTCGTCCAGTCCCGCCGCAAAGGATGCCGCGGCGCTGCCGCAGCCCAAGCCTGCGATTGCTCCGGCAGCGCAATCCGCTCCGTCGGTGCGGGAACCTGAAATGGTTGCGCTGCGAGGCGGCAATTTTGCCATGGGCAGCAACGACGATCTTTCGGAACGGCCGGCCCATCAGGTGGCCATCAAGCCCTTCTCCATCAGCAAATTTCCGGTCACCGTCCAGGAATGGAATGCATGTTTTGCCGCCAAGGCGTGTGGCTTCGAGGCGACGGGAAAAGACGATGCGCCGGTCACGAATGTAAGTTGGAGCGATGCCAGGCAATTTGTCACCTGGCTTTCGGAAGCGACGCGAAAGGCCTACCGGCTTCCGAGCGAAGCCGAGTGGGAGTTTGCCGCGCGCGGGGGAACGCAAACGAAATACTGGTGGGGCGATCAGTTGCAGCCCGGGATGGCCAATTGCAAGGACTGCGGCAGCGCCGCCGTCGGCCAGCCCGAAAAGGTCGGAAGTTTCAGGGCCAATCCATTTGGCCTCTATGACATGGGCGGCAACGTCGATCAGTGGGTCGAGGACTGCTGGCACAAGAACTACCAGGGCGCGCCGGCCGACGGTTCAGCCTGGACCGGCAACGACTGCACCTCGCACGTCATCAGGTCCGGATCGTGGAAGAATGATGCCCGCTACATCCGGCCGGCGAACCGCGACAGCTACGATACCAACGTGCGCTATCCAACCCACGGCTTCCGGGTGGCTCTCTCCCCTTAAGATCGCGAGGAGTATTTGCAATGAGCATCGCCCGCCTGATCGTGCTTTCAGCGGCGCTGGCTCTGCCGTCCGCGGCCGCCCATGCACAGGGAAAGCCTGCGGGGAAGGAAGCGCTGCTGTATTTCGTCTGGCCGCAGGATGGCGCAACCATCAAAGGCGCGTTCTGGTGCCGCTTCGGCCTGCGCAACATGGGCGTGACCCATGCCGGTGACAGCTACCCGAACAGCGGTCATCATCACTTGCTTGTGGATGTCAACGAACCCCTCAATCCAAACGAACCGATCCCCCAGGACAAGGCGCATATGCACTTCGGGGCCGGCCAGACGGAGGCCCGTATCGAACTGCCGCCCGGCAAGCATACTCTGCAATTGGTTCTGGGCGATGCCGGTCACTATCCTTTCAGCCCGCCGCTCGTCTCACAAAAGATTACCGTCACGATCAAATAGCAATCAGGCGCCTTGCGCGTACTTGGGCATCATGGGCTTTCGCCCGGAGAAAACATCCGCGTGGCGATTGATATCAATGTCGATTTTTCGAGGTGGTGCGCTCGGAGGGCGGTCGCATTGAATGGTTTCAACGGTTTTTCCGACGAAACAGCCGATCCTGTACCTGCATCACTCGACCGCTTCATTCCGACTTTCCGGCAAATGCCAGGCTCCTGTCGAAACGTTTGTCCTGCTCGACGGTTTCACGGCGGGTTTTGGAATGAAGACGCTCGGCATTGCGCTGGCCGATCCAGCGGAGCAAACCGCCGAGCAGCCGCGGCATGCGCCCACTGCGAAAATTGGCGGCCATCCATCCCGCAAGGCGCTGCAGACGCGGCGCGACGAACCGCAGAAACAGCTCGTCCTGGAGCGAAACGATGGCTTCTGTGGTGCCCGGATTGCCCTGGCGCGCACAGCGGCCGAACAGTTGACGATCGATGCGCGCGGATTCATGGAATTCCGTAAGGATCACATGAAGACCGCCGGCCTCGATCACCTCCGTGTCGAGCTTGATGTCGGTGCCACGCCCGGCCATGTTGGTGGCGACCGTGATGCGGCCGGCCTGGCCCGCCGCTGCGACGATGTCGGCTTCCTGCTTGTCCTGTCGGGCATTGAGCACCTCGTGGGACAGGCCGGCCTCCGACAGCAGCCGACTGACCTGCTCCGATGCCGCGACCGATCGCGTTCCGATCAGGACCGGACGGCCAACGCGGCGCATCTCCTGCGCCCGCTCGATGACCAGCTTCCATTTTTCCGCATCGGTTGCCGACAGGCGCGTTCCGAGGTGACGCCGGCGCAGCGGGCGGTGGGTCGGAATGCGAACGACTTTCAAGCCGTAGACCGCCCAAAACTCGCCGGTTGACTCTCCGACCGTGCCGGACATGCCGGAGAGCCGCAAATAGCGCCGAAAGAACCGCTGATAGGTGATCCGTGCCTGAGTCCTGCGTTGGCCGGATATTTCGCAGCCTTCTTTGGCCTCAATCATCTGATGCAGGCCTCGCTCCCACGAACGATCTGGCATGACGCGCCCGGTGTATTCGTCAACGATCTGCACCTTGGAATCTGCCACGATATAATGCTTGTCCAATTGGAACAGATGCAGCGCGGAGAGGGCCTGTTCGACAAGCTCATGACGGGCGCGGCGTGATTGCCACAGGAAATCGGCCGCCGAAGCCTTCGAGACCATCTCAGCGAGGCGCTGACGCCCCCGTGGCGTGAGGTGGACCGAATTTCGGCTCTCGTCGACGGAGAAATCCACCAGGTCGGCCAATTCACCGGCAAACCCCAGGGCCAGTTGGTAACGCTCGACGTCGGGCTTGTCGTCGCCGCCGGACAGGATAAGCGGCGTCTTGGCTTCGTCGATCAGAACGCTGTCGGCCTCGTCGATGATCACGAAGTGAAGGCCACGCAGCAGCAAGGAGCGTTCTGCCCTCCCCTTCCCGTCCAGCAAACCGTTGACAAGAACACGCGCCCGCCCGCGACGGTGGCCCAACGCCATGCGGTCGCGCAGATAGTCGAATACGAGATCGCTGTTGGTGCAGAACGCGACGTCGCAGCCGTAAGCCGCGATCCGCTCTTCGGTCGATTGCTCGCGTCGCACCAGGCCGACCGTGAGCCCAAGGGCCTCGTAGACGGGGCGCGTCTGCTCCGCATCGCGTTCCGCAAGATATTTGTTGACGGTAATCACGTGGACGAAGTTACCGGCAAGTGCTGCAGTTACCGCAGGCAGCAACGCTGTAATCGTCTTGCCCTCTCCGGTTTCCATTTCAGCAAGCCCGCCGTTGAGCATTGCCCAGCCACCCATGATCTGGCTGCGGTGATGCCGCAGGCCGAGCCGCCGCGCCGAAGTCTCGCGGATCAGGGCGAAGGCGCGGACCACGATTGATCGTTCGAAGCCATGCCGCGTCAACTCGGCGCGCAGCCGGCCGGCTGCGGCAAGCAACCCCGCATCGGTCGTCGCGGCAAATTCGAAGGCCGCGGCATCGACCGCGTCGGCCACGCGCCTTAGTTGGGCGCCGCCCTTACGCTTTAGCCTCGCGCCGAGTGCCGCATAGCCTTCGGAAATAAAGCGGTCGATCCTCGACTGTTCGGGTTCGACACGCTCCGCATAGGGCCCCACCGCTTCGGCTCCGGGCCACAATTCACGCGACGGTAAGATGGCCTCAAACATTGAGGCGCGCCAGGAACAATTGGCGAAGGCGGCGGAACCATTGGAAGCCCAGCGGTTCCCATTCGTGCTCGAAGCGTACATAGACGCGGCTGCCGAACGCTGCCGCAGGCGTGTCCGGGGGCAGTTCGAGATCGAACTGGAAAATGCGCTGCAGGGTCTTGCGGCCGCGCTGATCGCCGGGGTCGACCGCGGATGCGCCGCCACCCGACGTTCCCAGCGCCTTGCTGGGCAGTTCGTTTCGGCCCGCCGGCGCCTCGCGAACAAGTATCGCGGGATATGTTTCCATGACATTCTGGGCAAGCTTTACGCTAACGCTGCGCAGGCGGTTTCGCACCAGTTCGACATCGTCCTGCGGAACAACAATACGTGCGATGTTGCTTGACGGCGGCGTCACGTAGCCGAGCACTTCGCCTTCGCGATAGAAGCGTCCCGGCAGGTCTTCGGATTTCGCCAACAGAAAGGCACCCTCGGCGCCGCTTGTCGCGACCAGACGGCTTGCCCGCTCCTGCTCACGAATCGCTTCCGACTGCGCGGAAGCAAGCTCGATGCTTGCGATTTCGGCTCGAGCACGATCGGAAAACCGCGTCGCGTCGAGGACGGACTGCAATTCGACGACCCGCCATTGCAGCGTCTTGAGCGTTGCGCGAAGCTGCGGCTCCTCGGTCTCGATCAACGCCTCGCCCGCACGCACGAAAGTACCGGGGTCAACCAGGAGATGTCGGACAAACCCGTCGGTTCCCGCCCGTACGATCGCGTTCTCCGGCAGCCAGATAACGCCTTCGGTCGAAGTATGCAGGGGAAACGGAATCAGGCCCAGAATGACCGCTGCGGCACCGATTGATCCCAGCGTCAGCCCGACCGCGCGCTTACGCACCTTGGTCAGCTTCGGATTGACGAACGCGTATGCCAGCGCCTTGTACGCCGGCAGCACCACGCTGGTGGCGACGCTCCACAGCGCCAACAGAACCCCGACGATGAAATATTGGCTGGCAAGGAACAGTGCCATCCCGAATTGAACGGACAACCGATAGATAAAGGCCGCCGGCGCATAGCCAATGAGCCATTTGAACTCGCCCGGCGCGCCCGCAGGAAGCCGCGTGTCGGCGACCCTGAACAGATATTTGTCGACCAGCGCGGTCCACAGCCGTGACGAACGTACGCCCAGATTGGGAATTTCGATCAGGTCCGAGAGTATATAATAGCCGTCGTAACGCATCAGCGGATTGCCGTTAAAGACGATCGTCGAAATGCCCGCTACGGCCACCACGTTGAAGCAGAATGTGCGGACGGCGCCGGGCTCCATCAGAAGCCATCCGTAAAACGCCAACGCCGCCACAAAGCATTCGACAATCATGCCGCCGGCGCCGACCAGCGCGCGCCGGTATTTGCTCCGCAAACTCGACGAAGCCGACGCGTCGACATAAGGCGTCGGCATCCCCATCAAGAACAGCACCCCAAGTTCATGCACCGCGCCGCCGTAGACCTTGGTCGCGTAACCGTGTCCGAGTTCGTGCAGCACCTTGACGATCGGAAAAACCAGCGACAGCAGCAGCAGATTCTCGGTTGCCAGCAATCGATCGGTGACGTTTTCGGTCAGCTCCGACCAATGCTGCCCGGCCAGCACCAGCGCCGGGACCACAACCGCGATCCAGAGTGAGGCGCCGAACCAACCGAACAGCGGGCGAACCCGCGAAACCGTTCGCTCCAGGAACGCATCGGGATCCCAGATTGGGATGCGCATCGACAGCGGATTAAGCAGCATCTGCCAGATGCGGGAACGCTTTTGGCGCGAATAGCGCTCGAAGACTTCGAGCGAATCCGGCGAATTGCTCGCCTGCAGCAGATCCGATCCGTGGAGCTGCGACAACAATTGCACGATATCGTCCTGCGAGGGCGCGCTGTCACCGCTCCGGCGCACCACTTCGGACCACAGCGAGTCGACCGTGCGCCGGCCATCCATCAGCGCCACAAAAAGATAAGCCGCCGACGAAAGCCGGTGGACGCGAGCCGAAAGCCGGTCTGCAATCACATACCAGGCTTGATCACGATAACGATGGCGCTGAACGAGCGCATTATCGCGAAGCTTCGGGCGCAAGGCCGCGACGCGATACCAGGAGGAACTGAAAAATGGCTGGCTGCTCATCGGCTAGTTCACGGAATCCATTTCCACGCGGCCAACCACAGCCATTCGATCAATGGATGCGCCCATATCCAGACGAGGCGCGCGCGTCCGACTTCGATCTTGCCGACGCCTTCCATGCCGGGCCGCAAGGCTATGGCGTTGTCCTCGAGACGGGCTTCGATGCGGAAGAAATTCTTGCCCTCCTCCGCGACCGCGACCGGGGTGATCTTGGTAAGCGTCAGCGGCAGCGGGCGCCCGGGGAGACCGGCGAGCGCCAACCTGCCCCTCTGGCCGACGCTGACATACCCGATATCACGCTCATCGACCTGCAGAATCACTCGATAGCGGTCCAGCGGCGCGATCTCGAACAGCACCTTGCCGCGCTCCCACTGGCGATCCGAGACTCTGACTGAGATCTCCGGAAACGACGATACCATCGAACGGCGCGGTCAATCGCGTGCGCGCCAATTTTGCTTCGGCAAGCGCAAGTTGCGCTTCCGATTGATGGATTTGCGCCGACAGTGCGACCATTTCGGGCCGATCGTGCTTGGCGAGCGCATCGCGATGTTTCTGTATCAAGCGGTCGCGATCGCTGCGCGCCTTTAGTCGATCAAGCACCAGATCCTTATCGTTCAGGCTTGCAAGCACGTCACCTTCGTGGACGGTATCGCCGGCCCTGATCGGCGCGCTGTTAACAAAGCCGTCGAACGGCGCGACAACCGCGCGCTGCACTACGCCTTCGGTAACCGACTTGGCCGAAACCGTATGTACGCCGGTAGCAACGGCGAGAATTGCTGCCAAAGTGACAACGGCGCCGATGGCAAGCTTGAGTGCGGGATGGCGTGGACCAAACAAGCGCTGAACGCCGTCATGGATGAGGTCGACCGCCCGCCCCGAAATCATGCGGCCCTTGTCATGCTGCAAGTCGACCATAGGCCCGACGAGATTGGCCACGGTTTCGCAAAGTTCGATGGCGGCGTCATCGAAAGCTTCGTCACGATGGCGCTCGAGTGTGATGACACCGACTGAGCGGCCCCTGCTCGGCAAGATCACGGAGGCAACCGCCGCGCGGCCCCCGGCCGCATTGGCAAGACTCTTATGTGCAACCGCGATGCGGCGCTCGGTCGACGGGGTTGGCGGAAAACTCACGACGGCGTTTTGGTCCAGCGTCTCTTCCATCGACCGTCTGGCTCTTGCGCACAAAAGTCGCAGTGTGCGAGATCGCCTTGAGCTGCACGCCGTTACGGCGGCGATTGACGATGCCGACCGACACGCGATCGCAGTGCAAGCGGCCGGCAAGCTCATTGGCCAGCGCCATCGCCGAGGCTTCAAGTCGCCGGTGCTCGCCGGCGACCGCCAACAGATCTAACCCGATCGCCGCGCGTGCCACGCGCTGTGCGCCTTCGTCCGCGCGCTGGCGGGTGAGCAGCATCTCAAGCCAGCCCGCGCCCCAGGCCAGTTGCCGCGCCACCGCTTGCGGATCGAGGCCCGGTCGCGGTCCGACCGAAACCGCGATAATCGCAAACGGTCCGTCGCCGCCAGAACCGATCGGATGCGCCACCATGATCCCGGTCGGCTGCATTTGGCCAAGCGTACCGGAGTGGCAGCGCGCGACCACGCTGCGGCGCTCCCCGGCGGCCTGCTGTGCCGCCTGCGCAAGCTGGTTCAGATCACGCTGGGCGTCCGGCCATGCAGCCGCCGGCGAAAAGGGTGGGACATCGGGATGCGGCTTGTTGCGCAACAACAGAAGCCCAGCCGTAACCCCGCCCACCATGCCGCATTGCAGCCCGAGCCACGCAGAATAGAACTCGCCGGCATCGGACGTTCCGCGCGAGATGATTTCCCAGAGACCGGCCGATCCCGGGGCGAGGCGGCCGTCGCCGGCCAGATTCAGACTGCGCGCGGCCTCGCCTTCTTGTTGAGGATTTCGGTTAAGGTCGTGCATCCACCCGTGCCCCGCCGCCGATCGTCAATCCTGCGCTGTCAGCGGAGTTCTCCGTGTCGCGCTTCGTAATCGCCAATCAGGCTGGTCAGCATCTGGGCGAGACGTTTGGCGGCGAATGGGCTGAGAATGATCCGGTGCAGCAACTGGACCTCGACCTCGCCACTCAGCTCAAGCTCCCAGTTGCGATTGATCCCCAGACTAAGAACGATCTCTTCCTTGGTGCTGCTTGCGTTGCAGACGTTGCAATAGGAACTCTTCAGGTCGCTCGTATCCAGGCGAAGCTTGCCCTTGTCGGTAGCGGTTGAATGACCGTTGGTCACCGCTGCGGGTGTCGCCGCGGGCTCGCTTGTGGAGATGCTCATCACCCTAATCCCTCACTCTTGATTTACGGGCGTAGCTTCCGCAGCCGTAACCGGAAACCGGATCTTGCACTTCAAACCGGCCGGCAACAGATGCTCCGGGTTTGGCAGCTTGAGACGAACCCCGAAGGTACCGCTCGCCGCATCGAGGACGCGATCGACCACCGTCACCGTCGCGGAATATGTCCCCCCGATCGGTGCCTCCGGTTCAATCACGGCCGACGCCTGATTTCGAATCTGGTTGTAGAAACGGGTCGGCACAAACACCTCGACCCGTAACGGATCGACCTGCGCCAACGTCAGAACCGGCGACTGGTCGTTGCGATATTCGCCGGGATGCAGGAGAACCTCGGTCACGATGCCGTCGAACGGCGCGCGAAGCACGCGCTGTTCGACAACGGCGCGGGACTGGTTCACTTCGAGCTGGGCTATCTGAGCATTGAGCTGGGCGATCCGAAGATCCTGCTCCGCCATCCGGGCATTGGCGAGGTTTTCTTCGTATGTGGCTGTCGTGGCGACGTTTTTGGCGACGAGCTCTTCGGTGCGCACGTGCTTTCGCTGCAGAAAATCGAGTTTGGCTTCGGCGGATTTGATCGTCGCGTCACTTGACGCCTTGGCCTGCGCCAATGCCAGATTGGCTTCCTCGACGCCAGCCTCGAGCCTGGCGACGACCTGTCCTCCTTTGACGGCGGCGCCGCGATCGACCGTGACCTCTCGAATGACGCCGGAAACGGCGCTCGACAGCTTGACCGTTTGCTGCGGCTCGATCACGCAATCAAAGCTTTCATCGGCCACAACCGCATCCGTTGTCGGCAACGCCGGACTCCGCGTGAGCGCATCCTGTGCCCACGTCGGTCCAGCCGCCAACAGCACGAAACAGAGTGCCGCGCTTCCCACGCAAAACCTGCAACCGCGTCTGCTCATCAGGATCCCATCAAGACTTGTGCGCGATTTCGGTCGGGTCGCTGGTATCGCACAGATCGCTTTCGGCATCACCGATGCCGCACATATGCGTTTTGCCGAGCCGGTCATGGTCATGCGCGGACCACATCGAGGCGGAAGTCGGGTGCTGGCGTCGCCGGTCACAGCGCCGGTGACGTCGACCTGACCTTCGAGTAGCAGGCTCGCGGAATCCGGGATGGCGATCGAGCCCGCAAGCGAGGCTGTGGCACCCTCGATCGTCGCGGCAGCCCCGCTGATGACGACGTGGCGACGGTTGCGCCCCCGTCATGTTGTTCTGGCTCACCAGTGTCGGCGCAGTCGTGTCCGGCGCAACCCTGCCCGTGATCGGCGACGGCGGCGATTGCACCGATCACGTCCGCCCCCGCCAACGATCGCCGCGATACATACATCATGCCGCGGCCTTGCCGCTGCTGGTCACCACGAAGGCGACCTGGTTCGGGTTGCTCGCATCGAGTACAAGTTCCATCCCGTTACCGAGTTGCGGAAGGTTGATGGTCGAGAAGGCTCCGCTGATGCCACCATCGGCCTCCAGCACCACAAAACGTGATCCCAAAGTCGCGGTGAAGTTCGGAGGTAGATTGACGTTGAGCGTACCGTTGAGCGCGGCGGCACCTGTGATCAGAATATCTGAATTGATACCGAAGACCCCGGAAGTATTCGACAACGTGACGGAACAAACGGCCGAAGACTCCAACGTGGTGTTTCCAATCACCTCGACTTCCGGTGGCTGCTGCGTCGTCGTTATCGAACCTGTCAGGTCCAGATCGTTGAAGAAGAAGACCACGCCGCCGTCGCTCTTGAACTCGCCGTTGCCGGTCACGCTACCTTGGAAGGGAACGCCGCCGCCAAAGTTCTGGCCTTCCGTGCTGTCGACCAGGCCGTCGTTCTGGAAGCCCACGGAGATGTTGGGTCCGGAGCTGCCAGCGATAACAAACGTGCCGCGGTTATCGAACAGCGTCGTCGTCCTGTCATTGTTGGTCTGCAAGAACGTGAAATCGGATAGAATCGACGTGAATGTCGCCCCGACTTCGTTTCGGATCATGCCTTCCGATCCATCGGCACCCTGAAGGTTGATGTCGCCGCTGGTCCAGGTCGCCTGCCCCTGATTGATCAGGAGGTGGCCACCATCGAGCGTCATCCCGACCAGCTCGAGATTAGGGTCAGCATTAGCGGACGCAGCGATCGAGAGCGATCCTTGCGTGACCGTCGTGCCCGTTCCCTTCATTTCGCCGCCGGTCACCGTGGTCGCGCCGGTAACGGTCACCTTGCCGGCGCCACCCAGCACGCCGCCGAGGCTGAGCGAGCCGATCACAGCCACGCCATCATTGTCGAACTCGCCGGCGACGCTCAATGTACCGTCGATGCTCACATAGGATGTCGTGGAGAGCTGGCCGGAATTGACCGACAGCGTGGCACCGCCGGTCATGACCAGCGAGTGGACCGACGCGATTGTCGAATCGTAGGTGACGGTCTGGTTTGGACCCAGACTAATCAGGACGTCGTCGTTGGCGGTCGGAACCGCCCCGGCGCTCCAATTGGCGGCGTTGTTCCAATCGCCTCCGGTCGCACCGATCCACGTGTCGCTGAATTGCGGCGTCTCGCTGAATTGCGTCGTCAGCACATCGGTGCCGAGCGGATTGCCTGCCTTGTCCGTCACCTTGGTGGCATCAAGACGGAAGGAATATTGTCCAGCGGACTGCAATGGCGCGTAGGTGATCACAACCTGCCGGTTGAAGTCGGCCAGCCTGATGTCGGCAGGCGAAAGCACCACTCCGTTCGGACCGATGAGAGCGAACGTTGATGCGTTCACCGTGTTCGGATCGAGTGGAGCCGAGAAGTTGAAGACGAATTGCGGCGCAGGCGTCGTCAACGCATCGCCGTTGTGGATGTTTTGACTGACCAGCGCCAGCGGCACGTTGGCCGGGGTCAGTTGCAGATTGATCGGGTCCGACAGCCTCACCACGCCGAGGTTGTCCGTGGCGCGGATTTGCAAAGTCAACTGCGGACTGTTGGCCTGCAAGGTTGGCAGCATCGCGGAGAGATTGAACGGCGCCCCTGTGCTGGTCGCAAGCACAGTCGTCGTCCCGTCAGGGTTGATGCTCACCAATTTGACATTGGCAATCGTTGCCTTGTCTGTCACGCTGAGTGCGAACGACACCGTCGAGCCCTCCGTGATCTGGATCGGCGTTTTCCCTGGTGTCAAGCCCGAGACGATCTGGCTCTGCAGGCTGCCGAAAGCGGGATCGGCGTCGACCAGGAAAGTCGCCGTGGCTCCGAGCACGACGGTGCCGGTGTTGGTGAATGGTCCGGTGAACTCCTCGCTCACGCCGTCACCGACGTTGACGATACCGCTGTTGAAGAATGTCACCCCAATGCTTGCGGGGGCGCCTCCGGTCTGGTTGACCGTGCCTTGGTTGTTGAACAGCGCTGCGGAGGGACCGTCGACACAGGACATCTGTGCAGTAGTCAAGGACGGATCGTTGACGTCGATGTTGAAGACGGCTCCGGCGTCGTTTTGCAGGATCCCGTCAAGCAACGTGGCGGAGTTGCGCTTGAGTGATGAACCCGTAGAGGTCGACGCAACAGTAACCAAACCGAACTGAATTGCGCCGTCGAACCAGTTGGCGACGCCCTGGTTTTCCAATGTCCAGCCGCCTGCGAGAGTGATACCTGACGCTTCAATCGTCAGGCCACCTTGGGCGATCATCGTGCCGGTTCCGATCAGCGCACCGCCTGATAAATCCGTGGTGCCGGTGACGGTGACCACACCCGACCCCGTCAAGATCCCACCATCCAGGGATAGAGAACCAAGGGTTAGCGAATCGTTGTCCACGACCGTTCCGTCGCCGGAAATGCCAAGCGCGGCGAGCGTGCGCGCACCCGCAATCGTCAGCGTTCCCGTGAAGACATTCGTGTTTGCGGGGGTGTAGATGGCGGTGGATTCGATCGTCGCGCTTGCAGCCCCGAACGCCACCCTGCCCGATCCCGCAATGGTGCCCGTGATGTCGAACGTGTTGCCGAAGATCGACAGGCGGTTACCGGAAGCAACCGAGATCGTGCCACCGAGATTGGCGCTGACTCCGCTACCCTGGAAATCCACTAACGCAGCATTGATGACGGAGGTCGCAGTGAAATCGAAGGTTCCGTTACCGCCAAACCCGATGGCGCCGGTGCCGGTGAACAATCCCGACTGAGTGCCGCCGCCATTGAGTTCGATGAAACTGCCTTGAACGTCGATGGTGCCGCTGTTGGTGAGCAGGACGAACACGTCGATTCCGCCCTGGCCGCTGACGATCATCGTGCCGCGATTGTCGAATGCGGCGGACTGGCCGTCATCGGCGTCGCCGAAGTTTTCTGCGAGGATCGATCCTCCTCCCGACGGCATCGCGTTGAAGGTCCCCTGGGCGTCGTTGATGATCATGCCAGCAGCGGGATTCCCCGTGTCGTCGGGATTGAGATCGATGTTGCCGGCTGTCCAGTTGACGATGCCCTGATTTTCCAGCACGCGACCGTCATCAAGTCCCATCCCAAGGCCGGATGGGTCTACCGGCGGCGTGCTGATGGTCAGGGTGCCCTGAATGATGGTTCTGCCGGGCCCGATCATTTGTCCGTCGGAAACATTTGCTTGATCCAAAACGGTAACGGTTCCGGTGCCGGCAAGCGTTCCGCCGCCCTCCAGCCTGAAGGTGCCTATGTTCAGCGTGCCGACCTCGAGCGCGCCGTTGGCCACGATCGTTCCAGGGCCGGCGACACTGAGGGTGTTGACGAATTGCGTGCCGGTGATCGTCAGCGTTCCACCGGTCACGCCCGTTTCGGCGACGGTGTAGGTGGCATCAGGCGCGATGCTTACGCTTCCACTCGTCACTTCTATGCTGCCCGCGCCGGTAACGGTCCCGCCGATGGAGACGTTCCCGGCGATCGACAGTTGATCGCCCGCCGCAACGGTGATCGTGCCGCTGTTGGTAAATGCGGTTGAGATGCTGAATCCACCCGTACCACCGGTGTTCAGCGAACCCCTATTGTCAAACAGGGCAGATTGGCCCGTATCGCCGTCAGCGAACTGATTGGCAAAGATCGATCCACCGAAGGTCGGAGCGGCGTTGAAGGTCGCGCCGGCATCGTTGCGGATCGTCCCGGCGGCCGCTTCGCCCGTGTCATTGTTATTGAGGTTGATGTTGCCGCCGAGCCAATTGATCGTGCCCTGATTCTCCAGGACCCGTCCATCGTCGAGCCCGAGTGCCGAGATTCCCTGACCGGACGGCTGGCCGGCGATGTTCAGGACTCCCTGAATGATCGTCGTGCCCGAACCGAGCATCAGCGCATTTTCTACCGTCGCCGTACCCGTTATAGCCACAGTACCAGTGCCCGCGAGCGTTCCGCCCGGCCCAATCTGCAAGTTGGTCAGGCCGGTCATACCGTCGGCGACGAAGGTGGTGCCGGTCGCAATATCGAGCGTGCCTTGAACATTGGCGGCGTCGGCCACGTTGAGTGAGCCCTGGAGGACTGAGAGCGTGCCTCCGCCGACGAGCGCGAGCGAGTGAACGCTCTCGTTTCCGGTGACCGACAGCGAAGCCGTGTTTCCGAGGCCGATGAAAACATCATCGGTCGCGGTAGGAACCCGCCCCGCGCTCCAGTTCGCCGCATCTTCCCAAGAACCGCCGCTGACCGGGCCGATCCACTTGTCGGTGAACTGTTCGACGGTGAAATCGGTCGTGAGAACACTAGTTCCGAGCGTGTTGCCCGTGGCATCGGTAATCGTCGACGTGTCGATTTCGAGCTTGTACTGACCAGGAGCGAGACTTTGGTTATAGGCAATCTCGACCGTCTTACCGTTGTCGTGGCTTCCGACGGAGAGCGGAATTTGTGTTCCGTTCGGCCCGACGAGGACGAACGAGCCACCCTCCAGCTCGGTGACCGGCTTGGAGAGGGTAAGAACCACCTGACCGGGATCGGTCGTGCGGATGTCACCCTCATGCAGGCTCTGGCTGACGAGCGTCAAGGGCGTCGTGTCGGGCACCAGCGTCACATTGAACGGCGACGACAGGGCAATATTGCCGCCGGTATCGGTCGCGCGTACCTGAAGCGTGACGTTCGTCGCGCCATCCAGTTCGCTGATGGTCGGCAACACGCCAGAGATGTTGAATGGGAACGTCACGCTATTTTGCAGAACGGTTGTGATCGTCAGGCCGGTGACGGGATCTGTGGCCGTAGCCACCAGTTCCACGTTGCGCACCTGCACGTCGTCAGCGACCTTGACATTGAAGGAGACCTGCTGGCCTTCCACCAGTTGGACGCCCGGTGCCGACGGATTGATGCTGGTCGGCGTCGACAACACCTGAATCGTCGGCGCGACACCTTTGGTGTCGGTCGCTTCGTAGTTGACGATCTGGAGGCCGCCTGTGCCGTCGGCGACGAAGGCGGTGCCCTCCCCGATCGCTACGTCGAACGGATTGGCCGGCAGCGTGAAGCTGGTAATGAACTGATTGGTTGTGGTCGGATTGGAGGCGTTGAGAACATCGAACAGGATCGGCGATCCTGGGGTGAAGCGGAGTTGGCCGACCGTGACGGCAAGGCCGGAGCCGTTGATGGCCATGGCGTCACCGACGATGCCGTCGGAGAACGAACCCGAGGCCAACACGGTCGGCGCGTCGGGATTGCTGACGTCGATCGTGACGTAACCGGCAGCCCCGTCATTGACATAGGCAATGCCGTTGCCGACGGTGATTTTACCGCTTTCTCCCGGAATGTTGTTAATGAGAGGAACGGTCGTCGACCCGCGCAGCACCATCTGACCGCTGCTGATGTCGACCACGCTGAGCCGATTGTTGCCGTCGTTGTCCATCACATAGAGCATGGAGCCTTCGACGGCGAGGCCCGTAATGGGTCCTGCGTTGGCTCCCTCGGGCTGGATCGACTGCACCACCTGGCCAGAAACGAGATCGATGGCATCCAGTGTGCTGCCGTCATTGACGTAGGCGATGCCGTTCACGATCTTGACCTGGTCGGCGTTGATCGGAATGGTTTCCAGGAGCTTCGGGCTCGTTGCATTCTCGACATCGATGAGCTGCAACGCTGCCGGTGGCAACGGCGGCGATCTTCAGGCTGGAATCGACTGCAACGTCCACAGCGTTGCCCGAGAGCTTGAGCTGGCTGAGCAGAACCGGATTCTTGGCGTTGGTCGCATCCAGAATGGCAAGGCCATAGCTGCCGGTCGCCACATAGGCGGTCTGCTGATTGCTGCCGTTGGTCGAGCCGGCGAGCGCCACCGCCTTGGCTTCGCCCTGAAGCGGCACGCTTGCGACAATGCCGGTGGTCGTGGTGAGGGATGTTGAGGTCGCGTTCAGGCCCTCGTCGAGCGCCTCGAGGTCGGTCATGCCCTTGACGATCTGGTCCATCGGTCCGGTCGGGTTGAGGCCGAGAATAGCCTTCACGGCGTCCGGCAATCCGTCGCCATTGCTGTCGGGCAGACCGTCGAAGCTCTGGAAGTGAAGAACGTCAGGCAAGCTGGACGGCGTACCCGACGGCCCGGTTGACGCCGTAACCATCGCAAACGTGTTGTACCTGGCGTCGACGATGCCGAATTGATAGGTCGTGTTCGGCGGCAGGAACGCCTGCACCGATCCGTTCGCGTCCGAGGTGCCGCGAATGACGGTTCCGTCGGGCAGGAAGAACGCGTATGGCGCATTCGGCGGGCTGCCTGCCAACACGTTGTAGGCTTGATCGAACGCGGTCCCCAGTTGGTTGTCGTCCGGCAATTGCTGCTGAACTTGCTGGAAATCTGTGATCGCGGCTTGCGTATCGGACAATTGCTGCAAATCGGCCGGAAGTTCTGCGAGGCCCTGCGCGATCGGATCGGTGCTGTCGCCGGCCGTCGCATCAAAGCGGTTCAGTTGCGAAGTCGCGGGCTTCGGACCCGAGCCAGAGCTGTTTTGGATAGAGAGAATCTTTGTCAAAATCGGCTGCAACTGATCGGACGCCATCTTTCCAATGGCGGCGATGACTCCCTTTTCGATATCCGTGATCAAATCGTTGGCGCGTTTGAGCAGGTTATTGAGCGTGTCGAAAAGCCCCTCCGCGCCCTTAAGCACCAACCTGGCCAAGAAACTGGTCGCGCAGCCGTCCTCGTCGATCTTGTGAAGCGCGGCGGCTATGGCATCGGCAATCGGCTGTGCGACGGCAAGCGCCGTCTTTAACGTCTTTAAGGGCCCTTCCGCCTCCATGGCGGTTGCGGCACTTAAGGAAATCAGGTCGCTAAGCGCTGAACTGAGGCTTTTGGCGGTCGCATTCGCCTGGGCCTGGGTCAAGGTTCCCGCATTGAAGTTGTTGATGAACGTCGATCCGGTCTGGAACAGATTGTAACCGTCTTTCAGCACGGTGAGGCCGTTGGCGAGGATCGCCCCGGCGGGGAAGGCGTCCTTGAGTGCCCGTACCGCCTTCAGCCCATCGCTAATGAGCGTGTCAGCTATCTGGTTGACGACGTTGCCGAGGCTGCACGTCGGCGGTTTCATTGGGGTGTTGCTCGTCATCGACCCTGCCGGCGTCATGCTGTGCCAGCCGATCTTGGTGACGCCCGAGCCCGGGTCGGTGGTGACGGTCTTGCCGTCGGCCGAGACGGTGCAGGTACCGTCGATCTCCAGCCGCCCGGTGGTGTAATCGAAGGTGAGCAGGTTGGTCTTGCTGCCCGGGGGCAGGTTGAAGACGTTGGGCAGCGTGAGCTGTGCCGGCGTCGTGAACGAGGAGAGCCCCGGCGCCTGGATGGTCAGGTCGAAGGAATGCTGCGACAGGCCGGGCGGGAGCATGTCCTTGATGGTGTCGCGCGGTACCACGCTGAAGCCGACCTGCGCGGTCGGCGGCAACGGCTGGCCGTCCTCACCAATCAGCGAGCCCGGCGCGACCGTGAGCGTCATCTCCTGCAGTTGCTCGGGCGTCAGGGTTGGCGAGGAATCGGCCGTGGTGTGCAGCACGGTCGGTGCATTCTGGTTCAACGTCTGCATCACGTCAGTCGACAGCCGCGGCAGGAAGAGCTGCTGGTTGTCGGTATTGGCGAGCTGCGACTCGACGGAGCCGCGGCTCCCCTCGATAGTGTTGTCCTGGCCGGGCTTGACGTTGAGGTCGACGACCAGCACCGGGAAGGTCACGCCGGTCGGATTATTGGTCGCGGTGCGGCCGTCGATCACGACCTTGACGTCGCCGACCGGGGCGGATGCGAAGGTAAAGCGGCCCTGCGCATCGGTCTGCACCGCCTCGTCCTCGTGGCCGAGAATGTAGACGGTGACGCCAGCGATCGGCCGGGGCGTGTCGGTGGTGCCGATATCCAATTGGGGACCGGGATCGAGAATCTGGCCGCTGATCGAGGTGCCGGCGACATCGGCGTTGTTCACCGTTTGGAAGGAGGTCGTGAACACGCTGCCGGGCTGGCCGGTGCCGGCGGCATCGAGCTCTTGCCCGTCGGCGGCACCGACGATCTTGCTGCCGTCGACGTGCAAGGTGATGGTCTGACCACCCGGCAGGCCTTCCCCGGACGGGAATAACCATGCATGCATGTGGTCGGCCCATGGCACGATCGTGGTCGCGATCTTGTTGCCGGCCGAATCGGTGAGGAAGAAGCTGTCGCTGGTCAGCGTCGAGACATCGACCGCGCGCGAGAACGTAACGAACGGACGGAAGGTCACCCCGACAGTGCCGGCTCCGTCGGCCGGATTGACGCTCGTGATCGTGAGCGGAATGAGCTTCAACAGCGCGACCAAAAAGGACTGTGTCGTCACGTTGCCAGCCACATCGCTTGCGGTAACCGTGAGCGTGTGCATTCCGACGCCAAGTTTCGACAGGTCGAACGCCTGATTGAAGCTGTTATGCGCGGTGGTGTCGAACACGACCGAGGTCGAAGTTCCACCGTCGAACGAATATGAAAGGCCGGTCACGGCGACGCCGGCAGACGTCGTTACGTTGCCGGTCAAGCCGGTTCCGGCCTGAAGCAGCGCGCCGTCGGCGAGTCCATTGGTGAAGTTGATCTGCGGCGACTGGCTCGCCAGCGTGAAGTTCACGGTAAGCGGGTTCGTCGTATTGCCGGCGACATCCTTGGCCAGGAATGTCACGGTGTGCTGGCCGTCCGCCGAGCCGTCGAGCGGGAAGTTTACGGGCACTGAGAACTTGCCGGTCTTGTCGAAGGTCACCGGCACGAAGGTGCCGTTGTCGATCTTCACCTCAAGCGAGGCGACCCCGGACAGATCGTTGAGCACATGGCCGGTGATGACCGGATTCTTGTTGGTGACGAGACCCGTGGTGGGCTGGTCGAACTCGACCTTTGGCGGTGAAGTGTTATTGGTCGGGTCGAACGTCTTGAGCACGGCATCGCCGACGTTCCGGCCGAGCGCCTGGCCGGCGACATTGGAGAACTGGAAGTCAGTGCCGGCAAAGATGCCACTGCGCCCCGCTTCCTGCGCGGCCTGGCTGAAGCTCGTGAAATTGCGCGTCGCGCCGGACGCAGACATTGCCGAGAAGGCAACGTTCTGGCCGAAGAAGCTGCCGAGAATGTCGGCTGCGGTTGCGCTCATCGAGGCCTGGGTCTCGACATATTCCGGCTCTTCCGGCGTGTTCAAGAGCGGGGTGAAGTTCGGATCGGAGGTCTTTTGGACCGCGCTAACCGGGCTCCAAAGATCAAAATTATACTTGGCATTCCATGTGGCGATCGCCGAGTCGGCCAAGCCGACATTGAGCTCGCCAAACAGCCGCGCCTCGTCGGCAAGGCTGCTGCCTTGCTTTAGCGCGACCTGCTCCGCGATCTGGTTCCACTGCCCGGCCTCCGTCAGCGTGCCACCATTATCGCCCCAGAATTGTGCGCTCTGTGTCTGATCGGCGGTGCGCGTGGTGCTGCCGGCGCTGCCGAGCGACTGAACCTCCGAGAGGCTCGCCAGATATTCGGCGCTGGTGAGCCCGGGCGGCGGTGCAATCGTCGACAGGAACTGGTTCGGGCTCGACAAAACGAAGGGCGTGACGTTGGCGAATTCCGGACGGATTGCGAGTCCAAAGGTCGGCCCGGTCGAGCGCCATTGTCCGTCCTGGGTGCTGTCGTCGAATTGACCAATCACCTGCGAGCCGTCATTGGCGCGCAATGCCAAGACCTGGTCTGCCACCGAAAGCCCGAGTGCAATTCCGTTGGCCTTACCTTGATCGGTCGAGCCGTCGCCGATATTCGCGAGCGCCGCCCGGTACTGCGCGTCGAGCGAGGTCGCCTGGCCGGGGAACAGATTTACCAGCACCTCATGCGCCGCGGTTGCAATGGCCGCGTCCGCCGAGGTCCCGGCGAGAGCGGTCGCCTGGACCATGAAGGCAGGCGTGCCGTCGATCGCGTTGATGGTGTCGAGCACGGCGACGCTCTCGATCGCCAGGACGCGCGACGCCGATGCCGGATCGAGCGCGGCCGCCTGAATGGCGCTGAGCGTGATTTGATCCCACTGCTGCACGGGGTCCGCGGTATCCAGCGTGAAGCTGACGGTGGTGGTGGTGACGTTGCCGGCGGTATCGGTTGCGGTCAACTGCACCGCGTAGGACCCATCCGCGAGCTTGGTGGCGCCCAAGAGCCCGGCCAATTGCTGCGCCGTCAGCGTGAACGCGCCGCCACTGCCCAAGGCCACGTTCAAGGGTTTGCTGGTCGCACCCGCAATCTGCGCGGTCAGGCTGAGCGTGTCGCCGAATACCGCATCGGGTGTCGTCGCCGTGCCGCTGATGGTGAGGTTGGCATTGTTGGTGACGCTATTGGGTGCGCTGGTGACCTTCACCACGGGAGCCGCCGTGTCCAGCGTGAAGCTGACGGTCGTGGTGCTGGCGTTGCCGGCGGCATCGGTTGCGGTCAATTGCACCGCGTAGGACCCATCCGCGAGCTTGGTGGCGCCCGAGAGCCCGGCCAATTGCTGCGCCGTCAGCGTGAACACCCCGCCACTGCCCAAGGCCACGTTCAAGGGCTTGCCGGTCGCGCCCGCAAGCTGCGCGGTCAGGCTGAGGGTGTCGCCGAATGCCGCATCGGGTGTCGTCGCCGTACCGCTGATGGTGAGGTTGGCATTGTTGGTGACGCTATTGGGTGCGCTGGTGACCGTCACCACGGGAGCCGCGGTATCCAGCGTGAAGCTGACGGCAAAAGACGTGGCGTTGCCGGCCTGATCGACCGCAGTCAGGTGCAGCGTGTGCTTGCCGTCGGCGAGCGTGCCGCCGGCGATATTGGCAAGCTGCGCAGCAGTGAGCGTAAACGATCCATTGGCGTTAATCGCCTTGGACAAATCGACAAAGCTCGATGCCGGGGCGGAATCGAATCCGCCGCTGAACCTGACGATCGCGTCGGTGAACGCTGCCACCGTGCCGCTGATGGTGTCGTCACTGGTGACACCATCGGTTGCGCTTGAGCCGGTATCGTGCGCGAGGCCAGCGGTGATCGATGGCGCCTTGGTCGCAAGCGTGAACTGCACATTGAACGCGCGCGCATTGCCGAAGATGTCGGTCGCGATGAGGTGCAGCGTGTGTGGGCCGTCGGCGAGCGTTCCGCCGGCGAGCTGTGCCAACAACGCCGGGGTCAGCGTGAAGGTGCTGTCTGCATTGATCTGCTTGGTGAGATCGGCAAATGCCGACGGCGCCTCGGCGTCGAAGCCGGCGACGAGCTTGCCGACACCGTCGACCGCGGCGATCTTGCCGGCGACGGTATCGTTGCTGGTGATGGCGTCGGTCGCGCTTACGCCGGTGTCGCCGGCAAGCAGAGCGCTGAGGGTGGGCCGCAGGTCGATAGGCGTGGTGTGAAAGTGGCCGTCCTGAAGCGGATCGACGTTGATATCGTCGATCGACACCTGGCGCGGGAACGCGCCGGCGACGAACGTACTCGCGGCGTCGATCGTCCCCTCGACCGTCAACTTTCCGATCTTGCTTGCCGTACCGCCGATCAGCGTGTTGCTGCCGTCGTCGAGCACGCCGTCGACCGGATCGACGCCGACGCGGATACGCGAGCCGATCACCGAGCCGCCCACGGAGAACTGGTCGATTTCCCCCTGCCCGAATTGATCGGCATTGGCGCCAGTGCCACCGATCTTGCCGTCAGCCCCAAGGTCCGCGCCGATCAAGAGCAGCGCGTGCGAGAGATTGCCGCCGACGTCAAGCTCGGTGAGACGCGGCGTGGCGATCTGGCCGTCGAAGTCGCCGGAGGTCGACAGTTCCTGCACCGAGTTGGTGAAGTCGCCGTCCCAATCCTGCGCGACGGAGCCGGCCGCGATCTTGCCCGTATCGCCGACGACGTACCACAGCCCGCCGGTGATCGCGCCGCCCACCGATACCGAATTGAGCGATGTGTGCACCAGCGCCCCGGACAACGACAGCGACGCGCCGAAATTACCCTGGCTCGACAATTGGCCGATGCTGGTGCCGGTGATCTGACTCGGCGCGTTGCCGTCGGCGATCCAGCTGTTGACCGCCAGGCTGCCGATCGCACCCGCCGCGGTCAGGTTCAGATCGGTGATGTTGCCGAGGTCGACGTCGGCGGTCGGGGAAAGGCTCTGCAAATGAAATTGCGAATTCGGCTTGAAATCGCCTAGCGACACGCTGCTGATCGCACCTTCGGCGGTGAAGTTGCCCTGCACGTCGACGCTTTGGCCGGACACCGACCCGATCGCCGCCTGAATATCGATGCCGTTAAGCAGGAAGTGCGGGGCGCCCGAACCGGTCGACAAGGTGAGCTGCGAGTTCGCATTGGTGCCGGTGACCGTGAGCTGCAAACCGCTCGGACCATCGGTAATCTGCCAGGCGCCCTGGCCGTGGAGCGAAACCGACAACTGCGCCCCGTTGGTTTCTTGCACGATGGCGGGGTGGGAACTGCTGGCTTCAACTGTTGTCGTTGCAGGCGGGGTTGAGGGCAACAAGACGACCGGGGTCGCGCTCATCAGAATGCGCGGCTCGAGTGTCTCAAACATCACCGGCGTGTCGGCGACTTGCTCCTTCTTGTTCTTGTCGTCGGCGCGCGAATCCATTGACCCAAAAGCCCATCACTCTGCCCCCCACGTTGATGGAAGCTGCGTTGCGCGAGCCCCTCGCGCGGCGCAGCCCTACTTGAGTAAGGGCCACATCCCTCCATACGGTTGATTACGTTGTTGTGACGATCGTTTCGCTATCCAGAATATGTTTAGAAACATATTCCAACTGCTCGGGCGCAACCAATGTTTGGAAAGTTTTGCTCCAATGTGCGTTGTCGCGCCCATGGATTACGCTTCGCGAGCGGACCAACTGTCACCAGAAAAACATCCACGATCAAATAGAGCTGCGAGGACCATAGAAGCAAACGCTGGACGTACATTGAAGACAGCGGTGACAAAGTTTGAAGAATAGGATGCGACGCAAGAGTCTCGCTGCGATCATGTGGCATGCAGGAGCGGCCACAGAAGATCACGTTTGCCGAAATGCGCTCCGCCGGCGTGCATGGCGTGCTGATTTATTGCGCTGATTACAAGTGTGTCACACCATCACCGCCATGGCGGACCGATGGGGTGATGACTTGCGGCTTTCGGATATCGAGCCGCGGCCTGTCTGCACAGCTTGCGGCAAGCGAGGCGCCGGTGTGCGACCGGATTTCCACTGGGACAGGAAAGCCGCGCTCACTAGGGGTTATTAAGTAACATCCAGATCAATGCGTTTGCGCCGCCCCCAACGAGAGGCCGCAATCGGAACAACATTGCCGACACTGGACCATCTCTCCCATGCTGGTTCGATTTCATGAAACAAGTCTTGGCACGTTGTGTTGCCCCTGAGCGACAAAAAAAGGAGAACAACCCATGGAAGACGTTCGCGAGAAAGGTTTCGCCGTTGCTACCAACTTTTGGCTGAATGCAGGAAGCAGGATGCTGCAGCAACAGGCTTCGCTTCTGAGACTTTGGGCCGACGCTATCGACAAGTACGCACAGAACTACGAACAGGGAACCGAAAAACAGCGATCATCCGTTGAGCGAGAACAGCATGCCGCCTGACTGTTACTTATCGGACAGACAGCCGGACATTAAACCGGCACATTGGGGCACAAACGAAGCTTCCTACTTGGATACAAACTGAGGGCCCCGGGCGCCAAGGCCGCGGCCCCTTTTATTCGCAACTTCCGGCACGCCTCACTATTTGTGCTGTGTGCTTAAATCTTCTGAGTTTTGCATTCCCACTGCCGGAACCAGGGTTCCTGCTGGAGTTCGACGGCTATTGCTTGCGTGTTGAGCGCAACGGCGATCGCGTACGGCTGATCACGCGCCGCGGATACGATTGGACAAAGCGCTTCCCTGGATCGTTGAAGCTGCGCTGAAGAACCGCCAGAAGCATTTCGTCATCGACGGCGAGGCAGTCATCCTTGGGTTGACGCTATTCCGATTTCAACGCCCTGCATTCCGGCAAGCACAACGATGGAGTCCAGCCTTGTACCTTTGACGTGCTGGCAATGGATGGGGATGATCTCCGCAAGCTCCCACTCTCGATGCGCAAGGCCAATCTTGGGCCCCGTTGTCCGTCGGGGTGGGCCTCGGCCCGGCCGGCAACCTCCTACCCCCAATGCCCAGCCCGTCCCGCCGCGCCGCTCGCGAAACCCTACCGAGATCGCCAAGAGCTAAGCTGTCGACGTTTCGATGATCTCAAGGCTGGCGTCGCCGATCGCCCGGGATTTCGCCACGGGATGCGGGGCCGCTACCTCGCCCAGGCTACAGGAACCGTGCGTTCATCCCACTCGCCGTCTTTGCAATTTCTGTGGGATATGCGCGCCGCGATCCTCGGGCCGATAGTTGTGCTTTCCTGAGCTGGTCACGTAGCCTGTTTAATTCGCTTGATTGAGCTTCTAGATTAGCTTCCATGTCGGTGATGGCTGCAAGGCGCGCTGCGGTGGCGATTGCGAGGCGCTGTTGTGAGTTGCTCATTTGAACCTGACTGAAAATGGGACGCATCGATCAGGGGCAGTATGCTTTCCTGGATCGGAAGTTGCTGGTCAATATTGAACACATTGAAAAGTTAATGAAGGCGAATTAGGACACTCGCGGATTCCAATTGGGACACGCGGGCCTGAATACGGCAGCACCGGACTGCGGCGCCCGCAACAGCACGCGCGTTTCCCCGCTGGCAGCCTGTTGCACATCGCGCGGACCTACAGCGTGTCCAAACCATGATCGGCCGCTTAACTGCTTCGTCGCCGTCGGTATAGCGAGGGGGCCGCGGCGGCCTTGTCGCGGATGTCCCTGGCTTCGGCCTCCGGCAGGCTTGCGCGAAACTGACTGACCGCCAGGCCCCCGCCCTGCCCTTCACCGGAACTCATTCCGATAGTTGTACCTGCCCTCATATGACGGGATCTCATTTTGTGATGCCGTACCGCATGCTTAGTAGCGGATTCTGGTTCTTCGGGCTCAGTTTGGGCGAAGGCCATGACTGGCGCTCCGGAACTTCGTCGACAGAGCGACGTTCGCTACATGGGAGTCACAAGATGAGGTTGGCGCAATGAAGAGAATTGTAAGTACGATCGCGTTCTCGCTGGCCGTGACAGCGTTGCCTGCGCTGGCGCAGACGAACAACAGCCCGAATGTTTCGACCCCGAGCGGACAGAATTCCGGCGCGGGAGTATCGGGATATCCAGGGAACAAGAATGGTCCTGCTGCGAAGGGCACCGTCGGTTCGAGCACATCAGCGGGTCAGCAAAATTCCACGGTGCAGGATGCAGCCAAAATGCCGGGCATGCCCGGCAACAAAAGCGGTCCACCCGCAAATAAGCCGCCTCGCTAGCTGAAGAGTATTGGCGAGCAGCCAAGCCGCATCCTACAGGGGCGCCACAGGCGCGGTGCCTGCCTGCACATGCGGCTTGGCTTGATTTCGGGCAGTCCAGAAACAAACGCGACGAGCCTTCTAATCCGCCAACGCCGATTGCGGCGCGGTTCTGGCGCACGATAGCTGCTGGTAAAGCCGCACATAGTCCTGCGCCATCCGCTTTGCCGTGAATCGCTGTTCGAAACGCGCGCGGACCTTGCGCCGGTCGAGTGCGCCCAGGCGTTTGACTGCCTCGACCGCCCCCTCTTCTCCTTCGACGATAAAGCCCGTCACCCCGTCATCTATCACTTCTGGCACCGAGCCGGAGCGAAAGGCGATGACCGGCGTCCCGCACGCCATAGCTTCGATCATGACAAGGCCAAACGGCTCGGGCCAGTTGATCGGAAACAGCAAAGCCGCAGCTTCGCCCAGAAATCCCTCCTTGGTCGCGTCATCGACTTCGCCGCTCAACTGGATGTGCGTGCCGTCGATCCGGGGCTGCAGACGCTCGCTAAAATACCCTCGTTCGCCACGCGGTACTTTTGCGGCGATGCGAAGTGGCATTCCCGCCGCTTCTGCGATACGGATTGCTGCTTCCGGCCCCTTCTCCGATGTCAGCCTTCCAAGAAAAGCGAGATGAGAGCCTCTCCTGAAGTTCGGGCGAAACATTTCGGCCGGCAAACCATGATAAACCGTCCCCAACCAGTTGGCTGAGCGCAGCGGCAAACGCTGGTTGTCGGAAATGGAAACAAAGGGCGCACCGGGAAAATTGCGGAGCACGTCCGAAAGGCCCGGTAGATCCAGCCGTCCGTGCATCGTCGTGACAAACGGCACTCCAAGCCGGGAAAGTAGCGGCAGGTGCAGCCAATCGATATGGGCGTGTACCACGTCGAATTTGTCCGCCTGCTGAGCCACCGTCTCCAGCAGAGCCGTCATCGCCGCTGCAGGATCCGAGCGCGGCCTGCCGAGGCGAAGCGCGCGGGGCCAGACCGGCTGGAGCTTGCCGCGCGTTCGGGAATCCCCGCTGGCGAACAGGGTCACGTCGTGTCCGAGCTCGACTAGTTCATCGATCAGCCACGCCACCACCCGCTCTGTACCCCCGTAGAGTTTTGGTGGGACCCTTTCGGCCAAAGGAGCGATCTGTGCAATCCGCATGCTGTTGTGATCCGTGGCCAAAAGCCCATCCGACGAGCCGATTGGCGCAGAGATCAATGAAGAGCCTGCCGAGTCTGTTCCGCCCATGTCGTGTTCGAAGTAGTTCAGGCCCGGTCTGCTGCTTGTCATTCGCAAAGCGGCCTGCAACCTTGCCCGCCACGCCGATCAGCCAAAGCAATCGGAACTGTCTGGGCGCCGCGCGCTTAGTATGCATGACGGAGGTCAGCGACCTTCCCGATCCGGTTGCAAGATGCTGGCGGCTTCCCGGGATACAGGTGCGGCGCAACGCTTTGGTATGGGCCTCCGGAAAAAGGCCACAGCGCTCTGGACCAGAGAACGTTACGCTTAGAACTCGTCCAAAGTCACCGGAGTGCCAAACGTAAGGAAAAACGAGACGCCCATGCTTGATCTAGAAAGGCGTGCAATCGGAAAGGTGACGCGGCGACTGATACCGTTTTTGATCTTATGTTACTTCGTTGCCTACCTCGATCGCGTTAATGTCAGCTTCGCCAAGCTCCACATGAACCAGGCGCTTGGTTTCAGCGAGGCGGCTTTTGGACTAGGAGCCGGACTATTCTTCATTGCTTATTTTCTGTTTGAGGTGCCTTCCAACATCTTTCTGGAGCGGGTCGGAGCGCGGGTTTGGATCGCGCGCATCATGATCTCCTGGGGGATCGTTTCGGCTGCGTTCGCCTTTATCCCTTCAATAGCAGGAGCGACTGGCACTTCGAACGAAGTGGTTTTCTATACCCTTCGTTTATTACTCGGCGCGTGCGAGGCCGGCTTCTTTCCTGGCATCATCTTTTATCTGACTTTGTGGTTTCCGGCCGTGTATCGCGCTCGGGTAGTTAGCTTCTTCATGCTGGCCATCCCGATTTCATCTATCGTTGGGAGCCCGATCTCCGGGATGTTGCTGAACCTTACAGGCTGGGGGTTGGAAGGTTGGCAATGGCTGTTCATTCTGGAGGCGCTGCCATCGGTTCTGGTAGGACTTTGCGTACTGTTCTATCTGACCGATTTTCCGCGCCAGGCCCGCTGGCTGCAGGCAGACGAAATTGCTTGGCTGGAGAACGTGCAAGCAACGGAGAAGAGGAACAAGGAGAAGGTCGAACATCTTTCTCTATTCCAGGCGCTCACGGATGCCCGCATTTTGTTTTGCGCTCTTGTGTATTTCTGCCTGAATGCGGCGAGTTACGGAGTTGCGTTTTTCTTGCCAACAATCATAAAAAACTTTGGCGTGAGCGATGCCCAGACGGGATTGCTGGCCGCTTTGCCTTTTATCTTCGGCGGCATAGGCATGGTATTGCTCGGTCGTCACTCCGACCGCACAATGGAGCGAAAAGGACACGTCGCTGTGGCGCTGCTGATGGCAGCGATTGGGATAGGATTGTCCGGACTCATTTCCAATCCGATCATTGTTATGGCGCTGCTCTGCTTTGCACAGATCGGCGTCTCGGCGGTGCCACCGATGTTCTGGCCGCTGCCAGCGAGTTTCCTGACCGGAGCGTCGGCCGCAGCCGGCATCGCGGCAATCAACTCGCTGGGCAATTTGTCCGGTTTCGCCGGTCCATTTGCGATGGGTTATCTAAAAGATCTAACCGGCAGCTTCACAGCCGGGCTGCTCCTGCTCGCCGGGTGCGCTGTAATTGGCGCAGCTGTCGCCGTGAGCCTGCGTATTGACGCGAAGCGAGAGCAATCATCGGGCGAAGTGGCGCTGGCGCATTAGCGAAATGTCGTTACTCGGGAAAGAATCCGCGCCGACGGCAAGCCGGGAGGAGACCAAAATTGACGGACGACCCCATGCGTCCCTCTGACAACGCTATTAGGTCAGTGCGGGGCCATTACGGTGTCCACCGCTTGGTCGTTAATTCAGCCATTTCTTTCGAATACTTCCGGAACATAGCCATCCGCTTGCTTGTGAATTCTGCAATGACACTGGGAAATTCAAAGGGCGACCTAACCGTCGCAAGCCTTTGAGCGAATTCAAAAGCAAATTGCATGTTGGCTTGTGCCATTTCCAGCAGCTTTGCTTGATAAGCCCGCACGTTTGCCGTGGCTGAGAAAAAATTCGGCCCTCTCTTTGTATCGCTATCCGTCATCGTCTGTTTGCAGTCGTCTTGCGAGGCTTTGACCAGTTTCTCCGCAACAGGAGCCTCATGTTGTGAGTCGTCAGGACGCTTTGGGGGCGATTCAGTTGCGCCAGGCTCAGCCGAGCGCAGACGGCGGACTTTCGGACTTCTAATAATGGCCTGAGCGGCGCGTTGGGCCTTCGCGGCTGTTTTCGGGCTGCGGGCGTGCTTTGACGTCGTTGCCGGCTTGCGTTTGCTCATCTGCAGCTCCAAGGGATGGTCGACCACAAGGGTCATTCCTGCAGAGACAACATGCTGTGAAGTGTAACGTTCCAACCGCTGGGTTATGGGAGTTACACACATCTGACTAAGATTGGGTTCCTCGCATGTTCGCCATGTGCAGCGGCGCGCAACGCTCTCGCCTTTTCCGCCTCCTCTAAAGGAGGATCAACCCAAAGAATCGAGTTTTGTTCAATCGGCTATATGGGCGGTTGTAAACCCGAGGATGATAGCCACTTGCCAATTTGGGAGGCGGTCTCTAGCTGACGGGCCTCTCGCAATAGTTGGTTCTTCAGTCTTCCCGGGGGCAGCTTGGCCGCCTTGATTTTAGCGGCCTCAGATTCCTCGCGCCACTTCTGTTCGGTGGCGCTCCTTTTGATCATGGTGCATTCCCTTGGTTTGGCGACATGCCGCTTAGTCCGAACGACCATGCTGGCCGCGCGGTATCGATTGTTGATTGTTTGTAATCAAGCCGCTGCTGCAGATTGATCCCAGCGGCGTGCTTGAACAGCTCTGCCGCGAGATGCGAAGTTCAATTGTCAGCCGCCACGCGCAACGGCACGACAAGCGTGTAATGAGTGCCTCTAGTGAACTCTTGCCTCGTCAATTCAGCCCCCAGCTGACCTGCCAATGCTTGAACGATGCGAGTGCCGAGCCGTTTGCTGCGAGCCGGGTTAAAGTCGGTCGGAAGCCCGACTCCATCGTCGCTGATCGAAATCGAGACCGCCTCGTCGTTGGGTAGAAGGAGTTGCAGGCGGATCAGTCCATCCAGGCAATCAGGGTAGGCATGTCTTCCGGCGTTCAAGACAAGCTCGTTGATAATCAGCGCGACAAGAATGGCGCGGTCTGCGGCGAACTGAATTGCTTTGGGTGCATCAAGCTGGATCTTGCACGGCGCAACCGCGGGTTCCAAATCGCCGATGACTTCCCGCAAATAGGTGACCAAATCTATGTTCTCGTAGTCGGCATTGTACGCGAGACGATTGTACGCTCTGCCGACTGCTGAGATTCGGGTAGATGCTTCCGTGAGCCGTTCGCTCAATGCGGGATCGCCGACGGTGTTCGCCTGCAGGTGAAGCATGCTCGATACTACTTGAAGGCTGTTTTTGACTCGATGGTTGACCTCCTTGAGCAAAATTTGATGACGGTCAAGTGCGGCCTGCAGCTTTCGCTGGTACTGCTGCTGCTCAATAGCCATGCCGAGGATATTCGCGGCACCCTGCAGAAATGTGATATCATGCTCGCCAAACTCACCCTCAGATCGGCTGTCAACTTCGAGCACACCGAATGGCAAGCCGTCGCCTTGCAAAATGACGTTCATTGCACGACGGATTCCATGTTCGACGAGCAATTCCGGAGTTCGGAACCGCTCTTCGTTTTCGAGATGATTGGAAATCACGGGCTTGCCCGTTTGGAGGGCGTAGCCGGCCGGAGAACCCAAATCGGCGCCGATGGTGGCTTTGCCAACTACACCTTCGCCCCACCCGACTCCCGCGCGAACGAGTAGGCGTTTTTCTGCCGGAAGGTACTCCATGATTTTGCAGAATTCAGCGCCCAGTCCCTCGGCCGTCATCCGCGCGGTGTGATCGAGCATATCCGTGAAGCTCGTGCGCTGGAGAGCAAGGACTCCGAGTTCGGCAAGCAGCTCCTGCTGGCGAATGCGCAGACGAAGTACACGTCCGGTCAAATCCTCGGGTTCTTTAACAGGCTTTCCCTCAACGAGGGGTTCGCCGTCGGCTGTTGAACTCATATCGCTTGTTAGCACATGCCATGTCGAAAAGAGCATGGGAACTTCTCTTCATCCGGTCGATGGAACCGCTAAATCTGCCTGAAAAACATGTAACCCGAACAAGCCGTCCGTGCGCCCAGTGACTGCGGGACCCCGCATCGCATAAAAGTCCGAGCAAGAGACCGCACGTCGACTACTTTTCCCCAACCCGGAGCGGACATCGTCAGGTAACTTGACCTGCTGGCGTCGATACCAAGCCGCCGGTCGGGCACCGCCGGGCTACGGGCATTGCCCTCCAGTGTTGATCCAGGCCTGGACCAATTCCCCGGCGGATTCCTGACTTCCAGGAGCGGGTTCGCGCCCTACGCCGGGAGTCCACCCCCAAGCCACCAGATCGTCCTTGGCGACGTGCTGCTGCTAGATCGCGCCCGCCATTGCGACTGGCATCTTTCAATCGGCGACAGATATCACCTACAGTTTGGCCTTCCCAAGCCATCGACAGTGGCGCGAGACCCCAGCGAGGATGGCCGGGAATGCTCTGATAAGTGGCGGCCTCGTGTAATGTGACATTGTTGTCGGTGTGACACTCTGAGCAATGGGTGCCGAGGTGTTCAGCGTCGCTGCGCCAGACTGGTGGCATGTGCTCATGATGATCGGCGCCCTGGAGCGGGTGATTGCCTGCAGGATGACAGTTCATGCACCGCGGATGCGTCAACAATTTTCCGATCTCAACAAAAATCGCGCGCGAGCGCTCTGCCTGGTCTCCGATTGATTCAAAATCCGACGGACTTTTGAGGGCCAGGGACTTCGACTCAGTTTGCGCAAATGCGGCTCGAGGCACGGTGGCCGTGACGCAGCCTAATGATACAATTAGAACAATTGAACGTACCAACATCGCTGCCTCGGCTCAAACTGGAAAGCTAAGCTCCAAGCGCGCAAATTGTTCCGCTCTGCGCTCTATCGCAAATCAAGGCAAATTTTGCTGGCGCGCGGGAGATCGTCGAACTGTACGAGTTGGCGGCCGGGGTGTTTTGTACGATCTTGTAAACAGACGTCGCCTGAGACAACGCAGGGCGATGCCGATTGCGCAGGGTTAAATCTTTTCGAGTCGGGGAAATTGAGGGAACCAAGAGGTCCTAGCCCAAAAAGCAATAGTTCCAGGGCCGCCAACTGAGACTGACTTACTCTTGTGCAGAATGAAGTGATGCTTTCCGAGATTCAAATTTGCGATTAGTACCTTGATCCGATCAAGCGTAAGTTGATCCGTGATCATGGACGCTATCCATCTAGCGCGCGATCCTGCCATCGAGTTCGACACACTTGTCACACATGTCCGTATCCGCATTCGCGCGTTAGCAGGTTGCTGCCTAATAAGACGGCCGAGGAGCGGATTTGTTCAGCTTCGAGATGCGCTCCGCCGGCGTGCGTGGCGTGCTGATTTACTGCGCTGATTACAACTGCAGCCACTACATCACCGCCATGGCGGACCGATGGGCTGATGACGTCAGGCTATCCGATATCGAGCCCAGATTCGTGGGCAGTGCTCGTGGCAAGCGAAGATGTGCGACCGGATTTCCACTCGGACAGAAAACGACGCTAACCAAGGGTTTCTGACGGAACAAGATCGGTCGCTCGGGGTAAGACTCTGTGCTCCCCCCGGACTCCCCCTTTGGGGGGAGAAAACCTCCGTCGAGGTTGACGGCCCCGGCCCTTAAGCCCCCGCTGGGTCGGGGCCTTTTTATTAAACGTGCGGCAAGTCTTACAGCCGCCATTCCGCGAATGGTTACCTTTCGGACAGACAATCTGAGCCTCAACCTGCTTGGCTTGTTTCTACCCACGAGCCTCCTGCTCAGGGCACTAATGGCTCCGGTGCGACGCAGGCCGGAGCCACTTTTGGCGTCATACGTTTGCGTGTGAATGTGTACGCGTTGGGGTCGTCGGCTGGCCGCGTCAGTCGGCTGAACGGTTGGCCACGGGCCGCTCTCGGCGAAGAGCCAGGTCCCCCTGGTACTTGCCTTGGGCGGCCCACCGCGGCCCACCATCGTGAGCTGGCTCATCTCGGTTGGCTTGCGGAGTTCGTCATGCGTACCTCGCCACCCCTCGCTCTCCATGCGCCGGGGCAAGATACTTACCTCGTGCTGGACGACTTTGGTCAGCTCGGACGAGCGTGGCGCGAGACCGTCGAAAACGCCACTGATCGCGAGACGCTGATCCGTAATCTGGTCGAGGGCGAGTTCAACAACCCCATCCGCATCGTCGCCTTCAACAGCGCTGAAGGCTGGTGCCGAGATGCAACCGTGGATATCGCCGATGAACTGCGGCGACGCTACACTGAATTCGGCGAAGTTCCGGAGTCGGTTCTCTAGTTCATGCAGGCGAACCGGCGCTGAGATCGTGGGGCCGCCCCGTGCACTGCAGCTAGAACGGCCCGCGCCGACCACTTCAAATCGCCCTGCCCCTTTTCGACAGCGGCTATGGTCGGCAGCACCAACGGTGCGGCCCGACGAGTGCACAGGTTCAAGAACTGCCCATGCCCAATGGACCCCTTTCGGCGGGCTTCTTCTCGCGAGCCGATGCTCCTGCGGCCAGACAACGCGCCTTTGGAACCAGACTGCCACCTGGCCGATTGAGGCCGGAGAAGGAACCAGAAGGAATTACATTAGATGTCCCGAGCACCGTCCCTCGTGCCTGAGGCCTTAGATCGGGATATCTATCTGGTGTTCGACAATTTGGGCGGCTGCCTGGGCCGGGCTTGGCGAGAAACCCAAGAGGGCAGAACAGATCGTGTGACAGTGATCCGCGATTTGCTGGAGGGCCACTACCGTTCTCCGGTTCGCATTATCGCCTTCAACCTCGCAGAAGGCTGGTTGCGCGACGTTACCAATGATATTGCCGACGAACTTGCACTGCTCTGCGCGCAGCGAGACACGGTTCCGGAGGCAATCGTGGACTTCGTTGCGGAGCATATGATCCGGCGCTAAGACGTCGTCCTCGGTCTTCACGAATCATCGCAGGGAAGTCGCGACAAATAAGCCAAGCCGCAGCACGTCAATTCTTCCAAATCCTTTTCTCCGAAGTCCCATCGCTGCTGCAAGTGGCGATCCAGTGTGCATCGACGCGCATCTGCGGGGTCCACGTCAGTATGGATCGCGAGATAAAGACTCCACGCTCTATCAACTGCGATTTTTTGCGGCGCTTCGTCATTCACCGTCCGATCTCCCAAGGGTCCGAATCGAGGTCGTTTAGGTGTAACTCTTCCTGCTGACCAAAGTTCTCTCTTTGCCAATTCGCACATTACTCAAGTAAGCCGAGGTCTACTTCTTCTCAGATATCAAACGGCAGGACTTGAGTTCTTATTGCCAACTCCCGCTGAAGGATCGGTACCTTTCGCCAGACCGCACTCCGCGAATGTTACTTTTTGGACAGACAGCCCACGCTACGACCTGCTTGAGTTTTCCTCCCACTACAAGTGCGCTTGCCCGGCGGTAACTCCCGCCGGGCTTTTTTCTTGTATCAATCGCCCGAGCTGACGCTCCACCCTAGGGCATTCGTGAGGTTCCGCTCTCTCCTTGCAACCAAATGATCGGCGTCGCCTTGTCTCTTGGGGC
>Ga0210397_10000259_pt1 | contig 38668 bp, 71 predicted proteins | sample IncBWH2OmetaG_FD_160126 | JGI IMG/M metagenome (GOLD analysis project Ga0210397, IMG submission 160126) | Forest soil microbial communities from Barre Woods Harvard Forest LTER site, Petersham, Massachusetts, United States - Inc-BW-H-2-O ...
AGTCTAGAACCGCGTTACGGCAAACCACCTACGAGATGGATATAATGAAAAAAGAAGAAATAGCAGTTTACCTGGCTACATTGCAATCAGTAATTGATATTATGAATCAAATGCCTAATGCTACAATAAAAAAGGTAAGGGCGATGCTTGAGGATGAAATTGAACATATTCGTGACCAAATAAAGGTTAAGGAGCATTGAAGTGAATTTTAGTGATGCATTAATTGAGATAAAAAAAGGTGAACTGTTAAAAAGGTGTGGATGGAATGGGAAAGACCAATTTGTTTTTTTGGTCAACGGGTCAGAATTTAAAGTAAATCGACATCCTTTGCTTGGAATATTTGAAGATGGAACCAATATTGTTTATCGAGCTCATATTGATATGAAATATCAAGATGGTTCGGTGGGTGTTTGGTTGGCCTCAATGGGGGATATTATGGCAGATGATTGGATTATTCATAATGGCATTGGACACTTTTAAGGATTAGTCATGGCTGAAAAATGGATACAAAAAATGCACATGAAAAAAGGTGCGTTACATAAAGAGCTTGGGGTGCCTGAAGGAAAAAAGATTAGCGCAAAGAAACTTAAGAAAGCAGAGCATAGTAAGAATCCGACGCTTAAGAAACGTGCTGTTTTGGCTGAAACATTGGGCAAGATGAGGAAGAAATAAAATGTCAGCATTATCATTGCTAATAGAAACCGTAGTCCATATGGCCGAAAAACAATTAATTGGAATGGCTCCAGAGATGGCAGATGCGGCCGTGAAAGAGGTAGTTAAGGAATTTGAGTTAGCAATTGCTAAATTGGAAGAAATGTTATCATCTAAGGTGAAAAATGATAATCCAACTTAACCCTCCATTACCACTGGATACTCCGAAAGGCCCAGGGATAGCCCACTTCCTAATCGACTATAGTATTGAAGATAATTTATATTGGGTGGTTTTTATCACAGAAACTGGCGAATGCTGGACGTTTGGTAATCCTGATATTCGGGCTTGTAAGAATATTACTTTGGGTAGGGTGCCGGATAAAAGAAAAACACCGACACCGCCGCTTCCATCTTATACGTTTTGTGGGATTCTATGAGGAGAGTTAAATGCCATTAAAGAAAGGAAAAAGCAAAAAAGTAATATCTGAGAATATATCAGAATTGCGTCATTCTGGGCGACCTGAAAGACAGGCAATAGCAATTGCTATGTCTGAGGCAGGTATGTCAAAAAAGAAGAAAAAAAAGAAATGATAAAATGGTTTAAAAAATTAAAATGTGAATTTGAACTTAGATGCTCTAAAAAATATATTGATGAATATATGGCATTACAGAATGACAGACACAATTTATTGTTTAATTATCGAGAAGAATATAGAAAAGACAAACAAGAACTTTGGGGTCACATTCACATCCTAGAAGAACAGCAAGAAATAATGCATAATTTCTTAGTTGAAATTAATAAATATCTAGTCAATCTAGTCGACAAGGAAAAGAAATGACCTACGAAAAAATGGGCACAAAGAAAAAGATAGTAAATAAAGAAAAGGTGTCGGGTGGTAAACCTGTTAAACGCAAAAACATGCCAATTGTAGACCCATTAACCGCCGGAAAAGACGACCCAATTAAAGAGCGAACAAGAAAGAAAACCAAACAAACCGAAGATGATAAATATAAAGCCAAAATGCGCAAAGATAAAAACCAATAAGGACAAAAAATGAAAGAGCAGCGGATGAAAAAAGAAGCAAAAAAGCCAAAGAAAATGAAACACATGGATGAAAAAGAAGATATGAAAATGTTAAAAAAGAAGGTTAAGAAGGATTGTATGAAGTGATAGGTTCACAAGGCTGGATTTGCCCTAATTGTAATAAGTCTATGGCTCCATGGATGCCATTTTGTGATTGTGTGAATAGGCAAACAACAGGAACATCAAATGGAACGGGTGGCGTAAAAATAAAATGCCATTTTTGTGGTGAATTATATAGTCAATTTCCATTTTATGCGCATGTATGCAATGCGTTAGATAAGTATAATATATAGATTATTCCGAGATAGTTCAGTGGCAGAACGGAGCGCTGTTAACGCTTATGTCCTAGGTTCAAATCCTAGTCTCGGAGCCATATTGCCTATATTGGTTACAGGCAGTATAATATCACTAATCAACGTCCCCAAACGCTAACCTGGGCGAAACTTTACACGTAACGTAATGATAATTTCACGGTGACACCGCCAAAATCAGTCGATAAAGAGGATTTATGACAGAAGATTTAGAGGATGTAATCCAGGAACTTGACCCTGTTGCAGAAGCTAATGAAGCGGAAGAGCCTAAAAAAACGTTTACGAGTGATGTGGTACAAAAAATAGTAAAACGAGAACGGGCAAAAGCCGATTCAAAAGCATATGAACGTGGGAAAAGGGAAGCTCTTATGGAATTACAGCAACAACAGCAACAAGTACCGGCAGAACAACAACAAGCACAACCTGTTCCTCAGCAACCACAACAAAGTGTGGGGTTGGGCGGGATGCAACAAATGTCCCAGGCTGATATTGAGCGAATGATTGCTGAAAAAGCACCGTTAGCGCTTCAACAACATGTTCAAAAGTTGCAGCAAGACCAAATGGTTAATACATTTGTGTCGAAGATGCAGCAAGCTGAGCAACAATACCCTGGATTAGAACAAGAGCTTAATAATCTGAATTATAATGACCCTAGAATGCATGCATTTATCGCAATGGCTAATCAGATGGAAAATACCGGCGATATAATGAAAGAAGTGCTCGACAATCCATCCAAAATGGAGACTCTTTTGAATATGGCGCATAATCAGCCCTATCAAGCACAAAAAGCATTAAAAAGTCTAAGTGATTCGATTAAAACAAACCAAACTTCTAAGGCAGAAGAGGCTCAAGCTCGCGATCCGATGTCACAAATTAAATCCTCGACAACATCAGGCAATGCGGAGAAATCGCAGCATGATATGTCGCAAGAGGAATTAAGGCGTTTGTTAGCTCGAAAATTTAAATAATTCCTCGAATGATTGTCATGACGATTTACTCCGAATTTATTCACACGGAGAGGAATAATCATGGCAAATACACCAGTCAATATTTTACAGAACGTACAACTTTATATTAAATCAGAATTAGCGTGGCTCGATAATGAATATTGGGGCATATCTAATGCGAATAAGTCATTGGAGGAGTTTAATGACAAGCCTGGTAACTTAGGCGATGTAATCACCTTCGACTGTACACCTCGTTACATTTCTTATGATGGCCTAGTAATTACCGAACAGCCATCTGTTCAAAGATTGCAATCTTTAATCTGCTCACAAGCTAAAAACGTGTCCGCTGCCTATACAGATGAGCAATTTATTTTCAATGTTGAGCAATATATGGACAGATTTGGTATTGCTGCTGCTAAAGAAATTGGAGCTGGAATTGAAACTGATATTCTTAAAAATATTGTTTCTGGAGTTGTTGGCAATAACCCTAATAGCCCAGAATTTCAACAAGCCCAGATTAACTCAGGGCCATTCAGGTTCTTTGGTGACGGTGTTACGCCCATAAATAGTTATCAGCAATTAGCGCAAGCTTGGGCGAACTTTACCGCATTTGGTGCTGCAACCCATATGAAGCGCGGTGTCATACCTGTTGATTTAGTGCCTGCAATCGTTGGTACTGGATTAAATCAATTTGCACCAGCACGTAACGATGACATTGCTAAGGCTTGGGAATTGGGTTCTTATGCGGGTCTTGATGTTAAATGGGGGGTTTCTAACTTACTACCCATTCATATTTCAGGTTTTGTGCAAAATGCTGCTGCTCCTAACAATGTTTGGACGGTGGTTTCTGTAAATGACCCAACGGGTGTTAACGTTACTTCAATCGTTGCTACTGAACCCACGGGCTCTACTGCTGCCAATGCTGTTTTAGCGGGTGATTTATTCCAGTTTAATGATGGTGTAGCGAATCAGCCAAACTTAAGATTCTTAACATTCATTGGTCATAATCCAACTCGTTTACCGGTACAATTTAGAGCAATTGCTAATGCGAGTACTGTTGCTGGTAGTGCGACTATTCAAGTTCAAACTATTAATAACTCCATTGGTTTAGTATGGGCTCAAAACCAAAACCAAAACGTAAATAATCCAATAGTTGCAGGTATGCAATTTACTGGATTACCTTCTCACCAAGCAGGCTGGATGGATGCCGGTAATAGTTTCTACCTTGCAATGCCTAGATTGCCTAATCAGTCACCCTTCGAAACCGTGTACTTTAAGGATAAAGAATCCGGTGCCTCACTTCGACATTATTGGGGGGTTCAATTCGGTAAGGATAACCGCTCATACGTCCGTGACTGTACATGGGGTTCCACATTAATCGCAGAGGATTCAATGCGTCTCGTTTTCCCAATGTAATCATTAGTCATTCAATACAATCTCGCGCTCGAAAGGGCGCAAATTTTAAAAGGATTTAATCATGGCAGAATCATACGATACACAAACATATGTACAATATGGTCAATACATGGAGTATTACATTAATGGGTTTGGGCTCAGCAATGATGCAACAACTCCTAATAGTATTCTGGACATTGCTCCAGGAAGCTGTATGGATTCCACAGGCACTTACCAATTGAGTTCAAATGCTGTAATCAAGGTTAACTCTGCTGTTAATGGACTTAATGGGCTTGATACTGGAACTGTAGCAGCAAGTACTGTTTATCCCGTATATTTGGTTTGGGATCCTGTTTCGTTCCAACCAACTGGTGCAATGATATCTTTATCTTACACACAACCATTGATGCCGTTTGGTTATAACGCATTTCTTTTAATTGGTTATGTAGTAACTGATTCAAGTTCACATTTCTTAAAAGGCTATTGGACAGCTGGAAATGCATCAGCAAGACAATTTTTTTATGATTCTCCTCAGGCTACTGCGGTCACTGCTGGTGCTGCGACTACTTATACGGCAGTTGATTTAACTAAATGGGTTCCATTGGTAAACAATACACCGATTTGGATTGCTAGTGCATTTACTCCAGGTGCGGCATCTAGAACATTAAAAATGCAGCCAGTTAATGCTACGGGAGATGCGGTAATTATTACAGGTCAGGTAACTGCTGTCGTAGTTACTAGCAATTCATTTTTACTTGCGCAAATTGCCTCAGCTAAACCTGAAATTAACTACGTTGTCAGTAATGCTGGCGATGCGGCTGCGTTGAATGTTGCTGGGTATCAATGGTTTGTGTAATACATTAACCCAAGGAGGGGAATATGGCTGCTTATCCTGCTAGTGAATTGATTACGCGAGCATATTTCCTTTCACAAGTACTGGCTCGCGATTTACAAACAATTTCAGGCTCTCAAATGGATGATGGCCTGTACCTTTTGAATGCGTTACTGGACGTGAAGTTCAGTGATTTACAATTGATTCCTTATTATAACAATTTTCAAATCACTACAGTTCAGGGTCAGGAAATGTATTTTATTCCGAACCTGGCTGAAGCTGATACTACTACATTTAATATTGGGCAAGTTCGATTCTCTATGAATGAACTTACTCGTAAAGAATATTTTAGTACTCCTCGCGTGGATAATTTACAGGCTTTACCTTTTAGTTATCGGTATGAACGCTGTTTGGGTGGTACGAATCTGTTTTTGTACTTTGTACCGAACCAGGCTTATCTAGTAAATATTTGGGGTAAGTTTGCTTTGAGTGATGTGACACTTCAGCAGGATTTATCGCTTACTTATGATTTGTTTTATATTGAGTATTTGCGGTTTGCTCTTGCACAATATGTCTGTTGTGAATACGGACAGACATTTCCTGATACATGCGAAGCGAAGTTGAAACAGATTGTTAAGAAACTTAAGTCGATTAGTCCGGCTGATTTGTCGATTACTAAGCGGTCGTTCTTTACTACTAACACAACTTTTGACTGGCAATATGTGAACTTAAGCCAGGGATGGTATCCGTTCTAAAAGGATTTCAAATGCAAGGAAAGCAAATATCACCAGTACAACCTTTAGCACCTAAAAGCGCACAAGGTACATTTGAAATTCCCTTAGACATTGTGGGAGGAAACAAGTACGGTCGCTACCCAAAAATTAATCAATCTGAAACCTGGAACATGATGATTTCGGACGGTTTTCTGGTGGATTATGCGGGATTCCAGTTCATTCAAGAGATTACAGATAATCCAGCGGCAACAGGTCGTGGCGCCCATGTAAGCACTGTTTTCAACGTCATGATAGTTGTAGCAGGAAATGCGGTTGTAAGTTATGACCATAATCTAGTCCCATCACGCATTGGGACATTAGCGACTACAACGGGAGAAGTATACATTGCCGAGAATAATGCTGGGCAGGTTGCATTTTCAGATGGAGTTAATATCTACATTTATGACCAAAACACACTTACATTTTCTCCTGCAACAATCAATTTCACCCCTGGTTACATTACCTTTCAAAACACTTATTTTTTATGCGCTGCGCTTGACCAGGCTCAATGGAGACTATCAGCTCAGAATGATGGGACTACATGGCCTACTACGGCGCCATTCGTAGGGCAGCTACAAACAAAGCCTGATACCCTTCAAGCCGTTATTCCTATGCCTGGTCGTGGAAATATGGCTTTTATTTTTGGGCGTACTGTTGGTGAGCAATGGACGTTTACAGGGCAGGCATTATTTCCATATTCGAGAAATACATCATTTAACTTAGATTATGGCTGCATTAATCCATCTTCTATTGCCTTCCAAGGCACTTATATTGTTTGGATTGGTATAAGTGAGGAAGCAGGCCCCGTTATCATGTACACAACTGGTGGCGATATTAAAGAGGTTTCTACGGACGGTATTGACTACTTATTCAGCACTTTAACGGCACCTGAGGATTGTAGCGGATTTTTAGTTAAGATTGATGGTCACTTGTTTTACCAAGTGACATTTAAAACAGACAATATAACCTTGGCTCTAGACTTAACTAATAACACATTTTTTACAATATCTGATGAGAATATGAACTATCACCCTGCGCGTAAGATTGTTTATTTCAATAATACGTACTATTTCGTTAGTTTTAATGACTCGAATCTTTATGCCTTTGGGACTCAATTTACCAGCTACAACTACGAAAATGAAATTGAAGAAATCCCACGAGTTCGAATTTGCTCACCTATTCGATTTACCAATCAACGTCCTGCAATATTTAAAAGTCTTGGATTTACAATTGAACAAGGACAGCCAAATCCTGAAATAACCTTTGAAGAAAGCCATATGATTACTGAAATCACAGAGGATTTTATGCTGACAGAGGATGGTTTGAATTTGATGGTTAGTGAAGGCGTCGATAATAATAATGACTTTAGTCCTCAATTTAATATGCAAGTTTTTTTAGCTGTTTCACGTGATGGTGCTGAGGAATTTGGCAATAATGTTATGTTGAACATGAATCCTACTGGACAAAGAAAATCTCGGTTTATTTTCCAGAGATTAGGTAGGGCAAATGATTTTACGGCTCGATTGCAATTTGTAGGATTTTCAAGGTTTGTTGTTGGTGATGGCATTGTGGAGGCATATTTTTGAATATACCAGACCTACCAGTAAGCCCAATAACCGAAGAAGACGGCAATCCAACTCCGACCGAATATCAATTCCGTCAAAATTTAATTCAGTCACTGCAATCAGTAACAAGTGATGAAGGATTGGTGCCACCTTCTCAAACAACTGCTAATATTACTACTATACAGAATGCGATAAATGACCAAGGACAGTTCACATGCGCACCTGGTACGCTTATTTATAACTCAGATACGAATCAATTACAGGTTTGTATCTATGTGGCCGGAGTGCCATCATTTAAAAATGTGACACATTCATAAGGAGTTTGAAATGTCATGGTTATCTGAATTATTTCATGGCGGTAAAAATCCCGCTGATGTAGCACAGCCGTATCTAGAAAAGATTCCAGGTGCTGTAAATCCTTATTATCAGCCTTATATCAATCAGGGTCAGCAAGCAAATCAAGGATTGATGGAGCAATACGGTCATTTGATTAATAACCCAAATGATATGTATTCCCAGTTTGGTCAAGGCTATAAGCAATCACCTGGTTATCAATTTAAATTAAATCAAGCCTTGCAAGCGGCTGGGAATGCAGCTGCTGCTGGTGGTATGGCGGGCTCTCCTCAACATGAACAACAAAACATGCAAATTGGTAATGACATCGCCTCTCAGGATTTTAATGATTATATCAATCACATTTTGGGATTGTATGGAGTCGGATTGCAAGGTCAACAAGGATTAGGACAACAAGGATTCCAGGCTTCGTTAGGTTATGGAGATATTTTGGGCTCTAATTTGGCGCAACAAGGTCAATTGGCTTATGAGGGTCAGGCTGGACAAAATGCAAATAGAACAGGAATGTTCAACAACCTGATTAGTCTGGGTGGAACTTTAGGTGGCTCATATCTTGGTAAACCAGGTTCTAGTCAACCAAACCTTCTACCCAACCGATCTTACGGTTAAGGATGAATCATGCCTATTAATTATCCACAATTTAGAAGATTGAATGCTGCTGAAACTGGAGGATTTGGAGGAGTTGACCTTGCAGGTTCGCTTCGTTCTGGTTTGCAGAATGCTAATGCGATTCAGGAGGCTCGATTTAAACCGCAACAAATGCAAGAACAGATTAGAAGCCAAGAACTTGCTAATAAGATTAATGAGGCAAAGGCACAATATGCTCCTGAGCAAGAATTAGCAAACTTAAAATATAAACAAGCAGGAATAGGACATTTAGGTGCTCAAACAAGAAATATTGAAGCCGAAATGGGGCTGCTTCCATATAGACAAAAATTAATACAAGCACAGACTTCAAGAGCGGAGCAATTAGCGAATCAACCTTATGGAGGAAATTTAACTGGTATAGCTCAAGAAGCATTAGGTATTGCTCAATTAACAGGTCAAGACCCTAAAGAGGTAGCTCAAAAATTATATCAGAATAAATTACAACAAGCAGATGCATTGAATGATTATAGAAAATCTTTGATTCAAATGGCTCCAAAAAAAGCTTCGACTCAACTTGCAAAGCTACAGCAAGAAGAACAAGAAGTTCAACAAGGATTTTTGCCTGGTTCAAATGGTCAAGTGAGATTAAACAAAGATCAGCAACAAAGTTTAAGTGGACAATATAAACTTGCGCGACAAAAACTTAGTAGTGATGTAGATACCAGAAAAAAATTATTATACGCCACTAACCTAGATAAAACTTTGGACAATATAAATGTAGATGATTTAACACAATATAGCGGTATTGCTGGCGGATTAGAGAAAAAAATAGCTGAAGGCAAATCTTTGAGTGGTGGAGAAGAAAAGAAATATGAAGCATATCAAAAGTCTTTGACTGCTACGAAATTATTAGCAAAACAAGTTAGGCAATTTTATGGTGATTCTATTACTCCAAGTATTCAGGAAAAATTAGGCGAACTTACCAATCCAGCTTCATGGAAATTAAATCCTAAAGTTGCTAAACAGAACTTTAATCAATTTAAATCTATCGTGCATCAAGAAACACAAACATATCGAGATGCGTTACAGGGTAATGATGTTTATAGAAATGCTCCCAAAGGAAATAATAATTCTGTTCATGAAACCAAAGAATTAAATGGTAAAACCTATATGAAAGTGGATGGGGAATGGTATGAGTTACTCTAAAGTTAACGATCCATCAATTATCGAACAACTTAATAAAAAATCAAAAATGAAAGTAGTTGATCCAAATTTATTGGCTCAATTGAATGGCGATGAATCACAAGATGATTCTTTATTAACTAGACTTGGCAATTCAGCCGGAGAATTTAATCAATTTGTCGAAAAAATACCAAGAAATTTAGCTATAGGATTAGCAGAAGGCGGCAGAAATATAGCAAACACACCTCATAATCTTGCCAATTTAGTGGGCGCTGGAGAATATGTACCAAATTTTGCACCACCTGAATATGACTATACTCAAGCATTCGGAGCCAAGGAACCCGCTACACTATCTGATAAGTTAATCCGTGGTTTAGCTCAATATGCGCCAGCATTCGCTTTACCTGGAGCAAATTTGGGCCGTGCAGGAGAGACAATTTCATCAATTCCTAAAGTTGGTGGGTTTTTAGGTGAGGCAGCTTCTCAAGCTGTTCCACAAGCAGCTTTTGGGGTAACACAAAATCAAAATCCTTTGGTTGGTGCTGCTGAGGGTGGATTAGGTAGTTTGGCCGGTAGTGCAATTGGGAAAGGTATTGAGAAAGGAATCAATGCACTTAGACCTTCGCAAATATTAAGAGGAGAATTATCACCTGAAGAGTTGGCAAAAAATCTTGAATTAACTAAAGGAACTGAAACCAACTTAGGCGAAATAATTGAAAGTCCTTCATTAAAACGCTTATATGAAAATGTATTGCCTCATGTATTGGGCTCTGGTTCCGAAAAAACAATGCAACGTAATACATCAAATATATTGAAGAAAGGCGATGAATTATTAACTAAAATTTCTGGAAAAACTCAACCTGAAGATTATGGGATAAAAATACAAGAAGCTTTAAAGCAATCAGCAAAAGATATTGAGAAAGTGAAAAATGAAAAATTTTCAAAGGTGAATGATTTTGCTAAAGAAGCAAAAGTAACTACAGATAGAAGTAATTTAAGAAATGCAGCCAAAGAAATCTTACATCAAATTGAATCTGATCCTGATTTATCTAAATTTACAAATCCATCCGATATTAAGTTAATAAAAGATATCGCATTCAACGGTTTGAAAGAGGCTAATTTATCCTCTAAAGGTAAAAAAACATACGAAGGAAATTCAAATATATCAGGTAAAAAAATAAAAGAAGAATTAGATCCAATTACCGGTGAACCTATAAAGCCAATAGAGTTTAATGAAAAATCATCAGTTAATTTACCGAAAACCATGCATCCCGGGGAATTTAGTCCTATTACGGGCAAAAGAATTGAAAATAAAAACAATTATTCTCTTAAAAATACAGATATTTTAAGAGGTAAAATAGGTGAAATGGCGCATGAGGCTTTTATAAAAGGTGAAAAGCCAAAGGGTTCAATTTATCAAAAATTAAAACAAGCTTTAGAAAAAGATGTTGATCAAGCAATTAAACATTCATCAAGCGAACAACTTAAAAAAGCGCACAAAGATGCAATGCAATTTTATAAAAATGAATATGCACCATATGAAGACCCTGATATTAGAAAATTTATTAAACAAGGAGGTGATCCAGATTTAATAATAAGTCATTTTATTAAGGGCGGTAAAAATGATAGAGCTACCCTTTTGACAAAATTATCAAAAGGGCTGCTTCAAGAACCAAATGGAACAAAAAACCTTCTAGCAGCGTCATATTTCTCTCGAGCAATTGATAATGACGGGAAGTTGAACCCGCTTAAATTAAGTACACTTTATCATAATTTAGGCAAAAATCAACGTAAAGCTTTATTTGGAGATACAGCAACAGCGAATGAATTTAAAAATTATATGGATTTAGTTAATAAAAACAAAGAAGGGTTTAATTTAATGTTTAATCCAAAAACTGGAGCAAGGAATACCACATTATTAAGCCACATTGGGACTTTGATTACAGGAGGTTTGACTGGAAGTTTACCAGGATTTGCAGGAACTCTCTTGGCCTCTGGATTAGCCGGAAAAGGAGCAACAAAATTATTAACTTCACCAAAATATAGAGAAAAATTAGTGAATGCCATGATTAAAAATAAACAAATTGAATTACCTAAGAATTCTTTACCTAAAGGAATGGCAGTTCAACAAGGATTGTCTGGTAATGATACAGAACAAAAACCTTTAGAATTAGAACTCATTGGTAAACGCAGAAAAGATTGAGTAAAATGTAAAAAATAAAGCCGGGTCAACGGGCGCCAACCCTACCGGCTTATACAACTAACAGGACTACAGGAATATTATATCTAATGAGTATCGAATTAACAACTAGTGTTTTATCAATTCAAGATTTAACCCAATCAGCTAAATTCTTATTAACTGTTTTATGTTTTAGAGCAAATCAATTTCATGAGGTTTATTCCGAAATTAAACGATTATCCTTGGATTGTTCTTGTAGTATTAAAACGATAGAACGCGCATTAAAAGAATTACGTGATAAAAAATATTTGTCTTATACGGGAAAATTAGCACCGAATTCAAAATCAATTCCAATTTATAGTATAAATTTAACGCACGGACAAATTGAGGGTGGTTTAAAACAACGCACGGACAATTTGTCTTTAACGGACGGACAAATTGGGGATTTACGGACGGACAAATTGGGTATACGGATAAACAATATATATAAAGACAATAAGAAAGACATAGATAATTTATTTGAACCAACTCAAGAAGAAAAGAATGATGTAGCATATTATTTAAAAAATGCTCTTCCAATTACAGATAAGTTACAGACTACTTATTTATGGTTAATAGAAAATGGGTATTGCTAAGTACAACACTTTGCCAACCCAAAAATAAAGAGTAGAATTACATAATACAAAACGGTAAGGACACCGTATGGCTTTGAATGCCGCTGTAATCATGCCGCCGCTCCAGCAGGTGATTTTTGATAAAACATTGCAGACCTTCCTAACTAATGGAAAGGTCTATTTCTGGGAAGACGCAAACCGAACAATACCAAAGGATGTCTATACTTTAACTGGTACAGGCCCTGGTTCGTATACTTATGTTTTATTGGGCCCTGTTTTGACGCTTTCTGGAATTGGTTCATACATTGATAGTTCGGGTGGCAACATTGCAGTTTATTTGTGGCCGTTTACTGGTTCACCTAATGACATGCCTCCTTCTACAACAGCTAAAAACTATTACATTACGGTATATAGTTCAACTGGCGTTTTTCAATTTGATATTCCAAATTGGCCTGGGGTAAGTCAGGGTGCATCACCCATAAATATTGCAGATACCACAGGTAATGTTATACAAAATGGTCAATTTGTACTGGTTGATTTTCCTACATCGTCCACGCAATTTGTTCCATTTAATATCAATACATCAGGGGTCAATGTTTCAACAGAAATAGCACCAGATTGGAGTATAATAACTACTGGAACCGGTCAATTTAGTGTTTATCAAAAAGTGATAATTGATAGTACCGCACCGGGTAATCCGTATTCAGCTTTAGGTATTGCGTCCACCGGATATACGCAACCGCTTATATTAAGACAGCGCTTGCTTGGTCCCAGAATATTAGCAATGAACCTCACTGATAGCGGTTTTGTATCGGGAACATTTATTGCACAAAGTCTAACGGGTGGTAATATCCCATTAACAATGAATTACACCGCTTCAATTACCGGAACAATTCAACAAATTTGCACGGGTACGACAACATCGGCAAATTTCACCAGAATTTTTAACTCTACTGCCGTTCAAATTGCAAACCCAGGTGGGGGAAGTGGTTTTGTCGATATAACTATAGTTATTCCTGCAAATACTTCAATACAAATTTCATGTATCCAATTATGTGGTGTTGCTAATGCGCAGCAGAGTGTAGATTATTTGCAAGAAACGCAAGAAGAGCAAGTTTCTGGATTATTTGCCTATTATCGTCCTCCTTTAAATTTTAAACCTATTCCAAGTCTTCTTACAGGTTGGGATTTTCCACTAAACCCCCAGCAATTTGGTATTACAGACGTTACGACCACACCTCAATATATTTGGGATCAAACAATAATGGCAAGCGTGGTAGGTCAAGTTGCAGTGTCTACATTAAATACAACTGGAGCTATGTTATTAGTCAATCAAAATCCCAATGAATGTTTTTACATGCTTCAATATTTATCTGGACCTGAAGCGGTAAAAACCACCCTTTCGCAGCTTTCAGTAAATATAAACGCATATTCTTTGGGTGCATCTGACGTAAAAGTCAGTGTATTTCTTTATTATTCCACTACAAATGGTACGATTCCTTTATTATCAAGTGGTAATCCAACAATAGGAACAATAACGAATGCAGCAACCGGTCAATTTACTTTAGGACCAGGTGGTAGCGGATGGGCTCCTATACCTCAGGCATTAGGTTTTTCAAATAATTCGCTATTAAATTTTAATACACTTACAGATTTACCATTTACTGGATGGAATGGCATTGCAAATTTTGGAATGGCAACCACACAAAATTTTGCTATTGTTGTTACTTTTGTAACACCTACCGTTGGTACATCAACCGTGGTAAATTCAATCTCGTGTGTGCCTGGACAAATTGCTACAAGACCCGCTCCCCAGACTGAAGATGAAGTTTTTAGAGAATGTCAGTATTATTATGAGACAAGCTATAATTCACCCACTGCGGTAGGAACATCGAATGCAACTGGTGCTCTTTTTATTGAACAATCAAGTTTTTACAGTACAAATACGGTCTATGTATTTCCTACCCCATTCACAATAGATTTCAACGTAGTTAAAAGAGTCTCTCCTACTGTTACTTTATATAGTAAAGGAGGAACCATAAATAAAGTTCAATCGAATTTGATATTCACAGCACCAGGTAATGTTTTTACAATTACTACTGCGGAGCCTGCCGTATCAACTTGGAATGCTACAGTAGGATATAATAACGCTAATTATTTACCTGCTAATATTGCGGCTTTAGATAGTCAAACAACACTGAACGGAACGAATAATAATAGTGCTGGAATATATTTTCATTACATAGCAGACGCAAGACTCGGAAAGGTTTAAAAATAAATACACAGGGAGTGTATATTTATGTCTACAAAATTATGCATGACGCGAGATATTAACGGATATAACGCATTTGGTTTAATTCCAACTTACGATATTTATGCTGCATCTTTAACAGCGAACGCAGAACAACATTTTACGGTTCCCGCTAATTTCCAATATTGGCTTGCTATATTCACCTATAGCCCAGGAACTAATGTATGGGTTGATTTTTCAGGCACAGCAACCGTTCCAGGAGGGACTATTGGTTTATTTACTTCAGTATTAAACCCTGCCGGTAGAATGGTCAAAGGTGGTTCAGTTATCAGCTTTATAACTTCAGATGCAACAAGCCCCTTTATATGTATTGAATTGCAGGTAGTTAATAATTATGCAGGATTGACCTAATGGGAATCTTAAATAGGGTTTTAGGAATTAATTTAACTAACAAAGACCCTTTGATTGAAAGTCCTTTTAATGAAAGTTCGAATGAATCATATGTGGTTCCACCTCCTGGAAGTGAATATATGATTACTGAGACAGGTATTTTCATGCAAACCGAAACAGGAAATAATTTGATGATTACGGAGTGATCACATGGCAGATATTAAATGGAGTGCCTTCCCGTCTGGAGGAAATATACAGTCTGGGGATATTGTAGTAGGTCTAAGAGGTGGCGTTAACGTACAGCTAAATGCGCCGGTATTTGACAATCAAGTCGTAGTGGTCACTGCGGCAACTCAATCTATGAGTACAAATGTTATTTATATTGCGAATCGCGGTACATTAGTAACATTTACTTTGCCTGCTTTGGCCGCTGTTGGGGATTTTCTTTCGATTGTTGGCCAGGGTGCGGGTGGATGGTTATTGGATATGGGAGTAGGACAACAAGTAATTGTTGGAAGTTCTGAAACTACCGCAACAACAGGCAGTATTGCATCAACGAATAAAAGCGACGCGATATATTTAATTTGTATTACCGCAAATACGTTGTGGACTACATTTTCTGGGCCTCAGGGAAATTTAACTATTGTATAAGGATATACAAGAATGGCTACTAATAATTCAATAAACCAGCCCCAATTAGTTTCTAACGGACAAATAGCTATTGGTGGCTCAGGTAATAATGGCGTAGCAGCGACTATTACCGCAGGAACTGGCGTATCAGTTACCAATGGTGCAGGTAGTATTACCATTGCAAGTACGGGTGTAGGTTCTTTAGTTTGGAATGATGTTTCGGGAACCACACAAGCTGCGGTAATAAATAATGGATATATTATTTCAAATGCGGGACAAACTACTGTGACATTGCCTGCAACAGCTGCGGAAGGCTCAGTATTCGCGATAGCTGGTAAAGGCGCTGCCGGATGGATTTTGCAAATGAATACAGGGCAAACTTGTCATTTTGGAAGTAGTGCAAGCTCTAGCGCTGGTAGTGCTACAAGTACAAATCAATATGACTCAGTAACTATTGTTTGTGTCACCGCAAATACAACTTTTGTTGCTATCGCTGGCTGGGGCAATTTAACTATTGCATAAGGATATGAAATGGCTACGAATAATAACGTAAATACCTCGTTATCAGGACAGACCGGGACAGGTAGTTTTGTTGGTTCAAACAGCCCAACATTGGTTACTCCCGTATTAGGCACTCCGTCTTCAGGTAATGGAACTAATCTAACTAATACTGGGGGGTTGAAAAGTTTTCAGATTTTTACCTCTGGAACGGCTGCTACTTATACGAAACCTGCAAATGTCACTTCAATTCTAGTTGAAATGATTGGCGGCGGTGGAGGTGGTGGTGGTGTAGCCTCTACAGCAACCGGAGGAGCTGGAGGTGGGGGTGGTGGTGGTGGTGGATATTTAAGAAAATATATTGCATCAGCCGCAGGAACCTATACATATACTGTCGGGCCTGGAGGAGCTGGAGGAACCACAGGAAATAATGCCGGATCTGCTGGAACTGCTAGCACTTGGTCTGGAGGTTCCCTTAGTGCCGGTGGTGGAGCTGGGGGAAGCGGTTCTGCAAACTTTACTGTTAGTACCTTCACTGGATTACCTGTTGCTGGTGGCACTTCTACAAATGGAGATATAAATGTAGTTGGAGGCCAAGGAAATCCAGGATTTTATAGCACAACTCAAGCAATAGCTTTGGGTGGAGTGGGTGGAATTGCAACTTATTTATCAAATGGAACGCAACAACCGGCAATTAATGGTGGTATAACAAATGGATTTTCTGGTACTGGATATGGTGGTGGAGGATCAGGAGGTGCAGGACAAGGGAGTGCGTCAACTGCCGCGGGTGGTACAGGAGCAACTGGAATTATCATTGTCTGGGAATTCGCCTAATAGTTTATTAGAATAATAAAAGGATTTATCATGCCAATCAAATCAATACAAATAGGACAAACTGGTGTTTCAAATCGAACCCCAAGCTGGGTATATATAGAAACGAACGATACCATTGCCGCTGTTACAACTGCCGGATATTTAAATGGTGCTGCAAGTGAATATGTCAATTCATTACAACGAAATATGATGGCTTTAGTGGCTACTAAAACCTCCCCTGGAATTGGTACTGCACCTGTATTATACATATTGCAACTTCAAAATAATTCTGGCGTGTGGTCATTAGTTGCTCCTGCGGTAGATGTTCCAGTACCATTTATTGTTCTAGGTGACATTCAAGCTGGAGCTTCAGGAACTGCTGGTAAATTTATTTCATTTCCAGGTACTGCTTCGAAAGGTAGTTTAATATTTAAGGCAGTCGCCAACACTGGAAATACAAACACTACTGTTTCAAATGCTGCTATGGGTCAAGCCAGTGTTATAAGTATTCCAGACCCAGCGGGTGCAACTGCTGATTTTGTTTTAGCACCAGCTGCTTTAGTAAATAACAATCTAGTCAAAGCAAGCGGCACCGTTGGATTGGTTGCTGATGCAGGAATTGCAGCAAGCGCGGTTATGCAGACGACAGCTGTAAATACCATGTCCGGTTCAGGTCAAATAATTTTAGTAAAAGCCAATGGAACAGAAGCAGCAAATGCAGTAACGGCAAGCGGGAATGCTGGTCTTATAACAACCTCCTCATTATCAACTGCTGGTGGCTCTAGCTATGCCATTACATGGACAAATACATTAATCACTTCTACGTCTTCTGTAGTTGTAACACTTGCAGGTGGAACAAATACTACTGAAAATATTACAATAAAAGTTGCTCCTGACTCTGGAACCGCTACAATGACAATTTACAACAATACCGCGGCTACTGCGCTTAATGGTACAATTTTAATCAGCTATGTGGTATTGTAATTGATATTTTGAGCCCCTGAGGGGGCTTCCTTATGGAATGGAATATGACGGAACTGGATTTGCAAAACTGGATAAAGCAATGTGAAGTGGTGAAGTATCACCCGTATATGGATACAATAGGGAATGTAAAGATAGGGTATGGCAGAAATCTCGATAATGGAATTAATCTTGATGAAGCTCAATTAATGTTCAAAAATGACTATGATAGAACAGTAAAAGAATTGGAAAATCAAGATTGGTACACCATCCAACCACAAGGAGTTAAATTCGCCTTAATTAACATGAATTTTAATATTGGAATTGAAAAACTTTTAGAATTTCATGAGATGATTACATCGCTTAAAAAGAAAGATTATAATCTTGCGGCTGATGCATCTTTAAATAGTTTATGGGCTAATAAGGTTGGTAGAAGGGCTGTTGATATTGCTAAGTTGATTCGAGATGGTAAATAAAAGTTTATGACAAGTGAACCAGAAAACGGAGACAAAACTTTTAAGCCCTGAGCCATATTCTGAGAAGTCCGAGACCTGGGCATGAGTTGCGGCGGAAACTTCTCTTAGTCTGAAATGACTACACTTGTCACCATCTAAAAGGATTTGGATGTCATTAAAAGAAGAACAAATATTACAAATTAATCTAATTAATTGGTTCAAATATGAATGGCCCGAATTATCAGACGATATACATCATTTTGCTAATGAGCGAAAATGCTCCTTCCAACAAGGACTTCATTTAAAGCGCATGGGAGTTACTCCAGGCGTATCTGATATTTTTTTAGGAATTAGTGCAGATGGATACCATGGATTATGGATTGAATTAAAAACATCAAAAGGGAAATTATCTGATGATCAAATTGCGTTTATTCATAAAAAAAATCAAAGAGGTTATTTCGCAGTTGCTGTTTGGGGACTGGAAACGGCCCAAGAAGTAATTAAGTGTTATTTAAGGAATTATGATAGGGATAAAGGATGAATAAGAATGAAATTGACAAAGAAGAAATAACCCTCGATAACTGGAAGCCTAACCCTCCAAATAAAAAACTCATTCAATCCGAATGGCGAAAAAATCAAATTGGTGAAAATTATAATCAAGAAGTATTCCGCGATGATTTAAAAAAAATACAAACTGCAATTCAAAAGAAATTCCCAGACCATGAAATCATGCAAACATATGGGATTAATGCCCAGACTCTTGTAGACATTAAAGAACGTCGAATAAATCCAGGAAATGGAATTATTAAAGGTTCATTATGTACCGGAAGTGACGTTTCAGATTTTGGAAGCATAAAGAAAACAATCAGCGCAATACAAACCAGACTTTATGGGATTGGTTGTGCATTTCGTGAACTTGCTAAGATTTTGTTCGAAGACAAAGAAACTCAAGAGGAGTTTTTGAAATTGCTTGAGAAAAAGCGTGGAAAAGTAAAATCCAGGAACAAGGATGATGAAGAGGAATGAATTTGTTCTCTCAATACAATATTAATACTATTTATTGGTATAATTATTGCTCACATTGTTAGTATAATTTATGAGCTATTTTAATGGTAGGGTATAAAATACATTAATTATTATTTAACAAGAACTTAGTGAATTTTATGGCTTTTAGGTCTGATTATTTTTCTTATCGGATATAGTAAGTATGATATAATTCAAATCAGATTAAAAATTAGATTTGATATGAAGAAACATGGGCCTAAGCGTATACTAGAAACAAAATTTTTGTATTGCAATAAGCATGGTGAATGCGAACATGTTGAATCCGGTATTAAGGTAAAAAAATGGAAATGCTGTTCTTGCGCGGTAGATTACTCAACTAAATATAGGAAGAAAAGAAAACAGAAGGCCATTGATTACAAAGGTGGTGCATGTGAATTATGTGGATATAAAAAATCAATTGTTTCGTTAACATTTCATCATAAAAACCCTTTGTTTAAGGAATATGAGCTGAGTGGAACTGGATTATGTAAATCATGGGATAAATTGGTAATTGAATTAGATAAATGCCAATTATTATGTATTAATTGTCATTTTGAAGTACATGAGCAAATTGATCAGGAAAATTTTAAATTAAATAGAAGAGAGCCAACCAATTACCATAAAAAAGAAATTCATTTCATAAATTCAAAAAAGTTGGGGAAAAAACCTTCGTTATAATGATACTCATTCAACCACCTTTAATTCTTCAGATTGTTGATTGACAATATCGACCAAAATATTTTCGCAATTATTGTATAATTCCTTAATTTGTCTATGATCTAAAACAGTTAATATCGCCATATTTTGCCTTAATAATGTTATCAACTGCATTATTTGCTTTTCACTGATTATCAATTTTCAAACCTCATTAAAATTTCATCATATAATAAGCTTATCTGCTCAGACCATTGCATTAAATCACTATCGACATCTTTTATATCTTCTATAGATTCAATGGCTAATAATAATCCATCGAGGCAATTGGCTAAAATTTGCTTTTCATTTATTATAATCATTATTTTCTATTTCCCTATCATTCATCTGTAAAATTAAAAATTTCTCACTAAGTAATTGATTCTCTACATGACGAAGACTCGCATCCCGTAGAAATTTAATTTGAATCAAATTATTTAATAAAATTCTTTTTTTACATAATTTACATTGATAAAAACTTAATCCTAAAAATCTACGCTCATAAAATTGATGCTCCAATAAAGTGGAGCATATAGTGGATTTTTCATTTATTATCATTACAATACCTTCCCCATTCTACACAGGCATAATTCAGTTCTTTAGATAAATCAAGTGCAGTTTTTCTGTATGTGTCCCAGTCTTCAATTTTTTCTAATTGTAAAAGTGCATTAACAACATCTTTCGTTCGATTTTTAAGCCATTCGTGTCTTGGTGAAAGACCCAAGGTTGTTTTATCACTTATTATTATCATTTCATCACCCAAGCAAGACTTAAGAATACACAGCAAAATTTAATACAACTACAAATTACTACAATATCATCATGTGACATTATTAAATCCTACCTAAATAACCAATATCGAATTAGAATACAAATCGACAATAAAATAAAGGACAAGGAAGTTTTATGATAAACCCAAATCTAAATCTCGTAATGGGAATTATTCTCATAACCACAGTAATTTTGTTTTTTCTTCCCTCATGTTGCTGCTATGATTATGAAATGGGAATAGAAAAAAATCAGAATTCATCTTTAAGAAATCAGAGAATTGTACATCACAATTATTGAGAAAATCATGATTGATGAACAACACGAACATGAGCTTATCAAAAAAGTAGACAAAAAGATTAAATCTGAAATATACGCAGACAAACCTAATTTAGCCGAACGTATGGCTGATAACGTCGCTGAATTTGGGGGCAGCTGGATATTCATTTTCTCATTTAATTTCTTCTTTTTCTCATGGATAGTATTTAACATGTGTATTTATGCGTTTGATCCAGCACCCTTTATTGGTTTGAATTTGGTATTATCATTTATGGCTGTTGTACAGGTTCCCTTTGTGTTGATGTCGCAGAATCGTATTAGCAACATAGACAGGAAGCGTGATTTGCGTGACCATGCTTTGAATTTGAAATTGGATTTAGAGATTCAGGAGTTGCATGATAAATTAGATTTATTGATTAAGAAATAATAATTTACCAACAGTAATGACAATCCCAACAGCGATTACAACTATAATCTTGTCCAGCATTTTTATGCTCGCAATAGTTATCAATTATTTCTTCTAATTTTTTGATTATAGGTATTAATAAAATACGAGTATCATTATCTTTATGTGAATTAATATGAGAAGAAATAACTCCAGCTATTTCTTCCAATTCTTCCTTCGTAAACTCATTCATCATCAAAATTCTCGTTTGCATTTAGAGCATATAATTTTAGATTCGGTTGTTGTTAATTTACAAATTAATTCATGATCGCAATAATTTTCTATCATGGATTGGATTTTTTCTTGAATCTTAAAAGTTTCTTTATCATGTGGATGGTTAAACTTTGCAATCCATACGCATAATATAACATTGATATCAATTAACTCCTCTTTCGTAAAATCATTCATCCGAGAACCTTAATTTAGTACATTTAGCACATTTATCAATGATATTTTCACCATTTTGTGCTTGTAAAATAGTTATCCATTCATGATGACAATAGTCATCAATCATGGATTGGATTTTATTCATTAATGGCTCATACATACTTTTAGACCAATTACTATGATAAAAATCTGCTTCAACACATTCACCGATTAATTCCAATTCTTCCTTGGTAAACTCATTCATCATGAAACCTTTTGCATTCTGGACATGGTTTAATCATATTAACAGGCCATATTTTTTCACAAATTTCACTATAATTATCGATCATAGCTTGGATTTTATTAATAAGCGGTCTTTCTATTTTATCACACCAAGAATTTCCAAATTCCGTATAACACTCACCCCAATTTGATATAGATTCTAACTCTTCCTTAGTAAAATCATTCATTAATAATTATCCTTAAAATTGCCCATTCGCGCACCAGAGGGCTGCTGGCTCAATAACCTTCAGGGGGCTTGCGCATTTCTAAAAAACCTTTTTCTTAATCTTGTACCCTTTATGCTCATGTTTTATAAAAATAGTATGAGGCCAATTCGCCTGTTTAAGCATTTGCTCCATTTTTGAGCGTATTCCGATGAGATTGTACCATTTAGAAGATTCAATACAATGTTTTTTGATAAATTGCCCATAAAAAACGCGTTTTGCCAGGTCATTTATCGGGCTGTAGTATTCATAAAACGTTATTGGCTTGCCTTTATCATTGATGCATTTATACAGTAGATTAATGCGAAATCCATTTCGCGTTTCACTCACTCCATAAGATGTTTTTACAACTTTGTACTCTTTTAGCTCGTCTTCAATCCCTTTGATACTTAGTTTATCATCTGGATTAATTAATTCGGTTTTACATGACCTACATATTCGAGCTGTAATATCATTTTTTACACCACATTTTGAATTTGGGCAATCTTTAAATATGAAGTAGTATTTGCAGCGCTCAGTAGTATTTTGGTCACCGATACATCTTCTACTGTGCTCAGTATTCATTGAATGACATTCTGGGCATTCAATGTTGTACTCTTTGTCTTTATCAGCCTCTTTCAAAGCATCGAGTAAAACCGGATTATCCCAATCACGATGTCGTTGAACATTACCTGCAAAATCCAGAATTAAGGCGTTTTCTTTTCCTGTTCCATTGGATAATCGCAATGCGCGTCCCATAGTTTGGATGAGTAAAACAAGGCTCTCGGTAGGACGTAAATAAGAAACAGTATCATAAGCAGGAATATCAATTCCAACACTAATAATTGCAATATTGACAAGATATTTAATTTTCCCTTCCCTAGCCCTTTCGATGATGCCTTCTCTTTCATCTTCCTTGGTTTCCCCTAAAATTATTGCTGATTCATTCTTAGGTAAATACGATAAAATTTCATTAGCATGGCTTTTATTTGTAGCAAATATAAACACACCAAATCGATTTTGTTGCGTCATTATATGGACTATTTGCTCACATATTGCCTTAGTAGTTTCATGACTTTTATTAATTACAGAATCTAATTCCTTTTCATTAAACGTACCATTTTGCTTTATCTTAACTCGTGAAAAATCCAATAGTAAATGGTCATCAATTTTAAATTCGGGCTTAACAAGATAGTCATTATCAATCAAGTATTCTGTACTAATGTTTCCCACTTTCGATTTAAAGAGGCATTCATCTCCGACAATTGAGAATCCTTTGTATCGGAAGTTTGTTCCTGTTGCCCCAAGCACGCGCATACCACTGTAAGACTGCTTGTAATGACGTAATATGCGTATAAAACCAGAGCGAGAGTTAAGATAATTAATACTATGGGCCTCATCAACAACAATGAGATTAAATTGTATTTTTGCAATCGATTCATTTTTATTAATTCCATTTAATACAGTTTGAGGGGTTCCAAATACAATTGGAGCACTTGAATCTTTGCATTTTAATGCAGCGCAGTAAATAGAGGATTTTCCGCCTTGTGAAACAAATGTTTCACAGTTATTTCTCACTAGCTGGGCGTTGTTTACAAGGCATAAAGCGCGCTTTCCGAGGTTTTGCATCCTCAATAGTATGTCAGCAAGCATAAGGCTCTTTCCGCTTCCTACGCTTGCCATTAAGAGCACTGGATCATCGTTTTTTATGAGCGCATCCCAGCATTCTTTAATTGCTTGTTTTTGGTATTCCCTGAGTTGCTTCAAGTGACAATCCTTTGTCAAAGTCTGGATAATTCGGCATTTCTGCCCAGTGGGTTACTTTAACAAATTCCCCATTAAATCCGTAAGAAGAATAAGGGAGATAAATACACCATCCCCTATCATCCAAAAACCCCATTGAAATGTTTTTTAAATAATCGTCCATCATCCAATGAAATAATACTTTTTGTAACTTTTTTGGTGGTCGTTCATTAACATCAATCCATTTCATTTTTTGCACCATTCAAAACCCATTCAACAGCTTTTTTATGCCCCTCTAGTGACTCATTCCAAGTAGAATATCTATCACAATATAATTCAATCCACCCATTTTCTTTATTAAAAACCATAGTTTCAAATAAAAGCGGAAGACCCTCTTCATAAGCATGGTCAATACCTAACCAAACAGTTGAAACTCTATGTCCATTTATTATTTCATCTTTAACATGTTTAGTATAATGCTTTCTCATGTTCATCATTTGCTCATTACACTTAATAGCATCACATGCTTCATATGTATGGTCGTCATTTAAATAATAGTACATGTTTTAATCTCTTTATCTAAAAAATCCTGCAATTCTAATACAGCCCGTTTATAACCCACATTATACCCACAAGCAAAACTGGCGGCGTCTTCATGAACTTGGTTAGGTAATTTTTCTGCTATTTCTTTCAATTTATCGTTTATCCAATACTGAATATCCATATTAAATCCCATGAAGACGTTATTTTCTTAAATATCTAATTAAGGCCAAAATTCCCAATATACCAAAAAACAAAAAAACTAGATTCACTAATGTACCGAGCCCACTACTTACAGGTTGATAAGATGCCATAGCATAAGGCGAACCATCCATCATTGGGCCTTGTCCAGACATAACCGGAGCACCAGCTACAACCGTAGTATGATTATTATTTGCTAACGAACCTCCTAGGTAACCTCCCAATAACCCACTAAAAAAACCACCTCCAAAACTTGGGATATACCCATACCCACCACCAGAATAATGGTGGTTATTAACAACCGTATTACCACTGGGTGATACATAGGTTCTAGGAGCAACATAAGGTCTAGTTGGGGCGCTAGGCCTAGAATAACCACTACGCCCCGAACTTGATGAACTATAACTCCTGCCTCCACCGCTATATCCTGATCGTCCACCACCAGAATATCCAGCAAAAGCACAGGATATAAATGAAAACAGTAAAATACCAACCATTAATTTTTTTACCATATCTTAAATCCCTCCAATTCATCTATCAACATTCGTGATGCGGTATTTAAATCATCATGATAAGCATAGTAATGGGCACCTTCATAATGTTTTGGGTAATATTTTATACCCCATTGTTCGCCTATTTCTGCTGGATTAAACCGAATCATAATTACACCATTATGTTCATTTGCTTTTTGAACTAACCGCTCTAATTCTGTCATTTTTTAATTCCTTTTTATGTTCAATAGTTAATGGATGTCGTTCAATTTGCTTTGGTTCAAATCCTGATAATAAAATTACCAATTCCTCTGGAGAAATGTTTTCAACTTCGTGAAGCATTTCGCGTACTTTAAATTTGCATTTGTCTAGGCGCTTATAATATAGAACAAAACCGTTTCCGTCCCAGAACAAGCATTTTATCTTATCTCGATTTGTATTATAAAATACGTAAATACTGCCGTCGTGGATGTGGGTTTCATTTTTTTGCTGAATGAATCGAGACAATCCATCTATTGATAATCTTAAATCCATCGGTTTTGAAGCTATAAATACAGCTCTATTTTCATACGGTATCAACATCTTATATATCCCTTAGTAATTCTATTATCTTAATGATTTTTATTGGTTCAATATTTGGGCTAACTTTAACTTTTATTCCTTTGGATATGATTATCTCTAGGTCGTTTTGTTCTTTTATTATCTGCTGTTCAGGTTCATGCGTTTCTTGGTGCGCAATTTCTTTATTAGATACTTGTATAAAATTCATACTAACACCATCCCGATCCACTTTAGATTTATTTTCATACTCATTAATCAATTGATGATAATATGTATGTCGAATGTAATTTGCTAAGTCAGTTCTGTTAACTTTCCATTTTTTAGCGCATTTATTTAAACTTAAACCATTTTTGTGATTGCTTAATGCTGGTTCCATTTTTTTTATAAAATCAGATGTTAATTTTTTGGTCATTCTGATTGTATATTTAAAATTATTAAATCTTATGTAATTAATATTGTTTTTTGCACAAAATTTTCTTTGCGTTAACTCTGAATTTTCCCATTCCTTTAATTTTAAATATAAATATATTATTTCATCGTCGTTCATGTTTGGTCATCTTTATTAAAATCCTCTTCTACTTCACCCGAGCCTTCACAGGTAAAACACATATCTGTTCCACAACAGGCGGGGTCAGAACAACCCCACCAATCTTCATGCCTACCAAGTCCATTGCAATCCGGGCAATCCATTTATTACTCCTTATCAGCACACTTACTCAAAATACCGATAAAATCCTTAGCCTGAACGCTAGTTAATTCAGCAAGTGCATCAACCTTGTAATGTTCAAATGCCCATTTTAATCGACTTGGCCCACCTTCTTTTACTGCTAATAGAGCATGTATTTCTTCAAGCTCATTTTTTGTAGCACTCTCACCTGTTTCATTAGATGAGCTTTTAGCTTCGTTAATTCGATTCATTAACTTTTCTTCTTTAGGTGACTCATAGGATTCCCCATCGATTACAAAATCTATATCGAATTCCTCGGAGGCTGCGGCTTTAATGTTTTGTGCCCCAATTTCTTGCTGTTCATCCAAAGAAACAGCTTTTTGCATTTCAACGCTACATGGAAGCCATTTAAATAAGCGTCTTAATACGGTTTTTTTCGCCATTTCTTCAAAATTAGTCACCCACGGGCCACTATCTTTTGACTTAGATGTGTTGCGTATGGTTTCAACCTCAGCGCGGCTCATAACATCAAATTGATAACCTCCGTCTTTAAGCAATGCAACAGCATAAACGGCAACCAAACTCCCTTTATTGTCCATACATGGCTTATGCTTAATGTCTTCTTTTAAACCAAACTCATACGTGAACTCATCATTTTCATAAACAGCCCGCGCTACTAAAGACACAATTTGTCCTGAACGTCTGGCTAAATCCAAAAACCCCCTATAACCTGGCATAAACGTACATTCATACTTTCCAGTCTTACTATTGTAAAATGGGATTAAGTAACAAGAGCCCATAATTCCAGGCTCTAATCCCAATTGTGATGCTTGCATAATTGCTGCAATAAAGCTCATTGGGTCACATTCTTGAAGTTTTGGGGTTTTACGCAATTCAGTTATGGCAATTCGAGTCATGCGCTCAGGCGTTAAATGTCTAGGCAAGCAACGTGCTATCTCACCTTTCATTTGCTCTAACAATCCAACAACTGTTTTTTGATTTGCGGTTATCATACTTTTTTTATCTGTTTTTAAAGCGGTCATTTAATTATTCCTCGTCACTATTAATTGTTGCGCATTTAGGTATTTATATTTCCTGAACTTTATAAGCTGGCCATTTATCAGTTTCCATACACTCCTTAATTTTCCGTTTATAAGTATTAAATTGCTCCCTTCCAAAATTTATGGATTTTTCACCCATTACAAATACAGCGGGTACATAGGGCTCTTCTTTTTCAATAACTAAATGTACAAACATATCAATTGGCTTTCCAATAGCCTCACATGCTTCAAAAAACATCCAGCATTGTAGATAATATCCGTACTTATGCGCGGAACATGAATATGACATTGGATTTAAGTCTTTTGTTGTTTTTAAATCAACAATCATTTTGTTAGACCATATATCAGGGCGTACTTTAAATTGAAGCCCAGTTTCTTCATCAGTCCAATAGATTGACTTCTCGAATAATGCATTCTCTAGCAACGTATTTACAATATCATGTTGACGAACATGGTGAGTCATTGCATACGCTTTGTTATATTGCTCTTGGGTTAAGACAATTTTATCTGCATGCTCTTGAATAAAGGACGCATACTCCTCTTTGCCTTTTGTTGTACGTCTGTTTATTGATGGCATTACTGCGTAGGTTTTCATAAACAATTCAGGCTCAAGTAGCATGGTATGTACCGCCGAACCCAAATCTAAGGCGTCTGATTTTTCTTTCTCACTTGCCAGACCTGCAATATTTTCATACCAGAAATGATACGGACTCTTATTGATTAACATGACCTGTGTTCTAGAAAACCCATGTGATGAATGATATTCATCGTTAGAGATGTCATGTATTCCATCTTCATACACTTTTTTGTGTTTCATATTTTTTCTCCTGAATTAATTGAAACATAATTATAGGTCAATTCCTTTACCCTGGCAATAGTTTTATGTTATTATTCTCAAAAAATATGAGGAGTAACGATATGACGCCCCAAGAAGTGAAAGACCATTTTGGTACAAGATATAATTTTTGGAAACAAACCGGTTTAGCAAAGTACAATTTAAATTACTGGTTTAAGAAAGGTTATGTACCAATGAACTCCCAAGCATTTTTACATCGATTTACAAATGGAAAATTAAAGATTGATTTGGATTTAATAACAGAAGAAGGAAATATAAATGTTGGGAGATAAGGTAAAAACAATAGAAATTACGGAAGGGACTACGGAAGATTTATTAAGTAGCTCAATAAACGACGAACAACGGTTTATGGTTAAAATAATCGATTACATTATAACTGAATTTAAAATTTACGCTTTAGGTAAAAAATTAACATCCTCAGATTATATGGATATGACGTTACGAATTATATCCAATATATCGATTAATTGTTTAGTCCCAGTTATAAGTTGCGGCCCTAAGGGGTATCACGAAGAAGCAATTAAATTATCAATCGATTTAATTTCCGATATGATTTATTCGGGATGGAAGGCGCATCAAGAGGTCGAATCAAGCAAAGAAAATATTAAACACTAAATTAAAAAGCCCTAAACTAACTCTAAAATTAGGGCTTACAAGGCATGTTAAACTTATGAAGCATGTTAAGCTTAACCAAGGATAGTATGAAAGTAAAGGAGTAATGTATGTGCATTGATTTATATCAAAAATCAACGGAATTATTGGAGAAACTAGCGAATTCTATTTATGATCGCGATCCCCAAAATCCTAATCCGTTTTTTTTCAATATGGCTGAAATTCATATTGTTGAGAAGTGGTTGAGTGAGGTTTTAAATATTAAGCACACCGACGATGAGTATGATTATATTAAAAAGAACATGTCATATTTGCAAGATTGAGATAGGTGAGGTTTATAAATGAGAGTAGAATATGAAAAACTGGGCATCCGGCCCTAATCTCTACCTGTTACAAGCAAGTAGAGGACATCCATAACACGCACTTTCCGAGGGTGCACAACTAACAAAGGAATTATACCATGTCAGATCATAATGACAATACTTATTATGAATGTTCGGATTTTATTCGATATTTATATCAAGAAGGCGTCAGAAAAGGCGCACATATAAACCCCTCTTTCTATTCTGAAATTATAAAATTCGCCAAAAGCCCAGACGGTCGTAATGCATATCAAAAATTTATTTCAATAAATCCTGGAAAATTTGGCATTTCTTCATTTAAAAAAATTACACCTAAAAGGATGACACACCCATGAGTATTGAAAAAAACAATAAAAATACATTGGTTCATGAGGATGGTGGATTTACCACTGCGCTTAATGAAACGATTCAAAATATAAAACATACCGGCGCTTTAGGTTTATATATTTATTTGGCGTCAATGCCTCCTGATTGGGATATTTGCAAAAATCAGCTTCAAGACCATTTCGGCTGCGGAAAAGAACACATGAATACATGCTTTAAATATTTGAAAGATATAGGTGCAATTGAAGTAATAATGAATCGAAATGAAAAAGGTCAATCCATAGGTTGGAACACCATTTTAAAGAGGAAAATAAATATACAATCTGTACCATATATCCAGAAACCGGAAAACCCGAATTCTGGACAATTTACCAGAAACCGGAAAACCCAGATTCTGGGTTTCCAAGAATCTGGGAAACCCGCACTAATAAAAGAAACAACAAAAACAAAAGAAATAAAGAGAAAAAAAACAAATAAGGAAACCCCTTCTGTTTCTGTTTTTTCTAATTCTGTTTCTATTCGTTTTCACCTCGATTCGATTATAAAAAATAGGAGCCTTCAGTTATCTGACGAAGTGATTAAAGAGATTATGTTTTACATTGGTGAAGAGAAGGATTTTGATACCGTTATTAAAAAAATTAACATTGCTCTGAAAGCGATAAGAAACGGTAAGTGGAAAACGCCCTATGGATTCAATACCAATCCCAATAGCTCTACTCCACCAACACGTATAAAACCTGAAACTGTAGAAGAAAGAAACGAGCGCTATAGACTTGAGCGTGAAATGAATATGAGAAAAAGAAATTCACAATAAGGAAAATGAATAATGGATAAGGATTATCCGCCAAAATCAGGAATACTTCCCCAATACGCGCATTTAAAGGGAATACAAGAAAACATGCCCGTGATACGAAAGTTATTAGGATTACCAGAACATGGACGAATACCCACAAGCACCGCTATCGGTAGAGCACTGCAAAAATTTGTTGACGCAGATAGCAAAAATGCTCTGTGTGCGAGCGGAACTGATCAGTACGAAGTTGTTAAGCCGTGAAGACAAAACGGATATGCTAAACGGAGATTTACCGCTAGAATCTCTAGTCTGTCATGTCAAAGTTTGGATTGCTAATGATATGCCGGATTATAATAGACAATAAACCGCCAAATTTGCGTTTTGAGAAGAGATAAAAGATAGGTAATAGGGTAGGATAAAAAAAATTAGATATCCGCACTGTGATTAGATTTGGCCTGTAGAATTTGATTTTATATAAGGATTTAAGATGAAAGATGGAATAGTTAAGTGGTTTAGTGATGGAAAAGGTTTCGGCTTTATACAATCTGAAGGAAAAGATTACTTTGTGCACTTTAAGGAAATAAAGAAGGATGGTTATAAGACGCTAAAGCCTGAGGAGAAAGTCCAGTTTGATCCTGGCGTATCGCCTAAGGGGAATGTTGCGAGGAATGTACAAACTTGCGTTTAATTGCAGGACACAGGATACTGCCATACAATATTGCATGCGGTATTATTGTACGGTATATTCCGTTTGCTCGCGGGGTTTAGTCCATGCACCTGGCGGGTATTTATGGTCGGATAGTTTGAAATACTAGAGGTCGTCGAGTGGCCTCGGTTACCTCTAGTTTTCATTAATTTTACGTTGCGATTACGTGGGTATGCTTACACTATTCACCTTTTCATTTGCTTGGTCGTGGTACATTGATATCCTTCCCATATTAAAAACACTCCAAACAAAAGCTTTGATTGATTCTTCGCTCTCAAGATGTTCTTTTGTGTCGATTAATTCTTGCGTAAATTTTGTAATATATTCATGGTCTTCTATTGTAATTTTCATTATTCGCCGCCTGATTCTAATAAGTCTATGTGTTTAATTACTGCATCACGTGCTTGTTTTTCGGTATCATAATACTCGTCTGATTCAATTATTCCATCGTCGTAGGGGTAGCATGCTGCACCGTATATTTTGTAGTCATATCCCTCTTTTTTTACTACTCTACGCTGTATTTTGTATTCGTAGTAGCTGTATTTCTCACGCCCCATAATCAAATCTCCTTCGCTTTATCATAAAAGTGCAAAAATCTTCGGCAAAAGTCCGAGAAACTCTCCATTGCTCCTGAATGCACCCCGCTAATTTCTATTCGCTCACTTGGGTCATCTCCTTCAATTGACAAATCAAATCCGAATTGTTTGTTTTTTTGTACCCAGATTGTTAAGTCTTCTGCCATTAAATCGTACATTGTTATATCCGTTATGTTACTCATATTATCTTCCTTGTTATTTAATACTGTTTGCATTTTTACCCCCTGATTGATTAATAATACCGTCTGAACTTTCGAGCAACTACATCATTTACCGCCATTCTTGGGCTGTCGCATTGAGAGCGACCCATGTAGTTATAAATTCCATATTCTTGTTTGTATACATCAAACCCTGATTGTGTTGTTCCTATTGTTTTGTAGAGTATTTCTTGTAACTTAACGTAATTAATTTGCATTTTACACAATCCATTTAAAGCCATGAGCTATTAGACCAAGTAAACCTAGGAATCCGGTAGATACTACACCTAGCAACCACTTTTGGTTTGATTCGATTCTTTCTAATGTTTTTGATAAGTGGCCGGTTGATTGCTTTAACAGGGCTATGTCTAGCTGCTCTTTTGTATACTTTTGTTCGGTGCTCATTTTATTTCCTCATTTGTTGTCGATGTGTGTATATTACCCTTTTATAATTCATAGGTCAATAGTTTGACCCAAATTATTTTATTATTACGAGGAATATGGCTGGCGTTTTGTTTTTCCAGCTCTGCCATCTTTCTCACAAACTTACCCACAGATTTTGTGGATAACTTTTCATGATTAATGTTTTGTTGTATATTAACCATGTGTCGGCATCTGATTAACGCACATTCCAGTTGACCGTTTTTCTTGCTGGCACAACCAAATAAAGGTGAGATATGATACAAAGATGCCCATGCTGCATAGGTAAAAAAACGATTATTGGACTAGGCGCTATGATTAAAGACTGCCCTAATTGCAAGGGCGTGGGACATATTAAGGTGGTTTTGGATCATGATAAAGTTAAAATACAGGCCGCTCCATTTGAGGGTAAATTGCCCGTTGAATCAATTGAGCGTGCCGTTAATTCTGTTCGGCGCGGAAGACCTAAGAAGGTGAGTAATGAGCGAAAAGAAGCCTAAGCACCCTGGTGGACGTCCCACCAAATACTGCCCTGAGGTGGTTGAATTGATATGCGAGCGCGTTGCTACCCATGACTGCGGATTAAGAAAACTCACCGACATGTACGACGACATCCCCGACAAGGTAACAATAAACATTTGGCGCAGAAAATACCCAGAGTTTCGTTCCCAATATGCGCAAGCAAAGTGCGAACAGCTCGAATTTTTAACAGAAGACATACTCGAAATAGCCGATGATTCTACCAATGACTGGATGGAATATTATGACAAAGAGCTTGGATGTATCGCATGGCGTGTAAATGGCGACCACATCCAGCGCACAAAAGTAAGAATTGATACACGAAAGTGGCTTGCATCGAAGCTTGCTCCAAAGGTCTATGGAGATATGAGAAACCCTGAGTTAAACGGCTCCGATAATCACATGGAAAAAGTGCGTGAAATGGCGGCAGAAATAAGCAAGACCAACGTAAGTGATATATGATTGACCCGCTATTGGCTTCGAGAATAAAACTGTTATGCGAAATCCCCCTTGAGGCTGGTGAAGAAATAACAGAAATGGCGAATTGGAATAATAAAGCCATATTGATGATTACATCTAATTTTAGAACATTATATGTTGCTCCCACCGGAAAAGGTTTTGTATGCAAGGAAGTGATTTATGACCCCTCGTGAACAAGCCCAATTTAAGTTATATCTAGTTACCCGCATTAAAGAAGATGACTACGGTTATGACGATTACATTGGATTTGTCGTTAGCGCAGAAAATGAAGAACAGGCAATTACTTTAACTACCACAGAATATGGTTATCGCCACTCAGGGTGGCCCGTTGCTGAGCGGTTGAAGGCTAAATTGATAGGATATTCATTGCTCGATGAAATTGGAATTGTATTTGATTCTTTTAATGCCGGGTGATTATGGATATTAAACAGCAAGCCCAATTAATCAGCGACCTACAATCAAGTTTCTACCTTTTCATACGTACATTCTACCCTCTATTAACAGGCCGTGAGTTTATCATAAGCCAACCAATGGGCCGAGAATCCCACATCATAACAGTATGCCGTGAGCTCGTTAAATGCTTCAAATTGCAAGTTCTTCGAGAAATTATTAATATCCCTCCTGGTCACGGCAAGAGTACACTTTTATCTTTTTGGGTGGCCTGGTGCTTTGCCAATTATCCCGATAGCAAGTTTCTTTATATCAGCTATGCTCAAACGCTATCAGCAACACATACAGATACAATCAGGCGCATTATGATGATGCGGGAGTACAAGGAGTTATTTGGTGTCGAGCTACGCGCGGACTCGAAAGCGAAGGACTTTTTTCAAACGACTCAAGGCGGTGCTGTGGGGGCTTTTGGTTCTTCCGGGGCTATTACAGGTAGGGATGCTGGATTACCTGGTCTTAATCGATTTTCTGGAGCGCTTATACTCGACGACCCCCATAAGCCCGACGAAGTATTCTCTGATACGATGCGAGAAAAAGTTATCCAAAATTACAGAGATACTATCCAGCAAAGAGCCAGGGGAGTGAATGTACCGTTTATCTTGATTGGTCAAAGACTCCATGAAGCAGATTTATGCGACTACCTTTTACGTGGTGAAGATGGGCACGAATGGAATCGAGTCATTCTAAAGTCAATCGATGATTCCGGCAATGCACTTTACCCTGAGGCGTTCCCACTCCCTATGCTACGCATAAGACAAGAACGCGATATTTACGTATTTGCAGCACAGCACCAGCAAGACCCAACTCCGGCTGGTGGAGCAGTGTTTAAGAAAGACTGGTTTCCTATCCTGGATGAAGAACCTGAAATACTTGAAACATTTATAACGGGTGATACCGCCGAAACCGACAAGGATTATAACGATGCAACCGCATTTAGCTTTTGGGGTATATATGAAATTGAATCAATGGGAAGAAAGATAGGTCAATACGGATTGCATTGGCTTGATTGCATTGAGGTGCACGTTGAACCTAAAGACCTACAAGATACATTTATTGACTTCTATACCGAATGCATGCGTCACAAAATACCGCCTTTGATGTTCGCTGGAGAAAAGAAAAGTACGGGTGTTACTTTACTATCAACCTTAAAAGAACTTCGTGGTCTACAGATTCGTGACCTGCCAAGAAACCGGTCATCCGGCAGCAAAACAGCGCGATTCCTTGCATGCCAGCCTTATGCCTCTGCAAAATTTATTAGCTTTACAAAAGACGCAAGACACATTGATTTATGTATAAATCACATGACTAAAATCACAGCAAATGAATCTCACCGCAGAGATGATATCGCAGATACTTTCGCCGACGGAGTAAAAATCGCATTAATTGATAAGAGTTTTATGATAAATCCCAAGAAAAATAATGAAATTGCTGCTAGAATTACAAAAAAATCGCGAGAAATAAATCTGGCGCGACAGAATTTGTATAAAAGTTGATGATTATGAATATAGCATTCCAAGAAGTTAATTGCAGAGTAAGGCACGAAATACCTTCTGAAAATGAAACGATTGCTGATGATTTTGACATAGATTTAATGTGCGAAATTCTTTCGGGAATTAATGTTTATAGAAGAGAAAAAGAACATTGTCCTTATGCGCGTGGAAATTGGATGATTGATTTTATAGTTGATGGAAGAGCATCTTTATGTCTAAAGTTACCATTAGAAATGACAGAGCAACAAATTGATACATGGATTAAACCGTTAACAGATAGATTAGAATTAGTATCGAACGAAAATGATAAAAGTTTAAATTAATAAACCAATTAAAGTCTCCGTTTAAAAGGATTTTAAACAATGACAAGCAAGGAAGTCCCACAGGACAATCTAGAAAAACTCTGCAAGTCTGTAGAGTCCTCGTATATTTATTTCAAAGACAATTGCCAACGTTTTCGTGACTTTAAAAACTATACATTTCGCGAAACTTTGAATGAGCAACAAAAAGGCATGCTCACGTCGCTTAACAGGCCGCAACTTGAATTTAACCTAGGAGCTGCAAGCATTGCACGTAAATTAGGCGAATTCTCAATGCACGAGCCCGAGATTTGCGTATCACCAAGCGAGGGTGTCCCTGTAAACGCAGACGTGATAGAAACCGTTGAAGGCAATATTCGGCATAAAATACATGATGCGAATAAGAACTCATTCAGTACTGAGATTTATAAGGACATGCTGGGTGGTGGGTTTTCTGTTGCAAAGGTGCGAACAGATTACCAATCCAGCATGTCATTCAATCAGGATATCTTCTGGGAAAAGTGCTTTGATGCGACGATGTGTGGTTTTGACCCGCTGGCTCGCGCTCCGCACAAAGGAGATGGGCAATATAGTTTTGAGATGTATCCAGTTTTAGCGGATGAACTCCAAGAACAATTTCCCAATGTTGAGTTATCTTTAAAGGCAGACAGTACATACATTGAATCATACCAATGGTCATACAAAGACATGTACGACAATATTGTTATTTTGGTATGTGACTTTTACGAAAAAAAGAAAAAACGTAAGCGCATAGTAAAGCTTTCCGATGGTAAAGTTATGACCGTAAAGCAGTACGAAAAACTGCAAAAGTTCTGGGAAGACAACCAGATTATTGAACAAATACCTGCGATAGTGAATAAAAGGACTACTGTAGTTGATGTAATCTGTAACTATAAATTTATTCGCGACCAGATTCTCGAATATTCTGAAACCGATTATTGCTATCTACCTCACGTATTCTATGATGGTAATTCAGAAATCCTATGCAAAGGACATACCAATACCTCATACCAATTCACAAAGCCATATTATTATCATGCTAAAGGCGCACAAGACATGATGAATTTTATGGGTATCGCTATTACCAATAGTGTAGATAATCTGAGCGCCTCTAAGTTTATTGTGATGGAAGAGGCCATACCACAACAACAAGACTATATTGACGCCATTACCGAGCCGCAACTCGCAAATACAATTGTCGTGAGGGCTTATAGTGAAAATAATCCAGATAAACCTATACCCAACCCGATTCGTGAAGTTCAATACCCCGCATTACCTCCTGAGGTAATGGGCACATTCAATCAATCAGTGCAATTCATCCAAGCAATATTAGGATCCGGGGCTTCAAATCCTGAAAATGCTCATGATTACATTTCTGGAAAAGCAATTATTGAAGCAAGCAATGCAGACAATGCGGCAGGAATGCCCTATACCGTTGGATACCTTGCAGGACTTGAGCAAATGGCGCGTATTCATGTTGATTTAATGCCTAAATACCTACTAGGACGTCGAACGATACCTGTGGTAAACAAAGCAGGTGAACGAGTATATCAAGACATCAACGCACCAGGTAAACCAGCAATCAATTACGAGCAAGGAGCAATTAATGTACAGATTGGTGCGGGCGTTAACTTTCAAGTGCAAAAAGATAAGGCGATGGCTCAAATCGTGGGGCTTATGCAAGCATCCGAAAAATTCGCCGAGTTTATGAATTCAGAGCAAGGACTCCCCATACTATTATCGAATTTGGTAATTTATGGTGCAGATAGATTGCAAGAAGCTGCTTCCCAATGGTCTCAGGTTCAAAAACAACAGCAACAACAAGCACAGCAAATGCAACAACAAATGATGCAGCAAGACCCTCGCTATATTAAGGCTCAAGCTGATGTACAAAAGGTACAATTAGAAGGGCATGAGCTTCAAATGAAGGGCGAACAACAACAATTTGAAAGGCAAGTTAAGATAGCAGAATTAGCACTCGAACAAGAGAAGGTGCAAAATGAAGCAATACTTGTACAACACGAAGCAGCACAAGAAGAGGTTAATGCGGCAGTGCAACGCGAGAAGGCTCAGGCTGAGATTATTAGTCATAGTCTTGACGCTGCATCTAAGCTGGCAACTATTAAACATCAGCAAAAAATGGATGAGCATGAATCAATCAGAAAATCGGTTGAGTTGCATCATAAGATAAAGAGTGTAAATAATGAGTCAAAAGATTAACAAGATATTATGTACCATAGGTTCTGAATTTACAGGAGAAGAATTCTTAAGAATAGATATTCGCTCTATCTCGGAAAATAAAAGCAAATGGTTCTATTTTAAATCAAAACGTTCCGATGAAATGGTCCCACTTTATACAGTAGAAATTATAGTTGATGCGCAGAATATGGCTACACTACAGGAATTATTAAAGGAGTTTAATTATGACAAAACACAAGATAACCCCTAGAGACCTAGACGAAAAAGGCGGTGTAGAGCGCCTAGAAGCTATGGGACACAATCGCCATACTATTCACGATGCTATGTTTAAAATCACGAATGGCATAAGTAATAATGACCGAACAAAACTCATGCAAAACCTATATAAGCGCAGTCTAGAATCGCGTTACGGCAAACCACCTACGAGATGGATATAATGAAAAAAGAAGAAATAGCAGTTTACCTGGCTACATTGCAATCAGTAATTGATATTATGAATCAAATGCCTAATGCTACAATAAAAAAGGT
>Ga0210397_10000262_pt1 | contig 38498 bp, 15 predicted proteins | sample IncBWH2OmetaG_FD_160126 | JGI IMG/M metagenome (GOLD analysis project Ga0210397, IMG submission 160126) | Forest soil microbial communities from Barre Woods Harvard Forest LTER site, Petersham, Massachusetts, United States - Inc-BW-H-2-O ...
CCTGCGACAGATAGGACAGAGCCTATTTAATCTGAGCCAATGACGCACCCTGCTTCAGGCGATAGAAGTGGTCGGCAGCTACGTCATGAAAAACCTGCGAACTACCATTGGGCCAGAGGACCTCAACTTCGTTGACCCGCACAGCGTCTCCAAGCCCAAAGTGGAGCCTCAAATCACTCTGAGAAAGGTAGCTGCCTCCACTTCGTATTTCTCCAAGCTGCTGCTGCTTACCAAGAGTGACGCGGATACGCGCATTGAGAGCAAGCCGATTTGCAGGGCTTCCTTCCAGTTCGAAGCTTACCCAATGATGAGCGGGATTACTCTTCGATTCAAGAATCATGGGCGCTCCGGTAAGGTTCTCAACAACAACGTTGAGTCTTCCTCGGTTAAAGAGATCTCCAACAGCAAGTCCACGACTCACCTGGGGCACACTCACTGCCGGCCCAGCCGAGGCACTTATATTTTCGAAAGTTCCATCACGTTTATTTCGAAATACGAGTTTGGGTTCACGATAGGATGTTCCTAACTTGGCATTATCAACCTGCGGATAGACGTGGCCATTGACGAGAATAATGTCCAGCCAGCCTGAGTTATCCAGATCAAGAAATGCATCTCCCCAACCAACATAAGGAACTGTCGGGCGAGCAATTCCAGCAGCGTGAGAGACGTCCGTAAAACTCATCTCTCCGTCGTTGCGGTATAAGGCAGCATATTCATCGCTGAAGTGAGTAACTAGGATGCTCATCAATCCAGTGTGCAGGTAGTCCCCAAGTGCGATTCCCATGTTGGCCTGTTCGATGCCTTCCTCGCTTACAGCAACACCCGCATCCAAAGCGATGTCCTGGAATCGTCCGTCTCCGAGATTTCGATAAAGATAGTTAGGCTCCCCATCATTGGCTACAAATAAATCGAGCTTCCCATCCTTGGAGAAGTAGGACCAGACCGCGCCTAACCCGAAGAAGCGATTGGCGTCGTTGACACCGGCTTGTTTCGAAACTTCAGTGAAAGTCCCATTGCCATTGTTGTGGTACAGGGTGTCCGGAAACCCCTTAAGTCCTCGCGGACCGCATTGAACCGCAATATCGTGGTACTCACAGGTCTTTCGCGAACCAAATGTTGGGAGATCGTTGAGGTCGAGATCGACATAGTGCGCTACAAACAGATCAGAGTTTCCATCATCGTCATAGTCACCAAAGGCCACGCCAGTAGCCCATCCGCTGTCCTTATCGAGCCCGGCAGCCTTCGTAACATCCGTGAAGGTCCCGTCGCCATTGTTGCGATAGAGGACAACTCCTCCAAAACAACTTACGATCAGATCCTGCCTTCCATCGTTGTTGTAATCTCCAACCGCCGCTCCCATGGCCCAGCAGGGGTAGCCTACGCCGGCCTTGTCCGTCACGTCCGTAAAGGTCCCGTCGTGATTGTTGTGATAGAGCGCGCTCTTTGCTTTTTTGCCTGCCAATGTCATTGAGACGCTTGGAGCATTGGTGAAATAGATATCCAACCAACCGTCGCCATCGTAGTCGATGAGCGCGACACCTCCACTCATCGATTCCACGATGTATTTCTGCTCTGGGCTCGAGAGATGTTGAAATGTAATTCCAGTGGAAGATGTGATATCAACGAGTTGGGGAACGTTCGCCGCTGCAGTGGCCGCTTTCTCAAGAGGAGCTTGTGCGGAACCGGTCCCTTGCCTGGTTTTCCCCGCGGCAGGTATCTGCGCTGTTACTTTATTGATCGCGAAGAAGCAGCCGGAAAGAAGGATGACAAGACAGCTGACTCTCCTAAAAGATTGCCATCTTTTTCCACGTGTCAACTTGCCTCGCGATTCGTCCACCGAGCGAACTCTTTTACTTCTCCGATTCGATCTGTGGCGTATCAATTTTCATGTCCTTATAGATCGTCCGTAATTTTTCCTTAAGATCTTTGTATTTCTTATACTCTGCAAGCTCGCGCTTCGCATCCTCGGGACGATGTAAGGTGCGGTACACGGCGCTCAACCGATAGTGCGCCATAATATTACCCGGCTCCGTGGCAACAGCGCTCTGTAGCAGAGTCAGCGCGCTTGCCGAATCGTTCTTCTGAGAATAAATAAACGCCAATCCGACTTCAGCGTTAACATCTTTGGGAACAATCGCCAGTGCCTGTTTGTAATATTTTTCCGCTTCGTTCAGATTCTCCTTTTCAGCCAGCACATCCCCAAGACGTGTCAAAGCTTTTTCATCCATTGGATTGACGGCGACGGCGGCACGATACTCCGACTCTGCCTCTTCTTTAAGCTTTGTTTCAGGTGAACTATGAAGAGCTTCGGCGAGTTCAAAGTGAATGCCGGGCAGTTGCGAATCAGCCGCGAGCGCTGCGCGATAATTCGCAATTGCGCCCGGAAGATCACCTATGCGACCTAGTTCATGTGCCATGGCCTGGTGCATTTGACCAGAGTTTGGAGCAGCGACAGAGATATCCAGTAATGCCTCAGCAGCGAGGTCAGAGTAAATCCTGTAAGCGGCATAGAGAAACCGGGGATCGGTTGGAGCACTCTCTCGGAGAGTCGTAATTACATCTCCTGCTTTCGCTAAGTCGCCCGTAGCCGTGTAGAGCTCAATCAACTCCAGTCCTGCTTCCTGTTGCATCTTTGGTTCCTTGAGCTGTGTGAAGACCGATTCAAGTTCCGTGCGAGCTATTTCGGTTTTTCCAAGATGCCGTTCGCAAATAGCGAGCAGCATGTGAATCTTGACAAGGTCGGCTTGCTGATCCAGGGCGTTCCGCAGATGAGGTTCTGCTTCGACATACTTACCTTCAAAATAGAGAAGCACGCCTAAGTTAGCTTGGGCATCAAGATTCTTTGGATCGATGGCTAAAATAGCTGCGAACTCCTTCGCTGCCAGCTCGGGTTTCTTCGCGCTCAGCAGTTCGTGCGCTTTTTGTTCGTGAAGCTGAACTTGTTGCGAATTAGAACTGGCGTTCGACTGGGCGACGACAGTTGCGGCACTGACCAGCACCAATAGCCCGACATTAAGGACGAACCTCATTCCAAATCACCCAACAGCGAACCCTCATCTTAAAAAGAGATGGGGATAGCAACATGCACTGCTATCCCCACGGAGTTTATCAGAATGAGATTCGCGCCTTGAGCTGCATAGTTCGCATCGGAACAGAAGTGTTCGAGATATTCGATGTTCCGGTCGAAACTGCTGATCCCGTGAGGCTCAGGTTATTGTTGGGCAATGCGAAGCTCGCATGATTGAATACATTGTCCGCATCAGCACGGACCTCCAGGCGAACCTGCTCCCAGAGGGCAAATGTCTTGCCAAGTGACATGTCTACTGTGCTCAACCCAGGACCGGTTAATTGATTGCGTCTCTCATTGCCGAATGTCCCGGAGGTCGGAACGGCAAAGGCGGACTCATTGAACCATTGCTTCGGCCCACGGTTCGCGAGGCTTGGGTTGCCTATGACGTTCGGATACCAGGCGAAGCCGCCGCCGCCGGAGGCATACGATGGCTGACTGTTGCTCATAACCGGGGTGAAAGGTTGACCGCTTTGGACAATGAGCGAGGTGGTGACCTGCCAACCACCGATAACTGTATCGAGAATTCGGCTGTCGTTTAAGAACTGCTTGCCCCGCCCAAAGGGCAGCTGATAGACGGCATAGCCCTTAAAGGCATTTCTGACATCAAAGTTCGAGTTGCCGTAGTTGGCTTGTGGGTTGTAAGCATTTTGCCAAGCCTGACTACCAGCTCTGCTTCCCCAGCCCGACGTGTCCATATCATCAAGGAAGTGGGACCAGACGTAGCTAAAGCTATAGTTGAGTCCATGACTCGTACGCTGCTCGATAAGAGCCTGTAACGAGTTGTAGTTCGAGATTGCATTCTCGTTAGGTGCCGTACCGGAGACATTGATCGATCCATATTGCGGGAAAGGCCGGAACTGCTGATCGATCACAGCAAGCTGACCTTGATGAACCTGGTTGATATCGACTGGGAAGGGAAGGTCATGACCGTGAGTTCCCACGTAAGCCAGCGACGCCACCAGGTTCTGATTGATCTGACGCTGCGCCTGAAGGTTCCACTGATAGGATCCTCCAACCGGTTGGTGGAACTGAGCGTAGTTTATGTTGTTTCCCACGCCGTTGAGTGCAGAGGGATCGGTAGAAGTGGCAATATAGGGAAGATTGGCTCCTGTTCCCGAAAGAACTACGACAGGGGTAGTCCCGTTCGTACTGTCGGTCACATTACCCTGAGAGCCAAAAGCTGCACCCATCACGCCGCCATTGTAGGTGTCATTGCTCCAGTTATAAGCATAGAGGCCGAACCCGCCTCGAATCACCGTATTGGGATCGAGCTGATAGGCAAAGCCAAATCGCGGAAGGAACGTGCTGTAGACGCTGTCCTGAATCCTAGTGCGACCGTTCGCATGGGTTGTTCCGTACCACATGGCGCCAGGCGTGCCGGTTGCGGGGTTCTGAACGGTCGGGTCAAACGAACGCTCATTTCCTTTGACCTCACTCCAGCCAGTCTGGATCTGGTAACGCAATCCGAGGTTCAAAGTAAGGTTAGGTCTCACCTTATAGTCGTCCTGAACAAAGAGCTGGGGAAGCTTCTGTCTGCCGCCATACTCCGGCGTCACACTTGCAGTCCATTTCTGCGACTGTCCGAGCAGGAAATCAGCATAGGCGAGTCCGCTTGCAGAGTTTCCGGGGCCTGCGGCTGTATAGGAGCCTGTGAAGGTAAAAGATCCGGCATCCTCATTTCCCCAGGCCGTAGAGTTGTTTTGATAGATAAGCAGCTCCCCGCCGAAGTGCAGGATGTGCTTTCCGGTGACGAGCGTCACTACGTCGGAAGGATTATAGGCATGTTCTTTGTAAACGGCATTGGATTGAGGCGACAAGATGTTGTCATAAGTACCGGAGGCAAAGTTGAATGTCGGAAAAGTATCTGCCTTGGCAAACTTCAATCCGATCTTGCCGGGATAGCCCAGACCTGCCGTCAACGGTGAGAAGAAGTTGAGCTGATTGGTATACCCCATTCTGACCTCGTTGGTCATTCGCGGAGTGATGGACCATACATCCGAGATCTGCGAGTTGACCTTGCTAACGTCCTGGCTTTGGCAATTAATCGGACAGATTCCTGCACCGAAGCCCTGACCAGGATTGTCGCCGTCGCTAATAGACATGGTGATGCGGTTATTGGATCGGATTTGGTAGTCAAGACGCCCGAAGTATCGTATGAAAGGTGACGACTGCGGAGCCGTGTAAGTGTAGTTTTTGGTGACCAGACCACTACTGGCAAGAACTCCTGCTGAGTTGGGTTTTGGCCAATACGCCTGCGTGGCGGCTGCGACGGGGTCGAAGCGGGAGGTTGGGATTTTGTTGCCATTACCGTATTCAGCAGCAAACGAGGTGCGAATGACACACGGGCATGTGGTCGGAGTTGTCTGGCCCGGATAGAGGTGTGTCCCCGTAAGTTGGGTAGTCTGTGTCGCTGGATCGTAGATGAGATTGGTGAAGCCAGAGAAATCACCAGCTAGCGCTGCGGCAGTTGGAACAGTAAAAGACGCGGCGCTGGTGCTGCCGTGTGAAATGATGCGATCGTAGTTGAAGTAGAAGAACAGCTTGTCCCTGAGAATCGGGCCGCCAATGGAACCGCCAAAGTTGTTATACCGGTAGTACTTGCTTGTCTTCCCGCTAAAGGCATAAGGAAGAGCGTTCAGTGCCTCATTCTGAAAATACTCGTATAACGATCCGTGGAAGCCGTTCGTGCCGCCTTTACTGATCTGGTTGTACATGATGCCGCCGACTCCGTATTGCGCAGAGAACGCCGAGGTGCTGAACTGAAGTTCCTGGATTGTCTCCTGCGTGAGGATGTCAGAGTTTGCACTGGCTGGCAAAGTTGTCTCTGCCCCGTCTGCCAGTACCGTGCTAAACGGCAGATTTCCATTGATTGCGACAGTAATTCCGGGCGCGGTGCTTCCGGCCGCCGCAAGAGCACCCTGAGCGCCGCCGGTGGCCCCAGCGGCTCCTGGAAGGAGAATACTGAATTGGGTCCAGTCCTGTCCCACCTCGGGAAGCGCTTGCAGGGTCTCTGCGGAAAGCGTGGTGCTCTGTTCGCCGTTCTCAGTTTTCAACAGCGGAACGTCCGTATTGACCACGACCTCCTGCGTTACCGACCCAACTGCTAGCTGCGCGTCGACTTTTGTAACTCCGACGATGAGGGTGATTGAAGATCGCACAAAGGTTGAAAATCCAGTTTTTGTGAAGGTGAGCTTGTAGGTTCCGGCGACGATCGAAGACGTGTCGTACACACCAGAATCATTCGTCACGTAAGTCTTTGAGACTCCAGTTTCGATGTTTGTGACTGTTACAGAAGCTCCAGGAATCGGAGCACCTGTCGTGTCGGTCACAACTCCATTGATATCGCCCGAATTGGTACTTTGAGCTGTTGCAATTTGCGTGAGACTCATCAACAGCAGAATCGAAAACGCCATTACCAACCATTTCAGCTTCATCTCTGCCTCCTAAAATTGGTTCGTCCACTTTTCGTCGAATCCGGTTATTTCACATAACTCATTGAAAATGACTAAAACGCTTTAGATCTGAAAGATAAGCGTTTGTCTAATTTGCATGCAGAATAGCGGCTGACACTATGCTCCGACGTAACTGACGTTGTCAAGAGGTGTTTTTCAATCGAAAGGTGGTGTTCCGGATACGTTGGAAGTAGGAGGAAAAGCCGTGCATTTTTTTGTAATAACAACAAATCTTGTGATTCGGCAGAATTCCCGCGAGCTATGAGAGTTGCTGCAGAACCAGCCGGGGAGGCCTTAATTATTTTTGGATATCGGATTACAAGATGATTTCTTTTGATGTTGATTGAGAAAAATATTAAATGCTCGGAGCGAAGGAAAGAGATTTGGCGCCCCCGATTTTGCGGCCGGCAACCCATTCTTCTTTGCCCTTTAGGCTATCCAGCCGAAATTCTCCACGAGGACGATATGGTCGCGATTGGTTTCCAACCTCGTTTTTGATGTTCCGTCTCGGATGGGATCGAAGAATTTCAGAGAGGGAGATGACGAACCCGATGGGCTCGACTCTTTGTCTGCCGTGAGACAATCGGTTGTTTGCATCATAGGTTTCGGCCGTCTGCACATCGAACCGCAGTCAACTCCAGTTCAAGGGACCGTCTATGTTTTTCTCACGCCTTCTCCCCACCGCCGCTTTGCTCTGCGCCGTTGTATTGCTTCCCGCTCAATCTCCCATGCCTGTCTCACCGGCCATCAATGCGCGAGTTGACGCGATGATCGCCAAAATGTCAGTTGACGATAAGCTGAAACTCATCGGAGGCGTAGACGGATTTTATACACACGCAATCCCTTCCATTGCTATGAAACGGCTGAAGATGTCGGACGGACCCGTCGGTGTGCGCACCTTCGGGTTCGCGCCTGCCTACACCGCGGGAGTCGCGTTGGCTGCGACGTGGGACACGGCATTGGCCGAACGCGTCGGCGCTTCTCTTGGTGACGATGCGCGTGCACGTGGGGTTAACTTCCTGCTGGCCCCAGGTGTGAACATCTATCGCTCTCCATTGAACGGACGCAACATGGAATACTTCGGCGAAGATCCGTTTCTCGCCTCACGCATCGCCGTCGGATACATCGAAGGCGTCCAAAGCAAGGGAGTTTCTGCGACCGTAAAACATTTCGCTGCCAACAATTCTGAGTACGACCGTCACCGTATCAACAGCATCATCGACGAGCGCACCTTGCGCGAACTCTACCTGCCTGTCTTTGAAGCAGCCGTGACCGAGGCCCACGTGGGTGCCGTCATGGATAGCTATAACCTGGTCAACGGCGAGCACTCGACGCAGAACGGACATTTGAATAAGGACATTCTGCGGCGCGACTGGGGTTTCAAGGGCGTGCTGATGTCAGACTGGACGGCAACCTACGATGGGCTCGCGGCCGCAAACGGCGGACTGGACCTCGAGATGCCCTTCGCCAAGCTGATGACACCGGAGACCCTGAAGTCAGGCCTTACAAGCGGCAAACTTACAATGTCCGTGCTCGACGAAAAATGTCGTCATATCCTCGGTACTGCAATGCAGTTCGGTTGGCTCGAGCGCGAGCAGACGGTTTCTTCGATTCCTCTGAACAACCCCGACGCGGATAAAGTTGCACTTCAGGAGTCGCTCGAGAGCATCACCCTTCTGAAGAACGAAGGCGGATTGCTTCCTTTGGATCCCACCCGCGTCAAGACTCTCGCCGTCATTGGACCAGAAGCCGCCGTCGCCGTGGTCGGCGGTGGAGGGAGCTCCCAAACGACTCCATTCCAGGCGAGCGGCTTTGTTGCTGGTCTCACGCAGGTAGCCGGCGCTCGCATGAAGGTGATGTATGCTCCGGGCCTTCCACCGCTCGCAACCATCTTTGGCCGTACCGCGTTTCGCAATCTAACCGTTGGTGTGAACGGCAAAGGAGAACCGCCGCGTACAGAAAATACTGATCGCGGGCTAAGTCGGATCAATACCTGGAACGGCCTCGGAGGCGGAGGTAGTGGCCCGCGCGGCGACGGTCTCACGATCTATGACTACAAAGGCGAGTATCTTCCTACAGCGCAGGGGGAGCATGTTCTGATCGCATCGGCCCCTGAGCAGGACACCTATCGTGTGCTTGTTGATGGTAAGGAGGTCCTCTCCCAGCAAAAGGATTCGAATCGCATGGCAGTCAGGAATGTTTCCGTCACTTTGATCGAGGACAAGCCCGTCACCGTCGAAGTGATCTATCAGACAAACGGTACAACGCCTCGTCTCGGTGTTGGTCTAGTGTCCTCAGGGGATATGCTCTCGTTCGATGCACAAAGGATTCTGCGCGATGCGGATGCGGTGCTCGTTGCTGTTGGCTTCGACGCATCCACAGAGAGTGAAGGCTTCGACCGGACGTATACCATGCCCTGGCCGCAGAACGAACTTATCCAGCAAGTCGCTGCGATCAACCCGAAGACAATTGTCTCAATCACCGCTGGAGGTTCCGTTGAAACTGCGCCTTGGATCGCGAATGTTCCAGCACTGCTCCATAACTGGTATCCCGGGCAGCAGGGATCGACAGCACTTGCGCAGATCTTGTTGGGCGACTATTCCCCTGAAGGCCATCTACCCTTCAGTTGGGAGCGCGCCCTGGACCAGAACCCGGCTAGCGCCCACTATGCGGAAGAATCCGGCGATAAGCGTACCGTGCATTATGACGAGGGTTTGTTCCTGGGCTATCGCTTCTACACGTCTATGAACCAGAAACCTCTGTTTCCTTTCGGTTTCGGCATGTCCTATACAAATTTTGCGTTTACGCATCTGAACATCAAGAAAAACTCCGACAATGATGTAGAGGTCTCTTTCACCGTTCAGAACACGGGTTCACGAGATGGCGCGGAGGTTGCTCAAGTCTACGTTGGAGACCCGAGTGCAAAGTTGAAGCGTCCCTTAATGGAACTCAAGCAGTTCAGCAAAGTCCGCCTTAAGGCTGGCGAGACGCAACACGTCACCCTGCACCTGAACAAGCGCGCCTTTAGTTACTACGACGTAGATGCGAATAACTGGCGCATGGATCCCGGCGAATTTATCATCTACGTCGGCGATTCGTCCGATACAGTCTCCCTCAAGCAGTCGCTAGTCATGTAGTGAGTCCGGCCGCATTATAGGGCACCGAAGGCTATTCAATCAATTTCGGTTTTTTCAGAGCCACTTATGCTGGGCCGTAGTTTTTGAAAGAGCCAGACTCGTGCCAACGCCCAATCGCGCTTTACTGATCGTTCCGCAATTCCGAGTATCGCAGCTGTCTGCTCGACCGAGAGTCCACCGAAGTAGCGCAATTCGATGATTCGAGCTTGTCGCGGGTTTTCTTTCGCCAGCAAGCCCAGAGCCTCATCGAGTGATATCAGTTCTTCTATCCGCTCCGGAGAAATAGCAAATTCCTCGTGCAGTTCAACGCGTTTAAGATCTCCGCCTCGCATCTCAGCGTTGTGCTGCCGAGCATAGTCCACCAGTACTCGCCGCATTACTTGCGCTGCTACTCCGATGAAGTGCTCGCGGTTCTGCCAGTCAATGTCATCCTTTGCAAGTCGGAGGTATGCCTCATTGATCAGCGCTGTTGGCTGCAGTGTGTGTTCAGCTCTCTCTCGTCGCATGTAAGCTCTCGCCAGCCGGTGTAACTCCTGGTAGACCATTGGCAACAATTTTTCCGCCGCGCGTTTGTCACCTGTTCGCATCGCCTGTAGAAGCTGCGTGACCTCTCCGGCATCTTCTTTCATAGCAGCCTCCATCCAGAAGCTCTGCTCGTACCAACCTAACTTACGCCTTGCACGGCCTGGCAATCCTCGAAAATCCGTTTGGGTGTTCCTGGTCTCTTAGCTGTTCTTGTGTTTTTGCCTTCGTGTGACCCTTTTCTCCATTAGTAAGATCAGTCACGGCGGAAGGTGCTGTTCTGGGTTTTGACCAAGACTTGACAAGATACCAGAGCGACTTTAATGTTCCGTGTGTAAACTTATTTCTCTGGTGAAATAACTCGTATCTCCGAATAATTATCGAGGTATCGCATGACCCTCAGAGAACCGGTCTTGGCGTTCTTTCTGACTAGCTGCTTATCGACACCTCAGGCTCAGACGCCGCCCCTGACGCCGAAACCTTCTCCTGATGTCGTCGCTGGAATACCCGTTAACTATGACGAGGCGAAGGTTGGCACCTACACCTTGCCCGATCCTCTCCAGCTTAATAACGGAAAGCCTGTCCGAAACGCTCAGACCTGGTATTCCAAACGTCGACCGGAGATCGTCGAGATGTTCGAGACGCAGCAATATGGTCGAGCACCAGGCAGACCTGCGGATGAGAGCTTCGAAATCGTCGACAAGGGAACGCCGGCACTCAGCGGCAAAGCGATTCGGAAACAGGTGACCATCTATCTCTCTAAAGACAAATCCGGTCCTTCGATTGATCTGCTCATCTATCTGCCCGCTGCCGCAAGCAAGCCGGTGCCGATGTTTTTTAGTATCAATTTTGGTGCTGTACAGAGCGCGGTGGATGATCCAGGAATCAAGCCCGAGACGGTCTGGGATCCCAAGACCAACACACGGATAACACCGCCGGCAGGCCGTGGATTTGGACGCATCAATGCAGAAGCCCTGCTCGATGCGGGCTTTGGTGTTGCGACCTACTACTACGGTGATATCGATCCTGACTATCTTGCAGGGTTTGCCAACGGGATTCGCGCTCGCTACTTAAAACCCGGGCAGGCGGAACGGGCGGTGGATGATTGGGGTTCAATCGCGGCCTGGGCCTGGGGCATGAGTCGTGTAGAAGACTATTTCGAAACTGACAAGAGTATCGATGCAAAGCGTGTCGCTATTCACGGGGTCTCTCGCCTGGGAAAGACCGTGATGTGGGCCGGCGCGCATGATCAGCGGTTCGCGGCCGTGATCGCAAGTTGCTCGGGCGAAGGTGGTGCTGCTCTCAGTCATCGTAACTACGGCGAGACGATCGCACACCTCACCGCACCTACGCGATATCCCTACCAGTTCGCAGCAAACTACGCGAAGTTCGGCGGCTTTCCGGATAAAGCTCCTATGGACGCTAATCTTCTGATAGCACTGATCGCTCCGCGCCCTTTGCTGTTGCAGACCGGCAGTAAGGACAACTGGTCGGATCCTAAAGGTGAATTTCTGGCTGCGGTTGCTGCTGGTCCGGTCTATAGGTTGCTCGGCAAAGAAGATTTAGGTACAGATGTCTGGCCCGATGCGAAACAACCCATCTTTCACGACCTCAGCTACTACATGCACGACGGAGGTCACGGTATGGTGCCCACGGACTGGGGCATCTACGTTGAGTTCCTCAAGAAGACTCTTCATTCGGAGCGGTGACGATAAGCATGCGAAGGGTATCGGTATTGGCTATTGGCCTAGCAGCTGGAAGTATGGCTTTCGGACAGAGTCAAGGTAACTCGTTATCCGAAGGATTTATTAATCCTCCCGACTCCGCAAAGCCTCGGACCTGGTGGCACTGGACGAACGGGAACGTCTCGAAAGCGGGCATCACCAAAGATCTTGAGTGGATGAAGCGCTCCGGCATCGGCGGATTTCAGCTTGTTGATGTAGCTGCTGGTGGCGGTCAGCTCGTCGAACCCAAGATCAACTTTGGGACGCCAGAGTGGTATCAGGCTGTCCGTCACTCGGCTGTCGAAGCCAAGCGGCTTGGTTTGGAGATGTCTATCTTTAGTTGTGCCGGATGGAGCGAAGCCGGAGGACCGTGGGTCACTCCTGAGATGGCGATGAAGAAATTAGTGTGGAGCGAGACCGAAATTACCGGTCCGCTTCAATATTCGCAGAGACTTGCCCAACCGCCCTCGAACGAAGGTCCTGTGCGTGATTCGCGTGCCGGTTCACGTCCGGACGCACCTAAGTTTTATGCCGACTCCGCCGTAGTTGCCTATCGCACTCCCTCTGATGCGGTGTCGATGGCCTTGATGCGTCCCACGATTACCACGAGCAATGGACCAATTGACGGAGGAGCATTGCTCGACGGAAGCCTCACAACATCCGTCACGATACCTGCACCGAAAGATGGGTCTCCCGCATGGCTGCAGTTCGAGTTCGCACAGCCATATACCGCGAGAGCTTTATCATTCGGCAGCGTAGGAAGAATTCCAGTCGGTCGTGTTCTCTCAGGCGAGGATGGAATTACCTTCCGCACTATCGTCGATCTGCCCGGCCCCCAGGGTTATCATGGCGCTTCCATTCGCACCTTTGCGTTTGCTCCAGTCACGGCAAGGTTCTTTCGGATCGAACTTGATGGCGCGGGCCTCACTCCTGCAGCTGTGATCCATGGAGCTCCAGTAGTCCCAGCTCCGTCTTTCACACTCACCGAAGCTATTCTTTACTCCGATGCTCGAGTTAATCGATGGGAGGACAAAGGCGCCTTTGGCAGCCTGATGGATGTATACGATGTTGTACCGACGCCCTCCGCGTCATCTGCGACGGAGATATCCCGCGACGAAGTCGTCAATCTCACCGGCAAGATGGGTAAAGATGGCACACTGCATTGGAATGTACCGCCCGGCAAGTGGACTGTTCTGCGCATGGGTTACTCACTTACCGGCGCAAAAAATCGGCCCTCGGTTCCGGCAGGCAGTGGTTATGAGGTCGATAAGCTCAGTTCTAAATATGTTCAGGAATATTTCAAAGGTTACGTAAACCCGTTGCAAGAACATCTCGGTGATTTGCTTGGTTCTACGGCTCACTACATGACGATGGATAGCTGGGAAGCAGGCATGCAGAATTGGACCGACGAGATGATCGGTGAATTCCAACGTTGGCGCGGCTATGACCCAATTCCCTACCTGCCCATCCTGGCCGGAAGGGTTGTCGGAAGTGCGGACGTCAGCGATCGTTTTCTCTGGGACTTCCGACGCGCCCTTGCGGACATGTTCGCAGAAGATTTTTACGGCACTATGGACAATGAACTTCACAAGAAAGGAATGCAGGCATACTCGGAGGCCTCCGGTGTTGCTCTCGAGATTCCCGAAGATACTCTTCTCAACAAGAGCAAGGTGGACATTCCCATGGCCGAGTTCTGGGTCCATGCGCTGCATCCGGAATCGATGTACTACGTCGATGTACGCGGTGCGGCCTCTGCTGCTCACGTCTATGGCAAACCCATCGTGGCTACGGAGTCCTTTACCGGTGGCGGTTACGAGTCGCCCTACACGCTCAAAAAGATAGCGGACTACTGGTTTGCACAAGGGGTCAATCGCCTCGTCTTTCATACCTCCGCACATCAGCCACTCGATACAAAGCCGGGCAATACCATGGTCGGGACCCATATCAATCGCAACATCACTTGGGCCGAACAAGCGGGCCCCTTCATGAATTATGTGGCTCGTGTCTCGTACATGCTCCAACAAGGCAGTCCCGTTGCAGACATAGCCTATTTGCTGCCTGAAGGCGCGCCATCCACAATGCCTTTCTGGGGGAGTGGATTGCAGCCGCCATCTCCGCTCGGCTATGACTACGACTTCTTGAATACCGACATCCTTCTTCACCATACTAATGTCACTCCCGAAGGAGGCATTCATGTCGATGGCAGCCACGATCTTCCTGAAGGCATGACCTATCGACTCCTCGTTCTCCCACCCACTATTCAGATGACTCCGGAGGTTCTACATAAGTTGCATGAACTCGTAGCTGGCGGCGCGACCATTGCCGGCCCGCGTCCCATAGCTTCGCCGAGCCTCCTGCATTATCCAGACGCAGACAGCGAGGTTCACTCTCTCGCTACCGATTTATGGGGAGACATCGACGGCGTCACTTTGAATCAGCATGCCTTCGGCAAAGGGATGACCTACTCTGGTCTTTCGATCGAGGAAATACTTAATCGTCTCAAAGTTCCATCCGACTTTGCTTCAGGTAATTCGCTCGAGAATCCACCAGTCTGGGTTCATCGCCACACGCCCGATGCAGAGATTTACTTCGTTGCCAACCAGTCCGACATTCCGCAGACTTTCGAGGCTCGCTTCCGAGTTACAGGGAAAGATATTCAAGTCTGGCGTCCCATGGATGGGACAATAGCCGGGAACAAGCCAGGTTATAAGGCGGTTTACAGCAGCGCAGCTCGCATCGAGGATCGCACCGGGAATCGTCAACCTGGCCTGCAACCCTCCGCATACACCACGCAATCCGGCGTTACAACTGTTCCGCTCGACTTGGCCGAACGTGAGTCGGTCTTCATCGTCTTTCGCAACGCCGCTCCCGAGGTATCCCGGACCGCTCCTGCGACCACGGAGACAACTCTCATGCCTCTCAACAATTCCTGGACGGTCAACTTCCCGGCCCACTGGGGCGCGCCGCCCAGTATCACAATGCCAAAGCTGATCTCCTGGACAGATAGCACCGATTCCGGCGTGAAGTATTTCTCCGGCACTGCGACATATGTGAGGACGATTCAGGCACCTACAACATGGTTTCATCCAGGCCAGCGTATTTGGCTCGACCTCGGCAAAGTTTGCGATGTTGCTGAAGTCAAGATCAACGGAAAGCCGGTCGGCGTTAGCTGGGCGCCGCCTTACCGCCTCGAAGTCACTCCTGATCTCCATCCCGGCTCCAACAGGATCGAGATCGCCGTTACCAATGAGTGGACGAATCGCTTAATCGGTGATCGCCCACTTCCCGAAGATCAACAAGTTCTGTCTGGTGTGCTTCCTGCAAGACCTGGCAGTAAGGCCCAGACTCTGCCTGAATCAGGATTGCTCGGCGACGTTCGCCTCATCGGAATTAATCCCGTTAGGTAAAATCCGTCGGAACTTCGAGTCCGCCGGAGTGCAGGCATTTTGTTTTCAAAATGTATAAGAGACACCCACCAAAGGAACGGGCTGATTTCGAAGACCGTTATGACTAAACGACAGTAAAAGATTGCCAGTGATAAGCAATTGCTTCCATGGCTCAACCTTAAATCCGATTGTACCTTGCAAAGTAGGAAATGATCCGCGAGAGATGGCTACACTGGTAACAGGAACCGGAGTGGGAACGGTAATTGTAGGTTGAGGAGTTACCCGCACATATTGAAGGCGAAGTGCCTGATATACGTATTCGCCGAAGACATCCCCCGCAATTGTCAGTTTCTTAGCTACCGCCCAATCTGCCCCGCCATCGTAGAAGAAATTGTCCGGCAACTTTCCTTTCGTGCCGGGTACCGCGCTGCCGATTATTGAGTCTCCATTCCACTGATAAGCTACGTTCGCATGCGGCGCGATCTTACCCGTGCGAGAAATCGCCACAAAAGGTCTCACTCCTGTTGCACCGGTACCGTGAAAATTCAACGCGTCACCCGACGCAAAGCGAAGATCGACACCGGCAGCGAGCCTGATCTTTTCGGCTCGCAAAACCTGACCTTTTGCCCTTAGAACTACATCTCCGATCCCTGTTGTTGATCCACTCACCTGGGTCGGCGTAAAAACTATTTGCTGTTGGTTGGAGAAGATTGGAGTTTGACAATACGGCGCGGTACAACTCGTTGCAGCGGCCGTCAGTCCGCTATTTATTAATGGGACCGCGATAGAGACATCAACACGACTGGCAATTCCATAGGTACCGAAAAATGCGAATTGGTTGATAGTGGGCTCGATTCTGTTTATTGTTGCGATCGGGGCGCACTGTCCGTTGTTTGGATCGCACACGTTGAACAAAATTGGAATGTTCTTCAAATTGACACCATCGCTGCTTGAAAATGAGAAATGTTGATACGTAAACGCTACGAACAGTTTGCGAGCACCTAAGGTCTCTCCACGTTCAACCAGGACTGGGCCAAATGTTTCCGTTCCCGTAGCCACGGGTATCTTCAGACTTGGATCCGTTGAATAAACAATTCCTGAAGCAGGCGAGGCCAAGGGAACCATTCCTAATTGACTGCCCAGAGTTGATAGGACTGCCGTAAATGGGTCAGGAGTTGGGTTCGCATAGAGGTTTGGCGTCAGACAGTACAGCGTCCCAACGTGAGCTGCGCAAAAGTCGGCGCTTGACTGTCCTGCTGCGCTATTCCAGCAGTATCCAAGAGCTGCGAGAAGAACAATCAATATTCGTCTATGCATTCCGCTCCTCACTTCCCAAGAATGAAACACTCAAACTTCCAGAGTAGGAATAAACACGTCTAATGCACCGTCAACGGTAGCGTTGTCACGGTGAATATGCTTGGTTGTATTTGTCCTGGGGCGACTTTCGGCGTTCCTGTCACCTTGACCGAGTAACTTCCGGCAGGCGTAGACGTTGGGTTTGGCAATTGATTTGTGCCAAAACTTCCATTCGTTCCGCAAGCCGTAATAAATAATCCAACTGCCATGAGCAATAGAACGAGACGCGTAGCCCGAAATAGTCTCCGATGGATCCTCGCGCTCAAACTTAGCAGAAGGAGGCCTAGGAGCGGTGTGAAGGCCAAACGCGGAGTGTGGTCTCGAGGTCGTTCCTTTAGTAGTGACGAAGTTTGTCCGGTTGTCGTGATCGTCACGGCAAATTTAGTTGCTCCAACTGGTAGCAGATTGCCGCCGCTAAGCGGATTTTGATTCTGATCGAAAAACTGGCAAATCGAGCCATTGGGTAGATTCGAACACCCAAGGATGAGCGGATCGACTGGGTCTCCTGTTCCCGGAGCAATAGCGACGGAATATTGCGCAGGCTGTCCAGCCGTAACTGTTGCCGAGGCGGGTGCCGGAGCTGTCGCGGGCAAGAAAATGACGGCCTGGGTCGAAGCTGATTTCGTAAGATCAGCCTGAGGCGTAGCGACGATGGTATCTGTCACTGAAGCGGCCAACGTCGTTGGAGCAACGTAGTGACCTGCCTGGCTGATCGTCCCACACGGCTTACCCGTGCACCCTGAGCCGGTGACCGACCAAATAACAGCGGTGTTCTGAGATCCGGTCACTATCGCAACAAGATCTGCACTGGTGCCCACCTCAATCGAGAAGTTCCCGCTCGGCGAGATTGAAACACTCACTGGGTTGGTAATTGTCACTTGGGCAGAAGCCGACTTTGTAGTGTCGGCCTGTGAAGTTGCGGTCACAGTGTCTATTTGCGGAGCCTGACTGATCGCACTCGCAGGTGGAGTATAAAGTCCGCTCGCACTCAACGTCCCGCATGGCGCATTGGTGCATCCTGTCCCAGATAATTTCCATGTGACGGCCGTGTTCGTTGCGCCGGAAACCACAGGCGTGAACTGAATTGGCTTCGACTGTCCAGCGGTCACAGTTGCTGATGTCGGTGAAATCGTTACGCCAACAGGGACGGCGGTAACGGTGATGATCGTTTGGCTAGTCTTAGTAGGATCTGCAACTGAGGTTGCCGTGAGTGTGTCGGTGATGGAACTTGAACCAGGCAAGGAACCAGGTGGCGTATATGAAACGGATGTCCCAGGTCCCTGAGTATTGATTGATCCGCATGGATGGCCGCCACAACCTGTCCCAGTCAATACCCAATTTACATTTGGTGATGAGGCGTAGGAGGGAAGCGCCGCTGTAACGACGAGAGCCGCCGTGCCAGCGACGACGCTCGGATTCGTCGGTGTTAAAGTGACAAAGATCGGTGGATTTACATTGACCGTAAACGGTGCCGACGTAGTGGTGTTATCGGCATTGGCGACCGCGGTTATGCGAATTGAAATTGGAGTTGTTAGCGATGAGGGTGGAGTGTAGAGCCCAGCTGGGGATATTACTCCGATTGTGCTATTGCCTCCCGCTACACCGTTGACATACCAAGTAACTGCAGTATTGGAAGCATTGTTAACAGCTGCAGTGAACTGCAGTGTTGCCGGAATCTGAAGGGTGGCGGGAGAGGCGGTTGGCGGGGTCGTCGCGATGGTCACGGAGATCGGTGGGATCACCTGGACCATGAACGCGGTTGATGACGTTTGATGGTCAGCATTCGCGATAGCAGTAATACCAACCGAGATTGGACCGGTTAGATTCGCTGGTGGAGTGTACAAACCCCCGGTCGAGATTTGACCCAAAGTGCTGTTTCCGCCCGGAACGCCATTCACGTCCCAGGTAACCGAAGTGTCGCTCGCATATTGAACCACAGCTGAGAACTGCAACGTGGCAGGTGCCTGAACCGTAGTGGCGGGTGAGGAAACACCCACCGCTATCGGAGCAAGCTGAATAACCGGGAACGGTGTTCCGTAGGTAGTCCCGGTACCTGCGGTGTTGGTCATGCTTGCACTTGGAACAACTGAAATCGGCCCAGTCGAGGGGCTATAGGCTGCGCTGTAATTGTGTGTCGCTGAGACCGAACCCGGCGCATTGAGTGACACAGTCGAAAAAGTCGTTCCGTCACCCCAATTAATATTTCCCTGACCAGCTACAAAATTTGCCGTACAACTAACCCCTGCCGTCAGAGTCAGGCCGACCTGGGTGAGAGTCCGGGTGCAAACTGGGAGAGTCAGCGAAGGAGCCCAAGCGCCAAAAGCATCAGAACTTCCCTGTAAGCTCGTGTCGTCACTTATCGGAAAGTCTTCCGATGCCGTGCTGCCGGTCACATAAGCGCACGGTGGAATTGCCTCGGACGGAAGCGGAACGGTCTGCGAGCAATTTGCCGAGCTATTTAAGGCAACCGCATTTGCGTAATCAATACCGTTGCCGCCCAAATAGGTAAAGTAAAGAAACTGGTTTCCCGTTGAGTTAATCGCAGTTATAAATGCATCAGCGCACGTCGCGTCTGTGTCTCCACACTGTGGCTGGATTGAATTTGGGCCAAGGTTCAAGACATTTGAATCGATCGAGCCGATAGTTTTGAGACCAAATGGATTTAACGGATCCTGGGTGGCTGCAGAGCCGATGGCCCCAGCCACGTAGGCATTTCCGTTACTATCCACCGCAATTCCATTACCCGAGTCATCCCCGTTGCCGCCCAGATAGGTCGAGTAGACGATGGCTGCTCCTGCGGGCGAAATCGCAGTAACGAAAGCATCTCCAGAGGCCTGACCTCCTCCATATTTTCCCTGCAAAGGGTTCAGGGTAGGAAAATTTGAGCTAAGAGTAAATCCCGTCACATACGCATTTCCTTTTGTATCGACCGCTATCGCCTGACCTTGATCCTTTGCCGAGCCTCCCAGGAATGTGGAGTAAATAAGTTGTGTTCCCGCGTTGTTAATCTCTGCGACGAAAGCATCCACGTTTCCGCCGTATGTCGATTGGATCGCGTTCTTGATAGGGAATGTGCTCGGCCCTATCGTGACATTTACATTCGATGTCTGTCCTGTAACGTATATGTTGCCAATTGCGTCCAACGCGATTCCCTCTGCCTGGTCTTCGCCGCTTCCTCCCAAATAAGTCCACCAGGAGAGCAAACCTGTCGGGTCTACTTTTGCCACAAAGGCATCGCCGAGAGTTGTTCCTCCTCCGAAACTCGCTTGTAATGAACCGGAAATCGGGGCACCGCCAAAGGTACTTCCAGCTAGATAAGCATTGTTGTTAGAGTCCAGCGCGATCCCCCTGCCCATATCGCCATAAATAAAAACGCCATACACCTGCGCACTGCCGTCCGAGGTTAATTCAGTCAAGAAGACGTTCGAACAATTCGTTGCAGTTACGGGCGAACCGCAGCCCGTCTGAGTAGGTTTTGTCGGAAAACTACCATGTGCGTTCGAGTATCCAGTAACAAACGCATTTCCAGCGTTGTTTACCGCAATGGCCTTTCCTTGAGATGTTGGTACTCCTTCAACATTCTGAACATCGGAACCACCTCCCAAATAGGTGACGTATGCCCTTGAGCCATCCGGATTATATTTGGCAACGAATGCATTGAGTCCCGTACTTGGAGCATTGGGTTGCAAGGTTCCTGTTGTTGTCGGAAAATTCGGTGAACTTGTTTGACCTGTTACATAAGCGGATCCATTTGAATCGACCGCAATCCCAGTGCCGTAATCGTCACCTGAGCCTCCAAGATAGGTGGCGAAGGGAAAGGAAAATTGAGGATCTATAACCAAAGTTTTAGTACGGTCATATTGGTCGACATTAAATCCCAACGTATGGTCATCTTTGAGCACCCACGATCCGGAGACGAGCTCTCGCTCTTTCTGTGAGGAGATCTGATAGATTCGCGGCTTCTCCATGCTGAATTGATGAAGCCCGCAACGAAGCGTGAGATTACCTTTACTATCAATCTGGAGATGTTTTGCACCTGCAAGTGCTAACATGATCTGCCCAGGATTTGCTCCGGGCGAAACTTGAAGGTCGTATTCCAGCTTGCGATCGTTGCCGTAGTACAAGAGGTCGATACCAGGATAAAGATCCTTGTAACGCACCTTTCCATAGTTTTGGATATTCGTATGCCACTGGCTCGGACCGACGCCGGTGAGATAGTTACTTCGTCCAGTTTGCATTTCAATTCCGGAAATCTCCGGCTTTCGGTTTGAGCCGACAAATCGCAGTCTGAAAGAGTTGTTTTCCACGCGGCCCTTGCTGTCTCCCACCTGGGATTTCCGGTTCTGAAATGCGAAGACTGCTTCTCGATCTGTCAGGAACAGGCTATAACCATGAGCCCGACCAAGAAATTTGACACGATTGTCAGTCTGCCCCACATTTTGTTCGAAACTCAGCTGTGACTCCGAGGGACGAAGGACTGGCCTCTTTGAAACCTTGTCGCTCGAGGCGTAAGCCTGGCTAACTCCGGAGGCGTCGAGAACGGATGAAGGAAGTTTCTGGGCAACTGAGCCCTTAACTAACATTGCGCTAAGGATAAAGGCTAGAGCTACTGAATTCTTCATAAGATCCTCGTTCTCACCATCTGCAGATGGTCTAACAAGAGCTTTTAGCGATTAATTTTGTGGATGAATCGACCAAGCGGAACAATACTCAACCAAACACTTTTGGAACACCAAAAAATGATCTTTGACAGTCAGTCGCAAAAATCGCGCACGAGTGTCCGCAATAAAAAACAGCTAAGCTGATTGCAAGATTGGGCCCGTGGCGTACCGCGAAAGGACCGAGGAGATTCCAGAGACAGTAGTCCCAACAACAACTCGACACTAGGAACGTTTTAGTCTTTACGTGCCTCAGAATTCCAACATGCGATGGAAATCTCAGGTCAGTGACCTGAGACAGTAGCAGCTTCAGCAGCCGGAGTCAAACAAAAACTTACGCAGAAGAGAGCTAAGGAACTGAAAACTGGTACCGTTATCGATGACGGGCAACGTCCTACGACTTTGGAATAAAGTCGATGACCCAGATATTGCCCTGTTTGACTACGTACAAAGTCATCGAATCTGTGTGACTCTCCCTCTTGCCGTCCAGGTCTGCAACAAATGTCTGAGTGCAATCGACGGTAACTCTCTTTCCCGCAGGAACGGCGTCCGTGAGACTAAGTTTCATGCTCACCGATTTCGCAAGCTTGAAAAAATCTTTGATTTTCTTTACTTCATCAGGGTGAATTGATGGCCATTGTTCCTGTATCAGTTTCACGTTTTTTTGACTGTAACCCTCTGCATAACGATCCAAAAGTTGCTGGATTTGCTTTCGATCATCTTCTGAGACGCCAGAAGTTGGCGTAGGCGACGGAAGCTTGGATGGAGCGTTGGCAGAAAGTGGAGTAAGGCTTGCAATCAACTCCTCCTGATTCCCGGCCGTCACTGACAGAGTCTTGCTGAACGGCTGGTAGCCTGGCAAGAAAACCTCTACTGTTCTTTGACCCGGCTGCACTCTGCTCTTGAAGGGGCTCCCTGTCGAGTGACCTTCCACCTGTTGATCGATATGTATTTCTGCACCGGCAGGAGCCTGGATGACGATGAAAGTATCGACGGGGGCGGAAGGCACGATGGAGTTCTGAATCAGGGCAGGCTTCGCTCCGTTGGATGCGACGCCTGACGAATTTGTACCAGTTCCTGAGATGGATGCCTGTTTGCTCGATCTCAGATCGAAGGTGGCGACGGCTAGCCCTTTCTCGTCTGCCAAAATCGTTTGAGGAAGGACCTTTTCATAATCTCGTTTCTCGACGCGAATTTGGTGTGACCCGGCGGTAGTCGAAAATTGATATTTTCCGTTCGCGCCAGTTTTGCCAACTGGGCTGCCATCAACAAAAACTATTGCGTCCTGGACCGAAGTATTCACTGTTATCCGTGAATCTTTGGCAGGGCTGACGTTTGATTCGGATGGATTGACGGTTGGCTCAATTGGCTGACTAGAGGCTGGCTTGGACGACGCATGCGGTAATTCCGATAGGACGACCGACGGAACCTCGGCCCCAAACCACGGTATTGCAATGGTCTTGTGGAGATCTTCAAAACCGGTCTGCGTTGCTAGCAAATCATGTTTTCCAGGTCGCAGCTTGAGAGTACATGGAGATCCACACAGGTGCCCATCAACTTTGACGTCCGCTCTCGCAGGAACGGTGCTTATCGTCACGGTCCTGGGAGCGGCAAAGATTGCAGCTAACGTAATGGCGCCAACCATGCCGGCTCCGAGAAAGGCTAAGCGCAGCACCTTACCCCGGCTCATTTTTTGACTTTGAGCAGATACCTTTACTTCTATCTCTGCCGCTTCATGAGTTCCGCCACGATCGTTGTCGATCTGGGTCAAGTTCAGATCGGCCAATTCATCTTCTTCACTTAGCTCTTCCGGGGAACTCGCCTCGGCCAGATAAGCTCGACGTTCAGAGACCGCCGCTTCCAGTCGCATCTCCAACTCTCGGAAATGAGCATCGTCTCGAAATCTCTTCAGCACGTCCCTATGCCGAGCGAGGATTAGTTCAAGTTCCGCAGGCCCGGCGGCCTTCGTTGAACCTTCAAGTAAACGCTCCAGGCTAATTTCTATTCGTCGGTACTCTTTCTTTCCTTCTTCGACGCTGTGTCGGATTCGCCTCAACAAATCGTTCGCTTCTTCGGAGTCGGAAGCCTCCGATGCAAGTTTCAAAGCGAGAGAATCGCAGTTATCAATCTCGGCTAGCGTTTGGGCAGCCGGGGCTCTTGCACTCAGATCTCTAAGCTGCGTTACGACATCTTCAATCTGCGCTATCTTCTCTCGGGCGATAGTGTACAAACCGCGAATCGCTTTCTCGATCTCAGCATCGTCGGAGTCGGCTGAGACCATGTTCGCCTGCTCCTCGAGCAATCGAATCTGGCCAGCACTACGGGCTGCCAATAACGAATCAGCGAGTTGACCGAGTTCCTGCAGAATCTGTTCCCTTTGCCGTCGTGCCTCCTCAACACGGGCAGAAGCTTGATCCACGAGATTTCGAATGAATGCATCCTCAAGCCAGGATGCTGAAACCTCTTGCACCTTTCCTTCCGTCGACACCAGATTGTCGAGGTTCTGGTTAGCTTGCATGGAAATCAGAAGTCTCGAAACCTGCTTGCTGACAGCTTCACGTCTGGACTTGAACTCCTCGGCGAACTCACGAATCTTGGTGTATCGGCCTCTGATTTCCTCGTCTTTTCCATGTTGTTCTGCAATTGAGCGCGCTTGATCAAGCAGCGAATCGACAGCTACGCCACCTTTCGCTTCGCGAATCGATCCACCAATCTCGTCAAGGTCTTTGCAATCGCACTCCCATTTTGTCGAACGCAGTTTGAATTCGGTTAATGCGGCAGAATATTGACGCGACTCCTGAGAATTCGCCTCCAGGATCTTGCCGGAGTCAACGACACGTCCCGCGAGTATGCGCAACTTGGGGATCGGTAAATTGCGGGCCAAACCTTCTTGAAGAGCCTTGAGATGTTCGAGATCTTCCTGTCTGTCAGTACCAATACTCGTTGAAAGCTGCTCTGCAGCTAAAACCTCTCGCTGACGCTCCCGTTCTTCCTTTTCCAAGCGCCTCTGCTCGGATTCGGCTCGAGTGAGTGCTAGCAGCGTCTCCAGATTTGGTTCATTCGGAAAAGACCTCAACGCCTGTTCCAGCACTTCTATCGCCTCGTCGTTCTTGTCGGCTTCCGCAAGTCGGCGTGCTTCCACGCTCGCTTCATCAACTGCCCGCCGGCGTAGGACGAGGTCATTCTGATGATTCGCGATCTGTTGCAGCTTCTGCAGCGAAGGTTCATCAGGAAACCGCTGCAACGATGCCTGACAAGCTTCAAGAGCCTCTGCGTAACGATTTTCACTGAGAAGCTGTCCGATTTCGTTCGTGCATTTTTGAAGCTCGCTCCTCAGCTTTTCCTGTTCATGTCCTCTCGCAGCCCAACTCAGCAACTCTCGGATATTCGAGTCTCCGGGATCAATCGCTTGAGCCTTTTGAAGAGACTGAAGTGCAGAAAGGAAGTTCCGATTTGAGATCTCTCGACGCGCCTCCTCGACGAATCCTTGAAAATTAGCTCGTCGTGCACGTTCCTCCAATTCCTTGTCGATCAGACCCTCGAGAGCCCGAGCCTCTGTGTGATTCTGTTCAATATTGAGCGCTTCGCGCACCGCGATTTTCGCTTCGTTCAAGTCTCCGGCATACAGCGCTGCCTGCCCCCGGCGCAGGGCTTCAGCTAATTCCCGCACGCGTTCAACTTGAGCTTTGATTGAGGCGGAAAGAGCAATCAGTTCGGGTTCATCCGGATCTAAGCGTAGAGCCTGCTCAACACACTCAAGAGCCTCTTCATACTGCAGTCCGGTGAGAGCAATCTGCGCCTGAGATCGCAGTTGCATGATCTGAACCGACCTTTGTTGCCGTTGGATTTCCTGGCGTACAAAGCGAAGCAATTCGGTTGCTTCATTATTCCGCTTTTCGAATTTCAAGACCTCTTGTAGTTGCTGCCGGGCAAGCTCCCAATCTTTTCGATCAATCGCTGTCTTGGCATGCGACAAGTACTGCTCGGTCATCCCCTGCTTGAGATTCTCCTGTAAACGTGAAAGGTCATACCCGAAGTCTTCCGCGCTCTGATATCTCTCCTCGGGGTTCTTTGCCATTGCCTTGCTGAGGATTTCGTCGAGGGCAATCGGGAAATCGGTTAGATATCTGCCAAGGGACGGGACAGGATCATTCAAGATTTTCACAAGAGTGGAATGAGGGTCGCCATCTGTTCCCTTGAAAGGTAATTCGCCAGCAAGAAACTGATACAGTGTCACTGCTGCGGAATAAATATCGGTGCGGCCATCGACCGCCGCTCCGCTTATCTGTTCAGGCGACATGTAGAAAACGCTTCCGATCACCTGGCCGGTACGGGTAATGGATTCGCTCATGCCGACACGAGCTATCCCAAAATCGACAATCTTTGCCGTTCCATCTTTCAAGACCAGAATGTTTGCAGGCTTGATATCGCGATGAATGACGCTACGCTCGTGAGCATAGTGCAGGCCCTCACAAACCTGGCAAATCAATCCCATTTTTTCGACAAGATGGAGGGGCCGGTGAGAGGTAATCATCTCTCCGATGCTCTGACCCTCCAGATGCTCCATCACCATGTATGGAAAGCCCTCGAAGTCATCGAGGGCATAAACGGTCACGATATTTTTGTGTTGAAGATTCGCGGTAAAACGAACTTCCCGGTGAAAGCGGGCAAGAAGATCTTTGTCCTCTGCGTAGGCTCCATGCAACATCTTGATGGCGACTGTTCGACCGATGCTTGCATCGACCGCTCGATACACAATCCCCATCCCACCTTGACCAATGACGTCAAGTAATTCGTAACGGCCGATTTGACGGATATTTGTTTTGTCCATTCCGTCGCCCCGCTGACACTACTGATGTCTCCCATGGTACACACTGTCGCTTATCGAATGAGGGCAGGGAATCCACCCTATTTGAGTGACTCTTTAGCCTCATTTCAATTTCGTCTCGGCTGCTAACCCGCGCGAGGGTCATCAGCGGGACGTATTCGGATAAACTGCCTCTTTTCTTACGATACTGAAATCCTGAGCGAAATCCTCTTCAGTTTTCTCTTAAGTCCTTATAAGAGAGCATCGTGACTCCGAGCTAAGCTCGGGAATGACGAAAGTCGATTAAGAGGTGTATAAGACAGGAAGCGTACGGGCCACGGGTTGGAGGTTTCGTATGATTACTGCCCTGAGTGTCTTCTCCGGCAAGTCACGTTTGTTTCCGTTGTGATCTTCTCTTTGCACTCACCAAGTTATCCGTGCTTCGCACAGGCGGATGGACCAGTGTTTCCGGCCCCAGGGCATCCTGGAATGAGTCGTGACCAGCAGGTTCAGCTTGGGTTGCAATCTGCGGCGCAAGTGTATAAGCAGATGCCGGTGCTCCCAGATAATATCCCGGAAACACAATACATCCGCCAGCTAGGCAAGCGGCTGGTAGCAACCATTCCGCCAGAGCACACATGGCCGTTTGAATTCCAGGTCGTGGCACAAAAGAGATCAATGCATTCGCACTGCCTGGTGGTGAATGTTCGTCAACATTGGCACCATTACTGCGGCTGCAAATGAAGCTCAGTTGGCGGGCGTGATGGGCCATGAGATGTCAAACGTCTACATGCAGCACTCCGCTACGCAGGTGCGAAAAGCTTCGCGCTAAGGGCGGCACATGGAGTAAGCGGCCGCGCGAACCAGGCGCCGGGAGTTGCTCTTTATCCATCGAACAAAACGAAAGCTCAATGGTTCAATCCGGCTGCGTTCACGGCTCCTCCGTGCTATAACTCGGCTGCAACCGGACCGTGCGCCACGATCTACAGCCCAACAGCGCCGACGGCCCATGCGACGTGCGGGACGTCGGGATACAACATGATGTGGGGACCGCACTTCCAGAGGATTCGTCTGCGCAGAGCCGAAGCGATAACAAGACGAACTCAACTAACATGTGTAAAAGCCGCAGACAATGTATCTGCAAACGGCAATGGAGGGCAGATGAAGAGAAGCTATGCGATCGCGTTGGCATTTGTGTTGGTGTTTGTTCTCCGTTGCGAGGCATACGTTATGCCGCGTCATGTCAGCGTTGCATCGCTCGACAAAAATTCACGTGAGTTGTTTAACGAGTCGATGGAACTGGATGCGCAGTTATATGACCCAGGAGCAAAGCTCGTGCATTGGCCGGTGTATGAGTTGAGTAGCGGGCCGCGCATTGGACACATGGTGCGTGAGTCGAGCTGGTATGCCTTAGGCCTTCTGTTTCGCGATGCTGCCGGTGACCGTCAGAGGGCGGCGGACATTATCGATGCCGTGTTGAAAGAGCAATACCTGACTCCAGGAGTGAAATGGTACGGAACATATAAGAGAACGCCTGAGGAGCCTGATCCTACTGGCGACGCTGTGATTTGGCGGACCTACGATCCGAACTGGCGAGTGTTCATTGGCACGACATTCGCGATGATGCTGATCGAATTTCCGGATCGCATCTCGGCGGAACTTTCGCAACGTATGTATGCGGCGATCGACCGCTCGATTGAAGGAGAGATCGCCGAGAAGAGGCTCGTGCCTTCGTACACCAATATCGCGGTGATGTATGGGGCTTTGTGGGATTTTGCCGCTCTGCACGACAAGCGGGCCGACTGGCAGAAACAGTCTGTGGAGTGGACGGAGAGCGTCTATAGTCTCTACAAAAAAAATGAGACGTTCTTTGAGTACAATTCGCCCACTTACTGTGGCGTTGATCTGTATGGGTTGGCACTATGGCGTGCCTACGGATCGACGAAACGCATACAGGAGATTGGAAGTAAGATGGAGGCCGGGTTGTGGAGGGACCTCGCTTCCTACTATCAGCCTGAGTTGCGCAATCTGTCGGGTCCTTACGACCGCGCTTATGGCATGGACATGGAGAGTTATGTAAGCGTTGTCGGCGTTTGGATGCGGACGGTACTGGACGCCGAGCATGCCCCGTTGCCGAAGATTGCTGCATCGACCGACCATGTTGCAGATGTCTGGTTCGCGCCGCATATCGCGATTTTGGGCACGCAGATTCCTGCAGACGCTCTAGTGAAGATGAAGGAGTTTGACGGCGAACATCTGGTGCATAAGCAGATTACCGAAGATCGCGTTGCGACCGCATGGATCGGTCGCGATGTGATGTTTGGTGGAGAGGCGACAAACAAGACGAAGGACGCAGGGGCGACGACACAGTTCCATCCAGCGACAGTGCAGTGGCGAACGCCTTCAGGTGAGATTGGCTGGGTTCAGTTAGTGCAATGCCCGGCGGTTGATGCGACTGCGGACACCCATGGGTTGGCGATTTCTACGACTGGAAATGTGCGCTGGCGGATCCATGCGAAGGATATGGACCATACGAAGGTCACGGCGAATGGCTGGGAGTTACCTGGGCTGAAGATTATTATTTCCTCCGACAACAAGAATTTCACCGTGGAGAATGCGAGGGATGCCGTTGATGTTGAGTACACGGGGATAACAGGAATGAGGCTGGACATCAAGACCGAGCGGTGAAGATGCCCGAAACGGAGAGTGAAGGCGCTAGCAGAGGCTGGCGTTGAGGGGAAGCCATTAGACAACCGTCTTAAGTCGCTGTCGATCACTTTCGCCAACTTACAACACCACTCAGCGCCCTCCAATTCTCCAGCATGAAGTCCCTGTCACTTCGTGGCGCTCGGCCCAGTTGTGACGGTGGATTTAGGAAAGGCAACTTCGCCAGTCGCGGTCGAGGTCATGCCGATCTTCGGATTGATATAGTGTTCAAGGAAGGCGAGCTCCTTTTCCCAGGAGTCGAGCTTGTGTGGTGCTGTACTAACCCAATGAAGTTCGTTGGGGTATGTGAAGTAGTAGACCGTTTTGTGATGTTCCTGCATGGCTTTTACGAGCAAAGCGGCATTACCGGGCGGTACTTGGGGATCGTCCTCGCCGTGCAGCACGAGCAGAGGAGTGTGGATCTTGTCCACCTGCGCGATGATATTTGCTCGGGCATAGATTTCAGGTTTTTGTGCAGCGGGACCGCCCATCTTCATTTGCCAGCGGATCGCAGAGTTTGGGTTCGTGCGCTCATTGAAGAGAGCGCGATCGGCGACACCGGCGAACTCGATGGCTGCCGCGTAGAGATCCGGATAACGCACAAGCATGTAGAGCGTCATGGTAGCGCCATGACTGATGCCTCCTATAGCCATACGCTTCGGATCGACAAGGCCACGCGCCACAAGGTATTTTGCTCCCGTCGCAACGTCTTCGACCTCGCCGCCGCCTGGATCTTCAACGTTAAGATTGCGAAACACTTCGCCGTAACCGCTGCTGCCGCGATAGTTGGGTTCAAGCACGACATAGCCTGCACTGGCGAGATACTGTGCCCACGTGTCACCTCGGAATGTATCCTGGCCTTCCGGTCCGCCGTGTACCCACTCGACAAGAGGAAGTGCCTTAGGATGCTCCCCGGGTGGAAGGTAGAGCAACCCATCGATCTCTTTACCATCTGTGCTCTTCCACGTGACGCGCTCCGGAATCACGGAGTGAGTGAAGACCTTGAGTGTAGTGTTAGTGAGTTGTCCTGGAGTACCTGTTCCGTCCACGTTCGCCACAAAGAGATCATTACTCTGGCGGGGGTTGGCATGATGGAAGAAGAGGCGCTTACTGTCGGGCGTCCACTCGGGCGCAACTGTCACACCCTGCACATCGAATTTCGCCACCTGATGTGCTTCTCCCCCCGAGATGGGAACTACCCAAAGATTGGTTGTCTCAAGAACCCCTCCGCGATTAGAGATGAAAGCAATGCTCTTGCCATCGGGAGAGAATCGTGGCGTTTCATCGACGAAGGCACCATCCGTTAGTTGTTTGGGTGTTCCGTTTGCGACAGGCAGCAGATAAATGTGGTCCCACCCGGAATTCTGCAAAACGGTAGCAAGTTGTTTACCGTCCGGCGACCACTCGACATCGCGGATCGACCAGCCGCCGCCTCGATCCACGGGCGAGGTGTAGAGCGTCCGCGGTGCAGACCTTGGCTGACCTGACCCTGTATCGAAATCGAGGATACGGATACTCCCACTGAAATGCTCCTCATTCCGCTCCACGTAGACGACGGAGTTTCCGTCCGGCGACCACCGTGCATTACCAGATTCAACACGTGGTTCGGTTAGAAAGCTGGTGACATTGCCATCCGCACTGACGACTAACACGGAGCTTCCGCCGCGCCGGCCACTCTCGAATAGTATCCAACGGCCGTTAGGGGACCAACGCGGAGCGCGGTCCGTCGAAGTGCGAGGATCGCCTGGACCCGGTGACGCAGTGGTTAGGCGCTTAGGCACTCCGCCATTCGCGGAGACTACCCATATGCCACCCTGACTGGCGAAAGCCAGGCGTTTCCCATCGGGTGACCAGGCAATACCACTTTTGCTTCCAATCGTGCTGGTGATTGGCTCTGGCCAACCGCCGGTGGAGGGCATCAGGGCGATCTGGCCATTTCGAGAGATAGCGAAGGTGGCTCCATCAGGAGACAGGACTGTTTCGCCAATGGGTTCACCAGAAACTAAATCCTGTAAGGTTAGGTGCGCGTTTTCTTGTGCAAATAGAGGAGTGACTACACCCGCCCAGGAGATGGCGGCAATCGCTGCAACGCAAATTCGATTAAGTCTATACATTAGAATCTTCCTAAGAGTGAGGTGTCATAGTAGATAAATCGCTAGAAATGATATCGCAGACTAATTTGTGCGGAGCGCGGTTGCTGGACATTCTGCAAGGAGCCAAAGGTTGCTGACGAAATATTGTTGCCGTTCACAAATTGTTGGGCAGCTCCATTGTTCGTGATGTTGTAAATGTTTAGGTCCGCTTCGACGCGTTGGTTGTCGGTGATTTTAAACTCGCGTCCGACCAACGTGTTCCATTGGATAAGCCATGGGCACCAGATTTGACCGGTGCCGCGATCCTTGTAGGCGAATCGGTAGGTTGTGGCCAATGGATTCGACACCGTCCGTCCTGAGATGGTCAGCGTCGCCGGTCCATATTGACCGGCATAGGGTGTGCCGAGTGCTGTCAATGTTGTGATAACAGGGCCACCCGGTGTACCGGACTGTGCGGTGATGGTGCTGGAAAGCCGAATTCCCCATGGAGCACGATAGGTAATTCCAGTACGGGACTGGTTACGCTGCCACATGCGATTGCGCGTGTCACCGGTCCAGTCATTCGTCACATTGCCGCGGACGGAACCTAGGCCCGCATTATTTGCGAATTTGGTAGGTTCGAGGATCGCGGTGGGGTCGTTCGGTTGAAACCCACCAGCGAGGTGGTCTGGCGAGTATGTGTAGGTGCTGAAGAGCTGCACTTTGCTGGTCTGTTTGCTTACGGAAAGTTCGTACCCTTGATAGACAAACCAGTTCCAGACGTTATTTGTGATGTAGTACGTATTGTTGAGAGCCGGATTGACAAGGCCGCTCCAAACCGTACCGGTTGCGGTTGTGGTGTATATCTGATTAGTGTCGATCTGTGCAGGACGATCGCGGTACTCGCGGTTGATATAGCTGGCATCGATAACGACTCCGCCTTTGAGTTGCGTACGGTAGCCCACGAGCCATTCACGGACATAGCCCTGGTGTCGATTGGGATCGAAGGTCTTGCCCAAAAAGCTCGAAGTGCTACCTGGAGTTGTGATCGTGTTAAACACAGTTCCGTTCTTGTTGTAGTAAGTATCCGTGGTCGTAACAGTGCTAGTTGCTGCGGTCCCAAGATAGCTGGCATTGGTGATGTCAGTGATTTTTGTCCAGCTTGCGCGCACAACGTTCTTCTGGTCTTTAGTTAGCACAAACGCTCCACCCACACGTGGCGCCCAGTTCCAGGAGTGCTGTGTCGTCACCTTGAATTGTTTATCGAACCCGGAAATCCAATCCGGGCGAAGTCCAGCAGTAATCGACAGCCGCGGGAAAGGGTGCCAGCGATCCTGAATGTACCATGCATAGTCGTTTGCCCCGATGTAGCTGGACAAATAACTGCTTGTGTTGTTCGCAGAGCGCGTATGGAAGATCGTGAATCCCTGGGTTGGATCGTTCACGTTATTGAGAGCGGCATCCTGCTGAACGATACCTCCGCCATTAGCGTAGTAGGTGGTGACTTTGCTTAGTTCCTGCGGCTGGAGATAGAAGCCAATGCCGACCTCATGGGTTCCCCAGACTTTAGGAATGTAGTAGGTGGCGTCGCCGGTAAAGGACTCCTTCTGTGCGGGATTTATTGTGACTGAGGAGAGATTATTGAGAGTTGCAAGTGACGAGCCTTGACCGACATAGGAGCCTGCCGATGTTGCGAAGGTCAGATAAATATCCTCTTCAGGTTTGTTGCCAACACCGCCGATAGAAGACAGGCTGGTGTTGACTCCTTTGTTGTTGTAGGAAATTAGGAAACGCGTGGTGAGTCGCGGCGTCCACTGTGAGATCAGACGAAGACCGTAGGCGCCACCGCCATATTGATTCTTGGCTATGTCCTGCGTATACCACTGATAGTTGGCGTCTTGTTTTCGACTGTCGTATTGGGCGATTGCCATGAGACGGTGCCGCTCGCCGAGTTGTACCGAGGCATTGCCAAGGAAGACGAAGCCGCGCGACTCGTTGGCGAATGTATTGAATGCGGGGTCGATCTGTTTCAGATAGGTATTCTGTACGGATGTTTGACTGATGCCATCGTCGCGATGTATGTAACGTCCGGAAAAGAAGAACCAGGCGCGTTGCTTGACGATGGGACCTCCGATGGAGAAGTCAGGCTGCTGGCTTGCAGAGGCAGCGGCGTTGCCATTCGGCACATTATTCCCATTGAGAGAGGCGGGCCCAGCCAGGTAGTACAACGACCCATGGTATTGGTCGGCGCCCACTGGGCTGCCAATGTTGATGACCATACCCATGGCAGCCGGAGAGGACGCGTCGTTGGCTCCGGTTTTGATTTGAAGATCTCCAAGCGACTCATTGGCGATCGAGATGGTGTTGGATGGCCAGTTTTGTTCGAAACTGCCGATGTCCATTCCGTCAAGGAGAGTTGCATGGTTTTCATTCTCGGAACCCCGCAGGAAGTAAGTCTGCCCACCCTCGGCATCGCTGGATGCGGAGATGATACCTGGCGTGACTTGGAGCGCGTCGCTCCAATCATGGCGGCCTGTCACTGGGATATTTCGAAGAAGTTCGCCGGAAAGATTGGTAGCCTGCTCTGCAGACTGTGTATCAATGAGTGGAGCGTCTCCAGCAACTTCGATGGTCTGAGCCTCGGAGCCAACTTTCAGTTGAATGTCGACCGTTATATTGAGACCCGATCGAACGATAAGACCTGCACGTTCAAACTTAGCGAAGCCGCTGACGGCAGCTTCGACAGTGTAATTTTCTCCCTGAGGCAGATCAATAAGACGATAGTTGCCCTCCGCGTCAGTGGTTGCAGTGAAGGTGCCGCCTACTGCCGGACTGTGTGCGATGACGATCACTTTCCGGACCGCTGCGCCACTTGCATCCGTAATCTGACCATGGATCGTGCCATCAGCCGTGGTCTGCCCGGGCGCGCTGTGGGTAACCAAGCCGATCAATACAAGTAAGGATGTTAGCGCCCATCGACGTATATGCTGCGGAGTTTTGTTCTCGTAGTTGCGATGCATGGAAAGTTCTCCTGAAAAGCTACTTAGGTTGGGCAGTGAAAACGCACGAGGGAGCATGAAGCTACGGGAAGTAGCCTTGCGGCGCGATGAGCACGCCGTAACGTGAGCTCTCAAAATGGAGCGAATTTTTAGATGTGGCAACAACAACGACAAAGAGGAAGGTGAGCCTTGAGCTGCAGAGAGCTCAGGTAAAGGGTGCGGAGAATCCTATGATTGTTGGACAGATTCATTGTTCGCCTCCTTTGTCTGCAGTGCGTTCATGAATGGAAGGTCGCAAACTGCTTGCATTGTTGTTGATTGTTGCTGGTTCCGAAGTCGAGTAGAGCAGTGCGTTGAAGAAAAACTTGTAGGTGACCTCAGAGATCGCACGATACTGAGGGCGGAAGCCGAAGAGTACGAGGTGCCCCTTGCCGACGTTTTGCTGCGCGATTACGGAAGTTCCCTTAAGAAAGTTGCCGCCTTGGATCCACCCGCTGAGGAGTGGACTGTCTATATCGAAAGAGGCAATAGATTGTGCAGGGGAGCTTACATGAAAAACCGGTCCGTTCTCATAAAAGATGGGTACACTCGGCGTGGAACCAAAAGCGATGGGATTCTTCGGATCGACCGAGACCTGAAGAATGGAGCCCGGAATATAAAACTTGCTGCGATCTATGGTGTCCAGCCCGTTTTCGACTGCGCCACCCTTCTTCGTGTAGATCTCAGAGGCGCGGTTGAAAGCGACGATGGTGCCTCCATTGTTGGTGAAGGCTTCGAGTGCGGAAACACCGGTGGGGCCAAGACCTCCAGTAAACTCGGGGGGTGTTTGCGGAGGGGGCGTCCCGTAATCATTGACTGAGGCCACACCGCTGCTGCTCTGTCGTCCACTGCGTCCCTCGCCACCTCGCTCGCTCGATGTTTGCGCTGCGTTGCTAGGCGCGGTAGCGGCAGGTGATTCCACTTCGCCGAATCCACGCGCACCAGCGGTGATCGCGCGGGCCGAATTGTCGGGAAGAACGATGACATCGAAGCGTTGGTTGAGATCGCCTTTGCGGATATCAGTATCGACGAGGCGAGTATAGGGAATCTGGTTCTGGTCGAGGATATAACGTGTCCAGCCCTCATCCATCGATGCCACCCAGCTCTGGTAAAGACCGATGCGCGGCAGATGAACTGCAAGTGCAGCCCCCATCGGCACAGAAGGAGCGGGCTTGATGTCGATAGAAAAATCGGCAGCAAGTTTCTTGAGCTTTGCATCAACGCCGTCTTGCGCTGGAATGTAGATTGTGCCGGGTTCTTCACCGGAGGTAAGGCGGTAGGCCTTAACGTGCTGTCCGAGAAGAGAGAAGAGACCGTAAAGGCTGGAGTTAGTATTGTCCGCAATCAAATAGCCTGTAGATGACCCCGCTTCCAAGTGTCCTGGACCGGGGGTAGCCTTGGAAACAGGTGTCGTGGACGCCTCGAACTTGTCCTTGATCTCAACAGCGTTGACTCCGAAGAGCAGAGGAAGGGTCTGCGCTGTGACGTCGTAAGGCCGTTGCAGTGGTCCACCGGGATATTCGGCGATGTTTGGGTAGTGCTGGATCTCAAGGACTGACTTTGCGAAGGCGCCAAAGGGCTGGCCGAGAGGCACAATATAGCTATCTCTCGCGAACTGCCGTCCATTTGCGGTAAAAGGCGCGGTAGCACGCTGGACCTCGACATCTGCAATGCGCAGCGTATTGACGAGGCGCGCTGCGACAACGGGATCTGTTTGCTCGGCGGGAATGACCCATGCATAGGGCTGCCCGAATGCTCGTGTTACCGCGTGCTGGCCTATTGTGTAGAAGTTTGCAAGATAGCGCTCACGGAAGATCGCAGCGTTATAAGCAATGGAGAAGAAAGCGTCATGCTGGTAGTCAACGATGTCGCTGAGATGCCACCAGCCACCCTTCCAGGGATTCGGAAAGTTCCAGGCGGCGACCTTCGAGTCATAACCAATGCCACGTCCTAATCTGTCGAACGGAATATTGATTGGCGTAGCAATATTGACGCTAGCCGATTCGGTCAAGATGCGCAGGCCATTGTGAAGAGAGATGTAATCGCGAAGCGGTGACCAGAAATCGTAGACGCCATAGGAAAGCACGCCAGTCTTGCCTGTTTGCGAGATCTCCAGCGCCGTGTTTGAGCCTAGTGAGTTAATGGAGGAGATGAGCAGCGGATCGATGTTGGGATCGAATGGATCGACAAAGGGTGGCAGATAGATGCGCGCCGCATTAGCTCCCTGTTGATGCATATCGTAGAGAATTTCCGGGTGCCAGCGGTTGAGAACTTTTTCCGTAGTGAGGCGCGTTTCGATCTGTGTAAACGTAGCCCAGTCGCGGTTGTCGTCATGGCCCGTGTAGTGGTGCCAGATGACGGTGGGTTGTGTCCCTTCATACGGCGTGCCGAGATACTTTTTATACCAATCAACGACTAGCTGCTGTCCATCTGGGTTCTGCGAGGGCACGATCACGATGATGACGTTGTGCAGAATGGCTTGATTGCGCGGCGTATCTTGCGTCGCAAGGTCATAGGCGAACTGTGCGATGCTCTGCGAACTGGCGATCTCCGTGGAGTGAATATTCGCGGTTACGGCAATAATAGTTTTGCCCTCTCCAATGAGCTTCTTAGCCTCTTCCGCCGAAGTGACGCGCGGGTCAGCTAGCCTTCGCTGAATGTCGAGATAATGATCAAGGTGCGCGAGGTTTTCGGGTGCGGAGATGGTGATTGCAACAAACGGCCGGCCTTCCGTGGTCTTACCTAATTCTTCATAGAGAATGCGGCTGCTTTCGGTAGACAACTTTTTGTAGTAGGCGGTAAGTTGATTCCAATCCGCGAGCCTACGGTCCGCGCCGAGTTTGAATCCAAACGCTTCTTCTGGTGAAGTGACGTGCTTTTGCCCGACGACGGTCAGCGTGGTCATCAACGCAAACAATGCTGCGACAAGTGTCTTCATTACATCCTCGTAGATTTCCGATGTACCGCTCAGGTGGTGGCGTAAAAACCACTATCGAGAGATCGCATGAACGCGAACGAAATCCCGAATTGAGTCGTACCTAATTGATATGGATGGACTGTGTCTATCTGCAGGAAGGAACAGAGAAGAGGCGACAACAACGCAGCAATTGCGTATGCGTCAGCGAGTTGTGATCTAGGCTCTTCATCTCTGGTTGTGAAAGCATATCACACATGTAGCAGTTGAACTCAAAGTGCGTGGGAAAACACGCCTTTCCGCCGAATTGCTAAAGACTATTGAATCGGAGCGTTATTGACATCGACTCGGTATACATTCTTGCGAGGAGGCTTCGGCCTTCACGAATCTCACGCCAAACAACACAGGCTGCTGTGAGTATGGGGACTAATTGAGATGAGGAAACTGGGATGGAAGAGGCTCCCGTAAGTTACTTAGAATGTGGTAGCCAGAGACGGGGCTCTGTTCGTCGACGCTGGCCTTTTCAAAGCCCTCCTAATGATCAACATAACCGGCTTGGAATCGCTGCATATAATTGAAACGATTAGCCTTATTGATTTGGGGCCGTTTGGGATATTTTCGACTATGAACTCGGCAGAAGTCGACCGTCATCAATGCGCTCGGCTCTGCTCAACGCTTTACGGCACTAATGGTCAAGCAGAGGATAATCTGTGAGTTATGTAATGAAAGCTGAGGCATGAGCAGAGACACCAACGAATCTTTGCGGATTTTTCTGAGACGGCAGCTTAAAGATGTGGAAGAAGACATTGAGACGATTAACAGTTACATCTTCAGCAACCCTCCCGATACATCGGGTGAACTTCTGAGACTTCGCGAGTTGCAGCGCAAGTATCGTGAGATCGCGGCAAACATAAAAAACGAAATCGATAAGTTGGTTTAGAGTGAGAAATTCCTATCAAGTGCGATCGCGGCGCGAAGTTGGGCAGACGCTCAACTTAATCGAACCTATCAGCGACTGCTTGAAATGATGAAGCAAATGAAAGGGGCGCCTCGGCAATTAAGGTTCCCGAAAGACCATGGATTCAATACAGGGATAGTTATATTGAAGCCACGTATCTCAAAGTCGATAAGCAGGCGGCCAATGGCTCTTTCTTTCCCATGGAGGGCAGAGCCAATAGTGAGTCGATCGTATCCTGGCCGTCGTCGGAACGGGATTTAGTCCCCATGCGCCTTCGACTTCAGCGTACTCGGCAATACCCCGATCACCTTCCCCATCAACTGGCACAACTCGAAGATTCCGGGCTTTGCCTTACGTGCGGACGTGCCCAACTTCCACCACTTCTCGGTTTTCGTGGTCATGTCGTCGGTGGCGGCACGATTCTTCCCGCCACAGGTCGCGGGTGCAGGCGCAGCTCCGGGAAATGGGGGGTTCCCCTTTCGCATCGACCACGACGAGCGCTACAACCAAACGACTCACCTTCAGTATCAGATTCCTGTGAAGGGCAGTCCATGGGTCGGATTCAACTGGCGCTACGACAGCGGTCTGGTTGCTGGTTCGGTGCCCTGCTACAACGTGACTGACCCGAACAGCGTGTGTAATCAAATCAACGGGGGCCCGTCGATCACGATTAACGGTCAACCTGGAATCGACCTGAG